>Ga0075030_100002892_pt1 | contig 15659 bp, 15 predicted proteins | sample LitLauG_LLR_2012_FD_71393 | JGI IMG/M metagenome (GOLD analysis project Ga0075030, IMG submission 71393) | Freshwater sediment microbial communities from Pennsylvania, USA - Little Laurel Run_MetaG_LLR_2012 | ecosystem: Environmental > Aquatic > Freshwater > Creek > Sediment | place: USA... | reverse complement strand
CTCAAGCACACATTTTAGCGATAAGATACCGGGATGAAGTTCCTCGCTTTCCTGTGCGCTTTCGTGGGCTCTCTGGCCGCTGCCACGGTGACGACGCTCCTCGGTACGGGCTCCGCGGGGTATTCCGAAACGCTGGTGAATAACCCTTATGGCGCCGCGATCGGTCCCGATGGGGGGCTGTATTTCTGTGAAGTAGACAACCATCGCGTGCGCCGTTTCGACCTGAAGACCAAACAACTCACCAACATTGCCGGTAACGGGCAGAAGGGCTACCAAGGCGATGGCGGCCCGGCCACCGAGGCGTCACTCGCCGCGCCCCACGAAGTGCGGTTCGACCGTGGGGGCAACCTGTACATCGCGGAGCGCGATAACCACGTCATCCGCAAGGTCGACAGGAAAACCGGTGTGATTTCGACGGTGGCCGGCACGGGCACGCCCGGCTTCAGCGGCGATGGCGGTCCCGGCGCCAAGGCCCAACTGCGGCAGCCGCACTGCATTTTCTTCAACCGCGATGGCAACCTGCTGATCTGCGATATCGCCAATAATCGAATTCGCCGCCTGCATCTCGACACCGGTATCATCGACACCTATGGTGGGACGGGCGAGGCGAAAGAGACAACGGATGGGGCGCCCGTCAGCGGGACTCCCCTTCGCGGTCCCCGAACGCTGACCATGGCTCCCAATGGCGACTTATACCTGGCCCTGCGTGAGGGCAATGCCATTTATCGCATCGACGCGAAAACGCAGGCGGTGCGCCACATCGCAGGCACGGGCGAGCAGGGCTATACGGGCGACGGCGGTCCCGCCGTGAATGCTCAGCTCGGCGGACCCAAAGGCCTGGCTTATGCGCCGGGCGACCTTCTCTATCTGGCCGACACCGAGAATCACGTGATCCGCCGCATCGACCTGAAGAGTGGGATCATTTCCACCGTCCTGGGAAATGGAATGCGCGGCGATGGCCCCGAGACCGATCCGCTCCGCTGCAAACTGAACCGCCCACACGGCGTGCTGTTCGCCAACGGAGTGCTTTACGTTTCCGACAGCGAGGCGCACCGTTTGCGCGCGCTACGGTAGAGACCGCTCCCTAGCGAACTGCAGGATCCGCGGGGCTCACCGGGTTCGACAAACGCAGGGCCTGTCAGGTATAACAGTACCTTGGATCTCAATAGGAGTTGGACATGACTTACGTCCATCGAACCGTGGGCGGAGCTTTGTTCCTGCTGACGTTAACGCTGGGGGCAAGACCAGTTTTCGCGCAAATCAATTTGTCGGGCGTCTGGCGAAACTACACCACCAACGAGGACGAGCCGGACCGGCTGCTGGGGCCTGAACTGGGCGACTACACGGGGATTCCGCTCAACGCGGCGGCGCGCCTGCGCGCGGAGACGTGGGACGCGTCGCTGATCACGCTGCCCGAGTACCAATGCCGCGTTCACCCGTCGGATTATGCCCCCAGTTTCGCCGACATTCGCATCTGGGAGGAAATCGACAAGGATACGCAGAACCTGGCCGCCATCCACCTGCACCATTTTGCGTGGGGCACGGAGCGGACCATCTGGATGGATGGCCGCCCGCATCCGCCCGATTACGCGCTGCACTCCTCCATGGGCTTTTCGACCGGAAAGTGGGACGGGGATATTCTGACGGTCACCACCACGCACCTGAAAGAAGGGTGGATCCGGCGCAATGGAGCGCCCCGCAGCGACCGGGCTACCATCACCGAGCATTTCATCCGGCACGGCGACGCGCTGACCCTCGTTACCGCCATTCAGGACCCTGTGTACCTGACCGAAACGATGGTTCGATCCCGGGACTATGCGTATAGTCCCGCGGGCCAGATCGCTCCGTATCCTTGCGAAAGCGTGGAAGAGATTATCCGGGCGAAAGGCGTGATCCCGCATCATCTGCCGGGGACCAATACTTTCCTCAAAGAGTATCAGGAGCGGCATGGGATCGCCGCGGAGGGCGCGTTGGGCGGCGCGGAAACACTGTATCCGGAGTATCGTCCGAAGGCGGTAGCGTCGCAGTTCCCGCCTACGAGGAAGTAAGCAAACCGGAGTTTCCATGCGAAGAATATTATTCCAACTGCTCGCCGCCGCCGCCCTTGTGGCCACTGCCAGCGCCCAGCAGAATGCAAACCGGCCGCAGAACCGCGCCCCACAGCAGAATTTCGATACTGTGGAGATCCACACGCTGCCGGTGCAGGGGAACGTCTATATGCTGGTCGGCGCCGGCGGCAACATCACGCTGCAGGTGGGCAAAGACGGCGTATTATTGGTGGATACCGAGTACGCGCCCCTGTCCGACAAGATCCTGGCCGCCATCCGCAAGATATCCGACGGGCCGCTGCGCTACATCATCAACACGCACTATCATCCCGACCACACCAACGGCAATGAAAACCTGCGCAAGGCGGGCAGCACCATTGCCGGCGGGAATGTATCCGGCGATCTGGGGGCCGCCGCCGGCGAAGGCGCGGCGATCATCGCGCACAACAACGTTTTGGAACGGATGAGCGCACCTACTGGCAGCCAGTCCCCCACCCCGGCGGGCGGCTGGCCGACATCGACCTATCTCAGCGATGAAAAGAAACTCTGGTTCAACAACGAAGGCATCGCGATCATCCATCCCGAGCACGCCCACACCGACGGCGACAGCATTGTTTTTTTCCGGAAGTCCGACGTCATCAGCACGGGCGATATCTTCACCATGACGAGTTATCCGATCATCGATCTGGCGGGCGGCGGCAGTTATCAGGGCCTTCTCGATGCGGTGAACAGGATCCTCGACCTGACGATTACCGTGTATGGCCAGGACGGCGGCACGTTGATCGTTCCCGGTCACGGCCGGCTTTGCGACACCGGAGATCTGCTCAACTACCGGGAGATGGTCACGATCATTCGCGATCGCATCGTGGACATGATCAAGAAAGGGATGACCCTGGAACAGGTAAAGGCCGCCAAGCCGACGTTCGACTACGATCCCTTGTATGGCACTACGACCGGTTTCTGGACCACCGACAGGTTTGTCGAAGCTGCCTATAAGAGCCTCAGTCAGAAAAAGTAGCGCGGAGAAGAGACTATGAAGCCCCTAATCCTGTCGATGCGCATCGCGCTGCTTTTGACCGCCGGCGCGGCCCTCGTGCTGATGCCCGTTGTTTACGGCCAGTTTCCCGGTGGGCGGGGAGGGCCGCCGCGGCCTCCGAAAGAAGCCGCTCCCATCGACGTCACCGGATACTGGGTGTCGGTGGTGAACGAAGACTGGCGCTTCCGCATGGTAGTTCCGCCCAAAGGCGATTACCCCGGCGTTCCGCTGACTCCGGAGGCGCGGAAGATCGCGGACTCCTGGGATCCGGCCAAGGACGAAGCGGCCGGCAATCCGTGCAAGGCGTACGGCGCCGCCGCCCTCATGCGTGTCCCCAGCCGTTTCCACATCACCTGGCAAGACGACAACACGCTCAAGATCGAAGCCGATGCCGGAACGCAGACGCGGCTTCTGCATTTTGGCGCGGTGAAGCCTTCCGGCGCTCCGAGCTTGCAGGGATACTCCGCCGCGGAGTGGCAGCAGGCATTGGGAGGACGCGGGGGCCGCGGGGGGCAGGGACAGCCGGGTGCCGCGGTGCAGCGCGGAGGCTCCTTGAAAGTGGTGACCACCAACCTGGTCCCCGGGTATCTGCGCAAGAACGGCGTCCCCTACAGCGACAAGACTACGGTCACCGAATACTACGACATCGTGAACGAGCCGGACGGCGAGCAGTGGATGATCGTGAAGACTACCGTCGAGGACCCGCAGTACCTGGCGCAACCGTTCGTCACCAGCACCAATCTCAAGAAACAGCCCGGCGCCGCGGGGTGGAACCCGACACCCTGCACGGTCCGGTAGCCTTTCGATTAATCCACAGACTGGCCCGCGACCTGGTCGGCCCAGGCGATGCTCCTGACGTAAGCATCGGCCACACTCGTTTCTTTCAAACGCAGTTTGGTGGTAATTGCCGATACCCGATTCCAATCAGCGTCCTCATAGGACAGTACCAGGTGATATACGTTGCCGATCGTGCCCTCGGCGCCGTCCCATTTGCCGAGCAGCACATCACGGATATCTTTCTTGAGGCTGATGCGGTTGAGCACCGCTTCCAAGGGGCAATTCAGCATCGCGCCCACCAAGGAAAGCAGCGCCATGAGAAACATCTCCGAACTTCGCTCCCACAACTCGGTGGCACGGCTCAAGGTCTCGCAGAAGGCTGCCCGAAACAGAGAGCGAACCATCAACTCGGTCGGTTGATTCTGCAAGAAACCCGACAAAGTCACCACGGAGATCCATTTTCGAACATCTTCTTCCCCGATCAACGCCAGACCGTGTTCGATCGAGGCAATCGCGCCCGACCACCCAAACAAGGGAGAGTTCAAGAATCGCAGAAGTTTATAGGATACCGACGTATCCCTCCGCAGGACTTGTGAGAGACGGACATAATCCAACCGCATCGCGCCGAGTTCTCCCAACAGTTCCAGGTGAATGGCCTTTAGAGTCGGCATGCCGGTGACGGCCGAGTTGGCGGGCCGGCCGAACACCAGTCCCTGGAATAGAGCGAATCCTGCCTCGCGGGCTTCCCGGAACTCCGCGGAACTCCCAATCTTGCCGGCGAGCAGTTTCGCGCCGTGCCGCCCATAGTGGCGCACCAGCGAAGGGCGCTCGCGGGGCGCTATCGCTTGAAAATCCACTTTGACTATATCCGCCAGCGGCCTGAGCGAGCCGCCGCAGTCTTCGGCGCCAGCCTGTACCGCCAGTGTATATCCCTGGCTCTTGAGCTTGCAGCACGCCTCCACCGTCTCTTCATTCTGCTCCAGGGATTCGAGGACTTCGATCACCGCCGATTTCTTGGGTAGGAGGGCCGCGTACTCCCCCGCCAGCATCGTATGGTTGAAACGAATGAATCCTGGCCGCTTGCCCGCGGCCGGTTCCGCCCCAGTCGACAAAAAGGCAGCGGCGATCAGGCGCAAGGCGGCCCGGATGTCCGCGCCTTCTGTGGAGGAACCGCATCGAAACAACAACTCATAGCCGTAAACGTTCAAGTCGGGCTGAAAGATCGGCTGGCGAGCCACCAGGATGCTGGCCTCCGGAGACTCCGGAAGCGCGCCGGAGTTGCCCGGAGTCTCGACGCACGATGGCTTCAACTCGGAATCTCCTCCGCCTATCACGCTAGAGAGAAATCCATGGGGAAGCCAGTCCCCCTTGGTACCATATCGTACCTGTCTACCGCGGAGTAAGGAGTCCAGCAATAACTTTCGTCCACCGTACCCGCCCGCGAGACCGGCGACAGCAACCGCGGATGTGGCCCGGGACGTCCCCGGCTTCTGCCGGCTCTCAAACTGTCGATTTTCAAAACATTGCGATCATGCCCGAATAGCTCACTCTAGCCATCAACCGGGCCGCCATCTTTTGTTAGAATTAAACGACCGCTTGCAACAATGCCTGCTGCGTCTTTCAGGAGAAACTATGAAGAGTAAGCTGCTTGTCGTACTCGCTGCCGCGGTGTCGATCCTCGGCGTCCGGGCGTATGCCCATCACTCGTTTGCTGCCACGTATTTCGAGGATCAGAAAGTGACCGTCCATGGGAAGCTGGTGCAGTTCCTGTACCGCAATCCGCATTCGTTCGTTCATGTGGAGGCTCCGGACGACAAAGGCGAGATGCAGACTTGGGCCGTGGAGTGGGGCGCCGGAGGCCAGTTGGGCCGGCAAGGCGTGACTCGCGAAACGCTGAAACCGGGCGATGACGTGGTCGTCGTCGGTAATCCCGGCCGTAATCCCGCCGACCACCGCCTGCGCATGGTCAATATCACGCGCCCATCCGATGGCTGGAAGTGGGGCGGTACGTTCGAGTAATCGATCCGCGACTTGTCGATGACCGGCGGAATATCAGTCGCAGGTGCTCTTGGGGCTCTGGCGCTGGCGCTTCCTGTATCGATGCCAGCGCAGGGCCGCGGTGGCCCGCCTCCCCCAGCGGTGGCGCCGCGCGCGGCTGCCCCCGAAGATCTCACCGGGTATTGGGTTTCGGTGGTTACGGAGGATTGGCGCTTCCGCATGGTGACGCCGGCCAAAGGGGATTATGCGAGTGTTCCGCTCAACCCCGAAGGGCGCCGTGTGGCCGATACCTGGGACCCAGGGAAAGACGAGGCCGCCGGCGATCAATGCAAGTCCTATGGCGCCGCCGCTCTGATGCGCGTGCCGGGACGCCTGCATATCACCTGGGCCGACGATAATACTCTGAAAATTGAAACCGACGCCGGCACCCAGACTCGCCAATTCCACTTCAACGCCGGGCAGCCTCCCGCCGGAGATGCCGGTTGGCAGGGCTTCTCGGCAGCCAACTGGGAATTCGCCGGCGCCGGACGAGGCGGGCGGGCCGGGCAACCGCCGCGAGTCGGCTCGTTGAAAGTGGTGACCACTCACCTGCGGTCCGGCTACCTGCGCAAGAACGGCGTGCCCTACAGTGGTAACGCCGTCTTGACGGAGTATTACACGCGCACCGACGAGGCGAATGGCGACACGTGGCTGATCGTCACCACGGTTGTGGAAGACCCTCAGTATCTGGCGCAGAACTTCGTCACCAGCACCCACTTCAAAAAAGAGCCGGACGGAGGCAAGTGGAACCCGACGGCCTGCACGTCGCGGTAATTCGGCATCCCGGCCCGCCCTGTGGAAAAAGCTGTGGGAAACTGGTGGGCTACGGAATGTCCGGATCGCGAGATCCTCTTTATTTAATCAAGCCGCGAAGGGGAAAACGCAGGTCTGATGGTTTTCCACAACCTTTCGGAGGTGCATTCTGAGGAGTATCGTGCATCGTAGGTCGCGACTGGTCTGATAAAATTGGGTCTTCAGGCGGCGTAGCTCAGTTGGTTAGAGCGAGGGTCTCATAATCCCTAGGTCCGCAGTTCGAGTCTGCGCGCCGCCACCAAACTCTTCAACAACTTGCAGCGAGGGTATGCCGGATTACCCGAATGGTGCAATCCAGCGCGCGTCTCCCCTGAACTGTTTGGGCAACCAGGGTCCAAATGTCGATACGATCCAACGGACCAAACGCCACTTGTAGCCGGGCACATCGAGATGGATTCCCAAAGTAGGTATGGGTTTCATGTAACGTGACAACGGCGGCGACGTGCCGGCCCAAATAATGAACTTCTTGATCCCCTGGCGGATGAGAGTTTCGATCAAATAGGCGCGGAGGACAACGGACAGTGATTCCCGCGGAAAATCCCGGTCGTTGTTGAGTTGCAGCAACAGCAATGCCGCGCCGGGGCGGTAGACTCCGCCTACCACGCTCAGCCATTCTCCATTTCGATGCTTCAGTCCGACCGCCAAGGGCCGATCGGCCGCAGCCACCATCTTCAGCCACCTTTCGATCGAACCCTGCTGGCCGATCCTGCCGCACCTCGGCTCCAGATACACCGCCGCTGAGCGAAGCTCATCGAGCGACAAGCCATCCACATAGCAATGACCGGCAGCCTCGAAACATCGGCGATAGTATCGGAAATTGTGGCGTGTCGTACTTCCGAACCCCTGCAGAAGCCGTTCATATGTGTCGGGCAAAGACAGACTGACATGGTCTTTCACGCGCGAAAACCGGACATCCAGGCGCCTGGAAGCAAGCAGTTTTCGAACCGACGCCACTTCGGGGCCACCTCGTAGAATTCTCAGCCGGATACCGCAGGTTCTCGGATGAGCAAGCAAGGTCTCGAGGGCAACCCGAAACGTATCTTCCTGAACGCTACGGTTTCCGAGCAGTAAGCTCCCGAAACTCAAGTCCGCGTATACGAGCCCGAGGTTACGTCCGGACACGTTCCTTTCCTTCGCGTACAGGACACCGGTAAGCTCGGTTCCGTTGTGCACAACAACCACTCGGGGGCGCCAACCCTTCGACACCGAAGCCAGGAAAAACCCAGGGTCCCGTAGCGTATCGTACTCAGGCAGGGAAGACTTGACCAGTGGTTTCAGACCTTCAATTTCGGCTGAAGAAGACAATATGGAAGCCGAGTAGTCTTGGACTTGGGTTGGCGGTCCGACTGGCACCGCCATGCTGTTCCGTCCAGGAACGGGCCCGCCGAACTGGCGACCAACTGAGGACATGCTAGTAACTCTTCCTGTCAACTCTACCAACCAGTAATCGTACGCGGAGGAAAATTCTTACTGATTTGTTATAAAAATTACAAAAGATAAAGATTTGAGCAGTCAATTAAAATTTCAGACGAGCAAAGGAATCGTGGGGAGGGCTTCCGGGCACGATTATTTCGGAAATGCCGCCAACTGCGGTTTGGCTCCCGCCGGCAGCGGGCTTCGGGCGGTGTTCATGACCATCGACAGGTACACATAGTACCCTTCGATGTTCGCAAGCTCTACGACACCGGCTTCCCCGAACTTCGCCAGCGTTCGCGCGTAGGTCCCATCGCTGACGCTTTTGTGGTGCAGCAGCTCGGCGCAGAATTCGTAGACGAGATTTTCGTCTTCCGTCATATGGTCGGGGCGGCGGCCCTCGGCGATGGCCGCGACCGTCTCTTTGCTTAACCCGGCTTGCGCGGCGGCGTTGGAATGGGCGTTGAATTCATAGTTATTAGTCCAGTCGCGCGCGGCGATGAGAATGGCGAACTCGGTCAGCTTGTTGCCGAGCACCGGGCGCTGCTGTACGTGCAGGCGCATCTGCAGGGCTGGGACTACCCAATCCGGAACGCGCTGAATCACGGACCATGGGGGACCGGCAAGCTCGGCCTTGCGCAGGTCCTTATACTCCGCGGCCGCTTTTTTCTGAGCCTCGGTCTGCTTGTCGGGTGGGATCGGCGGCAGCCGATCCTGGGCTTTGGCGTTCGCCGCCAGCATGGTCATCAGGACCAGAGGGGCTGCCAGACACTGCCTCGTGTATTCGGTGTAGCCTTTGCTCATTGCAAGATGCCCTTCTATGGGAGTGATCAGCCTGGATTTGGAGATTATCGCACTGGAGACTCGAGTGCAAGCAACGGAGCGGACTTCCGTCCGTGTTTGGCCGCGGGAAACGCCAGATGGTTCGAGAAGAATGGCAGCACCTTGGTCTCCACGCGCATCGCGATGCGGTTGGTATGGTCACCCTCGTACAGCTCGAAGGTGTTGGCGACGCCGTATTGAGTGAGGATGTCGCTGAGTTGCTTGTTACTGGTTGAGAGGTTGTCCTTGTCGCCCACATCGATGGCAATGGCGCTCAGCTTTTTGAGATTCGGCAGATACTGATCGATCATGGCGAGCGGCGCATTGGCGACCCATCGGCCCACCACGCCTGGCCGGACCACGCCATCCTGGGAGGGGAGGTCGAAGAAGAACGGCGGATTCCTGGGATTGGGGGACCAGGCTGCGGCTTCGGCGAGTGTAGTCACGGGACCGCGGCCGACATGGGCGACATCGGCCGGGCTGTGGATGGCTTCCGCCTGGGCCAATCCCGGGCCCCGCGGATTGAGGTTGGCGGTGAGACAGCAGCCGCTGAGAATGTAGATGCTCGAAAAAACGCCGGGATATTTCATGGCGAGGCGTATGGTTCCGTAACCACCCATCGAGTGCCCGGCGAGACCCCGGCTGGCCGGCTGCGGGATCGTGCGGTAACGGCTGTCGATGTAAGCCACCAGGTCACGGGTGAGATACGCCTCCCAGTCGCCCGTGGTCACCGAATTGGAGTACATGCTGCCCTGGTATACGGTGTAGGCATTGGGCATCACCAGAATCATTTCGCGCGACGCGCCTGCGTTAATGGCGCGGTCCGCCACGGCGGGCAAAGTGGTACCGGCGCTCTGGAAGCCGGACTTGACGCCCGGTCCGAACCAGCCTTCATCGGAATTGGTGTACCCATGCAGGAGGTAGACGACGGGATAGCGGCGGTTGCGATCCGTGGCGTAACTGGGCGGCAGATAGACCGAGACATCACGGTCCGGCGAGTCGCCTTCGAGGTTGCCTTCGAGCGACTTTCCATGCACTTTGATTCGCTCGAACTTGCCGCGTTGTGCCGTGTTGCCCGTTTGGGAAAAAAGCAGACCGGCGGCGCCCACAACCAGCGCCAAGGCCATTGGGAAAAGCGATTTCATCCGGTACGCGCCTCCAATTCGACCCCAATTCTACACCCTGGGGCAAGGCAGGGAAGAGCGGCTGATATCATGGCCTTGCGTGTGGGCCGCAAAGTCATTGGTGTGGGCGGTATTGGCGGTGGAGGGGGTCCTGTTATTGCGGCCTGACGGCGCGCTGGTGCGTGCCGCTCAGACGAAGCGCGATCAACAGGCGGATGCCGCCGATTCCTGGTATCGGAAGAGCCCGGTCCACATGGGCTGCTCGATAGCGTCGTGCGCGCGGCCGGCGACACGCCTGGCGACTTACCGGCAATTGAGTTTGCGCGGAGCGACGTGGCGGGCGTATGGCTTTTGCGAATTCCACGACCCTCCGGGCTCGGTGGAAGGACTGGTGTACCGGCTGGGGCGTCCAAAGGTGTTGGGATACGATGTGCCGCTGACGCCCTTGTGGGCTCAAGTGTATTTTCTGCTGGGGGCTTTTGGGTTCAGCATCTGGTCGATCGGGAACTGGAAATACGCGGGGTCAAAACCGGCGGCGGTGAAATGGATTGGTTTCGGCGTGGCGCACGCGGCGACGTTGGCGGCGTTGTGGAAGTATTGAGAGAAGAACGCTACCGCGCGCTCAGTTTTCGCAGCAGCGCGGCTGTGGTTTCGTGAGGCTCGGCGGATGCGCCGTCGAAGCCCACGCCGCCGGCTTTGCCCAGGGCGGCATCGAGCGCGGTGAATCCGCGGCGGTCCTTCGCATCGAGCCTGGCGCCGTGGTCCGCGAGGAACTGTACCACCTGGTCATAGCCCTTTAAGGCGGCGCCGTGCAGGGCGGTCTGGCCGCGGCTATCGGCTGCGTTGATATCAAGGCCCGCTTCGAGACACAGTTGAATGGCTTCGACTGCTTCTGGTTCCGTCTTGTGACGCCCGGTGGTATCTTCTTCCTTCGAGCCGAGGCCGGCTGCGGCCATCAGCGGATTGACGCCGTTCCGCGTGGCGAGCGTGGCATCCGCGCCCTTGGCCAGAAGCGCGCGCATGGCCTGCACATCGCCGGCTTTCGCCGCGCGCAATAGCGGCGTGGTCCCGGTGGTCAGCATGGTATCGTCGCCGCGATCGAGCTTGACCCGATACGGCTGCTGCTTTTTCAGTTGCGGGTTGGGATTGGCGCCCTTCGCCAGAAGCTTCTGGATCAACTCGAAGCTACTGACTTCGTTGTCGATCACTTTGGGCGCCGGGCGGTTCGAAGCCGGCATGGTGTTGAAGTCGACTGCGGAATATAGCGCGGTGCGGCCGGCGTTGTCGGCCAGATTAGGGTCGGCGCCTTGATCGAGCAGGAAGGCGGCGACATCGTAGTGGCCGTTGATGATGGCATAGATCATGGGGGTGACGCCATCGGGATCGGCGGCGTCGATCCGGGCGCCGGCTTCGAGGAGAAGGCGCGAGCATTCCACACAGCCCTGCCGGGCGGCGAACAACAGCGGCGTGAGGGAGCCTTGCGGGAGCCATTTCTCACGCGGCTCGGCGGTGGTCTGGCGCTGCCACTGCTCGAAATTGGAGCGAGCGTTCACGTCCGCGCCGCGGGCGATGAGCTGCGTGATCATGGCGGGATGCTTTTGCGCGGTGGCCCACATGAGAGCCGTCTCGCCATGCCAGTTTTCGCGGGCATCGACCTTTGCTCCGCGATCCAACAAAACCCTGGCAGCCTCCACATGACCGGCGCGGGCGGTGGTCATCAGAGCGGTTTCGCCTTCGGTGGAGACTGCGTTGGCGTCGGCGCCGGCTTCGAGCAGCATCTCGATCATGGCCGGGTTGCCGTTGACGCAGGCGAGATACAGCGCAGTGACGCCGTAACGGTTGGCGGCCTTCACGTCGGCGCCGGCGCGGAGGAGGCGATCCGTCATGTCGCGATCATCCCGGCGTACAGCCCATTGGAGCGCGGTGGTGCCGTCGGGTTCCGGGGCGTTGACGTCGGCGTGCTGTGTGAGGAGCGATCCAGCGGTTGCCTTGTCGCCGGCTCTCACGGCATCGACCAGTTTGAGATTGCCATTGGTGGCCGCGAAGGCAGCCGCACACAGTACGCCGACCAGTCCCAGAGCGCGCATCGCGTTACAACTCCGTCATTTTTCCGGTGCTGTCCCCGAGGTTGTCCATGCGGATGCCCGTCTTGTCGAGCAGCGTGAGAAGAAGATTCGACATCGGAGTGTGATCGGGAAAGCGAAGGTGACGGCCTCCAGTAAGACGGCCTGCCCCTCCACCCACCACGATATTGGGCAGCGGAAAATGATTGTGCAAATTGCTGTTGCTCATGTTGCTGCCGTAGAGGATCACCGAGTGGTCGAGCAGGGAGCCCTGGCTATCGGGTGTGGACCGCAATTTCTGCAAGAAGTCCGCGAAGAGGCCGATGTGATAGTGCTGGATCTTGACGAGCTTCTCGATTTTTTCGGCCTTGTTCTGATGGTGGGAAGTGGCGTGGTGGCCATCGGGCACACCGATCTGCGGATAGGTGCGGTTGGAGACCTCGCGGGCCACCATAAAAGTGAACACGCGGGTGATGTTGGCCTGGTAGGCTAGCGCGAGCAGATCGTACATCAGCTTCACGTGCTGTTCGAAAGCGAAGGGAATGCCGGCGGGGGCTTCGGGAAGCGCCAGATCCGACGTTTCCTGTTCGGCGCCGGCGCGCTGGATGCGCCGCTCGATCTCGCGCACGTTTTCGAGGTATTCGCTCACGGTGGTGCGGTCTTTGGCGCCGAGTCCGCGCTCGAGGTCGGCGGCTTCCTGAGTGATGGCGTCGAGAATGCTGCGGTCTTCCTGGTTGCGGGCGAGCCGGCCGGCCGCATTGCCGCCTTCGCCAAACATGCGCGCGAAGACCTTGCGCGGATTGATCTCCATGGGCAACGGCGTGGTGGGTGTGCGCCAGGAGAGGGTGTTCATGTAGATGCAGCCGTAGTCGCGGTCGCAGGAGCCGATGAGGCCGGAGTGATCCTCGGTGGCCAACTCGAGCGAAGGCAGCAACGTCTCCTGGCCGATCTGTTTGGCGGCGATCTGGTCGGCGGTGACACCGGCGAAAGCATCGACCCCTTGGGTGGGCTTTGGGCGGACGCCGCTCAGCCAGGTAGTGGGGCTCAAGGAATGGACCGCCGTGGTATCGGCGGCCTTGTGGCCGAGGCCGCTCACGACATTGAGACGGTCGCGGAAGGGCTCGAGTGGTTTAAGAATGCGTGGGAACTCGAAGCCGGTTCCTTCGGCCGCTGGGGTCCACTGGTCCATAATGGCGCCGTGGGGGATGTAGACAAAACCGAGGCGGGGCGTGGGGCTGGCGGCGGTTTTGGTCTGCGCCGTAAGGGCTGGCACCATGGAATCGAGCAGCGGCAGCGCCATGGTAACACCCAGGCCGCGCAGGAAGGTGCGGCGGGGCAGATGCTTCTTGGTGACCCACATAGCGGCGATCCCCTCTCCCGGGAGCGAGCTTCGACCTACTAAGTGAATGTACCACAAGTGGTTACGGCCGGTCAGTAGCTCCGTGGGGCTAGCTTTGGCGGGCGTTCGACAGGGCCGCAGGCGTTTTGCAGGAACGAACCCAATTTTGCGCGGAAGTAGAGTGGTTTCAGTGGATTGCATTGGGTTCTTCCGCCGTGAACCCGATTTGCATGGGGTGGCGAGCAGACGCTCTCACTCTCAGGCAACCGCACCCCGGCTTTCGGGAACAAAACCGCCCAAGGTTCCGTATTCCCTATTTCGAGGAGAGCCATGACCGCAAAGCTTGCCATTTGGGCTGTCATGCCCGCCCTGCTTGGTTTGACCGGCTGCGACCCGGAGGATTTCGGGGCTGCCAGGTATAACAAGGATTTTCATTACAGCTATCCGCTCAAGGCGGGCGGCAAATTGGCCATCGAGACCTTCAATGGGAGCATCGAACTGGCCGGCTGGGATCAGGATACGGTCGATATCAGCGGCTCCAAATACGGCCCCAGCCAGGAGGCCGCCGAAGCGATCGAAGTGGCCATCGCCAACGCGCCGGATTCGGTGGACATTCGGGTCGTCCGGCCCAGCGATTTTCGCGGCAACCGCGGCGCACGCTTCACCGTGAGGATGCCGCGCCAGGCGCTGCTGGACCGCATTACCAGCTCCAACGGCACGATTCAGGTGAGGGATGGCTCCGGACCCGCGCGCTTCCGCACCTCTAACGGCGCCATCCGGATACAGGCCTTCGACGGGACGCTCGACGCACGCACCTCCAACGGCGCCATCGAACTCATCGACGTGGTTGGGGAGGTGACGGCGCGGACCTCCAACGGTCGTATCCGGGCCGACAATCTCAAAGGCCCGCTCGAAGCCACCACCTCGAACGGCAGCATCACCGCCAATCTGGGGCAAGCTCAGAGCGACCGCTCCCTTCGTCTCGAGACCTCCAACGGCGGCGTCGATGTCACCTTGCCCCCGGATTTTGCCAACGGCGTGCGCGCCAGCAGCAGCAACGGCCCCATCACACTACACACGCCGACGGCGATGAATGCGCATATCGTGGCCCACACCAGCAACGCATCGATTTCCACGGACTTCGAAGTGAGGGTGCAAGGAACCGTGAGCAAGAACTCCATGGACGGCACGATCGGGACCGGCGGCCCGCTGCTGGACCTGAGCACCTCCAATGCGCCCATCCGGCTGTTGAAGATGTAGACGGCGGATTCACTCTTTACCTCGCCACGCGCAGGGAATGTCGCCCTTCAGCTCCGTCCGGAGGCCGGAATTAACCGACAACTCTAGTGTCGTGATAACCAATTCCAGGATTGCCCGGGGAAACTTTCGTGCCCTAGAGTCAACCAAGGAGGAGTTCGAATCCCTATGGGCCGGCCAGAGATGGAAGAGCTCGTTTCGCGGGCTGAACACTTGACGCGGTTACGGAAGCGGCAATTCCTAACGGAGAGCGAATATGTGCGCCGGTTTAACGAGCTGCGCCAGGACTACGGCCTAAATCCCTTAGCGCCGTGTGAGCACAGCGCGGCAAGGACGTCACGACGTGGCACGCTTGACCCCGCGCGCCTCCCGCTGCGATAAAATGCAGGAAGGATGGAACGAAGGCGGTGGATCGGCGGCTTGGCGGGCGTTGTTGCCGGCGCGGCCCTGGGATATACCGGTTGGCGCAACTTTCTTTCCTCCGAAACCGAGGAGTGCTATGCGTGCAAGCGGTCGATTCACGCCCACTCCAAGACCGTGGCGTTCGCCGACGGGCGTTCCAGATTATTCTGCTGTCCGGCCTGTGCCCTGTCCCAGCACGAACAGACCGGAAAGCCTGTCACCATCACCCGTTTGACTTCGTATCTAACCGGTGAGCCGCTCGTGCCGGAAAACGCCTATCTTGTGAGAGGCAGCGACGTCAATATGTGCATCCGCGATCGCGAGATCATCGATGCCGACAAGCGGGCCGCCGATTTGCAGTATGACCGTTGTTCGCCCAGTCTCAATGCCTTTGCGCAACGGAGCGAAGCCGCACAGTTCGCGAAACAACATGGCGGGGAAGTATTGGCCTTTCGGGAAGCAGCGGCGGCTTACGCCCAGTGATTTTCCAGGCAGGGGGCAGCGCATTCCTCTAGGGGGCAAAGCGGG
>Ga0075030_100002889_pt1 | contig 15666 bp, 16 predicted proteins | sample LitLauG_LLR_2012_FD_71393 | JGI IMG/M metagenome (GOLD analysis project Ga0075030, IMG submission 71393) | Freshwater sediment microbial communities from Pennsylvania, USA - Little Laurel Run_MetaG_LLR_2012 | ecosystem: Environmental > Aquatic > Freshwater > Creek > Sediment | place: USA... | reverse complement strand
CCACTAAGGAGCCGGCTACGACCACTGGCTTGGCCAATCAGCGCGTTGATGTCAGACCCACCCTGTCTTCCGCCTTAAGCTTCGCCGGCTTCTCCCTCTATCCAAGCGTTTCGTTCGAAGCAACGGATTATAACCGCTTCTACTCATCCAATAGCGAACTTACCGCCACGCCAATTACTGGCAATCTCTTCCGGCACGACGTCGATTTTGTTGCCGATTTCCGCCTTCCCTCCTTCGAGCGAATCTTCACACCGCCCGCTTGGCTGCACTTGGGAGCGAAATTGAAACACGTCATCGAAACGGAAGCGCAGTACGAGTACGTCACAGGGATCAATCGATTCCAGCAAACAATTCACTACGACGGAACGGACGTCGTTTCAGATACGAATCAGCTCACGCTCGGCGTCACGAACCGGCTCTACAAAAAGGATAAAGAGGGAAAGGTGACGGAGTTCTTCACTTGGCGAGTTCGCCAGGCGCGTTATTTTGATCCAACGTTCGGCGGCACCGTTACCCAGTACGGCCAACGTTACGTAAATCTCGCCCAGGAAGAAATCACTCCCTACACTTTCCTCGACGGTCCGCGCGGCTATTCCCCGATCGTTTCCTCACTCACCGTCAACCCCTGGGCGGCCTTTGGCCTTACCTACGACACATCGTATGACCCGCGCCACCACCGCTTCGATAACCAAACCTTCACCGCGAACATTCGCTACTCCAAGTACCTTCTCGACCTGGGGCAAACCGCGATTACGGCTCGCCAGTTTTTGGGCGTCAACCCTGGCAATTCGGGCGCGGCGATTCTGCCGCTGGACGACCTTCTGCAACTCTTTCCCATTACCAACCAGGGCTACTTTAAACTGGGTTATGGCAGCACCAACAGGCAGGGGTTCAACGTCGCAACTCAGGTGTTTTACGACTTCGCCAAGCAGCAGTTGACCAACAGCACGTACCAGGCCAGCTACAATACGGACTGTTGCGGGTTTAGCGCTGAGTTTCGCGTCATCAATAACATCATCAAAAACGACAAGCAGTTCCTTTTCTCATTCTCCGTCGCCAACATCGGTTCGGTTGGTACCCTTCCCCGTCAAAACCGCATTTTCTAGCACGCGTGTTACACTTTATGAAGTAGTTCCTCACCGGCGACGCCCCCGTCGTCAATCGAACGAACTTCCAGGACAGACTATGCCGAAGATGAAGACTCATAAGGGTGCGTCTAAGCGCTTCAAGAAGACTGGCACCGGCAAGGTGATGCGCCATCACGCCTCAGCCCGCCACATCTTGACGTCTAAGACACGAGCCCGCAAGCGCAAACTGAAACAAGGTGTCGTTGCAGACGAAACCAATCAGCACACGCTTCGCACCATGTTGCCGTACTAAGTTTTTTTGAAATTTCCGGAGTGGGAGCAGCGCGCCGCACGTGCCTGACAATCCTCCACTGACTTAAACCAACCATTCAAAGGAGCAAACGTGCCAAGAGTAAAAAGAGGTACCGGTCGGCGAGATTATCGCCACAAAACCCTTCGCCGCGCCAAGGGTTTCTTTCTCACCAAGTCCAAGCTGAATCGTGCCGCGCAGGAAGCCGTCGAAAAGGCGCTTCGCTACGGCTACGTCGGACGCAGGCTGAAGAAGCGCAATTTCCGCTCTCTGTGGATTGTACGCATCAACGCCGCTTGCCGTCAGTCAGAAATCTCATATAGCAAGTTTGTCAGCGGGCTCAAGCGCGCAGGCATCGACCTGAACCGTAAAGTTCTGGCCGATATCGCCATCAACGACGTCCCTGGTTTCCAGGCCCTCGTGGGTCGAGCCAAAGCTGCACATACGGCGCACGTCCAATAAGCTGCTATAGTTTTTAAAGTTATGGAAGCAGCAGCACAGCAGGAGCAAGGGATTGATTCGCTCTCTCATCTTGAAGAGCGAATCACCAAAGCTGTACAGGCGATCACCTCCCTGCGCAGTGAAAATCAGCAGCTACAACAGCGCCTCAAAGCAGCTTTAGACGAATTAAAGTCCGCCTCGGGCGCGCGCGATCAAGGCGAAGCCCGTGCCACCGCCATGCAGCGCGAACGCGACGAGCTGAATCTCAGGGTCAAGCGCCTGTCCGACGAACTAGATGATCTGCGCGGCGAACGCAAACAAGTCCGCACCCGCATTGAAAAGCTTCTCAGCCAACTCGAAACCCTAAGCGCCAGTTGAGGTACAACAACATCTCATGGATACGCCGGATACTGCTGCTGAAAAACAAGTAGTCCGAGTGACTATCTTCAATCAGACGTATGCGCTCAGCACCTCTGGTGATCCCCAGGAAACCATGGCGCTGGCCCACGAGATCGACGAACTCATGTCTAGCATCGCCCGCCGTGCAGGAAACCTAGACTCTGCCCGTACCGCAGTCCTCGCCTGCCTCCACCTCGCCGACCGGCTCCGCACGGCCGAACGCCAACTCGGCGCCCTACGCCACAGCGTCAACGACAAATCCCGCGACTTCGCCCTCCTCCTCGACAAAGCATTCGCAAAAAACGACCCGGAATTCTGAAGAAGGTCTGCCCAGTTTCGCTCGAATCTCGATTGCGACATTCCTATATTTTCGTTGCGAGCAAGACTGATAGAATTACCTAAAGGTCTAACTCCTTATAAGGGTATTACTTTCCTCATGATGACATCTTTGCTTGCAAAGTTCGAATTGCGAAGTCAGACGGCTGCATTGAAACTCCATGGTCGAATCCCTGAGTTTTCTTGGATAGATGTTGCCCGAACATTCTCCCAGCCTTGTAATGATTGGCCGGCAGAGCGCCTTGCCGTTCCTCAAGGCGAGCCAGACGCCAAAGGACTCGTTACCTACCGAACTCCGATCGGATTGCTTTCTTACCAGCCTTGGGGTCAGCGGATAGTCGGCTTGTTGGCAATTGAAGAGATGCGAGGCGTTTACGATCATCCTCCCGTTTCCGTCAAACAGGGCGATATTGTGATTGATCTTGGAGCGAACATTGGCAGCTTTTCACGTTACGCGCTCAGCAAAGGCGCCGCCAAGGTCATTGCGTTCGAGCCGGAACCTTTACACATCGACTGCCTGGAAAAGGCGTTCGCCGAAGATATTAAATCTGGTCGCATGATCATCGTCAAAGCCGCTGCTTGGCGTGAAAAGACCACCTTGCATTTCGAATCTTCCGGACTTACCTCACACATCTCGGATGGAGGCATTTCCATCCCTGCCGTGACCATCGATGAAACCGTCAAAGAGCTAAATCTCCCGCGCGTCGATTTCATTAAGGCCGACATTGAGGGCGCCGAACGCGAGGCCCTCGCCGGCGCCAAGTGGTGCATAGCAACGTTTGCTCCACGAATGGCTCTTTGCATCTATCACCTGCCCGATGATCCTCAAGTGATCACCTCGCTTATAACAGATATCAGGGCCTATCAGATTTGGCATAATTCCGGAAAAACCCAGGCCTTTTTCGCCGCCGGAGCATAAAGCCCGTCTAGTTTCCGCTTTCACAACCCAAAACACAACAAATTCGGCCCCGCCGCCACCACCACATACTGCCGCCCTCCCACATCAAACGTGATCGGCGGCGCCTTCATTCGCACATTCGTCGGAAAGTGCCACAACGTCTCGCCGGTCCTCTCGTCCACGGCATCAAAGCCTCCATTTGGTTTCCCATAAAACAACACCCCACCTGCCGTCGCCAACACACCCGTCCACGTCTTCGCCCGTGCCGGACCCGGTTGGGCGACCTCCCACACAATCTCACCCGTTTCAATATTCACCGCCCGTAAATACCGTTGCCCCGTCTGATCGGGATACCCTGTCGGCTTCCCCACACACTCTTCCAGCGCCAGAAAATAGTAAAGCCCTGTCGGTGGACTAAACGCCGTCGAGCTCCAATTCGCTGCATCCGACGGGCACCCGTTTGCATTCACCACAACCGGCCGTCCATCGCTCCCGATTGAGCTCGCCCAATCCACTCTCTTCAAAAACGTCTTGGCCAACAGCAGCTCGCCAGTCGTCCTGTCCAACACATAAAAGAACCCATTCCTATCGGCATGCAATAGCAACTTACGTGGCTTACCTTTATACACTCGGTCCACCAACACGGGCGGCTCCGTCGCATCCCTATCCAACAAATCATGCGGCGTGAACTGGTAATGCCACTTCACTTCCCCGGTCTTCGCGTTCAGCGCCAAAATCGAATCAGTGTAAAGGTTGTCACCCGGCCGGTCCCGGTCGTCCGAATCAGGAAACGGATTCCCCGTCGGCCAGTAAAGCGTCCCGGTCGTGGCATCATAAGAACCCGTCAACCAGGTCGACCCACCGCCCACCAGCGGCTCCGGTCCCTTCCAAGTCTCTCCTCCCACTTCGCCATGCAGTGGAATCGTCCAGCGCCGCCACACCAAGCCTCCATCACTTGCCCGAAACGCCGCCACAAATCCCCGAATCCCCTGGTCCGCTCCCGCCACACCCACAATCACATTTCCATCAATCACCAAGGGGGCCAGGGTCCCGCCATACTCCTGCGGTTCATCGGCCATCGGCTTTTCCCAAAGCAGCCTCCCATTCGCGCGGCTAATCGTCAGCAGATGCGCATTGTCCGTTACGAAAAACACTTTCTCATCCAAAATCGCTACGCCTCGGTTCGTCCCAAGCTTCGCGTCGCCCGTCATTCCAGGCGTCACAGGACGCGCATATTTCCAAATCTCTGCGCCCGTCAACGCGTCCACCGCGATCACCTGATTCGGAGCCGTGAAATACAGCACTCCATCCAGTTCCAGCGGCGTCGTCTCCAACCCGAAATACCCAGTGGGATAGATCCACTTCAGCTTCAGGTCAGCCACATTCTTCGTCGTAATCTGCTTAAGCTCGCTATACCGATTAGCCGAAAAATTTCCGTTGTAAGTAGCCCAATCCCCGGCCTTCACCGCACCCCAAGTAATGTTCTTGACAGACTCATGTGCCGCCGCCCCAACGGAAATCGACTTCAAATAAGTCACCAGCGAATCCAAATCCGCCGCCGGCAAGTCTCCAAATGCCGGCATACCCGCACCTGGGTTCCCGTTCTTCAGAAAGCCGCGCAACTGCTCACTCGTCTGGCCCGCTACGTGCGCATTCGCCGCCAGCCCAGGCCCCTTCGCCGTCCCTCGCCCATCCGGCCCGTGGCATGACCCACACTGCTGCTGAAACACCGCCGGGCCAACAAACAACACCATCGCCAAAGCAATCATAGTTACGCCACCGCCCCCATTCCAGGCCCGGTGATCCTCTCCGTCGCCATCCGTCCATTCCGAATATCGAAAATCCCGGGGAACCTCTTCACCCATGGTGCATTCGCCGCCGGCACGTATTCCCGCGCATTCGCCTCTATCCCCGCAACTCCGGGCACGTGCGCCGCCAGTCCTCCCGATTGAATCAGCGACGCGCCAGGACATGTCAAATCTTGCACGCACAAGAACATCTTGTGGATCTGTCCCGCGGCCGCCATCAGTACCGCTTGCGATTGCCCCTTGCAAGCCTTAAGCGCCACCCCGCTATAGCCCATATCGCGCGCGAGCAGCAACATATCCAATCCGGTCAATGACTCATCAATCACCACTGGAGCAAACTTAGCCGCCTCGTGCATCTCGTTCTTTCGGTCGGCCGCCAAGTCCCTCGCCGTCGGCTGTTCTATATATTGAATCCGCGCAAAACCCGCCGCATTCTTCGCCTTCACCCGACGCACAAACTCCAGCAGATACCCCACGTTCCGGCACCGCTCATTGAAATCAAGCGAGTAAAACCACTGCGTCTGCGGTCGCGCCTTGACTGCCACGGCGTCCACTCCCAGCACACGCTCCACGTCCCACGCCAAATCGTCCCCATTCAGCTTGATCTTGATGTGATCCAGCCCCGAATAAGGGATCCAATCTTCCAGCGTCTCCGGCAATCCGTCATGAACCGGCTGCGCCAGCTCTCCCCGCGTCAGAGCATCCAGCGCCCCTACTGAGTGATAAAGCGGAATCTCCTTCTGTGGCGCAGGCAACAAGAACTCATCCAGCCACCGCCCGCGATACGAGTCGCCCAAATACCGCCCAAGATCGTTCGGCAACAAGTCGCGCCCATAACACCGATACGAACTGCGCCCATGAATCTTCCCGAATGCATCATGCAGAGCAGCATCAAACGGACTCGCCGTCACAAGCGTGCAAAGCTTTGGAATCGCCTCCGCTAACTTCTGTTCATGGCCCACAGCAGCCGCCGCGCGTAAATACTCGTCCTCCAGCGCAGAGTAGATATCAATGGGATGCCCCGTCTCCCTATACCCGCTCAGCACCACATTAATCTTCTCCGCCAACGCCTTCATCGCCGTCAGCGTCTGGTCATAAGAAAGGACATGTGACGGGAACGACCACACATTCCCCATCGTCATCGACCCGAACCCCTTCCCTCGCCGGCCATTACGCAGACTGACCTCACACTCCACATTGAGTAAAGTGACCCGGTCAACCGCAAACCCTCCAAATTTATACGGCGCGCGATACCGAAAATCCTCATAGGAGTGGGAGATCTGTTCAATCCGTATCCCCGCCGCATTCGACCTAATGAAAGCCGGAGCCGCCAATATCTCCATCAACAAATCCCTCCTACGCACGGCCGAAACCTGCATCACGCAAATAGGCGCGTAATTGGCGTAAATCCCGCCTCATCGCCGCCATCACCTGCGTCACGTCCCCAGTCAGTTGCCGCTTGCCCGCATCTGCGCCCATCAGTGGGTACTCAAAATGCAATTGCATCGGACCATCAAACGAGGTGTGCGTCAGCCGCTTAAAAAATTCACTGAACCGCACCATTCCCTCCCCCAGTGGTACCCACGCTGGCTGATAGTCCACGCGCTCCTTCCGCCACAAGAAGTCTTTTACCGCAATCCCACGTATCCAGGGCTGCGCAATCCGAAAGCTGTCGATCCAACCGCCTAGCCCGCCTTCCACAGTCGCATGCCCAATGTCGTAGTTGATCCCCACCGCCGCCGGGTCAAGATCACGCAGTATCTCCACCATGTCCCACACCGGCGCACCCACTAAGTCCACCCCCGAATGCGTGTGATACATCGCGCACACACCATACTCCGCATTCAACTGCGCCAATCCCTCCGACCGTTTATGAAACCCTTCGATTTGCTCCGCCATCGGCCTATCCGCCGTGTACTTAAATCCGCCCCACCGGTAATACCGAATCCCCAAATCCGCCAGCACCTTCAAGACCCCTCGCGCATGCGCACTCTCCGCATCCACAATGTCTGTTGTCACCATCGGCACCTCGAGTTGATGTTGCCGAATCAGTCTAACCAACCCAAGCAGATCTTCCGCTACCCGCGCCGGTTCCACATGCCCACCACTGCGCACGGTCAAATCAATCCCATCAAACCCCAGTTCCGCCGCTGCTCGCGCCAGGCTCTCCCCTTGCAAAAACTGCAAATGTTTCGAGAAGATCGCCACTCGAATGGGCCGCCGCGTAACCGGTAATGTCGTTTGTTCCACAGTACGGCTATCCTATCGCGGCCACCCCGTCGCCTGCGCTGTCATACACTCTTCGAAAGATGAACAGAAGAACTTTCCTGCTTGCCAGCAGTTCCACCCTCGTCCTCGGCCAAGCCGTATCGCCACCCTCCGATCAACTCGTCCTCGGCGTCATCGGCAGCGGCGGTCGCGGCACAACCGTCATGGCCGCCTTCCAAAAACATTCCGCCGTCCAAGTCGGCGCTGTCTGCGACGTCTTCGAGCCCAACCTCGAAAACGCTCTCTCCCAAGCACGTAAAGCCGGCTCCATGCCCAAAGCCTATCGAAACTACAAAGACCTCCTTGCCGATAAACATATTCAAGCCGTCCTCATTGCAACCCCCGAACACTGGCACGCCCAAATGCTGCTCGATGCCATCGCAGCAGGCAAAGATGTGTACGTCGAAAAGCCCTTGTGTCACACACCGGAAGAAGGTGTCGCCCTTGTCTCCGCTGCGGCCAAATCCAAGAGCGTCATCCAAGTCGGCATGCAACGCCGTAGCTATGACCTATATCTCAACGCTCGCCAAATTGTCGCCGCCGATTCGCTCGGCAAGGTACGCATGGTTCGTTCCTGGTGGCTCAACAATTCACTCGGTTCCACGCCCGCCCAAACCTTAAACGGCCGCCTCGATTGGGAACAATGGCAGGGTCCTGCCGAACACAAACCATTCGCACCCGACCGCTTCCGTAACTGGCGTGAATATTCGGAATACTCTGGCGGCATCGTCGCCGATCAGGGCGCTCACGGCTTCGACGGCATCCATCTGCTCATGAACGCCAGTTATCCCCTCGCCGTCAACGCCTCGGCCGGCCGCGTCCACAAACCCGGCATCGATACGCCCGAATCCGTCGTCGTCATCGCCGAGTACCCTGAGGACTTTCTCGCGGTCTTTACCATCAACTACGCCGCCATGCACTACAAGCCCAAGAACGATCAACTGAGTCAACTTGACGGCGATCTCGCCCGCCTCGACATCGGTCGCGAAGACTTCAAAGTCTTCCGCCAAGGCACTGAAGAGCAACCCGAAATATCCCAGACCTCCGCGCTCGGCTTCGCGCACGCTACCGATCTGCACGTCGCCAACTTTCTCGAATGCGTCAAAACTCGCAATACCCCAACCGCACCCGTTAAACTCGGTTTTCAGGCGGCACTCGTCATTCAACTCGCAAATCTCTCGCTCAAACACGGTCGCCGCGTTCGCTGGAACACAGAAACAAACAAGGTGGAAGCATAAAATGCGCATAAAGATCATTTCGCTGTTAACTCTCGCCGCCGCAGCTACCCTGCTGGCCGATCGCGATGCCGCACATATCACCCTGCGCTCCCGCACGCAACTGTTTCGCGGTAGCAACGAATGGAACGAAGTCCGCTCCGACTATCGATTCAACCCCAACAAAAGCGCTGTTATCATCTGCGACATGTGGGACAAGCACTGGTGTACCGGCGCAAACGTGCGCGTCGCCGCCCTTGTGAAGAAGATGGAGCCATTCATCGAAAACGCTCGCCGCCACGGTGTCGTCATCGTCCACGCTCCGTCGGACACCATGCCGTTCTACGCCAACATGCCCCAGCGCCTCAAGATGCAACAACTCGCTCACGTCGCCCCGCCTCCCGAACTCAATCTCACCGCGCCCCCTCTGCCCATCGACGATTCGCGCGGCGGCTGCGACACGCCTGGCGAGACCGAACATCAAGCCTGGCGCTGCGAAAACCCCGGTCTGCACATCGCCGCCGATGACTACATCTCCGACAACGGCCAGGAAATCTACAATCTTCTCCGCGCCCGCGACATCGAAACAGTTTTCTACACCGGCGTCCACGCCAACATGTGCATTCTCAATCGCACTTTCGCCATCCGCCAGATGAGCAAGTGGGGTGTCCGCTGCATCCTCCTGCGCGACCTCACAGACGCCATGTACAACCCGCAAGATTCACCCCACGTCAGCCACGCGGCAGGCACTGAATTAGTCGTCGAATACATCGAAAAGTATTGGAGTCCCACCGTCCTCTCTTCTCAAGTTGAGGAGGCCCTCAAGTAGTCATCTATGGCAAAACAAACACTCTATTGGGAAGATCTGCACATTGGCCAGCGCTTCACCTCCGGCCAGTATGAGATGAACGAATCGCGCATGAAAGAATTCGCCGCAGAATTCGATCCGCAACCGTTTCATCTCGATCACCAAGCCGCTGCCCAAAGCCTTTTCAAAGGGCTCGCCGCCAGCGGATGGCATACCGCAGCCGTCACCATGCGCCTTCTTGTCGAAAGTGACTTGGCCCTGTCGGAAGGCCTTGTCGGCGTCGGCGGTGAGATCAATTGGCCCCGCCCTACTCGCGCCGGCGATATCTTGCGTGTCGAATGCGAGGTGGTAGAGATGATTCCCTCCCGCTCCAAACCTATGCAAGGAATCGCCAAAATCCGCAACACGACTCTCAACCAGCACAACGAAGTGGTCCAGGTATTTACCGCATCGGTGATCGTATTCAAAAAAAATCAGCCCACTACCTAACGGCTACCCACTTTTGGTCGTCTAACCTCCCGAACGTTCGCAAACTTAAGAAAGAGGACAAAATGGCAAATTTGAAGTTCGCATCCCTGCTATTCATAGCGGGATGCCTTCCGCTCGCCGCGCAACAGGAGAATTGGTGCACAAACCACGGCTGGCATGCCGACGGCATGGTCACACATAGCGAGGTTCGTGAAGAGCACTTGGCCACAGCCGCACAGAACGTGATAAATCCGGCACAGAACGGCTCGATTCATGTCCACGGCTGGTCGAATTCGGACATTCTGGTCAAAGCCTGTGTCCAATCGTCCGCCCACGATTCCGGCACAGCAGAAGCCATCGCCAAACAAGTCACCATCACCGATGGTCCCGGCCGCGTTGTCGCAAAGGGCCCAGCAAATACCCAGGGAAACTCCTGGTGGAGTGTCTCTTATGATGTATGGTTGCCGACTTCGTCGAGTCTAGACCTACAGGCCTATAACGGAAGTGTCCACGTCGAAGGTACACAAGGCCAGATCCACGCCCGTACCCTGAACGGCTCCCTGACGCTCAAAGATGTCTCTGGCGATGTCGACGGCGAAACCACCAATGGCTCCCTGACCGTCGACTTGGCTCCTGGCTCCTCACAAGCCAAAGAACTCAAGCTCAAGACGGTTAACGGCTCCATCCATCTGCAATTGCCATCGACCTTTGGAGCGGACGTAGAAGCATCCACCGTCAACGGCAGCGTTAAGAACGAGTTTGCCGAAGATCAAGCCGCCAAACACCAGAGCCACAATCAGAAATTCACAATCGGCGGGGGCGGCTCAAAGATCGAAGCTGACACCGTCAACGGCAGCGTCCACATCAGCCGCCAAAGTTAGTTAAGCGCTTACCGCCAGATATCGCGCCTCAATGCGCCGAAGTTGCTCGATATCCAGAACTCGCGGCGAAGTCAGTCCACAGGGGCAGGTCGCTTCGTCCACCGAAGCGCGCAATCCCGTGCGCAGGCCGGAATTCCCTGCCCCATCTAGGATCAATTCCCCACTGTCTAGCGTCATAGGCTCTATCCCCGGAGCCAAATGCCAGCCCTCATGCGCCTCGCACTCCGCGGCCAGCAGCGTTTGGTCCAATCCCAGATAAAGCTCAAAAATTGGCACCCCAAACGATTGCCAAAGCGCCACCCGTGCCACATCGTTCAAAGGCTTTGCCCCGAAAAGCGTCAAAATCACCAATGCCCGGTCAATACACGCCGTATCCAGCGTTCCAGCGGTCACGTAGTCCATCAACCGTTTCATTTCTGTCAAAGTGCCAACCACTATATTCGGCTCAAACGCCTGCAGGTCCGACCAGCGCTTCAAAACAAGCGGCTCCACATTCTCAAACTTGGGCCCGGGTGAAAGCTGTGCCAGGCGTAACGTGCTCGAAACCGGAAAGGGCAATGGAATCGCCGGGCTGTTTCTTCGTACCTTTCGTTTGAAATGGGCGCGCACCTTACGGATTGACATCACAAGTACAAAGTGGCGAAGCGCCTGAGAAGATGTATGTCAGGTTATTCCGAACGGCGGGTACGTTCGTCATGAACACGTAGTACACGAGGCTTATGGAGATGTTCGAGATTGGAACACAAGATCTGCGATGCCTGTTGCGCATCGAGTCCCAATTCGTACATCACCTTCGCCTGCTGTTCCAAAATGGCTGCGTGCCAGCCCCGCGGCATGTAGCTTGAGTCACTTCCAAAGAGCAACCTCTCAATCCCCAGAACGTCAATCGACCGGCGGAAAACCGCTGCCAGATCGATGCCTTCATAAACGACCCAGCGATTGCTGCTCGATGTATCGAAATAGACGTTAGGGCAAAGATCCGCCAGCATCAGCGCTTCCCGAAAAAGCCCAGCGCCAAAATGCGGAATGACAAACCGCACCAGCGGAAAGTGCATTGCGACTGGGTGCAGATCCAGCGGATTCGAATAATGCATGTTGAACTGGCTCGCCAGCCCTAGCTTCTTTCGAATGCCTACGCTAATCGCGCCACAGTGCACAAAGGTTGCAATCTGATTGTCGCTCGCAACTTCTAGAATCGGCACTACGCGCGGATCGGTAATCGAGTACGTGTGCATTGCTGGAAACAAACAAAGACAATGCAGATACGGATTACCGGCAGCTCGTTTCACCCTAGCCAAAGCGTCTGGCTGTGTTGGGTCAACCATGAAATATCCGTAGAATCGCTCGGGGTAAGCCCCCACGGCTGCTTCTACGCTATCCTCATCGCCCGGCATGCTCGCGATCAGCGCCGCGCGTTCTACATTAAATCGGGCTAACTCTCCCGCCCACCGGTCGCCCAATGCAACAGGCTCCGGAGTCGGGATTTCGAAGTTGAGGAGCGGCGCTAACGCTTCCGCGTTAACGGCTTTCTTCTGCTGCGCCAGTGCCGAATAGAATTTGTGCGAAAAGAAATGAACATGAGCGTCTTGTATCGCAAGTTCGCCCCAGGGAGTTTGCGCCATCTGCTGTGATTGTATCGGTTAAACAAACCTTCATGCGGATTCACCTCTAATCGTGTCAGCCGCGTCATCCCCGGTAGCGTCTTAAGAAGCAAGAAAGCAGCAGCTTTCTTAGAACCTAAAAGGAGGTTCCTATGTTTAGACGAATTGGTGCTATGGCGATGATTCTAGCGGGTGGGTTTGCGGTTCTAACCCCGGCGGTGGCGCAAGCAAGAGATCGTGACGATTACCGTTACGAACGGCATGATCGCCGTGAATGGCGCGATGATCGTCATAATGATTGGCGTCAAGACAATTGGCGCGCGCGGGAATGGCGCGAACATGAACGCTTTGAGCGTCGTTATTCCTACGACCGCTTCGGTCGTCCTTTCTATTACGATCAATTCGGCCGCATTTGCCGCTAAAGATTTTGCTGCTGTGAACGGCGGCCCATTTCTTCGGGCCGCCCTCTTTTTGTCCCTCAGCCAAACGGTTGTTCTATAGACTGACTCTGCGGCGTGAACAACTTCGCTCCATCGGCCGTCACATACATGTCGTCTTCCAGCCGGACTCCGAACTCGCCGGGAATATAGGCGCCGGGCTCATCGCTGAACGTCATTCCCGGCGTGAGCGGCAACTTGTTCCCGCGCACCAGATAAGGCCACTCGTGTCCATCCATCCCAATTCCATGTCCCACACGATGGCTGAAAAACTTGTAATCTGGTCCAAAGCTTGCGTCCGCAATCACTTTACGGGCCGCCGCATCTACCGCCTCGCAGGCTACCCCCGGCCGTGCCGCTTCCAAAGCCGCTCGTTGCGCTCGATGAACGATATCAAAAACCTGCTTGGCCCGGTCACTCGCTTTTCCAAGAACAAACGTCCGTGAGATATCCGACTGATAACCCTCCACCGTGCAGCCATCGTCCATGATCACCGGAACGCCTTCGCGAATTACCTGCGGTGCAATACTGCCGTGCGGCAGCGCGCTCGCCGCGCCTACCTCGAAACTCGCTTCGCCACGAAAACCAACTTGCCCATACGCCAGCCCAATTAAACTCGACGCTTGTTGCGCAGTCATACCTGGCGTCAGGGCTCGATAAACAGCCTCGTACACCGCCAGCGTCGCGGAGTTCGCAGTCTGCATCAACTCCAGTTCATGTGCGCTCTTGATCATCCTGCAACCAGCCGTCACAGGCGTCGCGCTCACTAGCTTGATTCCCGGCGAGGCCTGCGCCAAACTATCGGCGAATACAAATGGGGTGCGTTCTTCCATCCCCAACGTGCCGCTAGCAATCTTGGCGTTTTGTAAACCCACGGAAAGCAACCGGTAAGGGCTCTCATCTTCGTGCCACGTCAGCACATCTGCGCTTTCCAGCGGTCCTGCGTTCAACTGCTCGCGGGCGCGCCCCTCTTCAAACGAAGGGCAAATGCAAAACGACTTGCCATTAACGGTCACAACAGTTGCAAAGAGCCGTTCGCTGTTGCCCCATCGCACGCCCGTAAAATAGTTCAGCGACGTTCCGCCCGCCAGAAACAACGCGTCAATCTTGTATTCGCGCATCAGTTGCCGGGCTCGCTCCAAACGCCGTTCGCGCTCGGAATTCGTGATAGGCTTTGCCAGCCCGCGCATCGATTTGAGCGCGGCAATCGAAGGCGGCAGCGGCTCTCCGGATTGGGCGGCCATGGGCAAAGTGCTTAAGGCCGCAACAGATTGCATAAATCGTCGTCGGGTGGACATGTGAACTATGTTACGAATATCGGGAATCTCCGAGCCGCGAATGCGCCGCGCAACCCCGACATCGGTACGATAAGGATAGATGAACCGTAAACGGCATCAGCCGCGAGCGATGATCGGAGCACTTCTCTCGTTCGTTCTGTCCATGGCGCTCAACGGGCAACAATTGTCCAGCCAAGCTGTCATCTCAGACGCGGAAATCCATCAAATTTTGGCCGAACGCATCGACCAAAAGCAGCAAAGCGTTGGCATCGTTGTTGGCATCATCGAAGACCGCGGTGAGCGGATCTTAGCCCAGGGCGCTTTGAACCAAGGTGACCCGCGTTCGCTAAGCGGTAACACGACTTTCGAGATTGGCGGCCTAACCAGCATCTTTACCTCCCTATTGTTGGCCGACATGTCGCGCAAGGGCGAAGTGACAATGAGCGATCCCGTCACTAAATACCTTCCGCCCGACGTCAAAATCCCAAATCAGCGCGGCCAGCAAATTACCTTGGCCGACCTTGCCACCCACACCGCGGGTCTGCCGCTCATGCCTTCGAATTTCCATCCGAAGAATCCCGCCAACCCTTATGCGGATTACACCGAGGCCGACCTCTTTCAATCGCTGGCCAACACCCAGTTAAACGGCCGTTTAGGACTTGACTACGCATACTCAAACGTTGGAATGGCTCTGCTCGCTTCTGCTCTGAGCCGTCGCGCCGGTCAGAGCTACGAGATGCTTTTGAAGACAAGATTCTTCGCTCCCTTGGGAATGAACAACACTGCCGTCAGCACTACACCTGAGATGAAAGCGCAATTCGCGGTGGGTCACAATACCTACCTGCAACCCGTCGGTTATTGGGATCCTGGCGGTATGGCCGGAGCGGTCGGCATCAAGTCGACCGCTCAGGATTTGCTTACGTTTATAGAAGCCGTCTTGGGCTACCGCCAAACAGCGCTAGCGCCATCCATGGCTGCCATGTTGAGTTTGCGCCGGCCCACCCGTTACGCAGGCCTCGAACTCGCCTTGGGCTGGCATGTACTCGCGACCAGCACAACGCAAATCATTTGGGACAACGGCGGCACTGGCGGCTTCCGCGCATTCATGGGATTTGCACCCAGCCGCAAAGTGGGCATCGTGGTCTTATCGAATACCGATGGCACGAACGGCATTGAGGACTTCGCGCTGCGCCTTTTCACTCCCACTCCACCCGAACTACTGGCCCAACGCGAACATGTGGAAATCAAAATCGACCCCCGCCTTTTCCAAAACTACGTCGGCGTCTATCAGCTCGCCGATGGAATGCAGTTGATCATCTCCCAGGCAGGAGATCATCTGGTCGCGCAACTTGGACAGCAGAAGTTCATGCTCGCTGCCGAAAGCACAAAGGATTTTTTTGTCCAGAATGTGGAGGGTCAAATGACGTTTGTCACCGATCGCACCGGCAATGCC
>Ga0075030_100002886_pt1 | contig 15670 bp, 11 predicted proteins | sample LitLauG_LLR_2012_FD_71393 | JGI IMG/M metagenome (GOLD analysis project Ga0075030, IMG submission 71393) | Freshwater sediment microbial communities from Pennsylvania, USA - Little Laurel Run_MetaG_LLR_2012 | ecosystem: Environmental > Aquatic > Freshwater > Creek > Sediment | place: USA... | reverse complement strand
GGCTCGGGCGGCCTGGGCAATCTGCATTTCAAATCGAGCACCAACCGCGCGCCGCGTCAGTGCACGCCGGGCCAACCCGGCGACGCTCGCCACCTCCGTCTCGAACTCAAGGTGCTGGCCGACGTCGGACTTCTCGGCGCACCCAATGCCGGCAAATCAACGCTGCTTGCGGCCGTATCCAATGCCCGCCCGAAAATCGCCGACTACCCCTTCACCACCATGTTCCCGCACCTGGGAGTCGTGCGCCAGGAGGCGGGCAAGGGATTCGTCGTTGCCGACCTGCCTGGCCTCATCGAGGGCGCTGCCGAGGGTGCGGGGCTGGGCCACCGCTTCCTGCGGCACATCAGCCGTACGCGCCTGCTGCTCCAGGTGATAGACGTTGCGCCGCTCGATGCCGACGTTGATCCGGTCGCGCAGGCGCGGGCCATCGCCGCCGAACTGGGCAAATACGATCCGGTTCTCAAGCGCCGGCCGCGCTGGTTCGTGCTCAACAAGATGGATCTGGTCGCGCCCGAAGAGCGCGCCGCCCTGATGGACGGATTGCGCCGGCGGTTGCGCACCAAGGCACCCATGTACGCCATATCCGCGGCTACCGGCGAGGGCTGTCGCGACCTGATGTGGGCAGTACAGCGCTTCCTCGAGGACCATCCAGCGCCGGATCGCGTTCCGGAGGACGACGGCATTGCCAGCGCGCCCGAGCCCATCGCCACGGTTGGAGAATCCGCCGCGGTTGACAGCGCCGAAGGCGAATCCGGGCAGGCGGAAGCGGTCCTCGCCGGGGCCGGCGAAGCCGAACCCCGGCCGAAGCGGCCGCGGCGCAGCTGAACATGGCGGCGCCGGTCACCGAACCGCGTGCGGTGCGCACGGTGGTCAAGGTTGGCAGCAGCCTGGTCACCAACGACGGGCGCGGGCTCGACCTCGCAGCCATATCGCGCTGGGCCGGCCAGGTGGCAGCGCTGCGCGATGCGGGTCGCCAGGTTCTGCTGGTATCGAGCGGCGCCATCGCCGAAGGCATGCAGCGGCTGGGCTGGACGCGCCGCCCGCAGCAGGTGCATGAGTTGCAGGCTGCTGCCGCGGTGGGCCAGATGGGCCTGGCGCAGGCCTATGAAACCTGCTTCGGCGCCCTGGGCGTGCGCACCGCGCAGGTCCTGCTCACCCACGCCGATCTCGCCGACCGGGCGCGCTACCTCAATGCCCGATCCACTCTGCTGACCCTGCTGCAGCTGGGCGTGGTACCGGTGATCAACGAGAACGATACGGTCGTCACCGATGAAATCAAGTTTGGCGACAACGACACGCTGGGCGCGCTGGTCACGAACCTCGTCGAGGCTGACCTGCTGGTGATCCTCACCGACCAGGCCGGACTCTTCGACGCCGATCCGCGCATGGTTCCCGGAGCCCGGCTTATCGCCCGGGGCGAAGCCGGGGATCCACGGCTGGAGGAATACGCCGGGGGTGCGGGCAGCGCCATAGGCCGGGGCGGCATGCTCAGCAAGATACTGGCTGCCAAGCGGGCCGCCCGCAGTGGCGCCTCGACCATCATCGCCTCGGGCCGCGAGCCCGATGTGCTCGTTCGGCTCTGCGGGGGCGAGGCGATCGGCACCCACCTCGTCGCCTCGGTTGCCAAGCGCACGGCCCGCAAGCAGTGGCTGGCTGACCATCTCCAGACCAGGGGCCGGGTCGTACTGGATCCGGGCGCGGTCGCGGCGCTGTGCGAGCAGGGCAAAAGCCTGTTGCCGATCGGCGTCATCGAGGTCCACGGCGCGTTCGCCCGGGGCGACGTGGTGGCCTGCGTCGATGCGTCCGGCCGCGAGCTGGCGCGCGGCCTGGTGAACTACTCGAGCTCGGAGGCACGGCTGATAGCCCGCCGCCCCAGCAGCGATATCGCGCAGGTGCTCGGCTTCATCGAGGAGGCCGAACTCATCCACCGGGACAATCTGGTATTGCTGTAGCGTGGGTGGGTCGCCGGCAATGGCGCCTGGCGACGCAGGTGCCGCGCTGGACGCGGCGCCGGTTGGCCGCGCGACCGTGTTCAGCCTTCGCAGCCTGACAGGGGCGGACTGCGCGGTGCCTCAGGCGTCTTGCGAGGTCCGGGCGGAAATGCGAACCGCGATAGCTCCTGGAGCGCCCGCTCGTAGACCTCGCGCTTGAATTCGATCACGGACTCCAGCGGAATCCAGTAGTCATGCCAGCGCCAGGCGTCGAATTCCGGCTTCTCGCTGCGCCGCAGGCAGACGTCGGTGTCCCGGCCCAGCAAGCGCAACAGATACCAGATCTGCTTCTGGCCGCGATAGTTTCCCCGCAGCTCGCGTCGGATCCACTGCTCGGGCACCTCGTACCGCAACCACTCCCGGGTCCGGGCCACAATCCGCACGTGTCCCGCCTGCAGGCCGACCTCCTCGTACAGCTCACGGTACATGGCCTGCTCCGGCGACTCGCCGAACTTGATTCCCCCCTGCGGAAACTGCCAGGAATGCTGCTTTACGCGCTTGCCCCAGAACACCTCACTGCGTTCGTTGAGCAGGATGATGCCGACGTTCGGGCGGTACCCGTCCTTGTCCAGCATGTCATCACCTGAAGCTATATCATTTAAGGTGATTATATGGCCCGCAGCCGTGGGTCGAAAACGAAACGGTAGGGCATGCGCGCCTCTGAATTTCACCTTTCCACCCAGAAGGAAGCCCCCGCGGACGCCGACATCATCAGCCAGCAGTTGATGCTGCGCTCCGGAATGATCCGCAAGCTCGCCGCCGGCATCTATACCTACATGCCCCTGGGGCTGCGCTCCATACGGCGCATAGAGTCCATCATCCGCGAGGAGATGAACCGCGCGGGCGCCCTCGAACTGCTGATGCCGTTCGTCCAGCCGGCGGAACTGTGGGTCGAATCGGGGCGCTGGGAAAAATACGGCCCCGAGCTGCTGCGCCTCAAGGACCGCCACGAGCGCGATTTTGTCCTTCAGCCCACGTCGGAGGAGGTGGTAACCGACATCGCCCGGCAGGAAATCCGCAGCTATCGCCAGCTGCCGGTCAATTTCTATCATATCCAGACCAAGTTCCGGGACGAGCGCCGGCCGCGGTTCGGGGTCATGCGCGGGCGCGAGTTCACCATGAAGGACGCCTACTCGTTCGACCGCGACGTTGCCGGAGCGCATCGCAGCTACGAGTCCATGTTCGAGGCCTACGGGCGCATCTTCACGCGCATGGGCCTGCGCTTCCGTGCCGTGGCCGCCGATACCGGCGCCATCGGCGGTACGCGTTCGCACGAATTCCAGGTCATCGCCGACAGCGGCGAGGACGCCATTGCCTACAGCCCCGAGGGCGAATACGCCGCCAACGTGGAACTGGCCGAAGCGCTGGCGCTGCTCGCGGCGCGCGCACCGGCGTCGCAGGCGCTGCACAAGGTGGCCACGCCCGACTGCACGCGCTGTCCCGCCGTCGCACAAATGCTGGGAATCGCCCTCGAACAGACCGTCAAGTCGGTGGTGGTGGTCACGGAGGCGCCGCCGGGCGGCGTACCGCAGACCGTGCTGCTGCTGCTGCGCGGCGATCACGAACTCAATGAAATCAAGGCGGGCAAGCTGCCCGGTTTCGAGAACGGCTGGCGCATGGCAACGGAAGGCGAGATCGTTGCAGCATTCGGGTCGCCGCCCGGTTACCTCGGCCCGGTGTTTGCATCGCCCGCCGCCGTGCCGGTGCGGGTGATTGCCGACCGAACGGTGGCCCGCATGGCCGATTTCGTCTGCGGTGCCAATGACGCCGGCTACCACCTCGCCGGCGTGAACTGGGGCCGCGACCTGCCCGAACCGGATCTCACCGCCGACCTGCGCAGCGTGGTTGCCGGCGACCCCTCGCCCGACGGCAAGGGGGTGCTGGCCATACAGCGCGGCATAGAAGTCGGCCACGTCTTCTATCTCGGCACCCGCTATTCGGCCGCGCTCAACGCCACTTTCCTGGATGAAGACGGACAGGCGCGCATCCTGGAAATGGGCTGCTACGGGATCGGCGTAACGCGCCTGCTCGGCGCCGCCATCGAACAGAACCACGATGCGCGCGGCATCATCTGGCCGGCGCCGCTCGCGCCGTTCTCGGTGGTGATCTGTCCGGTCAATTACCGCGTGTCTGAGCCGGTGCGGGCGGCGGCCGATGCCCTCTACGCCGAGCTGCTGGTGGCCGGCGTGGATGTGCTGCTCGACGATCGCGGCGAGCGCCCGGGCGGCATGTTCGCCGACGCCGAGCTCATCGGCATTCCGCACCGGATCACCATCGGCGAACGCGGCATCAAGGCCGGGCAGTTCGAGTACACGCCGCGCGCCACCCTGGAAACCGCGCCCATCGCCGGTGCCGGTGCGCTTGCCTTCCTCCTTGAAAGAATCGCCCGCTGACGCGCACCGGCCGCAGCGCCGCCGCCTGGCGGCGCTGGGCCTGCTGGTGCCGGCATGGTCGGGCGTCGCGCTGTGGCCGCGCACGGGCCATGCCGGCGCGCAGCAGTACGAAAACCTTGCCGACTCGGTGCGCAGCGCGCTGGCCTCGCAGATCGCCGACACCAAGCCGCCCATACGGCGCTTCGACGACGACGCGCAGCGGCAGCGCTACGAGCGCTGGTTGGAACAGATGGAACTGCGTCTGGCTCCGCGCCTGCCCGAGAAGCGCAACCGCGGCGACCTGTTGCAGTGCCTGGATTACGAATGCACGCGCGCCGGGCTGGACCGGCAGATGGTGCTGGGCCTGATCCAGGTCGAAAGCAATTTCCGCAAGTACGCCATCTCGGAGGCGGGCGCTCGCGGCCTGATGCAGGTCATGCCCTTCTGGACGTCGCTGGTGGGCGACGGAAACGTGCGGCGGCTCTTCGAGATGCGCACCAACCTGCGCTATGGCTGCGTGATCCTGCGCCATTACATCGATGGCGAACAGGGCGACCTCTTCCGCGCGCTGGGCCGCTACAACGGCAGTGTCGGACTCGCTGCCTATCCGAACGCCGTCTATGCCGCGTGGAAGGGCTACTGGAGCTATGCCGAAGGCAACGGCAAGGGCTGAGCACCGCTGCCGATTCGCCGTTGCCGATTCGCCACACCTCTTTCGAACCGGCCTTGCCGTTCGATGGGGCATTGATGCGCATCAATCCCGCGCGGCATCCATGGACGAGACTTCCTTCGGTACCGCTTTGCGTCAAGGACGCAGATTCCGCTAAGGAGGAAGTGCAAATGAAAACGATTCGTCTGGCTGTTGCGGTCGCAGCATTGTCGTGTCTTGCCGCCACGTCCGGCGTGGCGGTCGCCCAGGATACCGGCTGGGCGGTGCGCCTTGGCGTCCTGGACCTTCAGCCCGCGAACAAGTCCGACGGCGGCGGCCCGCTGAGCCTGCCAGCCGACGCAATTCATATCGACAGCAAGGTCATGCCGGAGTACGACGTCTTCTATACAGTCACGCCCAACGTCGTCGCAGAACTCGTGCTGGTTCTGCCGCAGAAGCAGGAAGTGACACTGTCCGGCAAGGACATCGGCTCATTCAAGCACCTGCCGCCGTCGCTGGTCGCGCAGTACCACTTCTTGCCGGGACAGCAGTTCGATCCGTATGTGGGCGTTGGCGTGAACTTCACGTGGATCACGTCGGTCCACCTGCTCAACGGGGCCGGTGACCTGAAGAAAACCAGCTTTGGCGGGGTGCTCGATATCGGCGGCGATTTCAACGTCGACAAGAAGTGGTTCGTCAATGCCGACATCAAGTACATCACGCCGCTGCAATCGGACGTGTCCGTGAACGGCGTCAAGGTATCGACCGCGAAGCTGGATCCTTTCCTGTACGGTATCGGGGTCGGTTACCGGTTCTGAGCCGGCAGTCGCCTGCTGAGGCTCGGCTTTGGCGGCAGGCAGCTGCATGCCCGCCACAGGGCCGCGGCCGCGCCGCGGGCTGCGCACCAGGCGACGGTCTTCCTGTCGAGGGGACGCGGCTACCGCCGCGGTCCCCCGCCCGGAACACCGCCCATGCTGCCCAGCGCCCGCATCATCTTGCCCAGACCGCCCTTGCGCATCTGCTTCATCAGCGTGCTCATCTGGTCGAACTGGGTCAGCATGCGATTGACATCCTGGACGGCCACGCCTGCGCCAATGGCGATGCGCCGCTTGCGTGATGCCTTGAGGAGTTCGGGCTTGCTGCGCTCGCCCGGGGTCATGGAGTTGAGTATTCCCTCCATGCGCCGGACCTGACGATCGGCGTCCCGCGGGTCGACCTTGCCGGCGGCCTGTGACAGCTGGGCCGGCAGCTTGTCCATCATTCCGCCCAGACCGCCCATGCGGCGCATCTGGCTGATCTGCTCGCGAAAATCATTCAGATCGAAGCGCGCTCCCGATTGCATGCGCCTGGCGAGTTTCTCCGCGGCGCCCACATCAACGGCATTCTTGACCTCGTCGACGAGGGCCACGATGTCGCCCATGCCCAGCACCCGGCCGGCCATGCGTTCGGCGTCGAAGGGCTCCAGTCCGGCCAGCTTTTCGCTCGTTCCGGCGAACTTGATGGGTTTGCCCGTGACCTGCGTAACCGACAGTGCAACGCCGCCGCGGGCGTCGCCGTCGAGCTTCGTGATGACGATGCCGGTAAGCGGCAGGCGGGCGCCGAAGGCCTGTGCCGTGTTGAGCGCATCCTGTCCCAGCATGGCGTCAACCACGAACAGCGTTTCGATGGGTTTCAGGGCCGCGTGCAGCTGGCCGATCTCCTCCATCATGGCTTCGTCAACGGTGGTGCGGCCCGCCGTGTCGACCAGCACCACGTCCAGGAGGTGCCGGCGCGCATGCGCCACCGCGGCCAGCACGATGTCGACCGGACGGGCGTCCGGCGGCGTGGGAAAGAACTCTATCTCGGCCTGCCGGCACACGGATTCGAGCTGCGCTATGGCGGCGGGCCGGTAGACGTCGGCCGAAACCGCCAGCACCTTCTTGCGCCGTTCGGCGCGCAGCCAGCGGCCCAGCTTTCCCGTAGTGGTCGTCTTGCCGGCACCCTGCAGGCCGGCCATCAGGATGATGGCGGGCGGCTGGACCGCCAGGTTGAGTTCGCGATCGCGAGCCGGCAGTGCGGCGCCCATGAGCCGCGCAAGTTCCCGGTGCACCACGCCCACCAGTGCCTGCCCGGGCGTGAGGCTTCCTACGACTTCCTGCCCCAGGGCTTCCTCCCGGACCCGGTTGACGAAGTCGCGCACGACCGGCAGGGCCACGTCGGCCTCGAGCAGGGCAAGCCGCACCTCGCGGAGCATTTCCTGCGTATTGGCCTCGGTCAGGCGGGCCTGTCCGCGAACCTGTTTGACGATCCGGGCAAAACGGTCGGTAAGCTGATCAAGCATTTCGGGGTTCCTGGAGTGCGCGTGGTATATAGACGCGCTATGCATTCGAGCGCATTTTACGTTGCAGCCCATTTTGCCGTGGCGGCCGCCTACGTGGCCTTTGCCGCGCGCTGCTGGGCGGACTTGCGCCGGGGCGGTGACGTGCAGCCCAACGCGCTGGCCAGGTTCCTGCTGCCCGTTGCCGTACTGGGACATGGCATTTTGCTCGCACAGGACGTCTTTGGCGATGGCGGCCTGCGGTTCGGTTTTGCCCAGGCCTCCTCGGCCAGCTTTTTCACGGCCTGCGCGCTCCTCTGGATAGAAGGCTTCTTCATCTCCCTGGGCGGACTGTATGTCCTGATGACCCCTCTGGCCGCCGTTGCGGTGCTGTTGCCGCTGGCGTTCCACGGGGTTGCCCTGGCAGGCGAGAGCAGTTCCCTGGCGCTGCGCGTGCACCTCGCAGTTTCGGTGCTCTCGTACAGCTTTTTCACCATCGCCGCCCTGCTGAGCGTATTGATGACCTACATCGATCGCTATCTGCGCCAGCCCGGGCGCGATGCCTCGCGTTCCATCGGTGCCCTGCTGTCGCAGATGCCTCCCTTGCTGGCGCTGGAATCGCTGCTTTTCCACCAGTTGGCCGCTGGCTTTTTGCTGCTTACCGCCTCCTTGGGCAGCGGCATCGTGTTTTCCGAGGAACTGTTCGGACGGCCGCTGCGATTCGATCACAAGACCGTGTTTGCCCTGATCGCCTGGGCAGTGTTCGCCGGGCTGCTCACCGGGCGCTATGCTTTCGGCTGGCGCGGGAAGGTCGCGCAGCGCTGGCTGTTCTTCGGGTTCCTGATGCTGCTGCTGGCCTATATCGGTTCGCGCTTTGTCTTCGAAGTGGTTCTGCGCCGGGGCTGGATTTGATTCGCGTGATTTTCTGGGCGGTGATCGCCTGGGCGGTGATTACCGGCATACGCAGGATCGCCTCGCGGGCCAATGGCGGTGCAAGGCGCGGCGCCTCGGCGGGCGCCCCGGAGGACATGGTGCAATGTGCAAACTGCCACCTCAATGTTCCAAAATCGGAGGCCATCGCCGTTGCGGGGGGTTGGGCCTGTTGCCCGGAGCATGCGCAATCGCCGGCCGCGCGCCCATGAACCGCGCGTGCCCGCGCCGGGCGCGCGGTGGCCGGCGCTGAGCGCCCCCTGAGGGAGCCCAACCCAGTGGCAGCCTCGAAAAAGCCGATTGGGCAGCCTGCGCCGGGCTGGGAGCCTCCGGCGCCCAAGGGCCTGCAGGTCGAACCTGCCTGGGGCACGCTGTATGCACTGTCGCTGGCGCGGGTGCTGGTAACGGCTTTTGTCCTGCTTTCGGCGATGATCTTCGCTTCGCCCGTCACGGGCCGGATCGGCGCCGGCAGCGACATCGTTCCGGCGCTGACCGCCTACTTCGGCCTCGCCCTGGCCGCGGCGCTCGCCTCGCTTTTCTATCGCAAGCATTTTCTGGGACAGCTCACGGCGCACCTCGCAGGCGATCTCGTCATGGCCACCATCCTCGTGGTGCTCGGCGGTGGCATGCGCAGCGAATTTGTCGTCCTGTACCTGGTGCCGATCGCCGGCGCATCGCTGATGCTGCCCACCAGTGCGGCGTTCTTCACGGCATCCATAGCGGTGATCATCCTGCTTAGCGACGCGGTGCTGCGGGTGCTGCGCGAGGATCATGTTGAGCCGCAGGTGTTCCAGGCCGGACTCTACGGTGCGGCGCTGTTCGGCATCACCGGACTGCTGCGCCTGCTTTCGGTACGGCTCAACCGCCAGGAGTTGCTGGCGTACGTGCGCGGGCTCGACCTGCAGAATCAACTCGAGATCAACCGACTGGTCATCTCCCAGATGGAGCAGGGCGTGATCGTCGTCGACGCCAGCACCGTCGTGCGCGCCAACAACCTGGCGGCGCGCATGCTGCTGGGGATGGCGCGCAGCGCCCAGCTCACCGGCCGGCGCCTGACCGAGGTTCCGGCGCTGCGCACCTTGGGCGAGGAATTTCTCGCCTGGCGGCAGGGCGACGCAAAGGAAACGGGCTGGTCCGAACTGAACTTTGCACCCGGTTCCGTCGAGGGATCCGCAGAGGGTGCGCCGGCCGACGCGGATGCTTCCCGGGAGGCCGCCAGGCGCCCGTTGCGCGCCCGTTTCGCCCGTCCGCCGTCGCCGCAATCGGGCGAGTTTGTCATCTTTCTCGAGGACCGCAATGCACTCGAGGCGCGCGCCCAGCAGCTCAAGCTCGCGGCCATGGGCCGGCTCACGGCGTCCATCGCCCACGAAATCCGCAATCCGCTGGCAGCCATCAGCAATGCCGGGCAGCTGCTCGAAGAGGACGCCCGCGACGCCATGCAGAAGCGTCTTGCGGGGATCGTGCGGGAAAACACGTCGCGGCTCAATCGCCTTGTCGAGGATGTGCTGCGGGCGGCGCGCCGTGAGTCACCGCTGACCGACGAGTTCCCGCTCCGGTCCTTCGTCGAGGCATGGGTTGACGAGTTTTCGCGCGACCGCGCGGTTGTCGGCGGCACGATCGTCGTGCGGGGCCAGGGCAACGATGTGGTGAAGTTCGAGCAGAGCCATTTGCGCCAGATCCTGTTCAACCTGGTGGACAACGCGCTGCGCTACTGTTCCGGCAAGCCCGGCAGCATTGAAATATATCTCGAGACCGGCACCGAGCACGCCGGCCGCGCGCAGCTGTGGGTCATCGATGACGGGGCCGGCGTGGCCGCAGCCGACCGCGCCTCCGTATTCGAGCCCTTTTTCACCACCCACGTGCGGGGTACCGGGCTTGGACTGTACCTGGCGCGGGAATTCTGCATCGCCAACCGTGCCGAACTCGCCTATGAGGTGCTGCGGCGCGAGGGAACCGATGACCGCAGCGGATTTGTCGTGCATTTTGCGCGCGGCGACGGCGACAACGTGCCACCGCCGCAGTTCCTCGATACCATGCCGGCCGAGGCCGAACTGTTCCGCCGCAGCTTTTCCCTATGATGCCCACATTGCCCCCGGTTTCGCCGTCCGGCCGTGCCGACCATGACTGACGCCGAATCGGCCGGCCGTTCGCGCGTTCCGGCGGTGCTTGTCGTCGATGACGAGGCCGACCTGCGTGAACTGCTCGGCCTCACCATATCCCGCCTTGGCCTTGAGGTGGATACGGCCGAAACGCTGGGGCAGGCCCGCCAGTTCCTGCAGAGCCGCGCCTATCGCTTGTGTCTTACCGACATGCGGCTGCCCGACGGCTCCGGCCTGGACCTGGTGCGCGAACTCGGCGCGCGCAGCGAGCCCAAGATAGCGGTAATCACCGCGTATGGCAGCGCCGACAATGCGGTTGCGGCGCTCAAGGCCGGAGCCTTTGACTACCTCGCCAAACCGGTCGATCTCGACCAGCTGCGCAGGCTCATCCGGTCCGCCATCGGCGAGGGTGCGTCCGGTACTGCGGGTGGCGCGCCGGCCGAGAACGACGCCGCGGCCCGGCTGGTCGGCGAGTCCCCGGAAATCATGCGCCTGCGGGCGCTGATAGCGCGCCTGAGCCAGAGCATGGCGCCGGTGGCGATCATCGGTGAATCGGGCAGCGGCAAGGAGCTTGTCGCCCGCGCCATACACGCCGGCTCGGCGCGCAGCCGCATGCCCTTCGTCGCCGTCAATTGCGGCGCCATTCCCGAATCCCTGATGGAGGCGGAGTTTTTTGGTTATCGCCGCGGCGCCTTTACCGGCGCCGATCGCGACCGCGACGGCTTTTTCCAGGCCGCCTCCGGCGGTACCCTGCTGCTCGACGAGGTGGCCGAGCTCCCGCTGGCGATGCAGGTGAAGCTGCTGCGCGCCATACAGGAGCGCCGCATCCACAAGGTTGGATCGACCTCGGAGGAACCCGTCGACGTGCGCATCCTGAGCGCGACCCACCAGGACCTGGCGCGGATGGTCGAGGCCGGCAGGTTCCGCCAGGATCTTTTCTACCGGCTCAACGTGATCGAACTGCGTGTTCCCAGCCTGCGCGAACGCGGCGAGGATGTTCCGCTGATTGCCAGGGCCCTCCTGCGGCGCATCACCGAACGTGCCGGGGTGCCCGATGCCCGGCTCACATCCGCTGCCGAGGTGGAGCTGCAGCAGTGGGCCTTCCCGGGCAACGTCCGTGAACTGGAAAATGTCCTGGAGCGCGCGGTCGTGCTCACCGGCGGTGGTGAAATCACGCCCGAAGATCTGGTGCTGGAGACGGCGCGCGCATTCGGCGAGCAGGCGGCCTTGCCGCCCCAGGCTTGCGCCGCGGCCGACGCTGTGCCTGCGGCCACCGGTTATTCGCTCGCCGATGGCGTACCCAGTGACCTTGCCGCTTATCTGGACGAAATCGAGGGCGCTGCCATACGTGCGGCGCTGGCGCGCACCGGCCACAACCGGACCGCCGCGGCCCAGCTGCTCGGAATATCCTTCCGCCAGATGCGCTATCGCATGCAGCGTCTGGGACTCAAGTAGTGGCTTTGGCGGCAACGGGGACGACGACAACGCTTGCATGCGGCTGGGTGGTGGGAGCCGTGCACCTCGCCTCGCCCAATTTCGATGCGCGGCCACCCGGCTGCGCGGTGGAACTGCTGGTCCTGCACTGCATAAGTCTGCCGCCCGGCCACCACGGTGCAGGAAACATCGAGCGGCTCTTCACCAACGCGCTGGACCCTGCCGCGCACCCTGCGTTTGCTCCCCTGGCGGGCCTGCGCCTTTCGGCGCACTTCCTGATCTCCCGCAGCGGAATGCTCACGCAGTTTGTCTCCTGCGACGATCGCGCCTGGCACGCCGGGGCCTCCTCCTGGAACGGGCGTGCGCGGTGCAACGATTTTTCCATCGGCATCGAACTCGAGGGCAGCGAGTTCGAGCCCTTCACGGCTGCGCAGTATGCGGCGCTGGATCCGCTCCAGCGCGCGCTATGGGCCGCGTACCCGCTGCGCTGGGCGCGGGGCCACAGCGAAATCGCACCGCAGCGAAAGACCGACCCCGGCCCTTTCTTCGACTGGTCCCGCATCCGCCGGGATTGATCTTTCGTTGATTTCCCCCCAGGAATCGACGCCGCTCGCGCGCTCTGCCGCATTTTTCGGTTGCCTTGCGGCTCAACTTCTCCTACCATCACTACCACAACCTCTTGTTGACTTTGCCACGGTACCCACTACATGTTGGGGTGGTATGGGGTTGTGCCTGACGCGCTTGCGGCGCGTTCGCGGCGGCGGGCGTCAGGCTAAGCCGCTGCACGCCGACTTCCGGCCGGCAGCAGGGGGCGGTTTTCGTGGTCTAGAACTTGTGGGTACTGCTGTCGCAATTGCGTGCGGCGCGGACCCTGGCATCGGGGGAAATGCATGCAACATCGATTTACGGACGCGCCGACCTCGGCCGAAAGCGGGGCGGCCGAAGTCGCGGCGTTTGCCGCTGCGGGCGCAGATCAGGCGCTATCGCGGCCGCTGGCGTCGTCGCTGGCCGAATACCATGTCATACGGCGCAACGGCGCCGTCGTGCGCTTCGAGCCGTCGAAAATCGCGGTCGCCATGACCAAGGCCTTCCTGGCGGTGCGCGGCGGCCAGGGCGCCGCCTCGGCGGCCATTCGCGAGCAGGTTGAGCGCCTCACCGGCGCGGCGGTCGCGGCCCTGGTCCGGCGCCAGCCAGCCGGCGGCACTTTCCATATAGAGGATGTCCAGGACCAGGTGGAGCTGTCGCTGATGCGCGATGGCGCGCACGACGTGGCGCGCGCCTACGTGCTGTACCGTGAGCGCCGCAGCCAGGAGCGTGCCCGCCAGGCGCCACCCGTGCCGCCCGCGCCGGGGCTCCACGTCACGATGGATGGGCGCAAAGTAGCGCTCGATGAAGGCCACCTGCGGGCCACCATCGCGGCCGCGTGCGAGGGCCTGAACGCATTCGTGTCCGTCGACGCGGTGCTCTCGGCCACGCTCAGGAACCTGTTTGACGGCGTGGCCATCGAGGAGGTGCACAAGTCCGCAATCCTCGCTGCCCGGTCCCTCATCGAAACCGATCCCGCCTATAGCGAGGTCAGCGCGCGCCTGCTCCTGCATGTCATTCGGCGCGAGGTGCTGGGCGGGGAAGTCGCCCAGGCGTCCATGGTGGAGCGCTATCCCGATTATTTTCCCCGTTGCATCCGGATCGGGGTCGACGCCGGCCTTCTCGACGAGCGGCTCCTCCAGTTCGACCTGCCCCGGCTGGCGGCCGCGCTGCGGTCCGAGCGCGACCTGCAGTTCTCCTATCTGGGCCTGCAGACCCTGTACGACCGCTATTTCCTCCATCGTGATGAGCGGCGCTTCGAACTGCCGCAGACTTTCTTCATGCGCGTGGCCATGGGCCTGGCACTCAACGAGGTCGACCGCGAGGCCCGGGCCATCGAGTTCTACGGCCTGCTTTCGAGCTTCGACTTCATGAGTTCCACCCCGACCCTGTTCAACTCAGGGACCTGCCATCCGCAGCTCTCCTCCTGCTACCTGAGCACGGTTCCCGACCACCTCGACGGCATCTACGAGTCCATCAAGGACAACGCGCTTCTCGCCAAGTACGCCGGCGGGCTGGGTAACGACTGGACGCCGGTTCGCGCCATGGGTGCGCACATCAAGGGCACCAACGGCAAGTCGCAGGGCGTCGTCCCCTTCCTGAAGGTCGTCAACGACACGGCGGTGGCGGTCAACCAGGGCGGCAAGCGCAAGGGCGCGGTCTGCTGCTACCTGGAAACCTGGCACCTCGACATCGAGGAATTCCTCGACCTGCGCAAGAACACCGGCGATGACCGTCGCCGCACCCACGACATGAACACGGCCAACTGGATCCCGGACCTGTTCATGAAGCGGGTTCTTGCCGGCGCGGACTGGACGCTTTTCTCGCCCAGCGACGTGCCCGACCTGCACGACCTCACCGGCCGGGCCTTCGAAAAGGCCTATGTCGCCTATGAGGACAAGGCGGCGCGCGGCGAACTTCGCCTGTTCAAGAAAATCCCGGCGCCGCAGCTCTGGCGCAAGATGCTGTCCATGCTCTTTGAGACCGGCCATCCCTGGATCGCATTCAAGGACGCCGCCAATATCCGCTCGCCGCAGCAGCACGCTGGCGTCGTGCACAGCTCGAACCTGTGCACGGAGATCACCCTCAATACATCCGAGGAGGAGATCGCAGTCTGCAACCTGGGTTCGGTCAATCTCGTCGCCCACCTGCGCGCCGATGGCGCGGGCGCCTGGAGCCTGGACCATGCCAAGCTGCAGCGCACCATCGACATTGCCATGCGGATGCTCGACAACGTTGTCGACATCAATTACTACGCGGTAGCCAAGGCGCGCAATTCCAACCTGCGACATCGCCCGGTGGGCCTGGGCATCATGGGCTTCCAGGACTGCCTGCACATGATGCGCATTCCCTACGCATCCCAGGCTGCGGTCGAGTTTGCCGACCGCAGCCAGGAAGCGGTCAGCTATTTTGCGTACTGGGCCTCCACCACGCTGGCCGCCGAGCGCGGCGCCTATTCGTCCTTCCGCGGTTCGCTGTGGGACCGCGGCATCCTGCCCCAGGACACGCTCGACCTGCTGGAGGCGGAACGCGGCGGCCACCTGGAGGCCGACCGCAGCGCCACCATGGACTGGGTCGCCCTGCGTGAACGCATCGCCCGCCTGGGCATGCGCAATTCCAACTGCGTGGCCATCGCGCCCACGGCAACAATCTCCAATATCGTCGGCGTCTCGGCCTGCATTGAACCCACGTTCCAGAACCTGTTCGTCAAGTCCAACCTGTCGGGCGAATTCACGGTCGTCAATGGCCACATGGTGCGGGAGCTCAAGTCCCTGGGACTCTGGGACGAGGTCATGGTTTCCGACCTCAAGTACTTCGACGGCAGCATGGCCCGGATTGACCGCATACCCGCCGAGGTGCGCCAGCGGTATGCGACCGCATTCGAGATCGACGCCAACTGGCTGATCGAGTGCGCCGCCCGCCGCCAGAAATGGATAGATCAGGCGCAATCCCTGAATATCTACATGGCGGGGGTGTCGGGCAGAAAGCTGGACGAAACCTACCGCCTGGCATGGCTGCGCGGACTCAAGACCACGTATTACCTGCGCACCATCGGTGCCACCCATGCCGAGAAGTCCACCGGACGGGGCGGCACGCATAACGCCGTGCCGGTCGACGACGGCATGGCAGCCAGCGGCCCGGTTTGCACTCTGCGGCCTGGCGACGCGGGTTTTGGCGAATGCGAGGTCTGCCAGTAGCCCACTAGCGCGGCCCGGACCGGGGCAGATCGCGCGGGGCGGCAAGAGGGCCGTAAAAATCGGGCCGGGCGCGTCTGCCCGGCCCGGCAAGAGCAACAAGCCAGTCGAGAGGAAATG
>Ga0075030_100002882_pt1 | contig 15683 bp, 14 predicted proteins | sample LitLauG_LLR_2012_FD_71393 | JGI IMG/M metagenome (GOLD analysis project Ga0075030, IMG submission 71393) | Freshwater sediment microbial communities from Pennsylvania, USA - Little Laurel Run_MetaG_LLR_2012 | ecosystem: Environmental > Aquatic > Freshwater > Creek > Sediment | place: USA... | reverse complement strand
AGTGTGTCCTCTGCTTGGAGGTGATTGTAACTCTAGTCAGAGATTTTTCTGATCAAGCCCGACGGCCGAGCCTCAAGACTGGTGCTTGGACGATGACCGGATCAGGGTTCGGGCTCGTCGCTTATTGACCCGGGCCACGCTGATCCATAGAATCAAAATAGCCGGGCGGGAATTATGTTTCCGCCGCGGCGCAACCCGCGCTGCCCCCTCGTTCAACGGCTAGGACACCTGCCTCTGGAGCAGGTTATCGGGGTTCGAATCCCTGGGGGGCAGCCAAAAACCTTCCGCAAGTGTCCGATTCAGTTTCGCTTCCAAGCGTGGTGAGGATGGGAGGGAAGTATCAAGTTCCTCGGAATCGATATCGGTACCGGTGGAACTCGCGCGCTCATCATGGATGAACACGGGCGCGTCGTGGCATCGGGCGCCGAAGAGCACGCACCCTTTGCATCGCCTCAGCTGGAATGGGCGGAGCAGGATCCGCACGATTGGTGGCGAGCCTGTGGTCTGGCCGTGCGGCGTGCTCTCGATGTTGTGGAAGCCGCCGCAGATGAAATCACCTGCGTCGGGTTTTCCGGGCAAATGCATGGCGCAGTTTTGTTGGATGCCCACGATGAGGTAGTTCGTCCTGCGCTCCTCTGGTGCGATCAGCGTACCGAGCCGCAAGTCCGGGAGCTTTCCGATCTGTTCGGTGTGGATCGTCTCATTCAGCTCACCTGCAATGCGCCTCTGACCAATTTCACGCTCACTAAGTTGCTTTGGGTGCGAGAGAACGAGCCTCGCAACTGGGAGCGGGTTGCGCACGTGATGTTGCCGAAGGACTATGTGCGCTTCGAGCTCACCGGCGAACGCGCCATCGATATGGCGGATGCTTCGGGAACTCTTCTCCTGGACGTCGCCCAGCGTAAGTGGTCCCCCGAAGTTTTAAGCCGCACCGGAATCGACCCGCAATTGCTTCCGACTTTGTGGGAGTCTCCGGAAGTTTGTGGGCGAGTCTCTGTTCGCGGCGCGCAGGCGACGGGTCTGCGAGCGGGAACGCCGGTGGTAGCGGGAGCTGGGGACCAGGCGGCGGGAGCGGTCGGCATGGGAATTGTGCGCCCGGGGACGGTGAGCGCGACCATCGGCACATCCGGCGTAGTATTCGCAGCGACCGATGTGCCCGCGCTCGACCGCAAGGGCAGAATTCACACTTTCTGCCATGCGATTCCCGGACGATGGCACGTGATGGGCGTAACCCAGGCCGCCGGCCTCTCCTTGCGATGGTTCCGCGATCGCTTCGGGGCCGGACCGGAAGACGGGCGCGATCCCTACGAGCGACTGTCCGAGGAAGCCGCCGCGGCGCCACCCGGCTCCGAAGGAGTACTCTGGGCGCCCTACCTGATGGGCGAACGCACTCCGCATTGCGATCCTACTGCGCGCGCCGCCCTGGTCGGTCTCTCCGCCACCCACAGCCGTGCCCACGTAATCCGCGCCCTTCTGGAGGGAGTGGCGTTCAGTCTGCGCGACACTTTCACCGTCTTCCGCGAGATGAAGGTGCCCGTCGATCGCATTCGCCTGGGAGGCGGCGGAGCCCGATCAAGCCTGTGGCGGCAGATTCAGGCGGATGTCTACGGACATGCCGTGGAGGTCGTGCAAGCCGAGGAGGGCGCCGCGTACGGCGCTGCGATCCTGGCGGGGGTGGGAGCAGGCACCTGGCCTTCCGTCGATGAAGCCTGCGACGCGGTGGTGCACGCTGCCCACCAAATTCAGCCCAATCCAACAAACGCTGCAATCCTCGACGAGGCCTACCACAGCTACCGCAGAATCTATCCGGCCCTCCAGCAGATTTCAAAATCGCGAGAGCCCTGACTCCACCGCGCAACCTGCCGCGGTGTCCCGTTAATTTGCGATGTGGAACTCCTTGAAGTGAGGCGGGTCGGGAGCCTGAACGTGTCCAACGACGAACTTCGTGCGTGTGATCGTGTTGTTGCTACGCCCCGCAAGATCGTTGCGCACCGTCGGTGGGTGAGGAGTTCGGCGTTGACATCGCACATTCCGATGCAGCGGACACAGTCGTACGGTACTCCGGAAAATGGATCAGGGTAACTCCGGAGCAGGCCACGGAGTTTTGTGGAATTTGTTATTCACAAGCACTTGCGTCGCGTTTTCGAGAGCCTGGGGACCGTTTCAGGGTGTGATAGAAAACCTCGAATTGCCGGGCCGCCTGTCGATCGTATCTAGGTCTCAAAACTTCGTAGGATATTTCTCCGTCGTTCCGAATCAATTCCTGCAGCGTGAGCGCGTGCGCGTACAACTGCTGGGAAAAGTGCAACACCTTCTCTAGATCCACGTCGTTCGGCGGACGTTTCTTGGCAACCTTTCCTCTCATGTCCACCGGATCTGTGCAGGCCACTGCGGTTGCACTTTGTTCGAGCGACCGATCCATCATAGCGTCGACCGTCTGGCCGCAGGCCACGCATTTGGATTCCCCCGAGTTGGGGTCTCGGTTACCCGCGGTAGGGCGCTGAAAGGCCTGAACCGAGCGGGGAAAACGTGGTTCGGTTGTCATGCAGCGCTCCTCTGGTTGACTCTACCAGCCGATCATGACGGCCCCGGGGATGATCTCAAAATACCGGCTCCGGTGGGGGCAGTCCAACGCATAATTTGCGTTCTTTGCATCGGAACTATCGTCGAAACGTCCGACGGCAGGATGGTCGGGGCAACCTGCGCGAGAAGACCCTTTCCCCGATCCAGGGACCCGATCCCCCGACCGGCTTCCTCGCTTCTGCTAACATTTCCCCTTCATGAATCAGGTGGGCGAAAACGTGGTGCGCATCGAGGCCGAGGCGCTGCGGGCGCTGGCAGACCGGCTCGCAGGGCCGATGGCGGCGGACTTTGAGCGCGCGCTGGCGTTGATGTTTGGCTGCCAGGGGCGCGTCGTGGTCACCGGCATGGGCAAGAGTGGGATTATTGCTCGCAAGGTTGCGGCTACGCTGAACTCGACGGGATCGCCGGCGCTGTACCTGCATCCAGTCGAGGCGTTGCATGGCGATCTGGGGATGATTGTGCGCGGCGATGTGGTGCTGGCGCTTTCGGCGAGCGGCGAGACAGAGGAGATCCTGCGGCTGCTGGCTACGATCAAGCGCTTGCAGGTTCCCCTCATCAGCATGACTTGCGATGACCTTGCGGGGGCGGGCGCGGACAGGAGGAGTGTCCGCGCTACATCGGCTTCCACTTTGGCCTCGGCTGCTGATGTGGCTTTGGATTGCTCGATCTCTAAGGAAGCTTGCTCGCTGGGGCTGGCTCCCACGGCTTCAACCACCACCATGTTGGCTCTCGGAGATGCTTTGGCGGTGGCTCTTTCGGAGAAACGGGGCTTCAAGGAAGAGGATTTTGCCAACCTGCATCCGGGCGGGAAATTGGGCAAGCGGCTGGCGCGGGTGGAGTCGCTGATGCACTCGGGAGACGCGGTGCCCCGGGTCAACGCTGCGACGAAGATGCCGGACGTGATCTACGAGATGTCGCGCAAGAAACTGGGCGTAACGGCGGTGGTCGAGGGCGACCGGTTGCTGGGCGTGATCAGTGACGGCGACCTGCGGCGGCTCCTGCAACAGCGCGGCAAGGATACGCTCGATCTGACAGCTCAGGATTGCATGACGCGGATGCCGAAGACCATCGGCCCGGAGGAGTTTGCGGCGACCGCGCTGGCGCGCATGGAAGAGATGAAGATCACGTCGCTGGTGGTGGTGGATGACGAGCGGCGTATGCTCGGGATTGTGCATCTGCATGATTTGTGGGGGACGGAGATGATGTGAGAGCTGCGGGCTACGAGCGGCGAGCTTCGAGCGCGCCCAACTTCTCTTATCTAGAAAATCGGGGCGGGCAGGAATGCCCGCCCCACACAGTTCTGCAAGTGTCGGCAGGCGCGGACAAGAGTGTCCGCGCTACACAATCTATTCCAACACAAAGATATTCTTCTTGGCGCAGATCTCTTTCAGGATCTTGGGCCACACGGTGACGCTGACTTCTCCCAGGTGCGCCTTTCGGAGCAACAGCATCAAGGTGCGCGATTGTCCAATTCCGCCTCCGACCGAGAGCGGCACCTCGTTGTTGATGATGGCCTGGTGATAGGGAAACTGCAGGTTGCCGAGCAGGTTCGACATCTCCAGTTGCTGGCGCAGGGTTTCGGCATTCACGCGGATGCCCATCGAGCTGAGTTCATGGCGGCGCTTGGTGACCGGGTTCCAGACCAGGATGTCACCGTTGATGCCGTGCGTGTCTTTGCCGGTTTCTTTCTTCGTGTCGGTGATCCAGTCGTCGTAGTCGGCGGCGCGATTCTCGTGCGGGTAGCCATCCTTCAGCGGCCAGCCGATGCCGATGATGAACACTGCGGGATATTTCTGCAGAATCTGCGTTTCGCGCTGCTTGCGCGGCAGGTCGGGGAACATGTCCAGAATTTCCTCAGCGTGCAGGAACGTAAGTTCCTCGGGCAGATTGGGATAGCGCGGATCCTTCAGGGCAGGGAAGAGGTTCTGCGCGAATTTCTCCGCGCCCACCAGTACCTTCCAGATCTTGCGGACGACCTGCTTCAGAAACGCTACATTGCGATCGGCGGCCGTGATGGAGCGCTCCCAGTCCCACTGGTCGACGTAGGCGGAGTGATCGTGATCGAGGAAGTAGTCCTTGCGCACGGCGCGCATGTCGGTGCAGATGCCTTCGCCGGGCTTGCAATCGAATTCTTTCAGCGCGACGCGTTTCCACTTGGTCGCGGCCTGCACGACCTGGGCATTGATGGGGTGCTTGTCCCGGTCGTTCGAGATGTGGAACGGGATGGGGGTGCGTGAACCGTCGCGATCGAGCATGTCGTTGACCCCGCTCTCGATGTCGACGATCAGCGGAACCTCGACCATCATGAGGTTCAGTTCTTTGCAAAGATTGTCCTCGATGTAGCGCTTGACCTGAAAAATGGCTTGCTGAGTTTCGCGCCGGTCGAGCAGGGAACGGTAGTCGTTGGGCAGAACTCGTTCGAGTTCTGTGTAGTCGCCGATACCAGGCCCGGCCAGATCGGCCTTCTTGTCATAGGTGAGAGTCGTCATGAATCCCTCCGCGTACGGAACAACGAAATTGGACATACTTATGGAGTAACTGAGGACGGGCGCGGGCGCTGTGACGGGGAGCACAGGAGGATGTGCGGGAAAACGGCTTGCAGCCACCAGTTGTCAGTTAACTCCCACTTTCGGCGGGCGCGATGCGTCCTGAAAAGTGAACGTGATCTTCTCGCCTTGGCGTACGTTCCCGACTAGCGCCGGGCGGAAGCAGGCGATGCAGGTGCCGCCGGAATGACGGACGCTGGGATAAACGATTCCCGCCGATCCTTTGTTGAGCAGGTCAGCGGCCAGGCGTTGCGACGCTCGGTAGCTCGTGGGATCGAGGCAGTCTTCGAATCCGTTCGTGTTGCGGAGATCGTGAAACTCGGCGCGGAAGTCGGCCAGGTAGTCGCGGTAGGAGACGGTTTCCTTTTCCTTCCAGTCCGTCTCGCGCAGACCCTGGGCGTAGTGGTAGGCAACTTCGACTTGCGCGGTCTTCCTCGTGAACCCCGCGTACCAGGCGCCGCGGTAGCCGCTGCTGAAGCGGGTGCCGCCGGGACGCGCGTAGGCGAACGCGGCGTTGATGATGTGGTAGTTGGGCACTCCGAAGACCAGTTCGTGAACCGTGATGCCGGGAAGCAGGTTGGCTTCGCCACTGACCCGGTCGTTGGTGGCGGCTTCGAGTTGCAAGAGGTGGTCGAACTGCGACTGGGGCAGGCCGAGGCGGGCCAGCACGCCGTCGCCGTCCTCGGAGTAGCGCGTGAGAATCAGGCGGTGCGTATTGTTGCGTGCCAGGGAAGTGGTTTTCGGACGCACTACATGCCGCCTCGGCGCGCGTCCAGCAACTGGCGCACGCGGATCATAGTGGGCACTCCGCCCTTCAGCATGCGAGCAAGAGGCGATTCGCCGCCGAAGATCGCATTCGTGTTCGGCCGCTGCACCCAGGCGTCGGCGAGCTTCGTGCTGTAGAGGACGTTCAACGCCTTGAAGATGCCAACCAGCAGGGAAATACGCGTGAGTTTGTCCTGGTCGAGCGTCTTCGGAGCGCGCTTGAGTTGATAGAACGAGCCGTTGGAAATTCCCCCCAACAATGTGCGGGCGTCTTCGTCGCGCAACTTCCAGTGACTGGTCAGGCTGAAGAACGCGCGGACTGCGGCCGGGCTCAGCTTTTCCTGGATTTCGCGGTCGGACAGATCAGCAGGGCGCTCCCAGCGAATGCCGGGAGTCTGACCGGTCTCAGAAGAGTGGGCGAGGATGTCTCCAAACATGTAGCTAATATAATCCATATTTGGATGTATAGCAACAGGCATTTCCGGAGCTGCCTAGGACGGGCGAGGGCGCCCGTCGCTCCATCTCGATAGCGGACTTAGTGGCAGAAGGGCTGCAGTTTGGGCGGAGGGGTGGTCGGGTATTCGTCGAACTCGCCATCCCATCCGGAGCATCCACGAGAATTGACGGCGCGAATGACGATCTGTTCGAGGGCGCGTGCTTTCGCTTTGGCTTCGGAGATCTGGGCCAGGCTAAGGTCGCCGCCGTCCAGATAGGAGAGGTCGGTACTCGCGGCCGTGTAGCGCGCGTCGAGCGCCACCGTGAACCAGACGTAGGCGTTGAAGGGGTCCCGCGGAATGCCGCGGCCTTCTTTTAGAGCTTTGGCGTAGAAATATTGCGCTTGCGGCAGACCCTGGTCGGCGGCGATTTTGTACAGCGCGGGAGCCTTGGTGTAGTCGCGGTCCGCCATGACGCGGCCCAGGTAGTAGGCCGCGAACGCGTTGTTCTGCTCCGTCGCCGGCTTCAACCATTTTTGGGCTGCGTCCAGATCACGCGGCGCGCCGCCGCCAAGAAAGTAGCGGCGTCCGACCAGCCAGGAGGCGAGCGGATCGCCTTGCGCGGCCGCCTTGCGATAGAGATCCAGGGCCCGGCTCTGGTCGCCGGCAACGATCGTTCCCGTTTCGTAGTAGTAGCCCAGAGCGATCTGGGCAGGGCCATAGCCGAGATCGGCCGAGCGCCGAAAATATTCGATGCCATCCAGATCGCTGCGAGACGGGCCGACGCCCGTGATGGCATCCATGCCGCGCTGATAAAGAGCGTCCGGAGAGTTGCTCTGCGCCACGGCACACACGCTTGCCAGCGCGAGCAGGATGAGACAGATGGTTCGCTGCATGTGAGGTCCTGGGGAAATTATAGGGACGAGGTGGAACCGGTGTAGAGTTACGAAAGTCTGATCCTCAACCTGCGGGAGGAAACGAGTCGCCAACGGTCTTATTTTTTCTAATTTTCTCTGGCACTCCGTGATCTCCGTGGTTAAAGTTTTTGAACGAAAGGACGATGATGGCGAGGGCGATGACAGATCCGATTGCCAGAGCTGTGTTTTATGCCGTCATCGGTTGTTGGTGCATTTTCCTGGTCAGCTTTGCGCTGCGAGCCCGCCAGCCGAGAACGCAGGAGACCAAGCGCGATCGAACCGCGATGGCTGGATTTTTTCTGCAGGCAGTGGGCTATTTCGCCGTCTGGTTGCAACCGCTGCGGAGGGAGCAATTCTCGGCGATCGTGCCGATGCCGTTCGCTGCCGAAGTGGTTCTGGCTGTGGTGACCGTGGCCTTGGCCGCTGCTTCGGTGTGGCTGGTGAATGCCGCTGCGCGACGGTTGGGGAAGCAGTGGGCCCTGGCGGCACGGTTGGTGGAGGGCCACGACCTGATCCGTGATGGGCCCTATCGTCTGGTCCGGAATCCGATCTACGCGGGAATGTTTGGTCTGCTGCTGGCGACCGGATTGGCGATGAGCCGATGGACGACGTTGCTGGCAGCCTGTGTGCTGTTCGTCGTGGGCACTGTGATCCGTGTTCGCAGCGAAGAAAAACTGCTGCGGCAGGCGTTTGGAGCCGCATTCGAGGAGTACGCGCGCAAGGTGCCGGCGCTGATTCCGGGGATTTACTAGCAGCGCATTGGTCCTGTCTGAATCTGCGTGAGCTTCGGGCCGCCAGTCGCGTTTAGCGCGTGGAAATGATTGTTTGTGGGGGACGCGGGCAGGAAGGCCCGCGCCACACAGCTAGGAATAGCGCTCGCGCAGGAAGTCGCCGATCGCTTCGTACGCCGTGGCTAGCGTTTTTTCTTCGGGCAGGAAGACGATGCGGAAGTGTTTGGTGCCGGGACGCTGGCCGAAGCCGGAGCCGTGCACGACCATCACGTGTTTCTGCCGGATCAGTTCGCGCACGAAGATTTCGTCGTCTTCGGGGATCTCCAGACTGGGATAGGCGTAGAAGGCCCCGCGTGGCGCTACGCAACTTACGCGCGGGGTCTCCGCGCACCACTTCATGGTCAGATCGCGGCGGGAGCGGAGCTTGCGTTTGACTTCGAGCAGATGGTCTTGCGGACCTTCGAGCGCGGGCTTGATCGCATATTGCTCGGGATGATTGGCGCACAGACGCGAGCGCAGTAGCTTGTTGATCCCTTCTAGGTAGGGCCGCATTACGGATGCTTCGCCGCTGGCGATGCCCCATCCAATGCGCCATCCGGGAGCGAGGTAATTCTTCGATAATCCGCCAAACGTGATGACGGGCACGTCGGGAGCGACCTTGGCCAGGGCGATGTGCGGATCGTCGTCCATGATGAGCTTGTCGTAGATCTCGTCGGCAAAAATAACCAGGCTGTGGCGGCGGGCGAGTTCGGCAATCTGCTCCAGCATCGCGCGAGTGCAGACCGACCCCGTGGGATTGTTAGGATTGATCAGGACAATACCCCGCGTCGCCGGCGTGATTTTCTTCTTGATGTCGTCAAGGTCGGGCTGCCAGCCGTTTTCTTCGTGCAGGTAGTAGGCGTTCAATCCAATATCGATCTTCGCCAGCACCGCCGAGTAGAGCGGGTAGTCTGGACAAGGCGTGAGCAGGTTGTCGCCCGGATTGAGTAACGCAGTCAGGCAGAGATCCACCGTCTCGCTTACGCCGGTGGTGACGAACACGTCCTGGATATTGGTGATGCCCTTGCGCGCGGCCTCGCCCCGAATGGCATCCAGAGCTTCTTTGACGCCGGAGGACGGCGAGTAGCCGTTCTTGCCGTCGCGCATGGCTTTGTAGACCGCCTCGATCATGTGGGCGGGCGTCTGGAAATCGAAGGTCAGCGGGTCGCCGATGTTGAGCGGGAGAACCTTGTGTCCCTGGCAGATGACTTCGTCGGCTACGCAGGCGAGATCGCGGATGGCGTAGCGGACGTTCTCGAGACGGGTGGCGGAGGCGATTTCTCGGGCTTGGGTTACGGGCATAGGCACGACCTTTGAACCACAGAGGTCACGGAGGTTACAGAGGACACCTCTGTGTACTCTGTGACCTCTGTGGCGAAGAATTAATCCACCCGATCAATCTGCGCCTTCTGCAGCTTGTCGGAATAATCGACATAGACGGCCTTCCACTCGGTGTAGAAGTCGATGGCGCCGATACCGCCTTCCCGATGTCCGTTGCCCGTGGCCTTGGTGCCGCCGAAGGGCAGGTGGACTTCCGCACCGATCGTGGGCGCGTTGATGTAAGTGATCCCAGCCTCGAGGTCGCGGACGGCGGCGAAGGCTTTGTTCACATCTTTCGTATAGAGCGACGACGACAATCCGTACTCTATGTTGTTGGCGATTTCAATTGCGCTTTCAAAATCGTCGCACGGGATGATCGAGACCACCGGGCCGAAGATTTCTTCCTGCGCAATCCGCATCTTCGGATCGACTTCCGTAAATACGGTTGGCTCGATAAACCAGCCGTGCTGGTAGTCGCCTCGGTCGAGCCGGTTGCCGCCGCACACCAGCTTCGCGCCTTCGGCCTTGCCGATCTCGATGTAATTCAGGTCGGTCTTGAGCTGGCTCTCGTTCACGGCCGGACCCATCTCAACGGTTTCGTCGAGCCCGTTGCCGACTTTGATCTTTTTCGCCCGCGTCACGAAGTGGTCAACAAACTCCTGGTAGACGCCTTTCTGCACGATGATGCGGCTGGTCGCTGTGCAGCGCTGGCCGGTGGTGCCGAACGCTCCCCACAGCCCGCCTTCGATAGCGAGGTCGAGGTTGGCGTCGTCGAGCACGATCATCGGGTTTTTGCCGCCTAGTTCGAGCGAGCAGTGTTTGAAGCTCTGCGCGGCGGTTGCGCCCACGATCTTGCCGACCGCAGATGAACCGGTCAGCGAGATGGCGCGCACCGTGGGGTGCTCGGTGAGCGGCGTGCCGACCTCCGATCCGAAGCCGGATACGATGTTGATCACGCCTTTGGGGACGCCAGCGTCGGTCAGCGCCTGCACCAGGTTGAAGGTGGAAAGCGGAGTATCCTGCGCGGGCTTAATCACGCACGCGTTTCCGCAGACGATGGCGGGCAGCAGCTTCCACGAAGAAATTGCCATCGGGAAATTCCAGGGCGTGATCATGCCGCAGACGCCGATCGGCTGGCGGACCGCCATCGCGAATTTGTTGGGCAACTCGGAGGGAACGGTCGGTCCAAACAGCCGGCGGCCTTCCCCCGCGTTGTAGTAGGCAGCGTCGATGGCTTCCTGGACGTCGCCGCGGGTCTCTTTCAGAACCTTGCCCATTTCGCGGGTCATGTCGCGGGCGTGGTCTTCTTTGCGTTCGATCAGGATCTCGGCGGCGCGAAACACGATTTCAGCGCGGCGCGGGGCGGGGACGAGGCGCCACTTGGCGAAGGCGCGTTTGGCGGCGTCGACGGCGGCGTCCACGTCGGCTTTGTCTGAGCGCTGGAAGATGGCTACGACCTCACGCGTGTCGGCGGGATTGCGGTCCTCGAACGTTCGTCCGCTGACGGACTCGACCCATTCGCCGTCGATGAAGTTTTTGAAGACTCGCGTCTTGGTCGTGCTGCCGAATATTGTTGGGCCGGTCATGGTATCGGTCGCCATAAGTCCTCCTGGGAGTGGTGCCAATCTTCCATGCTAACAACCGGGGTGGAAGGGGGCAAGGCGAGGGTGGAGATCGAAAATTGGATCGTGAGGCAGGCTCCGTGTGCCGAGTATACGGAAACTACAGGCCGGTCAGCCGTTCGTGGGTTGTTAATTTTCCAGAAGGTCAATCTAGAGAGTTGCCCGGAGTTCTCACAAGGCCCACTCCGGCAAAGAAGTCGTCAAAAAAGAATCTAACCAGCTTTCCGCCCACTGGCATTCCATACTGCTCCAGTGCTGCGACGAAATCTTCGGCTGTAAAACGATTTTCCTTAGGATGTCTGAACAGCGCTCGGTAGACCCATCTGTCGAGCGCTTGTTTTGACACTTCCTCAAAAACAAAAATGCCACCGGGCTTTAACACTCGGCGAACCTCGCGGACTGCGTCCCACCAGGCAGGTACATGGTGGATGACACCAAAGTCGAACACTGCATCGAAGCTCTGGTCGGGCACCTGAATGGAGGTTACGTCTCCGACAGAGACTTCGGCACGACCCGCATGGAGCAACATGCGCTTTTGCGCAAGCGCGACCATTCGCGGGTCGAGATCGATACCAGACACCTTGGCCGCACCGAACCGTTCGAGGATGATTTCCAGTCCGAAGCCTTGGCCACAGCCAATCTCCAGTGCATGCTTGCCGTCCAGACGGCCGGCCATGCGAAGCAGGAGCGGGGTCTCATAGAACCTCTGCACTACTCTGCGGGCGGGGTTGTTGAGCAACATTTTTTCGATGACGTTCAGCCGCATGACGCGCTTCCGGATCGGTCAGGTTTATCTGGTGGGGTTTTTTCCAAGACAAAGCACCCGACAAAAGGTGTGATACGAAGCTCATCAGCCACCGTGAAACCAGCCTGACGGCCCACGGTGAGCCACTCCCGTCGCGAAAAGAAATGCAGGGCTCCCGGACCATACGCCAGAAGGTTCTTCCAGTCTCGCAGATGTTCCACAAGCACAACGCAGCCGTTTGGTTTCAGGGCGCGACCCACCTCGCGGAAAAGCTGCAGCCTCGCCTCCTGCCTGCGCAATTCGTGCGCGACGAAAATCAGGAAAACGGTGTCACACGCACAGTTTTCTAAGGGCAAAGCCTGTGGATCCGCTCTTTCAGGTGTAGCGGCTGTTTCAGTGCGGTGGCGGGCACGTTCAATGGACGGTTCTGTCATTTCCGAGGGAATGTAGATGTCCAGAATTCTGCGTCGCTCGGCCGGGAACACTCGAGTCAGCGCTTCGCTGGTCTGATCCAGGCCGGCGTGGATATTCACCCAACTGGTCGGATTTCGTTTCACCACCGCCGCCAACCAGTTCCATTGATACAAACGCGAGCGATCGTAAATGTAGTGGGATACGAGCAAGGAGGACACAGCCCAAAGTGAAGCAATGGCGGCACCTAGCATGACCGTAAGACGAATCGCTGTCGGAGGAGACAGTCGCACTAGAAATACCACCGCCATCAAATCAAGAACCAACGCCGCGGCGTAAAAGTGCCAGTTGTACAAGAAGATCTGCCACACTCCACCAAAACCATTAGGCGCGTTGTTGGCGGCGTGCATCTTTGTCAGGCGCTTACGGCCTCGCGCACCCCGCGTTTCCACCGGTAAGGAACGTTTGCCAGGTGGAACGCGCTGGCCAAAATGGGGTGTGCGCTGGCGAAGGGTTCCTTTTCGACAAATGCGTTGTGCAGAACCTCCACACGGATTGTCTTTGGGTCCCAAGCCTGGCGCACACCTTGGACGCGGACAATGGAGTCGGTTTCTTCCTCATAGTCAAAGGTGAAGGGCAAAGGCCCCGCGAATTTGCGGGCCACCTGCAGGTTCGAGAACGGGGAGTCGTCTGGTAGGGGCGCGGGTTCGTCGGCTAAATGCGCGCGCACATGCAAGTCCGCTTCTCCAGTGGGCGTGTGAACCTTAATCTCTAGCAGGCGATCGTTCCAGCAATAGTCCACATCAGCTTTTCGATATCCGTAGTGCGTGAGTCGATTGCCCCACCGCACCATGAAGTCGCTGTCTGCGTCGCTACGGAGAATTCGCAGGCCCCGAAGCAGCTTACCTGATCGTGTTCGGTATCGCGTAAAGACTCTATAGCCCGTCAAAAAGAAGTCTTTGCCGAGTAGCCTTGGCATGAACCTCGGCCGCATGTTCCTCGTCTGCACCATGGCAATTGCTAGAAAGCCATAATTTCCATAAGTGTCCAGAACCAGGCCTGGCGGCAACAGGGGTCGGAAGATCGTGTCGGGGAACGCGTATGTCAGGACCAGGACGTGCTCGAAATCCGCCTGGATTGGCAGCAGATGCCTCTTTAGAAACCGGAATGCAGTCATGGATCTGACTCCACGAGACTATGATTGTACGGCAGCCCTTTCCGGTTGGATTTCACTTTCGGGAACTGTCCACGGCGGCGCCGGGGGCTCGATTCACCCTGAATAATAAGCCACTTGGGAGTTGACTCGAAACGGTGGGCCAGAACCTCGGCTAACCGATCTGCCGCCAAGGTCACTTTCGTAACCGTCACCCCCCATGACCCAAGTTTAATACCCTTCCCAGCAGGGATATGATGGTCATGGTTTGAGAAAAGTCCAGTTTTCTCAGAATCTCGAATCAGGTTGGCGAGTGCGTGTCGAATAGTCAGAAGCCTGGCATTTACGTTGCTTGGAAACAGGTCACGTACCGCAGCGTGCTCGTTGCCGTGCTGGGTGTGGTGGTGGCCTTTGCGGCGCTCATGCACCTGGCCTTCCCGCAGTTCACGGACTCGACGGTGAAAGCTGCCGGGCGTTTGACGGCGACCATCCTCGAGAAAGTTGCCGGTCTTGCGCCGCCGATCAAAGGACTCTCACCGGCCGTTTCGCAGCAGGCACACTTTACGGCGCTCGATGGCACCATCCGGGTGCGCAAGGGCACCGGCAATTCGTGGATCAATGCCGACTACAGCGTCCCGCTGGAAAAAGGCGACGTCGTCCAGACCGGCGCCGAGGGCATGGCGAAGATCGTGTTCAATGACGGCACCAACTATACGGTCAAGCAGGATTCGCTGATCGTGATCGAGGAGAATTCGGCCAACGAGCAGCAGCAGACCAGTGTCGCGGTCGCAGTGACGACGGGAACTGTGGATCTGACGACCGCCACCTACGTGCAGGGTTCGAAGTCGCAAGTGATTGTCGCGGGCGCCAAAGCTTCGCTGGCGCCGGATTCGTCGGCCATGGTGCATAACGATCCCAAGGCCGACCAGCACGAGATTTTGGTGAAGAAAGGCAGCACCGACGTCGAGCGCAACGGCGAAATGGTCCGTTTGTCGAACTGGGAGAAGGTCAGCTTCCAGAACGATTCGAAGACTATGGAGCGTGGTAAGGAAATTGGTCCACCTACTCCGATTGCTCCCGGCAACATGATGCCGGTGTTCATCAATCCCGGGGAGAGATCGAAGGAAGTGGAGTTCTCCTGGACGCCCATGACGAACGCTGCCGGATACCGCTTGCGGATTTCGCACAATCCTTATTTTTCATCCTTGCTGCTCGATCGCAAGGTGGAGGTCCCGAGCATCGTCGTCACCGGGTTGGCGCAGGGCGCCTATTACTGGTCGATTCTGTCGTACGAGGCTAGCGGCAAGGAGTCGGTCGAAAGCGAAAAAAACCGCTTCACCATCATCGCCAAAACCAAGGAACAGGTGGAAATGTCGCTCGACCTCGATCCTTTTGTCCAACACGGGCATGTGATCGAGGTGACGGGTAAAACCGAGTCGGGCGCGCGCGTGATGGTCAACGGGAAGGAAGTGCCGATCGTTGGCGACGATGGCTCGTTTCACTACTTTACCCCGCCACTGCCCAACGGCGAGAACCTGATCACGGTGACGGCGCAGAATTCCAAGGGCGGGGTCAATACTCGCCAGGAAAAGGTCGTGATTCAGTAGGATTTGATGTTCAGAGCAACCGGTACAGATAGAGTCCTGTTGGCCTGCACATCCAAGTAGAATAGAAAGAAGAATAAGGGACATCCTTTCGCTCCGAGGCCGCTGAACGCTCCAGCTTCCGGGTTCGAGGTGATCCCAAGAGAGAGAAGCATTTCCATGTCAAAGAACGGTTTTCATAACGGGGCATCGCGCTCCCACAATCTCCGGTCCCTGTTCAGCATGTTCTCGAGCGATCTGGCGATTGATCTCGGAACCGCCAATACGCTGGTGTATGCGCGTGGCAAGGGCATTGTCGTCAACGAACCGTCCATTGTCGCGCTGAACAAAAACACCAACGAGGTGGAAGCGGTCGGCAAAGAAGCCAAAGAAATGCTGGGCCGCACACCGGGCAACATCGTGGCCATCAAGCCGATGAAGGACGGCGTCATCGCCGACTTCAAGGTGACCGAGAAGATGTTGAACTATTTCATCCAAAAGGCGCACAACCGCAAGATGCTGGTGCATCCGCGGATCGTGATTGGCGTGCCGTCGGAAATTACGCAGGTGGAAAAGCGCGCCGTCATGGACTCGGCCTATCGCGCCAAGGCGAGTGAAGTGCATCTCGTCGAACAGGCGATGGTGGCGGCCATCGGCGCCGGGTTGCCGATTACCGAACCCAGTGGCAACATGGTCGTCGATATTGGCGGCGGCACCACCGACATCGCAGTCATTTCTTTGAGCGGCATCGTCTATTCGCGTTCCGTGCGCATGGCCGGCAACCAGATGGATGAGGCCATCATGAACTACCTCAAGCGGAAATATAACCTGCTG
>Ga0075030_100002881_pt1 | contig 15687 bp, 10 predicted proteins | sample LitLauG_LLR_2012_FD_71393 | JGI IMG/M metagenome (GOLD analysis project Ga0075030, IMG submission 71393) | Freshwater sediment microbial communities from Pennsylvania, USA - Little Laurel Run_MetaG_LLR_2012 | ecosystem: Environmental > Aquatic > Freshwater > Creek > Sediment | place: USA... | reverse complement strand
TGGATGAATTGCCGCAGCTATGGAACGTTCTGGCGGGCGATATGAGCTTAGTTGGACCGCGTCCCATTGTTGTTTCCGAAATCGAAAGATATGGCCTTGATTACGCAGCGTACGAGGCCGTGCGACCCGGCTTGACGGGGTTGTGGCAGGTATCAGGCCGCAATGACACGACTTATCAGGAACGGGTCGATTACGACTCTTATTATGTCCGGAACTGGTCTTTGCGTCTGGACGCCAAGATTGCGATCAAAACGTTTCGTGCGGTGATTTCCGGAACGGGAGCTTACTAAATGGGCAACGAGCAACAAGGCGCGTTGGTCGTTTCGCTGGATTTTGAACTCCACTGGGGAGTGAGAGACCACCGCAAGCTTGATGGGCCGGAGCGGCACAGGTTGCTGGCTGCCCGCAGCGTTGTGCCCGATATGTTGCGAACCTTCCGTGAGCATGGCGTTCGAGCAACCTGGGCAACGGTTGGGCTGCTGTTTGCAAGATCACGCGAGGAAGCGCAAGCTTGCCGCCCGGAAAGAATGCCGCGATATGAGCAAGTCGCGCTTGACCCTTATACAGAGCAGTTGGGAAAAGACGAGTCGGAAGACCCGTTTCATTTTGCGCCGTCGATAATTCGACAGATTTCGGAGACGCCAGGGCAGGAAATTGGGTCGCATTCTTACTCGCACTATTATTCGCTGGAGGCGGGCCAAGGCGCCGAGGAATTCAGTGCGGATTTGGCGAGCGCAAAACGCATTGCCGAGAACTCCGGTTATGGCCTGAAGTCTTATGTGTTTCCGCGGAATCAAGTGAAGGCAAGCTATTTGCCGGTTCTGCGGCAAGCCGGGTTTTGCACATATCGCGGTACTGAGCCCGCTGCTTCAAAAGCGCCGGTGCCCTTTCGAGAGCAGCGGAAACCCTGGGCGCGCGCGTTGCGGCTGATGGACGCGTATTGGGACTTGAACGGACCGCAGACGGTGGCGCTTCCCAAGGGCATGAATCTACCCGCTCCGGTTGACGCGAGCCGCTATTTACGGCCGTATTCTCCTGTGTTGCGAGGTCTCGAGACGGCGCGATTGAAGCGAATCGAAGCGGCAATGAAGAGCGCCGCCGCGAATCAGCGGATTTTTCATTTGTGGTGGCATCCGGAAGATTTCGCGGGACACCCGAAGCGAAATATCGATTTTCTTGAGAGGGTACTGCGGGTGTTTGACGACTGCCGGAGTGGCTTTGGGATGAGTTCGCTGGCAATGGGAGATGTGGGCGAGGCACAGCGGGAGGCTTCTCTCGCAGTGAGTTGCGGAGTGAGCGTATGAGTCCCCTGCAGCAGCTTGAAAAGCCTTCTCTCAAAATAATCCGAGCGGACAAGCGCCCGCGCGTTCTGTACCTGATTACGCGCGCAGAGAGAGGCGGTGCGCAAATGCACCTGCTGGATCTTGCGCTGGGACTCAGGGATGATTTCGACGTTCATGTGGCAACGGGCGAAGAGGGGTTTCTCACAGAGACTTGCCGCCAACAAGGACTCGGCGTGCATGTTCTCCCTCATCTTGAGCGGGAGATCCGGCCGCTGCCAGATCTCAGAGCCTCGTATGAGTTGCGCTGTTTGATGCGAAGAATTAGGCCGGACCTCCTACACGCGCACACGTTTAAGGCTGGATTTCTAGGTCGATTTGTCGCGAAGCAACTGAACATCCCTGCGATTTACACGGTCCATATGTGGCCGTTCGGGCGAGCGGCTGTTCCGTGGAGCTGGCGTATTGCCGCACCCGTTTGCGAGCGAATGGCCGCGCGCTGGTGCGACAAGATTATCAGCGTTTCGGAATTGGGTGTGCGCGACGCCGCTGAATTCAGGATTGGCAAGAGGGCGCAAGTGGTTCCGATCTTGAACGGAATACCCGACCATCCGGCGCGGGCGCGTCTGGATCACGACAAAGGTTTGAGCTGCACCATGGTGGCGCGTTTCACCCACTTCAAAGATCATCCTCTGCTATTGCGGGCGTTTGCGCGCGTGCCGGGCGAGTTCCGATTGAAGCTTGTGGGGGATGGTGAAACGTTAGATGCAGCCCGGCAGATGGCGGAGGATTTGGGCATTCGCGAGCGCGTGGAATTCAAGGGCTCGCGCGCAGATGTACCCGAAATTTTGGAACGAACCGACGTTTTTGTGTTGGCCTCAAAAACGGAAACCCTACCTATCAGTATTTTGGAGGCTATGCGCGCCGGGTTACCCGTGATTGCTTCGGACGTAGGGGGTGTTTCGGAGGAGGTGGTTGACGGGGAAACGGGTATCCTTGTAGCTCCAGGTTCGGTTGAGGAATTAAGTGCAGCGATCTCGAGAATGATGGCCGATAAGGCACTCAGGATTGCCATGGGTAGCAGTGGTAGGAAACGGTTTGAACAGCATTTTAGAGCGGAGAAAATGATTGAGAAGACCGAAGCCGTTTACGCGCAAGTGCTAGGAGCCAGACTTGGCATAGGATGAGGCGGCGTCGGCGTGTCTTATATGAGTGGTTGATTTTTGGTGGTTTACTGGTTGGGTTTCTCGCGTTTTTGTGGATTTGGTTTCACACGCAGCCAGCAGCTCCGGCGGATTTTTCAAAATAAATGACGGAAGAGATGATCAAGAGCGCAAAGGTCCCATTCGTGCCGCGAAACAAAGGCAGGAATGCGCGCGGCCTCGGTGTGCCTGTTTGGCGCGAGTTCCTTGGAAGACGACGAGGAGCGGCCTACTATCTGGCATTTGCTTTGTGCGGGGCACTTACGATGTGGGCGCAAGCGGCTGGGAATGCTGCGGGCCAAGCTCCGGAGTTCAGCGAAGGTCTGCCCGCGGGTAGCAACTTGGGCTATGAACCGGTAGGTCCGGGAGATTTGGTTTCCATCTCAGTGACGGGCTCGCCCGAGTTATCGCGCAATGTGCGAGTGACTTCGGAAGGCAAACTGATCCTCCCGCTGATGCGCGAAAGCGTGCTGGTGAGCGGGATGACTCCGGCATTAATCGCAAAGGCTGTTTCAACGGAATTAGTGAAGGAGAAGCTCCTTATTGAACCAATCGTTTCCGCGGGGGTGTTGGAGTATCGCAGCCGGCGTGTGAGCGTGGTGGGAGCGGTCCGGATGCCCGTGAGCTTTCAGGCCATTGGCGCGATGCATCTATTGGATGCAATTGCGCGCGCGCAGGGATTCGCGCCGGACGCCGGACCGGAAGTAATCGTTTCGTTCGCCAGTATCGGCCAAGAGAGCGCCCGAGAACCCCTGCACGTGCCGATTCGGAGCTTATTGGCTGCGAAGGATGCGTCGCAGAATATTGTGCTGCGCGGTGGGGAAGAAATTCGAGTGCCGGAAGCGCAGAAGCTGTTCATCGTAGGCAACGTGAAAATGCCTGGTTCATTTCCTTTAGCAGATCCCGATGGCTCGACGGTATTGAAAGCACTGGCATTGTCGCAAGGCTCTTTGCCGTTTTCGGCTAAGCGCGCGTACATTTACCGCTTGCTGGCGGATTCGGGTAAGCGCGAGGAGATTCCTGTGGAACTGCGGCAGATCTTGCATCGCAAATCGCCCGATGTGGCTTTGCAAGCGAACGATATTTTGTATATTCCGGACAATCCAAAGACGCGGCTGACGGCTGGTGCCTTGGATCGAATGGCGGGCTTTGGCTCCTCTGTGGGTTCGGGGATGATCGTATGGCATTGAGACAGCATAGAAGGGGTAACCAATGCTAGACCGTCCATCTGCCGATCTCGCGCGAGTCGCAGCCGGGCAACCTTCTCCTGCGCGTGTTGGATCCGATGGCGGTGGCGCTCTTTCTTCAGGGCAGGTGGTGGGCCCCTATGCGTCGCCAATGCTACCGGCCGATGCGAACGCCCTTTTCGGTAAGCTTTTCAAGATTATCTATAAGCAGCGCTGGAAACTGATTCACTTCATGACGATTGCCATGCTGCTGGCGATTGCCCTGCAGTTTGCCTTTCCTCGTCTGTATTCATCTACGGCAGTCTTACGGCTGGACCGGCACTCGGCGGCTGGCGCGGTGGGGCAAGAAGCATCGCAGATTTCGTCCATCAATGATATGGACGAAATCATTACAACCGATATGGAACTGGCGCAGTCGGACCCGGTCTTGCGTCCCGTTGCAGAGAAATACCACTTAGTTAATTACGACAAACCGCCGGGCGTGCTGGCGCGTTTGTTTGGGGGCAGCAAGATGGATGCCGCCGCCATACAGCGGGCGAAAGCGGCGCCGATTGTGTTGAGTGGGCTGAATCTCAGCCGCCCTGCCGGCACTTACTTGATCCGGGTCACTTATCGTGCGTGGCGAGATCCGCAATTGGCCGCCAACGTCGCGAATGGTGTGGCACAAAGTCTCACGCGGCGTATTCAAGAGTCACTAGATCGGTCCTATGACGATTTGTCGGCGGCCATCCGGAGGGACATGGAGCAGTTGCGTTCGAAGATGGATATTTCGCAACGCAGACTGGCCGAATATGAAAAAGAACTAAACATGGTTGACCCGGAGCAACATTCCACGGTGTTGACTACGCGACTAACACAATTGCTGACTGAATACACGGCCGCCCAGGCGGACCGGATGCACAAGCAAGCGAACTTTGAGGGCATTACAAAGTCCCCGACGCTGGCGGAAACGCAGGCGATGGAAAGTGCCGGGCAGCGGCAGAGTTTGTTGGATGAAGCTTTGGGCAGGCTGGCAGTCGCGCGGCAACAATTTGCAGCGGCGCGCTCTTACTATGCGGAGAATCACCCGGAGTTTCGCAGGGCCAAACAACAACTTGAAGAAGCAGAGACGCAAGTGGACAACATCCGTTTGGCGAGCAACGACAAGGCCGCGGCGGAATACAGGCAGGCACTCGGCCGCGAACTGTTGCTGAAGCATCAATTCGAGCAAACGAAGGCCGAGGTGGACGCGCTGAAATCGCACGCGCTGGCGTATTCGCAGTTAAAGACGGAAGCGGATAACGACCGGCGAATGTATATGGATTTGGAAGCGCGCACGCGCGAGGCCGATGTGAATAGACAGTTTCGCGATGCGACGATTCAGTTTGTGGCGCCTGCGCTGCCCGCGGTGCAGCCGATTTTCCCAAGGCTGAGCACGAATCTGCCGATTGCGTTTCTATTAGCGCTGGTGCTGGGTGTAATCGGTGCGATCGCGGCCGACGCACTGGACACAACCTTTTCCGATGCCGATGAAGTTTCGGCGCGCTTGCGCATCGACGTAATGGGCGTTTTGCCCGAAGTGCGGCGCTTGAGCGCTTTGGTGGAAGAGCAACAGAGCAACAGCCTCACCAGCTTTTCAAATCGTTCCGCGGAACTGAGTATGCGCTACGAAGAGGCCGTGCGAATGCTGCGGAACTCAATCGGGCTTGCGGGAACGAATCACGGGATAGGAACTTTGCTGGTCACGAGCGCTGGTCCTGGGGAAGGGAAGTCGACAACGGCAGCTCATTTGGCGGCGGCATTCGCGCAAGCTGGAAAGAAAGTTCTCTTGATCGATGCCGATCTCCGGCGGCCCGCGTTACATAAGAAATTTGAAATAACGAAGAAGCTGGGGCTTGTCGACGTGCTGGCGCATCGAATTTCGCCGGTGGATGTGATTGTCGAAGTGAACGTGCCTGGGCTGTTTGTCATGCCAGCGGGGCCTGCGATGTTGAACGCGGCGGATCTGATCAGCTCGGGATTTGCGGGCGTTCTGAATCAGGTGTCGCGCAACTTCGACCTGGTCATTGTGGATGCCCCTCCTATGCTCGGTGTCTCCGAGACCCAAGAACTTTCGGGCATGGTGGACGGAGTCTTAGTCATTGCGAAGGCTGAGAGCACATCGGCGAGGGCGCTGGCTGAAACTTTGACCATGTTGAGCCGAAGCCGGGCGAACGTGTTAGGCATTGTGATGAATCAGGTGAAGTTCTCGAATCTGAAGGGATTGGGCTATTACTACCATCAGAAACGCCAGGAAGAAAGCACGGTAACGGGTTCGTAAGCGGATCAGAAAGTATGGATCTGAAAAAGCTTCTTTCGAGACTCATGGGGGGTGGGGGGCTGCTTGCGTTGCTGACACTCGCCACCAGCGGGCTTTTCAAGATAGCGGCTTTTGCCAGGGAGGCGTTCATCGCCTCGCATTTCGGCCTTTCCAGCTTTACGGATGCCTACTTCGCGTTCCAACAATTTCCCTTGATGGTGATGACCTTTATGTTTGGAGCGTTTGGCCTGGCTTTTGCTCCAGCATATGCAACGGAGAAGCGCGCGGAAGGAACAGTGAAGTGGCTGCCGGGGCTGGTGCTCTACGGGAGCGCTTTAGGAATCTTGCTGACCTTAGCAACCGCCGTTCTTTCTCCCTCGCTGCTCCACATATTCACGAGTGCGCCTTCCGATCATGGCGCGGCTACGTTGGTTGTGCTGAGTTGTACCTTTGCACCGGTCGTTTGGCTTGGGATTTGGGCTGGAGTGACCATCGCGAATGGCAGAAATTTAGCGGCCATGTTTGTGGCCGGATTACCGTATCTCTTGATGACGATTCTCCTGCTTGCTCTCTATGCCATGGGATTGCTCACGGCGATCAGTTTGCCGGAGTCCTTCTTGACGGGCTTTGGCGTGATTGGAATATACGCACTGAGCCTGATCCTTGCGCGGGAATGCGGAAAAACCAGTTTGCAAGAGGTGTTTGGCGCCTGGCGAATGCCTGGGTTCCGGCATTTCTTGCGGCAGCTATCGGCATCATCCATCGAGAATGTTGGGTTTTCCGCAAACCAGTTGTTGCTCATTTTCTTTTTGGCTAAGGCTGGTACGGGCGCGGTCTCGGCGAATGCTTGCGCCATGCGGGTCGGCATGCTTGGCTTCAGTTTGTTGGGCCAACCACTAGCGCAGGTGGTGCAGGCGAAACTGTGCGCATCGCCTGAAAGTGCCCACCTTGAGGTTTTCAGGAAGTGGATGCTAGCTGTTTCGGGCGCGGTGATCGCGTTGGCGGCTATTCTTTATTTCGGACGAGAGCCGCTGGTGAGTTTGATTTACTTACGTGGCAAATTTTCGGCAGTGGACCTAAGTAGAGTGATTGAGATCATGCCCGCCTGGATTGCTTACTTTGTGGTGGTTTCGCTCAACGCCATCGTCGCAAGGTATCTGTTCTCGGCAGCTTGCGGAAGTGTTTACATGCGCCGTCAACTTTGCGCGTATCTCAGTGCGAATGTGGCGCGTTTCGTCCTTTTAGGGCGGCTCAGCGCGCCGCTGGTAATTTGGTGCTCGGTCGCTGCCGAAGGCTGTGCGCTGCTCATTAACCTGCGCAGTTGTTTTCGAACGAGCCACACCTATTTGTTAGAGCCGGAGCCGCAGATGGTTGGGGCGCAGGAGTTATAGGTGAGCGGCGGGCGCAGAATTCTTGTCTACACTCCGGAACCGGCCGCGGGCGCCGGTCAATATGTTGCGGAATTTGTAGTGGCACTGTCGGCTGCGAATGAAGAGGTGTGCTTATTCTGCCCTGCCAATTTCTCTTACGAGCGTGAAGTGGCTGCGAGCGGAGTGGAAATCGTTCGCGCACCCATGCGCCGAATCAATTACGCCTCTCTATGGAGCCGCGTGTCGCGGAACATAGTGTTTGCGGTCGCATCTCTCAAGAAGTTCTGGGTCAACGTGCGGCGGGGCGAGATTGTGCACTTTCAATTTGCTCAGCCTCTCGGGTTGGGGCTTCTTTTCTTTTGGCTCGCCAAGTTAAGAGGAGCCAGCACGGTGCTTACTGTGCATGACCCGTTTCCGCACCGCTGGATTCTGCCGCCCGCGTGCCGCTGGGTAGAAACGACTTTTCTGAGTGTCGGATACTCGCTTTGCGATCGGCTGATTGTCCACAACCAAGCGGGGAAGCGAATTTTAACGGAACAGTTTCACATTCCTGAGGAAGCCGTAACAGTGATTCCACACGGTCCGCTAAATGTAGTAAATGCGGCGCGGGGGGAAAGGTCGGTTGGAGCGGAACTGGAAGGCGCTCGGGGTCTGCGGTTGCTCTTGTTCGGGTCGTTGCGCGAAAACAAAGGAATACACCTTGCAATCGCCGCGATTCAACGACTGCGGCAAACGGAATGCGAGCTTCCTGTGTCTTTGACAATCGCGGGCCAAGCACCCAATTTGAGAGAAAGGCCCTTTTGGGAGGGCTGCAAGCAGTTGATTGCAACGCAGCCGGGCGGCATCGAAGTGATTGAGCGGATTATTGAGGACGAAGAAATAAGTCCTCTGTTCGCGAGGCACGACGCCGTACTTTTGCCATATGTCGATTTTTTCTCGGATAGTGGAGTGGCCATGCTCGCGCTGGCGCAAGGAAAAGCTATTCTGGCGACAGGGGCAGGCGGTCTCAAGGAACTTTTGGATGCCGCAAATTGCGGATTTGCAATTGTATCCCCCACAATCGAGGGGGTTGAGGCGGCGATTGAAGAGGCCAGGCGCGCCCCCGTTGGCCTGCTGCAAGAAAAGGGTGCAAATGGCTTCGAGTATGCGTTAGTCGCCCGTTCGTGGAACAGCATTGGCAAACAGACAAGCGCGCTTTACACAAGTTGCGTGGGAGGTCGGCATCCAAAGGTGGTTCTGCACACGCCTGAGCCGGCCTCTTCTGCCGCGCTCTATGTAGAAGCCCTTTCCAAGGCTTTAGCTGCTGAAAAGATTCCTATTACTGTTGTGTGCCCTGCGAATCATCAGGCAATTCGCGCCATGCGCAAAGACCCCGGCATAGAGGTTCGAACTTCCTGCTTGCGCGGCATACGAACCGACGTTTCACTGTTCGTGAAGGTGTGGGAGAACTTGCGATTCGTTCTCTCGTCGATGTTGACCTTGGCACGGGCAACCAAACCGCGCGATATCGTCCATTTTCAATACATCCTTCACTTGCCGTTTGGGCTGATTTTCTTGGCATGTGCCTGGGCAAGGCGGGCTCGTATTGTCTTCACAGTGCATGATCCGCTGCCTCACAAGTTTCTATTTCCTGCGCCGTTGCGTTGGATAGAAATGACTGCGCTGCGCTGGGCCTACCAATGGAGCGATGTGCTGATTGTGCACAGCGAAGCGGGTAAGCGTAGATTGATCGATAGTTTCCGGATCAGGCCGGAAAAGATTCACGTCATTGTCCACGGGCCTTATGAATTAAAGAAGCCAGTAGAAATATGCTCGGAATCGCAGCGGCTCGAGGTTTTATTCTTTGGATCACTTCGTGAGAACAAAGCGCCGCATCTTGCCATTCAGGCGGTTCAGCGGTTGGCTACGGAAGGCGTGCCTATTCGCTTAACCGTTGCCGGACAGGTTGTGAATCGGAAAGAGGAAGCGTACTGGGCGAGTTGCCGAAGGTTGATCGACTCTCAATGCGAGTCGATCCGGCTGTTGGAAAGGTTCACCCCAGACGAAGATTTGCCAGAGCTCTTCTCGAGTTGTCACTGCTTTGTACTGCCCTATACGACTTTCTCTTCCGATAGCGGAGTCGCTTATATGGCGATGGCGAACGGGAAACCAATTTTGTCCACCGGCGCGGGAGGGTTGGGCTGGCTTTTGGAGCAGTCGCACGGTGGAATCAGAATCTCTGAGGCAAGTGTAGAGGGCGTTGCGGCGGCGATGCGTCTGGCGCATGATCTTGGCGCCGATCAATTGGAACGCATGGGGAGGGTGGGGGCGGATTGGATGCTCGCTCATTGTGGGTGGTCGACAGTGGCCCGTGAAACGCGCGAGGTGTATTCGGTGTGGATGTCCGAACTGAAGCGCAGATCCTCAGTTGCCGAGCCAGTGGGCGCAGCCGAACAATTCACGGAGGCTGCACGGTGAGCCAGAGTTCGGCGTTGAATCCACCCGCTTCCTCGGGCTGGCCGGCGACCCGCTTTGAAGTGGGTCCGAAATTCTCAGTCCTGTTCCTCTCTGGATCTCTCGCGGCGGCCATTCCTTTGATTCTTTCCCTCTATTGGGTCGCGTTTTGGATGGCGCCCGAATCGTTGGGCGGTCCACTGCGTATTGCCGTAGCCGGCTGTACCGTGCTTCTTGGATTGGTTTGGTATCGCGCACCGCTCAGCCATGCAGAAGTTCTTTTGTTTAGAGTTCTGGCAATGGCGGCTGTAACCTGGTTAATCCCTACTTTGATGGCGAACGACCGGAGTCATGCTCTTGCCGGCTGGGTAAAGATTCTGGTTCTGTTTACCGTTTGCTGTTTCGCGGCCAGAGGTTTGCGCCATCCTCCGACCGCGCAAGCCTTTGGACTTGGGCTGCTGGTGGGAGCGCTGGTACTTGGCGCATTTATCATTTTTGTCTACATCAAGTACGTGGGCCTCACTATTCCGACCTACAAAACCGCTCGTGAATTCAAAGGGATTGCGCAGTTCGCAGGCGTGCCTTTGAACACCATTGCCTTCGCTGCGGTGTTCAGTTATATGATGGGCCTCTCCCTGCTGAGGCCGAGTCTGCGGCTCGTTTTACTCGGCATTCCGCTCGTCGTCATTTCGACGATCTTTACCGGATCGCGCGCGCCCGTCGTAATTCTGGGCGCCAGCGTGTTCGTCTTGCTTTGCATAAATGGCTTGCGCAGCCGCTCTATTTTCAAGCGCCTTTCAACCCTGGCCGTTGCGCTGTTAGCCGCCACCGCTTTCATTGTGGTGACTTCTCTTGCATCCGACGCAGACTTGAACCATGCTTCTGAAGGACGAACCCATCTATGGTCCGCCGGCTTGCAAAAGTTCACAGAGCGCCCGCTATTTGGTTTCGGCTATGAGTCTTGGCGTGACGACTTAGTTTCCAGACTTCCCGGTGAATATGATCTGACTTTCGATTTGGCGAAAAGTCTCGGCGGTGGTTATCACAACGAATACATTAGCGTTCTTGCGGAGGAAGGCCTGATTGGAGCGTTTGGAGCGGGACTCATTATTTGGCTCTTGCTGCGTTCAGGCTGGCTTTTAGCGTTTCGAAAATGGGCGACAGTCCATTCGCAAGAGTGGCCCTTATTTGCCGCGATCTTTCTGCTGTTGCGCGCAAATTTTGAGGTGCCTGGCTTGTTCGGCTATGGGCAGGATCCCGTCGACTATCTGGCGTATTTGTTCCTTGCGATTGTATTGAGTCGTTTCTCCATGGAAGAAGACTACGCTCGCCAGTTGAGCGTAGCAGGGAGGAGCGCTTGAAGGCTCAGCGTCTCGAAAGTGGTATTCGTTCGGCTATGCCTTTAGAAATCAAAACGCGTCGCTCGGCCGGCCGCGTGATGATGGTTTCCACAGCGCTGGGCGTGGGCGGTGGCGCTGAAGAACAAGTCATGCTGCTCAGTCTTGGCCTCAGGGCGAGAGGTTGGGAGGTGAGAATCGTCTCCCTGTTGCCTCTCTTTCCGCTGTCGGCCGAATTGGAGGCATCGGATATCGGCATCTCGTCTTTGGAGATGAAGCGCGGTATACCCGATCCCAGGGCCATGCGCAGGCTGATTCAAGAACTGCGTGAGTTTCAACCCGACGTGCTGCATTGCCACATGCCGCAGGCCAATCTACTCGGCCGCGCCGTTCGGCCGTTCCAGCCGTTTCCTGTATTGATTAGCACTCTTCACAATCTGACGATGGAGCGCATCAACGGCAGTTCTGGCCGTTTTCTTGAAATGGCTCACGGCTGGACGGATCGCTTCTCAGACGTCACCACGGTGATCTGTACGCCTGCCGTAGATAGCTATCTGAAGCGCGGAGCTGTCACTCCGAATAGGATCCAAGTCTTTTATAACGGCGTCAATACCTTAAACTTTCAGCCTGATGCCGGGGCACGGAGCGCATGCCGTCGCGAACTGGGCATTGACGGGAAGTTTGCTTGGCTCGCCATCGGGCGCTTCGAGCGTGCCAAAGACTATCCGAATCTGATTCGAGCGTTTCGGGCCGTTGTGGACCGTGCGCAACGAGAGGTTGTGTTGTTAATTTGCGGCCGCGGCTCGCTGGAAGACGAAATAAAAGCTCAGGTCGCGGCGTTTGGGTTGGGAGACAAAGTGCGGTTCTTAGGCGTCCGCCGCGATATTCCAAACGTCATGAACGCAGCCGACGGATTCGTTCTCTCTTCCTATCTGGAGGGCTTGCCTATGGTTTTACTGCAAGCCTCTTCAGTGGGGATGCCGATCGTTGCCACCGATGTCGGCGGCAATGGCGAAGTGGTCATCAACGAATCTAACGGCTATGTAGTTGCCCCGCGCGACGATCAAGCTTTAGCCAATGGCATGCAGCGGGTGCTCAATCTTTCCGATTTCGAGCGCCGACAGATGGCACAGCGGGGTCGCGATCATGCGAGTGAAAAGTTTGAAATTGAGCGCATCTTGGACCGTTGGGAAGCGCTTTACCTGGAGAAGCTAGAAAGACAGGCCGGGCACAGAATCCGGCGATCAATGAAATGAAAAACACTATGGGAAACACACACACGATAAGCGGCAGCATAGAACGAGTGGCTGATTTTGCAATGCGCACTCTCCCCACGCATCAGTCCAAAGCGGTAGTTGAATGCTGGGCGCATGACCAGATTTCTCAACAGGCGGCTCAATGGCCGGATGCGGTAGCAGTGCGCGACGAAAAAGCGCAGGCTACCTTTTCCGCATTGGAGCAGCGAGCGAACCGGCTGGCGCGCCATCTTCAGGCTCTGGGCGTGCGTGGTGAAACTCCCGTGGGATTGTATTTCGAACGGTCCGTTGATTTTGTGGTTGCCGCTTTAGCCGTGTTAAAGGCCGGAGGCGCGTACGTCCCTCTTGATGCCGCGTATCCTCCCGGCCGTATCGATTCAATTTTGAAAGACGCAGCCGTACCGGTTCTGCTCTCTCACAAATGGATGTCGGCGAGCTTGGCAGGGGGGCCCTGGAAAACCGTCGATCTCGATATCGACGCCGCTGCGATCTTGGCTCACTCCTCCGAGCCTTTGGATGTGCGTGTAACCGGCAAGCAACTCGCATACATCGCGTACACTTCTGGCTCAACCGGGCGTCCGAAAGGCGTCGAAATCACGCACGCCAATCTGGCGCATCTCATTTCCTGGCACAAACACGCTTTCAGCGTCGCTCCCACGGATAGAGCGAGTCAGATCGCCGGCCTGGCTTTTGACGCGGCTGCCTGGGAGATCTGGTGCCACTTGTGCGCCGGTGCCGGCTTGCACATGATTGACGAAGTCAGCCGCCGTTCGCCCGAAGGATTGAGGGATTGGTTGGTAACGCAAAAGATCACCATTGCCTTCGTGCCCACCATCATGGCGGAGCATCTGATCACTTTTGAGTGGCCGCACAATACCGCGCTGCGAGTTTTGCTGACAGGTGCGGATACGCTCCACAGATATCCCAACGCTGGCTTGCCGTTCATTTTAGTCAACAACTACGGCCCGACCGAATGTACGGTTCTCGTGACGTCCGGACCTGTGCTGGGCACTTCCGTCGATGGCCAGATTCCCTCCATTGGGCACCCGATCGACGGCATGGACGTGGTGATCATGGATGAAAGTCTGAATCCCGTTGCTGCCGGGAACGAGGGCGAGATTTGCGCCGCCGGTCCGCAGGTGGCTCGCGGCTATCGTAATTTGCCGGAACTAACTGCTGAAAAATTCGTATCGGAGCCTGGTACAGGTCGCCGAATTTATCGAACGGGCGATCGCGGAAAGGTGCTCAGCGACGGGCAGATTGCATTCCTAGGCCGGATTGACGACCAGATTAAGATTCGCGGCTTCCGCGTAGAGCCAGACGAGATCGTGGCGCAATTGAACGCGCATCCGCAGATTGCCAATAGCGTTGTGGTGGCTCGCGGCGAAAACGCAGACGACAAATCGCTCGTTGCCTACCTGTTACCCGTTGCGGGCGCAAAACTGACGGTTACTGAGATGAGAGAGCATTTGCGCTCGCGTCTTCCGGACTATATGGTTCCTGCGACGTTCGTTCAGGTGCAATCGTTCCCGCTCACAACAACGGGTAAATGTGACAAAGCGGCCCTTCCCGAGCCAGCGGCGGAAAACCGTTTGCCCGAGGCCGCTGCTGCAACCGCAACCGCCCAAGACTCAGGCCAAACGGGTACGGAATCTCGCATTGCGCAACTAGTGAGTGGCTTGATGGGCGGTCGAGCCATTGCCCGCGATGACAATTTCTTCTTGATCGGCGGACATTCAATGCTGGCCGCGCAATTGCTCGCGCGCATACGCGAGAATCTTTCGATTAGCTTGAACCTCCGCCAGCTTTTTGAAGCGCCTACCATCGCGTCGCTCGCCGTCGTAGTCGATAAAAAACTGGCGACCAAGTAGATTGGTAAGTGAAGTATCGAAATGACTGAATCAACGGTTGACCCGTCCCTTAGTCTGTATCAGCTATTGGACCCCGAAGTTCTGGCGGATCCGTATCCATTATTTAAGAGGTTGCGCGACGCCGATCCCGTCCATTGGGATTCGTTCTTGCATGCCTGGGTCGTCACCCGCTATGAAGACGTTATTAATGTGATGCTCAAGTGTTCGGCCGACCGGACGCCTTCTCCGCAGCAACTCGAAGCTATGGGCATGTTATCGGAACTGCAACCCATTTCCCAAGTGATGGTGAAGCAGATGCTATTCATGGACGCTCCCGACCACACCAGGCTGCGCGCTCTTTGCGCAACCGCCTTTACCCCAGCGCGGGTCGCAGCGTTGAAGCAGCACATTCAGGAAATTGCCGACCGCTTAATTGATCAAGTGCAAGCGAAGGGGCGGATGGACGTGATTGCCGATTTTGCCAATCCTCTGCCGGCCATCGTTACTGCCGAACTGTTCGGTGTGCCTGTCGAAGATCACCAGGATCTAAAGGACTGGTCGACTGATTTCGCCGAAATGCTCGGCAACTTCCAGCACAATCCCGACCGCGCACGCAGGGCTTTGCGCGCGACTGAAAATATGGTCGCCTACTTTCAGAAACAGATGCGTGAGCAACGGGTGAATCCGCGGCCGGGCTTGGTGACTTCGCTCATGAATGCCGAAGTAGATGGCTCGCGCTTAACAGAAGAAGAAGTGGTGGCCAATCTGATTGTCACCATGGTAGGCGGACAGGAAACCACCACAAACCTGATTGGCAACGGCTTGGTTTCGCTACTGAAGAACCGCGACCAACTCGAACTCTTGAAGAGCGATTCGTCAATTTTGCCTTCCGCTATTGAAGAATTGCTGCGCTATGAAAGCCCCAGTCAGCACACTGCGCGGCTGGCTGCCGAAGACATGACACTTGGCGGGAAGAAGATTCAGAAACGCCAGGCGGTAATTGCCGTTTTTGCCGCGGCCAATCGCGATCCGGAGCGTTTTCCCGATCCCGATAAGCTCGATCTGCGGCGCACTGATAACCGTCACGTTGCCTTTGCCTGGGGAGCGCATTATTGCTTCGGCGCCCCACTGGCGCGCATGGAAGGGCAAATCGCCTTTGAAACGATGCTACGGCGTTTGCCCAACATCCAACTCGAGCCGCAGGAGCTTGTCTGGCGTGAGAATCTCGGCCTGCGCGGGCTCAAATCGCTTTTCATTACGTTCGACGGCAAAAACTAAAGATGTCTGCTGTACCAAAGCCTGGAATCGAGTTGCGCGAAGCGCGCTTTCAAGACTACGATGCGATTGCGGCGCTCGAAGCGTCGCAAGGATTGCTTCATAAGCCGGTAGAGGAATGGCGGCATCTGTGGACGGGCAATCCCGCCTACGAAGAAATCGGCCCGCGCTGGCCCATCGGCTGGGTGCTCGAAGATGGTGATCGTATCGTCGGTTGTT
>Ga0075030_100002878_pt1 | contig 15690 bp, 16 predicted proteins | sample LitLauG_LLR_2012_FD_71393 | JGI IMG/M metagenome (GOLD analysis project Ga0075030, IMG submission 71393) | Freshwater sediment microbial communities from Pennsylvania, USA - Little Laurel Run_MetaG_LLR_2012 | ecosystem: Environmental > Aquatic > Freshwater > Creek > Sediment | place: USA... | reverse complement strand
CATCGAGATGTTCTACAACCCAAGGCGCCGGCATTCGACCCTTGGGCAGATCAGCCCGGTAGAGTTCGAAAGACGCTACGCGGTTCAAGCAAAGTGTCCGTGAGCGTGGGGGAAACCCAACTCTCCCAGATCAAATACCAGAGGCAGGCACTCGAGATGGCCGCACACACCTTTTGGTGGGACCGCGCGAATCTGACGCCGCTGCAGATCCGATCCTATTGGAGCGCAGCCGACGACGCGATCAGCGCTTGGGACGCGACCGAGCGACCACCACTCGAAGCGCGCCACAGCGCGTGCGGCGCGATCATTCTGAAGGTCATGTTGACTCTCGGCCAGCCCCGGGAGCGTGCTCGCCAGCTCCGATACGAGCTCGTCAACCCCCCCATCGAGGACGATCTTGAACGCCTTTGCCTGCTCAAACGCGATCACGTGACTTTCCTGATCCTTTCCCCCGACTCCGGGCGGATCGAGGACGCAAAGCCCCTCGGCTTCCTGCTCCCCGCGATCACGCCTGATTACCGGAAGGAGCCCCCGGGAGCTACCGCCAGACTCGGCCGGCCCCGACAGGCCTGCCTTGCCTTACCGGATCTGACGAACCTCGGGGATCAGTTGCTTCGTTGGTTCCGTAAGCAGGAGCGGCAGGCGAATCCGGACAGAACGGTCCTTGGCGTTCACCCCGAGACTGCTGACGCGTCGGTGAACCAATTTTTCAAGACCTATGACGCTCGATTCGGCGCCGGATTGCGCTTGTCCGAGTCAGCCTTCGCCCGCTGGTTGGCTGTCACCTGCGAAGTTCAAACCGGCGATCAATCCCTCGCCTGGATGGTGACCGCCGATCTCAATCGCCGCAACGAGTCGCGGCTGCATTACACCCAGCACATGGCCTGTCGTCTCCTCGACGCTTACGCAGGCGCCATTCGTCGACTCCGTGTCATCTGCCAACCATAAGGCCCCGCACAAAAATGGACAACTTCACGGCGTTTCGACAAGCAAATTCACGTTGGATGGGAGCCCAATTCATTGCCAGATTCGACGCCGTCAGGGCACTCGTGACCGTGCTGCGTGAGGAAATCTCCATTCCTCCAGTTCCGCTGTCACGCTCCGCCCTCCGCGCCTATCACAACTCCTACACACTCTACACATACCTATTCCAGGGCCTATCGAGCAGCTTGCGGGCCGTCAACAATCCGACAGGCCTCATCCTTGCCCGCGAGCGCAGGCTTGAAGTATTCGAACGCGCGAGTCAATGCGGAGATTCGATCCTCGCCGGTCTGAGCGACAAGGACACGCCGTTCAACCAAAAGGCGCGGCTCGCCGACATCTCGGGAAACGTCGCAGTCCAGCTTGGGCACTACGAACGCCATACGACCGCCCTTATCCAACGCTTGGGTCTATGCCATCAACTAGAGCATTGTCCCGGCGAGCTTCGGCGCCTCTTCGCCTTGGACGATTCCTGCTATCCCATTCCCGTCAAGCGAACGTGGGTCGAGGAGCAGATGGCGGCTCGCCAATTTCCCCTTCCCGCCAATTTTCACCGCGGCTTCCTGCGGACCGAACTCCTTCTTCGCGGATGTCCGCCGCAGTCCACCGATGCGCGGCTGGGACACGCAAACCGCGGGGAATCACCTTTCGCGACCCACTCAACGTTTGACCTACGCCTCGATCGGAAGGTCATCCGTGACCACCTCGACCGGCTTCACGATCTCCTCGGACTTGCCCCGGTCAGAAGTCGCCTCGTACCTGATGCCACACCTGACACGCCAGCCAATTGGGCCTCGCCCTTCGCGGACACCGAGCCGGGTCTCGTCCGAGCAGCACTCGCGCCGTCGGCCGATCCTCCCAAGGAAGAACGAACTGCCAATCCGAAGCTTGAAGCAGCCTGGACCTTGGCGCGTCGCAACGCGACGGACGACGACAAAAGGGAGATCAACGCGTTACGCACGTTCCTGCGGACCTGCGAAAATCCACACGCTCGGGTCCTTTCGGACCGTCCGCCAGAGACCCCAAGTGAGCGGCCTGACGCCGCAAGCGCCGCGGATCTCGAAAAGCAGATTCTCCTACGACTGGCCCAGCAAAAGATCCGGCTGGACAGCGTAGCGAGCTGGCTTCGCCTCCTTGGGCGGGTTATCCGAACGCTCTCGCCGGACAACTCCGAGATCTTTCCTACCCGCCTTGCCGCATTTGTTCGCGACCGAACGAGTCCATTTTCCCCCCGGCTCACAGACGCCATTCCGGTTGTGGATCTTTGGCGCGACGCATTCGAGAAATGGCTCGAATCCGCTCCATATGATCGCTCGTCCTTCGAGCCCAGTACATGGGCCGCCGCAATTGCATTTGCGGCGATCGTGTTCGGGTGTCTTCTCGACAAGAGGAAGGTTTCCATGCTTTTGCATGAACTTCGCCCGACAGGCAAGCCACGCACTTTCCACGCGACGAACACCTATGCGTTCCTCGAATTCGACGTGCCGACGAACACCGCAGGCATCGCTCAAATGAATCGCTGGTTTCCGGATCCTCTGACCGAATTGCTTCTCCTGCGCGTCCCTGCGCTCACCTGCTCTCTCCGCCTTGGCGATTTGGATCAGCCCCTGCGTCACCTGTTTCGTTCGGTAGCCGTCCCTGCGCGGATATGCCCAACGAGTTGGAGTCAGGTGATAAGGATGGCTGGCACGTGGTGGTCGGCTCACGGAGTCCAGGCCGATATCGCCGCTGCCAAGCGGACCTATTGCACTCACGGAATCGATCGCGACAGCTGGGCGCGTAGCTTCGGGGTCGAAATTCTCACAGCCAAGCCAGACGATTCGACCCTCGTCGATTCACATGCGCAATCGCCCGACGGCGAAGAAGCCAGAGTGGACGACGACGCAGACCCTGATGGCGTCGCCTCAGGAGATCAATTGGTCGAGCGACTCGACACGCTCGACGAGGACCTGCGCGTGCTCCACCCATGGTTTGACGCCGCGATGGCAATCCTTCGCGATACGGAGCCAAATGCGATCCCGGCGCAGATTAACGCCCTTCGGACCGCCCAGGCGAGCTCGGCTGCCCAGCTATACCTCGCATGGCTTCACGCACTCTTGACCGAGCGAAGAGAACGGCGCGGTCCAATGTCCACAACCGGTGCCCAGCGAGTCTTTCTTCAGGCGGTTCCGGCGTTGCTGATCGTACTCGACGACCGGGACCCCCGAGTCCTGCCTGCGGAGGAACTCATATGGGCATACACCCAGGCGATCGAAGAGGCCGATCCGACGCTTCCTGGTCGACTGTTGGGTGTCCGGTTGCGTCAATTCCACGACCACCTCTCTGAGCACCACGGCGTTGAACCACTTCCCTGTCCCGATTCGGTCTTCGGCTCTTGCCTGGTTCCGTGGGAAGTGGATGCGCACGTGATCAGCGAGGACGAGCTCGCAGTAGTCCTCCACTGGCTCGCGACGCAGGGGCGTCCGGTCATGACCGAGCGCGACCGGCGCATCATTCGGCTCATCATCATTCTCACCTATCGGGCAGGAGTGCGCCCTCACGAGTTGTTTGGTGCCCTGCGCGGTGACCTCCATATCTTGCGCGGGATCTTCCTCTTGATTCGACCCCGTCCAAACCATGGATTGAAAAGCCGAAGCGCAACTCGAACTCTTCCACTCGCGCATCTACTGTCGGCGAGCGAACGCCGGGAGCTTCTCGCATGGATTTCGAGAGAGTCTGCCGAGGAGACCCATCCCGGCCGCACCCAATCGATCGGACCCTTACTGTTCGAGCCTGAACCGAGTTGCAACGCGACGACCTTTCGTTCCCGAATTGTCGCCCTCCTGAATCAGACACTTTGCCTGGCATTGAATGCCCCCTTCCTTCACCTGTATCACCTGCGACATTCATTCGCTACCTGGACTCACCTGGCACTTGTCGCTGCCGATCATCCGCTCATCTTTGAAATTCTTGGCGCTTCGCCGAAGACCGTTGCAAGACTTCGCTCCGGCAAGAGGCTCCGCCGCGTGTTTCTCGGCAAGTGCTGTGCCGCGGACAGCAGGTACGGATTTGCATTGGCGAGGACCCTGGGCCACCTGAGTCCCACGACTTCCCAAATGCACTACGTTCACGGCAATGACCTCAAATTGGCGAACCTCGTCTACACCATGGCTTCCGGAATCCGCCCGGCCGCGCTTATAGCAGCCTCTGGAATTCCTCGCTCGACGGGATTCGCCGCGCTTGCGGACGGGCCTCACCGACTGGTTTTGGCGGCAAGACGTGCGCACGGCTGGTGCACCGAGGCTTGGAAGCGCACCGGCTCGGAGGGATCCAGCGCTCAAGCAGCAGTCAAGCCTAAGGTCGGGTCCGCGCTAGTGTCTCGCGTCCTCGGCGCATACATCGACTCGGCGGAGCCACTCGACATTATCGGAGATCGTATGGGGCTGCATGCGGCCCAAGTTGCAACCATCATCGAGACTGCCGTCAATGTTGCCGGAAAGACGGGGGAACCCCTTCGGGAGCCACTTCTTCGGCTGGCCGCGCCGGTCCCATGCCCGCTCGAAAAGGGTATGTCTCCCGAGGAACGGCGAATTCTGGATGAACTCGAATCGCGCCTTTTGGCACACTATCGGGCCGCCCCAAGTCACTGTCTTGCAGGCATTGAACTTCATCTAAATCACTTCAATCGCCAGCAAAAGGACGTCGTCTTCAGGAATCCCAGAGAGTTGAAGACCTATGTTCGCTTTCTCACGTTGCTTGGGGTGCGCAGCGGCGAAGTGAAACTCGTGACTCGGCAGAGATCGGGCGAGTTGCCAACGGCCCCGGAATGGTCGAATCAGTCGCTTGGCATGTACGGAGTTTCTCAAGTTACGCGCATCACGCCTCCAAATCCCAACGCCTACGTGGTGAGCCGCAAGCCGATCGGCATCATGTTTGTCGACACAGTAGGACAAGGCATTGGGACAATCGTTGCTCGAAGATTCCTTCTCGTTCGTTGTGCCATAGCTGCTATCGAGTGTCGATGACGAAACGCCCAACTACTCCGCCTTCTCGCTTGGCCCTGCCGAGGGATGCGCGGATTCTCATTCGTTGGTGCAGTAGACTGTCGACGCAATGATGCGACTTGACCTCGACAAGAATTTCCAGCCCTGTCCTACGGAGGACGGGGACGAGTTCTATCCGAACGGAATTTTCACTTTCAACATCACCCGCATGCTCGCGTACATCGCGAGTCATTCTGGGCGATTCGCGGTTGAGCTTGTAAAGATCGCTGACATTCCCGCCTATGGATCCGCTGAAGGTCTAGACGCGGACACCATCCGGGCTGCGAACTGTGCCAGGCCGATCGTGTTGGCTGAAATCTCCCCCGGTCGGTACAACGTCATCGACGGCAACCATCGAGTTGCCAAAGCGATGCAAGAAGGCCTGGGGGCTCTCCCCGCCTTTCGCGTCAATTGCCCCGATCACCTCGCGTTCCTCACGTCGACCAGCGCTTACGAGAAGTACGTCGAGTATTGGAATTTGAAGCGAAGCGATCTGCTGAAGGATTCGCAGCGAAGTTCATAACGGCGCTCCGAGACAAGCCCGGCCACAATCCTGCAAGTGCCTGAATTGGCTTCTGAATCATGTGACGATCGGACTTTGATCGCGAGCCTGGATCAGGCGCTCGTTGCTTTCTTGATCTGCCGCCATTCCAGTGCTAAGCCCGCTGAAATGTTTGCGAAGGTGGCACGCTTCGTTGGGCTTCGCCTTCTCTGGACGAGAGATGCCAAAGTGATCTTCTCCCGCATCGAATGCCGAATCGGATTGTTGGTAAATCCTGGCCACGTAATTCGACTGAGAGCAATGGAAGAAGTCGAGTGTCGCTTCGCTTTTCCCGGTTAGAGCATCGAGATCGCCTTCAACGGCTTCGCGCCTCAAGGGCTTCTCTAGGGCTACCATCTCAAGCCGCGGTGACGATACGCTTCCCTATGCTTGTGTTCACTGCGACCGGGTTGCATTCCATACGTTGAGCAAGCCCGTAACGCAGACGGGAAATTAGGCCACTCAAAATTGGAACGGCGCCGAAATCGATGCAGTGGAACTCAGTTTGCTATTCGCCGACCCCATTCCGCGCGCCTCGATATCCCGAATGCGCGACATGAGCAGTTGGCGAGTATCAATCCATGACGGTCTTCCGCATATCGCCACCGAACCGCCTCGACTACCCGAATAACTGACACCTCTCGCAGTCGATTTCGTTGATGCTGCAGGGCGCTGGGTCGGCACGATCGTCGCGCGCCGCATTCTGCATCTACGCTCGGCATTGACTTTTCATGGTGATTTCGGCCACCTGGAACGGTCCGCTGACCTAAGCCGGTGCTCGGCACCGCATGCCGCGCTCGGCTTTCCAGCGGTCACGGCGGCTCTGCATACCGTATTCGCTGCGAAGGACTCATTCGTCTAGTCCGCTTTCATGCTGCAAATGCTTGGAATTTGGCCATTCCTTTGCCCGCGACTTGCGTTTCGGCTTTTTGAAAGCAATCGCGTATTTTTTTGAGGCTGCCTTAATTTCTCGAAGGGCGGGCTCTATCCAGGATTCGAGATGATCAGCGCACCGATGCGGAGGCGCCAATGCCGGTTCATGACGGACACCGCTCGTCGCGCGAATTTTGAGGTTGACATGGAAGCAGACGACACTTTTTTCAATGAAGCAATGGCCGTCGCCGAGAATTCCCGTGCCGATTGCATTCTTTGTGCGGGACTTCTACTTGCTCGCCTATGGTGGCTTGGGCCCTATTCTTGGAAGCTAATCGATCGCGATCGCTTCGCTGCAGCGATACCCGGCTTTGGAGATTGCGAGATATATGACCTCCTTGATGCCTCGTGCCGGAACGACATCTTCGATTTCAACTTGTATTTCAGAAATCTGGAGCGCCTGCCTAACTCGAACGTCCACGCGGCCGTTGCAACCGCGGTGATCTACCATGACCTGAACGAGACCGGAGAAGCGGCGCTTGCCGCAGCGTGGATGGATATCATTTTGGAAAACGTAGAGGTGCCGAAGGGCGATGCGTACCCTTCTATACGACATTGAGCCATTATCTGACCCAAGCGCTCGCAACTTGGTTTACCGGGGGTGCGGACTAAATCTTGAAATACTCGGTGGATCAAACTTGACCCGGCAGCAACATTAGTCAGACATCTTGCTTATAGAGAGCGACATGAGCACCGCTGAATCCGGACATGCACCTTGAAATTCCGCCGACGCTCTTAAGAGCGAAGGTGCACTTTCGAGGGGCTGGCACACAAATCCCCGCTTCGCAAAGTACTCCTCGGCCGTGAACGTCAGCAAGTAGAGCGTGGCAATCCTGGCTTGTTTGGCCTCTTGCAAAAGACGGTCCGACAGAAGTTTGCCAATCCCCTTGCCTTTCATGAGCGGCGCAACCGCAACAGAGCGCAATAGCGCGATATTCCCATAGCGCTCAAGGCCTGCGCACCCAACGATAATGTCGTCGATCAGCGCTACAAAGTATTCGGAAAGGTGCTCGCGGGCACCTTCGAGTGGCAGATGACCTTCTTCAAGCAACGACTTGATGGCACGCCAATCGCCTTGGCTCGCAAGTCGCACGCGGGTGTTGCCCGTCAACATTGTTTGGATATTCCTTGTTTCGGCGCCGCGTCGTGTGCCTGAATTGCCCGCGTTCTCGGGTTCATTGCCACACTGGCCAAAACTCCAACGGCCGCACCAAGAAGTTCGGCCATCACAAACCCGGGAGCGCTCAAGGGTGCGATGCCGGCAAAGCTGTCGCTGAACATCCGACCAAAGGCTGCGGCGGGATTCGCAAATGACGTGGACGACGTAAACCAGTAGGCGGCCCCTATGTAGCAGGCCACCATTGCGGCAACCCGGCTGGCAGGCGCGCGCAAGATCACCAAAAGAAGGCCGGCGGTCGCTACAACCTCGCCAATCCACTGTCCAAGTCCGCCTCGAATCTTCGTCGAGAACTGCCAGACGCTCATATCGAACATTGCGTTCGCGAGCCACGCCCCGAGCATGGCGCCAGCCAGCTGCGCGGCGATGTATGGAGCAAGCAAGGAGCGCGGCAGCGCACCCTTGCCTGCCATGACCAGCGATACGGCCGGATTGAAGTGCGCCCCGCTGACAGGCCCGAACAACTCGATGAGAACATAAAGCCCTCCCACCGTGGCCAGCGTGTTGGCAAGAAGGGCAATCGCGACATTGCCGCCCGCCAGACGCTCGGCCATGATGCCCGAGCCGACGACCACCGTAAGAAGCAAGCCTGTGCCGAGCGCTTCGGCAAGGAACTTGCGCGCGTTGTCGCCCACGCTGCTCAATCCTGCGAAATTTCTGCGAGCGCCGCTTGCAACTCGCTGTTGCTCATCTTCTCCAGAGGGAGCTCGAGCAGCTGGAGCATGCGATAACCGATGGCCTGGCGCGTGAGCTCGAACGCTTTTGCCTTTTCCGCCGCCGGTGCATTCGAGGGGTCCGGGTATCCCCAGTGCACCTTGACCGGACTGCCCGGCCAGTACGGGCACGTCTCCGCCGCCGCGCTGTCGCACACGGTAATGACGATGCGCATCTTGGGCGCGCTGTCGCCGACGAATTCGTCCCAGCTCTTGCTGCGATAGCCTGCCGTGTCGATGCCGGCGTTGGAGAGCGATGTCAGCGCATGCGGGTTGAGGCGGCCGCTCGGGGCGCTGCCGGCGCTGAAGGCCCGAACGTCTTTGCCGAGCTTGCCTGCCCAGTGATTGAGCATTCCCTCGCTCAAGACGCTGCGGGCCGAATTGTGGGTGCAGAGGATGAGTACGTTCGTCGTCATGATCTACTGCTTTCCAATTTCCTTGATTTCGCGCTGGATGGCCATGGCATCGAGTCGCGCCAGAGGCAGCGCAAGCATCAACTCGATGCGGCGCCGCAGCGTGATGGCCGTGTCGAGGAAGACCTGCGACTTGCGTTGGTCGGGCCCGTCACAGGCCGCCGGGTCGGCAACGCCCCAGTGCGCGGTCATCGGCTGTCCTGGCCACAGGGGACAGACTTCGCCGGCTGCCTTGTCGCAGACCGTGAAGACAAAATCGAGCGGCGGGGCGCCCGGCCGGGAAAACTCATCCCAGCTCTTGCTCCGCAGCCCATCCGTGGCCAAATGCATTCCCTTCAGCGTAGCCAACGCGAACGGATTTACGGCACCCGTCGGGTGGCTCCCGGCCGAATACGCCCTGAAGCGGCCTTTGCCGAGGGAATTGAGGAGCGCCTCGGCCAGGATGGAGCGGGCCGAGTTACCCGTGCAAATGAACAGCACGTTGTAGGTCTTCTCGATCACGTTCGACCTTAGCAGCAGGAAGACGCCGATTTGACAGCGACATCGACGAGTTTGCCGCGAGCGCCAGGTGTCGCGCAGCAGGCAGACGCGTCGGCGGATGAAGCGGCCTTCTCGCTAAAGACGGGGATCGTGCCCAGCGTGTGGAAATGCTCCCAGGCAATGCCCTGCGGGTCTGTCAGCCAATGCTTGTCGCTGCGCGAGTAGCAACACGTGGTCTGCCCCTCGTCGAGCAGCGTCATATCGGCCGCCTCGACTCGGGCCTTCAGTTCGTCAAGTTCCGATTCGGTGTCCGTTTGAATGCCCAGATGATCGATGCCGGGTTTTGCCCCGCGCGTCGAAATGGCGAAATTGATGCGCGGGTCCTCGAGCATCCACTTGGCGTAATCGGCTTCCACGCGCGTGGGCTCCGCTGCAAAGAGCTTCGAATAGAAGGAAATGCTCGCCTTCAGGTCCTCGACATGGGCGTGAACGTGGAATCGCTTCATGGCATCTCCTCTAGCACTGGCAGGCCGCCGCGGATTCATCGAGACATTCCGCGCCCTGGCAGCAGTTTTCGGTGAGGTAACCCAGCAAGGCATTCATGTGGCCATACGCGGCGCGGTAGATCAGGTGCCGGCTCGCGCGCTCCTGCGTCACCAACCCGGCGTGCATGAGTTCCTTGAGGTGAAACGAGAGGGTTGCAGCCGGAAGGCCCAAGGCTTCGGACATGGTTCCGGGAGTCAATCCATCCTTGCCTACGACGACCAATGCGCGAAAAACCCTCAGGCGCATCGGGTGCGCGAGGGCCGCCAGGGACTTGGCAACCTCATTTTTTTCCATTGTTTTATAATATCGGAAGGACGGAATCAACGCAAGTGGTTCGCATCGGGTGGCGGCTTGACCGCCATCAACGGCATTCCCAGGTGCCAACCTATGATGGGACGATTGAAAAGGAAGCGATGATGAGCAAACTCGAAATCTTTGAACCTGCCATGTGCTGCCCGACCGGCGTTTGCGGGGTCAACGTGGACCAGACCCTGCTGCAGTTCAATGCGGACGTGCAATGGCTGAGCGAGCAAGGCGTGACGGTGGCCCGTCATAGCCTCAGCCACGATGCGGCGGCATTCGCCTCCAATCCTGAAGTGGTCAAGGAGATGGAGGAAGGGATGGACCGGCTACCCATCGCGACGGTAGACGGCCGCATCGTCTCCACGGGGATGTATCCGTCGCGAGCGCAACTCGTGCAAAAGCTTGGCATGGAGCAGCCCAAAGTCGACAAGCCAAAGGTTCAGGCTGGGTCGTGTGGCTGCAAGCCTGGCCAGTGCTGTTGATACCGCGGGAGCCATCATTTCCCTTCCCTTGGCAACGACTCGCCATCTCTTCTTCACCGGCAAGGGTGGGGTTGGCAAGACGTCCCTGGCGTGCGCCACGGCCTTGAGCCTGGCCGAAGCGGGCCAGCGAGTCCTGCTCGTCAGCACGGATCCCGCGTCCAACCTCGATGAGGTCCTCGAAACACCGTTGTCGAGCAAGCCGACGGCAATAGGCCAGGTTCCCGGACTGTTCGCGCTGAACATCGACCCGGAGGCGGCCGCTGCCGATTACCGTGAGCGCATGGTGGGGCCGTACCGCGGCGTATTGCCGCAGGCTGCCATCCGCAGCATGGAAGAGCAGTTCTCCGGGGGTTGCACCGTTGAAATCGCCGCATTTGACGCCTTCGCTGACCTCCTTGGGGATGCGACCGCCACCGAGGACTTCGACCACGTCATCTTTGACACCGCGCCGACCGGGCACACGCTGCGCCTTTTGACGCTGCCGTCGGCATGGAGCGATTTCCTGTCCACCAACACTTCCGGGAATTCCTGCCTCGGGCCCTTGGCTGGCCTCGACAAGAACAAGGAGCTCTACGCAGCGGCCGTCGCGCAATTGGCCGATGGCAATCGCACCACGGTAGTCCTAGTGGCGTGGCCGGAACCATCTGCATTTCGCGAAGCGGAGCGAACCAGGGTCGAATTGGCCCAGTTGGGCGTTGCGAACCTGGTATTGGCCATCAACGGGGTTTTCGACGCCAGGCAAGCCACTGACGTGGTTGCGGCGGCGATGAGCGCGCGCCACGCTTCGGCCATTTCTGCGATGCCTTCGGGACTCTCGTTGCTGCCCCGCACCCAAACCAGCTTCATTCCACGGGGGTTGGTGGGTTTGGACGCACTCCGGGCCCTGTTGCACCCGAGCTCCGCGGTGCCGCCATTTGTTACCGAAGTGCGGGAAATGCCGCTGGGCCTTGGGCTGAAGCCACTTATCGACGACATTGAAGGAGCAGGCCACGGTCTGGTCATGACCATGGGCAAAGGCGGCGTTGGAAAGACGACAGTCGCCGCAGCAGTTGCGGTTGAACTGGCCAGGCGTGGGCACCGGGTCCTGCTGTCAACCACTGACCCGGCTGCACACGTGGGCTGGGCCCTGCGAGAGGCGGTTCCCGGTCTGACCCTCGCCCGCATTGACCCGGAGTTAGAAGTAATTCGCTACCGCGACGAGGTGTTGGGAAAATCCGGCGCCAGCCTGGACGCCAACGCCCGGGCGATGCTCGAGGAGGACCTGCGCTCCCCTTGCACAGAGGAAATTGCAATTTTCCGGGCATTTGCCCGGACCGTAGACGAGGGGCACGAAGGGTACGTCGTTCTGGACACGGCTCCGACCGGACACACAATCCTGCTGATGGACTCGGCAGAGGCGTACCACCGCGAAGTGATGCGCACGCAGGGCGACATGCCTGAGGCTGTTCGACAGCTCCTGCCACGGTTGCGCGACCCGACATACACGCACGTTCTCATAGTAACGCTGGCCGAAGCCACGCCGGTGCACGAAGCCGAGCGCCTCCAAGAAGACCTGCGCCGCGCGCACATCGAACCCTTCGCTTGGGTCATCAATCAAAGCTTGCTTGCTAGCGGCACAAAGGACTCCGTCTTGGCCTTGAGGGGCCAGTACGAGGAGCCGTTCATCGAGCGCGTCATTTCACGGAGCTCAACACGCGCGGCATTGCTTGCATGGCAGCCGTTACCGCCGGTTGGCCCTACAGAGCTTCTACGGCTGGTGTGTGGCTAGTCGACTTGCCTCTTGACTCATCGAAGCAGGTTCGGGCCAAGCTTCAATTTCCGACGCCAGCCAACCGACGAACCGTAGGACATAGCCGTTACGGGGTACCCGAATCTCTCTAGAAACCCGTTCGGTTAGCGCGTCTGCGAGCGCTCCCGGGCCATCCAAGAATCAAACCGCCGGCATTGACTCATGCCAGGTCTATCGAGGGTCTCCTATCCGATGGACGCCCTCTCCCCTCCAGAAACCATCCGATCTCGACCATTGCCCACGTGTCTTGCTCGCAATAGGCGAGCAATCGGTGCCGCAGTTCGGCCTTTCGCTCGGGTGACGTGGCCTCGTCGAAACACGCATACAGATACGCCACCTGTGCGCCGGTTCCCTCTTGTACCTCTTCCAACTCGGTGTATTTGAGTTCAGGTGCAATGACCGGGAGCACCTTCTTGATGGAGAAAGAACCCATCATCCTTGGATCGTAGAAGTGATCCTTGACAAGGGGATGCAGGTCTACCAGTCGCTGAATGTAGCGATTGAGTGCGCCGGCGTGATCTGCATGGCGCATGGCCAGACCCTCCAACCGCCCCTTCTCGTAGGTCTGGTAGTAAACGATGATTGGCCCACCGTCTTCCACGTCGATCACCCGCTTCATCTGCAGAATGCAATCGAGCGACGGATCGTTGCCGGTAAGATCGAGGAAGGCGGCGTGCTCGAATGCGCCGGGACTTCGTTCAATGTGGCACGACCACTGAAACGGAATCTGCTCGTACGGCTTGACGCCTGGCCACTTTGGCACCGGCAAATCAATGCCCTCGAAATCAAAGTAATAGCGCGGGTATGGCAGTTGCGCCATGAAGGCATCGGCCCCCGGCTCGAGGATCGCCGCGCCAGATCGATGCGCGGCCTGAATTCTCAGGTATAGCGCCGATTGTTTGCCTGCCATTTCCCTTGGTGGGACATCCAGTAGGGATTCGTAGCCTCGAATCCGAAGCTTCTTGGCCAGATTCTTCCCAGCGGAATCAGGCAAGAGGGTGAGCGGATGCTCGGGTCCCGGAGGGTCCAACGCCTTGCAGTGGAAAATGAAGGGGCACGGGTACGGCTCCTTGCATTGCCTTCCCGTGCAAGCCGGCGGCATCTGGCCGGCGAGCACGGCATGGGCGTTGTCAATCCACGTTGGCACAGAGGGCGCGATCAACTTCACGGATTCTGTGACGTCCATCTGGCGGAAGAGGCCCGCGTAGTCGTTGCCGCCTGGATACGTCCATTGACTGTCAAGCAGGTTCAGTTCCGCCCGCGCCATGGTCAGGCCACTCGTTTCCATCGCCCACGCCTGAATGGCGACGTCCTCGAGATAGTGCGCTTCCGGCTTGTCCGGCGTCACCTTGTCATTTTTCCGAGGGAAGGTCGATGCCTTCGTCTCCTGCAGTACGTAACCATTGAAGGCCGGAAGCAGCGCGTCCGCACGGGCGTACAAGTCCTCTCGAACGAATGGCACCTCGACGGCCGCAGCATCGGGCCGCGCCCTGAGCGCGACGACGGCTGCCGATGCGGCATGGGTCTTATCGGCGCCTCCGGCGAGCCACAGGGCGCCGTCGCCCAGAGCCTCGCGCGCCTTGTCTCCGACGATGGCACCGTCAGCCGCCCGCCGATGAAGCGATGGTTCGTCGCGCGGAACGAGTCCCGGCTTGAAGTGCTCCAGCCATAGCTTCCTCGGGCATTGCCGCAACGATTGCAGGTCCGTCTTTGTCAGCACGACTGCACGCCTCCTTCCGCGAATCGTCACAGGTGGTGAGTATCAATACATTCGGAATGCGGTTCCGAACGGGGATTCTACTTACGAGATGGAAGCGCTAGTCGGTTTCCCCAAATATGGATAAGAAGTGCGTCAACGCGAAGCCCTGCGTCGGCACGTCGTCTTGCAGGAATTCCAGGGCCTTGCGCAGGTCCCGCGCCATGCCGTCTAGCGGGATTTGCACGATATTCCAAGCCAGTGGATCAATCGGTGCGCGCGGCAGGTAAATGTGGAGGGGCTTTGGAAATCCGCATCGTTTGACGGCAGCAGCAAAAGTCAGAATCCGCTCGTTGTCCTGGCACCGGAGGATCAAGTCCATCACCTCCTTGCGCATGCTCTCCGGGACGGCCGACAGTTCGACGCCGAAAATATCCCTCGCAATCTCCGCGACCTTTTGGGCGACGTCCTTCGGATTCAATGCTTCAGCTGACGGCATGTCTCGATTCTCAAGGCGACAAGCAACGCAAGTATCACCACAGTCGCGCGTGTTCGGTTGAAAATTGCGCCGGGGTGCTCGACTGGCGTCCGCGCAGTGTCAGCGTGCATTCGCTACGCGGAAACCTGACTTTCCGGCAGTCGGCGCATACTTGCTGTGGACCTTTTGGAGCATAAGGGGTATGCATGATGGCCGAGGAACTGTATCTCCTGATCGGCAGTGCACTTGCGTTCGGTATTTGCCTTTACGCGGTCTCGCGGATTGGGTACCGGCGGGAAATTCGGCGATTAAAGTCGGGTTGCCGATAGGCATCCCAGCTTGCCCGTTGTTTGCTAGCCGCCCTTTCGAGCCCGCGACTTGGTTGTTGCGGCAGGCGCTGGTCTTTCAGGAGGCATCGAAGCGGCTGGCGGCTCATTTTCGGGGGGCGGCAGGCCCTGCCGGCTGTACCTAACCCGGAACTCGCGCATTTGCTCTTCCCGGACCTTAGTGGCGGCCTCCTTCGCCCGCTCGGTTTCGCCGACTCGGCTGGCGGTCCAGGCGATGAGGTCTGCCTTCCTGTAACGAACCGCCCGTCCAACCTTCAGGTACGGGATCTTCTCCTTCTTGTGATAGCCACTGCGCCATTGCCGCAGCGTCTGGACCCGGATCTGCAGGTAGTCAGCCGCCTCCTCCTCAGTAAGCAGCTCCTTTGGCAGCCGTGGGTAGTCCTGGATCGGAGTCGTCCCGATAATCATCGGGCGCTTCGAGGGAGGCGGATCCTGGTGCTCCTCAATGGAATCCCTCGGGAACGGGCCCTCTCCGTACCACATCATTCGCTTCAGCGCGCCCGTTTCGAATCCTTCGATGAATGCGCCGGCGGCAACCTGCCAGATCGGGCGTAGGCGCAGATACCGCTCCATCAAGGGCCCGATCAGGTCCCAGACCTGCTGCAGTTCTTCCTCACTCGGGGTCGTGCGGAATCCGTAGTCCGCATCAAACACTTCAAAAATGGGGTCCTGACCTGCCGGGTTTTTTCGGTCCAATAATTCCTAGAGATTGATGGCTTCGGGTTGGGAAACGGGTTGCGGTGCTGACGCCTTCTTCTGCAAGCTGCTTTTGAATTCTGCCGGACTGAG
>Ga0075030_100002876_pt1 | contig 15692 bp, 8 predicted proteins | sample LitLauG_LLR_2012_FD_71393 | JGI IMG/M metagenome (GOLD analysis project Ga0075030, IMG submission 71393) | Freshwater sediment microbial communities from Pennsylvania, USA - Little Laurel Run_MetaG_LLR_2012 | ecosystem: Environmental > Aquatic > Freshwater > Creek > Sediment | place: USA... | reverse complement strand
GGATCCATCGTACGGGCGCGCTCAAAGCTTTTTAGAAATAGGGCCGCACCGACCATGGCCACGACCGCTAGCGCCACTTCGGAGATCACCATGAGTCCGCGCAAGCGGTGTGCGTGAATACCTGAGGCTCCGCTGCGTCCGCCCTGCTTTAGTGCGTCACTGACATTGGCCCGAGACGAATGCAGAGCGGGCATCAAACCTGCAAGAGCAGTCACAATGACGGCTAACGCTGCGGTGAAGGCAAAAACGTGGCCGTCCAAAGGAGGAGCCATCATTACTGGTGTAGCGACAGCAGGAAGAAGCCACCGCAGCGCTCCTTCGAGCCAATTCGCCAGGATCAGGCCGAGCATCGAACCGATAACCGCCATGAGTAGCGTCTCGGTCAAAAGTTGGGTCATAAGCCGCCAGGGTCTGGCTCCCAGTGCCAAACGGACACTGAACTCCTGTTGTCGCCCAGTGGCGCGAGCCAACAGCAGATTGGCGAGATTGGCACACACAATTAAGAGAACAATGCCTCCGATGCCCATGAGGATAACCACAGGGGTGAGCAGAATTGCCTGCGTGCCGAAATGCGATTGCCACATTGGAAGTACCGTCGCGCCGATTCCCAGATTGGAGTCCGCATCTGCTTCCGCCATGCGGTTTGCGAGCGCCTGTACTTCTCCGCGGGCCTGGTCAATCGTGATCCCCGGGGCCATGCGGGCGAGCAACATGAAGTTGCGCGTGTTGCGGTCCTGCAACATCCACACGCCCGTGTGTGTCATCTGGCCGTACATCGTGAGCGGCACCCAAAAGTCGTAGTCCAGCCCCGTATGAGTACCGTGAAAGCTCTCCGGGGCCACACCGATGATCGTGAGCGGAGTTCGATTGACCCGCAGCGTGCTTCCAACGGCGGAAGGACTCAAGCCATAGTGCGACTTCCAATAGCCATGGCTGATGACCACGACCGCGTGGGCGTTTTGAGCATCGTCGCGTTCATCGAGAGAAAAGAATCGGCCAGCCTCGGGTTTGATGCCGAACATGTCAAATACGCCACCCGAGACCATTTCACCCCAGGCACGTTCTACATTTGGCACTTCCCCGACGGAGAACAAATAACTGCGGTAAGCCGTTACCGAGTTGACCAGGTGCAGGTTGTTCCTGAAATCGCGAAAGTCAAGATAGGAAGTGGTCAGGGGTTCGCCATCCGGCGCGGTGTTCTCGATCGCTACGATGCGGTCAGGATCTACGGCACCGGGAAACGGATTCAGGACCAGCGAGCGCAGCCAGCCGAATATGGTTGTGTTCGCGCCGATACCTATCGCAATCGTGAGGATTGCTACGGCGGCAAAGGTCGGACGATTGCGGAAGGTCCGTAGAGCGTAGCGCAGGTCTTGCAACAGAGCAGTCATGGCTGTCTCACTCTCCTCACTCGTAACGAAGCGCGACGTACGTCCGAGTTCCTCTCCTGGGCTTCATTCCATTCCCAGCTTTCACTGACCTTGCGCTCACTCGTTTCGCAACGCGATCACCGGATCGACCTTGCTTGCTCGATAGGCTGGAATGATGCAGGCAAGCAACGCGATCAATGCCAACAGAGCAGCCACAGCAAGGAAGGTCACGGGATCCGTGGGCTTCACCTGGAAGATGAGGCTTGTCACAAGCCGACCCATCGCCAGCGCTGCCGCCATGCCGATCGCTACCCCGAGGATTGTCGGCTTCATTCCTTCTATTACGACCATGCGCAGCACATCGGTCACTCGCGCACCGAGGGCCAGCCTGATTCCGATTTCCGGCACCCGCTGCCTGACGCTGTACGAGAGCACGCTGTAGATGCCGATCGCCGCCAGCAGCAGCGCCAGTCCGGCGAATACGCCTAGCAGGAGCGTGTTGAAGCGCGATTGCGACAGCGATTTGGTGACCACGTCGTCCATGGTGAAAACATCGCGCACGGGAACTGTGCCATCGACTTCGTGGATCGCATTCGTGACTGCGGAAACCATACTGCCCGGAGCTGTCGCGGAGCGCACAACCAGCGTCATGGGAAAAGAATTAAAGTTGGAGCCCTGAGACGAAGAGAGCTGGTCTAAGGGCATGTAAAGCGTCGTTGAAGGCCGTGACTGGTCCAGACCATCGAGCTTCACGTCTCCGACCACTCCGACGACTTCACGAATCCGTTCGGGAAAGAACGTCAGCGTCAGCCGCTTGCCAATCGGATTCTCGCCAGGCCAGAAACGCCGCGCCATCGATTGGCTGATCAGAACGGAGGCGGCTCTGCCGTTGACATCCTCACCCGCGAAATCGCGCCCTCGCAGCATGGGGATATGCATGGCTTGCAGGTAGCCAGCGCTGATTAGGCGAACATCGACTTCGGGCTGGTCGGCCATTGCCACTTCGGGCTGTCCTTCGATCGCGATGGGCTGATGCGAACCAAAGGGGTCCAGTGGAATGTCGTCGACCACGCCCGCCGCTTCGACCCCCGGGAGCGCTCGTACCCGCTGCAGCACTTGTTCGAAGAAGTTGATTTGTTGTGTGGGTTGAGCAAACTTCGCGCGAGCGACCGCAGCTGTCATCGTGAGAACGCTGTGAGAGTCAAATCCCGGCGCCACACTCTGTAGGTATTGGAAGCTGCGGATCATCAGTCCAGCGCCGATCAACAGAACGAGCGAGAGGGCGACTTCCGCAACAACCAGAATCCGGCGCGTGCCGTGGCTCGCTGAACTTGCGTCAGTTCGGCCCAGTCCCTGTTTCAACGCCTGGTTGACATCGGAGTGCGCGAGCCGCATGGCGGGAAGTACTCCGGCGGAGATGCCCGTGAGCACTGAAATGCAAGCCGTGAAGGCGAGCACGTATGGATCCAGGTGCACCGTCACGAAACGGGGCAGCTGATTTGCGAGAAATGAAAGGATGAAACGCTGACCCAAAGGCGCGACCATCAGCCCAAGCGACCCGCCGATTACTGCCAGCAGGATAGATTCGGTAAGAATCTGCCGGAGCAAACGCCCAGAGCTCGCCCCGAGTGCGGCGCGGATGGCAATCTCCTTCTGCCGGGCGAATGTCCTGGCCAGCGCAAGATTGGCTACATTGGCGCACGCGATCAGCAACACAAAAGCAACGGCACCCAGCAGTACGAGTAGCGCCGGCCGCACATCATTGACCATGTCTCGATGGAGAGGTACGACCAATGCGCCCCATCCCTTGTCGTCGGCCGGATACAGTTGCTCGAGGCGGCTCGAGATCGTATTCATCTCAGCCTGTGCCTGTGTAATATCGACGTCGGGTTTAAGGCGGGCGATCACAACAGAATGGTGCTCGCCGCGCACCGCTCGTTCCTTGTCGGTCCAGCCCATCGGCGTCCAAATCTGGCCAAACTCCGGGAACCGGAAGGTTTCGGGCATCACTCCGGCAACCAGGAAATTCTTCCCGTCCATTGTGATGTTGTGGCCGACAAGGTTCGGGTCCGCCCCGAAGTGCTCCTGCCAGAATCGATAACTGAGGACAACCACGTTCGCGTGTCCCGGCTGATCTTCTTCGGGGGTGAAGACGCGCCCCAGCAGCGGAGCAACACCGAGCGTTTCAAAAAAGCCGGAACTGACGGCGCAGGCATCGATCTGCTGCGGTTGTGCAATGCCCGTAAGCGTGAACCCGCGGTAGCTAAAGATCGCCATCCGCTCAAAAACGTGGTTTTCGCGCTGCCAATCCAGATAGTTCGCTGCCGACACAGAGAAGGTGGTCATCCCCGGGAAGCTCTTCGCCGGAGGCGTGTGCCACACCCGAACGATTCGGCCGGGATCTTTGAAGGGAAGAGGACGGAGCAATACTCCATTGACTACACTGAAGATTGCGGTGTTCGCGCCGATGCCGAGGGTCAGTGTCAGCACGGCGATCGCGCTGAATCCGGGGTTCTTCAGCAGCTGCCGCAGGGCGAAACGAAGATCCTGAAACAGCCCGTTCATGCGCCCACATCCGCCATGAGCTTCTTTAGTTCTTCTTCCGCCACCACTTTCCCGTCAAACAGGTGCACTTCCCGTTGCGCGTGCTTGGCGAAGCGCGGATCGTGCGTCACCATGCAAATGGTTGCGCCCTCCCGATGCAGATCGGCCAGCAACTCCATCACGGCCTCGCCGTTGCGCGAATCCAAGTTTCCTGTAGGCTCATCGGCGAGCAGAATCGATGGTTTGCCACCCAGTGCGCGAGCGACCGCGACGCGCTGCTGTTGACCGCCCGAGAGCTGCGACGGATAGTGCCTCACGCGATGCGCCATCCCCACGCGCTCCAGCGCTTCCATCACCCGGCCCTTGCGCTCCGCGCTCGGCATGCGTTGCCGGTAAGTCAGCGGCAATTCGACGTTCTCGTAGACCGTGAGATCGCCAATCAGGTTGAAACTCTGAAAGATGAATCCGATCTCCTGGTTCCGGATGCGCGCCCGCTCGGCGAAGTCCAGGTTCTCCACGGCCTTGCTGTTCAGGAAATAACGGCCGCCCGTGGGAGTGTCGAGGAGTCCAATAATCGAGAGCAGCGTGGACTTCCCGCAACCCGAAGGTCCTGACATGGCTACGTACTCGCCTTTGTTGACCGAGAGGTGCACTCCGGACAGCGCGTGCGTTTCGATTTCGTCGGTGTAGAAAACTTTGGTCAGATCGGTGATCTGAATGAGTGGTTGACTAGCGTCGCTCATGAATCATTCGCCTCGATTTCTGAGTTTTTATTCTTAATCCTGAAGCCGGATGCGGTCTGTATTGTCCCAGCGCGACATGTCGGAAAGCACGACCGTGTCGCCTTCGTGCAAACCCTCAATTACTTGAATCGAATTCACCGAAGCGCGACCCACTTTCACGGGAACACGAGTCGCGTCACGTCCATCGCCGTCAAGTTTGAAGAGGCTGATCGTGCTGTTTTCTTGACCGAACGCCGGACGCCCCACATAAAGCACATTGTCCAGACGTTCGAGATCGATTGTGCCATCTACGCTCAGGTCGGGCCGCGCGCCTTTGGGTAATTCGCCTACCAGTTTGACGTCGACCGTGACCGTTCCGTTTTGCACCGAGGGATCAACCCGCATCACTGTGCCGGAGATAACGCCATTGTGAGTGTCAACGGATGCCGGCTCGCCGATCTGCACATCCCGCGCCTGAGTCTCAGCCACTTTCAGCTCCGCCATGAGGTGATTCGGTTGCACCACCTTGGCCAGCATCGTTCCGGGGGTTACATGTTGTCCAACGTGCAACGGCAGTTCGACCAGCACTCCTTCGATCTTGGCGCGGACCTTCAGCGCATCGAGTTGTTTTTGTTTCAGCTCCGCCAGGACGCGCATCTGGTCGACCTTGGCCTGCAATTGAGCGAGTTGCGCGTCGATCGCCTTCTGCGTGCTCTCGAGCCGCTGGTCTTCCAATCCATTGCGGATGGTCAGCTCGTCCGCCTTGCTCTTCGAAGCTTTGTAGGCCAACCCGGAGATCACTCCAAGATCGTACAGAGCCTTGTCGGTTTGCGACTGCAGCTGCGTCTGGTTGTAGTCGGCTTTCACCGTGGCTGCCCCAGCCTTCTGGTTCATCAGATCGCTTTCCAGCTTCATGCGCTGGCTCTGATACTCTGCTTCGGCCGCCTTCCATTGAAGATGTGCATCCACCGCCGCCTGTTCCACCGTTGGATCACTCATTTCGACGAGAATCGTGTCGGCCTTGACCAGCGATCCCGGCAGCATGAGGATTCGAATGATTGTGGCTTCCGTCTCAGCGGGAATCTGCAACACGGATTCCTGCGAAGGCACCAGTGATCCGATGCCGCGCACTTGCCGCAACATCGACCCGCGCTTCACGGAATCGGTCCACACTGTGCCGCGCTCCACGGTGGGCGCAGCCGGACGCAAGCGGTACACAACGACGGTTAGGGCAACCACCACCACGGCGATGACCGCCGCCATGGCAATCTGGCGCCGACGCTTACGTTCCTTAAATTCTGGGCGGGCGATATCCATCACCTTGTGGTGTGGCAACTTCAGGGCCAACGCTCGCTGGAATCAACTCTTTGAAACCAAAGGCGATAGGATCACGATGTTCTGTTTCGAGCGGGTGGGGGATGTTCGCTGGGAGATTGCACTGTCCATTGCCGGACACTCAAGGCAAGTCCCGCGGCGGTCGGTCGGCGGACCGCTGACCGAATCCGACACGTCTTATTCCCCGACCAAGTTCACCAATCACTAGGGCTCGGGGAAAACGGAGAAGTCTTCTGGGAACAAAGTGAGAGTCTTATACTTATTCAACGATTATGCTGGGGAGGCTTTTCACAATCCCGCGCCGCCGCATCGCAGCCTCGACGCTCGTCGTTGTACTGGTTTGTGTGTGCACAGCGGGATGGATTCACCATACAAGATCGCGAGATCAGATCAGCTTCAGCAAAGACATTCAGCCCATCCTGAATCAGAACTGCGTGCAGTGCCACGGTGGCGTCCGTCAGAAAAATGGTGTGTCGTTCGTCTACCGGGAGGAGGCGCTTGGAACCGGCAAGTCGGGACGGCGGACGATCGTTCCGGGGCACCCCGAGCAATCCGAGTTGATGGCACGGGTAACCTCCTCGGACCCCGACGCTCGCATGCCTTACCACTCGCCGCCGCTTTCTCCTCAGCAGATTGACTTGTTCCGGCAATGGATCAAACAAGGAGCGAAGTGGGAGGATCACTGGGCCTTCGTGGCTCCTAAGTCGCAGCCCTTGCCGGCGGTGAGGCAAGCGGCGTGGGTTCGCAGCCCGCTGGACCGGTTCATTCTCGCGCGCCTGGAGAAAGAAGGGCTAGCGCCTTCACCGGAGGCGGATAAAGCTGCACTTTTACGTCGGGTATCCTTCGACCTGACTGGTCTTCCACCCACGGCAGAAGAACAGGCGGCATTTCTCGCGGATCCTTCCTCCGACGCATACGAGAAGCAGGTGGAACGGCTGCTGGCGTCCCCCCATTACGGCGAGCGATGGGCGCCACTGTGGTTGGATCTGGCGCGCTACGCGGACAGCAAGGGGTATGAAGCGGATCGGGGCCGACCCGGCGTGTGGCCATACCGTGATTGGGTTATTCGGGCGTTCAATCGAAATATTCCGTATGACGAGTTCGTGATCAGGCAACTCGCGGGCGACTTGCTGCCCAATGCGACGTTTGAAGACCGGATCGCAAGTTCCTTCCACCGCCAGACTCCCAATAATGATGAGGGCGGCACCGATGATGAGGAGTACCGTTTGATCGCGGCCATGGATCGTTCCGCCACTACATGGTTGGTGCTGAATGGACTCACCATGAACTGCGTGCAGTGCCATTCCCATCCGTACGATCCCATTCGGCATGTGGAGTACTACAAGTCGCTCGCTTTCTTTAACACTTCCCGGGACGCCGACCTGCCGGAAGACACGCCGGTCTTGCATGTTCCAAAGGACGAAACCAAATATGCGGAAGCTTCGGAAATCCAGCAGGAAATGGCAAAGCTCAGCTCTTCTATCGTGAATCGGGGACGGCAGTTGGAGGAGCAGCAGAAATGGACACCCCTGCCGATTACGGCTGCGTCGGCGAACGAGGCACTGGCTCTGCGGTGGATAGTTCGGGATCTGGAACAACAACTCGTCGCCTTCGACACCGAGAAGCCGCCAGCAAAGCCTCTTACCAAGAAACAAATTAAGGATCGACAACAACGGAGAAAGGATCTGGTAAAGGCGATTGCTGAAGCCGGGAAGGACGCGCGGGCTATGGTCGCCCAGCCGCCAATTGTGTTTCAAACTCCGGATGGAGAAATGCGGGCTGCCGCCAATACTCCAGGACGATCAGTCTACGAATTGACCGCCACCGCGAATACTCCTGTGATCACCGCGTTGCGCGTGGAAGTGTTACCCATAAGCGGGGAAACGGCTCGTCACAATCCGGAACTGGGTTTTATTGTGAATCAGACCGAAGGTTGGGTGATCCAACCTGGCGGCCATCGGGAGAAAATCCGTTTCCGGTATTTCGTTGCCGATTCGGAAACTGATCTGCAAAACGCGGTGGCACGCGCCATCAAACATCACACTGCCATTGATGTGACAGGTGGTTTCGCGGAAGATCCCAATCTGTTTCATGCGCGCTGGATGATCGGGATACCGGAATCGCCGATGCGTCTGGCCGCCGGCAGCCGCATCAAGTTGCAGCTTACGCAGACGGAAAATGTCAACGACAAACCGGGTCTTGTCCGCCGGGCGCGATTGGCGGCGGGTTCGGACTCTTGCTGGTCCGATTTGCTCTCCGACCCCGAGTATCGAACAAGCCTGACCAAGCTTTCGAACCTCACTCGGCAACTCGCGAAGGTTCCGAGCGTCGATACTCCTGTGATGGCCGAGCAAGCAGACTACGACCGGCGAGAGACCCGGGAGTTCGATCGGGGAAATTTCCTCACGAAGATCGGACCGGCTCTGACGCCCGATGTTCCGGCATTGTTTCCACGCCTTCCGGAAGGTGCTCCACGCAACCGTCTGACTTTCGTTAGATGGTTTTTCAGTCCGAATCAACCTTTAACGGCGCGCGTCGCGGTGAATCGATATTGGGAACAGCTTTTCGGCATAGGGATTGTTGAGACCCTGGAAAATTTCGGGAGCATGGGTGAACGGCCGAGCCATCCCGAACTGTTGGACTGGCTGGCGCTACATTTTGAAAACGATCTGCACTGGGACATGAAAGCATTGCTCCGCGAACTGGTAACGAGCGCGACCTATCGTCAGAGTGCGAAATCGACGGCCGCCTTAAACCAAAGGGATCCGCGCAACCGCTTGCTGGCTCATGGCCCGCAACAAAGGCTTTCGGCAGAAATGGTGCGAGATCAAGCTCTGGTCGCCAGTGGAATCCTGACCGACAAGATCGGTGGACCTCCCGTCATGCCGCCACAACCCGAGGGAGTCTGGAACTCTGTTTATAACGATAGCAGGTGGGTTGACGCGACGGGTCCGAACAGATACCGGCGGGCGATTTACACGTACATCAAGCGGACCAGCGGCTATCCGAGTTTTCTTATCTTCGACGCCTCCGATCACGACGTGAGCCTGGCGCGACGAATCCCCACGAACACTCCGTTGCAGGCGCTGGTCACGATGAACGATCCGGTATACCAGGAGGCCTCGGAGGCGCTGGCGAAGCGCATGATGCAGGCTGGCGATACTGTGGACGGGCGGATCCGATACGGTGCGCGCCTGGTTCTCTCGCGCGATCCGAGTGATTTTGAGTTAGCCACCCTTCGTGAGTTGTTTCAGAAAGCCCTGATCGAAACGGGCGGGGCAGGGAAGTTACAACGCGTTGCGAGTTCGAACGGCAAATCCGGCAAAGAACTGCCGGCTTGGACAGCGGTGGCCAGCGTCTTATTCAATCTGGACGCGGCCTTAACCAGGTGATCGTGATAGCTAAGAACTGGCAAAGGAGATGCCTTACAAATGAACGACGCCGCTGATCGCGAAGTTCGAATGGCGTTACTGCAGGCACAAACGCGCCGGCATTTCCTGCGAACGCTGGGCGGCGGCTTGGGCACCTTGTTTGTAGGAACGTCGATGGCGCAATACGCCAGCCCCTCCAAAGACGCCGCGCGCTCCGAATCTTCTCTCGATTTTACGCGCGACGAATCCAGCCCGCTGTCCCCGCTGCCGCCACAGTTTCCCGCCAAGGTGCGGCGTGTCATCTATCTGCACATGGCGGGAGCGCCAAGCCAACTGGAGTTGTTCGAGTACAAGCCTGATTTGAAGCGCCTTGACGGGCAAGATTGTCCGGCATCATTTCTGGCGGGCAAGCGCTTCGCCTTCATCAGCGGAGTCCCAAAACTTCTGGGATCGCAGTATCCATTTCACCAGGTTGGCCAAAGCGGCCACTGGATTTCCGATCGCCTGCCACACCTGGAACAGCATCTTGACGAGGTCTGCTTCATCAAGTCGATGCGTACGGATCAGTTCAATCATGCCCCGGCGCAATTGCTGGTACACACCGGAAACGCGCGGCTCGGCTATCCGTCGTTTGGGTCCTGGGTACTGTACGGGCTCGGCACCGAGAATCAGAACCTGCCAGGATTTATCGTGCTGCTTTCCGGGGGCAAGTCACCCGATGGCGGCAAACAACTTTGGAGTTCTGGCTTTCTCCCCAGCGTCTATCAGGGAGTCCAGTGCCGCTCGCATGGCGAACCCGTGCTGTATTTGGACGACCCCCCGGGCGTGACCCGTTCTCTGCGCCGTACCATGCTGGATGCGATCGATCGGATCAATCAGCACACGTATGCTGCGTTCGGAAACCCGGAGACTGTCACGCGAATTGCCCAATACGAGATGGCGTTTCGTATGCAAATGGATGCCACCGACGCCATGGATATTCATCAGGAGCCTGAGTGGGTTCGCGCCCGCTACGGAGCCAAGCCTGGAGAATCCAGCTTTGCCAACAATTGCCTTGTAGCGCGCCGACTGGCGGAGCGAGGCGTGCGATTCGTCCAACTCTATCACTGGGGCTGGGATTCTCACGGAGCAGATGCCAAAGAAGCGCTGAACCTGGGGTTCGCGGATCGCTGCCGGGAAGTGGACCAGCCAACCGCGGCATTGCTGGCCGATTTGAAAGCACGTGGAATGCTTGAGGACACGCTCGTGGTTTGGGGAGGAGAATTCGGCCGCACACCGATGCGCGAGAACCGTGATGGCCAGGTGATGAAATACGTTGGCCGCGACCACAACCCGGGCGCGTTCACGATCTGGTTAGCAGGCGGCGGCATTAAGCCCGGATTCAGTCATGGCCAAACGGATGAGATGGGATATGAAATCGTCAGAGATCCGGTTGAGATCCGCGATCTGCATGCGACCATGCTTTATCTGCTGGGATTTGATCACCACAAGCTCAATTATTCGTTCCAGGGTTTGGAACAGAAGTTAACCAGTGTGAAGCCGGCGCGCGTGGTGGCTGAAATCCTGGGATGAACCTGCGGCCAAGAATGTCTGACGAAAATGGTCCGTCGATGAATGCGCCGGGCAGCGGCCTCTTCAAACAGTTTCGCCTCGGATTTGCCATGTTAGCGCCGATTCTGGGCGTCGCCGCGCTCGTTGCCCTTCTTCCTCCCGACGGGAACGAGAGGGCAGAGTGGGCGCAGTTCATTGGACGCTTTCATCCCCTGGTGGTTCACTTTCCGATCGCCCTCCTGTTGGTAGTGCCGATCCTGGAATTGGCCGGGAGCAGTTCCCGATTCTCCTATTTGCATCTGTCGACATCATTCTTTCTTGGTTTGGCAACATTGAGCGCAACTTGCGCCGCAATTCTCGGGTGGTGCCTGGGGCGCACCGGCGGTTATTCCGGTTGGCTGATCACGCAGCACATGTGGGCGGGCGTTCTGCTCAGCGCGGTTTGCTGGCTTTGTTGGCTGCTACGCACGCGCATGCCCGCGACTGGAAAAGCCTACGGGATCGCGCTGGTGGTCGGAGTTGGCCTGGTGGCCTGGACTGGATACCGCGGCGGTCAGCTATCTCTAGGAGCAAATCATCTGACCGAGCACATGCCGGCCGGCTTGCGCCATGTACTAGGCGTTCAGCACAGCACTCCGGCATTAGGTTCGATCGCCGATCCGCACACTTTTTACGGCGCTCGGGTTCAGCCGATTCTCGCGGCGCGATGTATTAGTTGCCACAGCGCGGACAAGCACAAAGGGGACCTTCGACTCGACAATTACCGGTTGCTGATGCGTGGAGGCAAGGATGGTCCGGTCGTCCTGGCGGGAAACATCCAAGGGAGCGATTTGTTCCGTCGGATCACGTTACCCGGCAATCACGACGATTTTATGCCCAAGGGAAAATCGCCTTTGTCGGCGGACCAGGTGAAGGTGATCGAGTTGTGGATTGGTGCCGGCGCCTCCGACAGGCTCGCCGTCGACGCTATCAGGAGTGCCCCATCGACAGCTGCGGCCCCATCTGTTGCGGAAGTGAGTTTTGACGAGATCGACCGGGGCGCAGCGGCCAAGCTGCGGTCCGCAATCGGTCCAACCGTTGCGGAGCTGCAGAAGCGATACCCCAACATCATAGATTACGAATCGCGAGGGTCATCCGACTTGCGCCTGAATGCTTCGATTCTTGGAAGCAAGTTCGGTGACAAGGATTTGGAAGCGTTCGCTCCCGTCGCCGAGCACATTATTCTTGCCGATCTCTCGCGCACGGCGGTCACCGATCGTTCTGCCGTCACGATCGCAGACATGAAGAGGATTCGCGTGCTGCGACTCGCGAACACGGGCGTTACGGATGCGCTGCTGTTGCGACTGGGAACGCTGGATGAACTCGAGTCTTTGAATGTTTTCGGTACGACGGTTACGCCGGCAGTACTCGGTACCATGGCGAAGCTGCCGAAGTTGGCGCACCTTTACGTGGCTCAAACAGCGATTCCGTCGGGAGGATCAATCCCCCCAAACCTTTCCGGCAAGATCGTGTTCTGAACCCACTACGCGGTTTGATCAGGTCCTCCGAAGCAGCGTTAGCCGCCCGATGGGCAGCCATTCGGCAACCAGAATGTCGCCGTTGTGGAGGAAGGTGGCGTCATGCGGCGTGATGAATTTTCCCGGCGTGAATTGAGCCCGCGATTGGCCACGACGAGAACCCACGTCCCCGTTTTCCGCCTTGCCGTCTCCCAGTTGCGCCACGACCTTGTGTTCGTGATCGAGAATGCACACTTGGCTATCGAGATCGGGACATACCATCCACTCACCCTGCGTGTGGAAGTTGCAAGGCATTCGCATGTGCGGCTCATCCTTAATCGTCCGCAGGTGAGTGCCGTCGAGCGAGAACAGCTGAATGCGCCGGTTGCCGCGGTCGGCGACTGCCAGAACCGGCCTCTCGCCGCGGGGGTCGATCCATAGACCGTGCGGCGTCTCGAACTGCCCGTCACCATGTCCCGGCTTTCCGATTTCATCCAGAAATGTCCCGTCGAGAGAATAACGCAGAACATGGCTCGACCCGTAACCGTCGCCCACGTAGAAATCTCCATTCGGGGCGAAGGCAACATTGGTCGGTACAAAGTCGATCGGTCGCGCGCCGTAATTGGAATCCTCTCGCGGATAACCGTGTACCCAGATTTCTTCCCCTGTGAGCGTGGTCTTTACGACGCGGCAGCGATTGATGTCGCAATGGTAGAGAAACTCGGCGGTTCCTTCGCGGCGCAGTTTCAGTCCGTGTGCGCCTCCACGAAAACCCTCGCCAAAGGCACGGATGAACTGACCCCGCTCGTCGTAGACAACAATCGCCTCACCGCGCATGCTCGATTTGTGGACAGTGTGCCCGACATAGATATTCCCCTGCTCATCCTGGCAAAGTCCGTGCGTGTCACCCCACACCAACCCTTCCGGCGGAACCAGCCAGTCGTGAACACACTCGTAGGTGTGCAGTCCAGAACCCACCACCGGAAGTCGAGTTCCTGATTTATCGGAGGCTCGAAGGTACGGCCTCGGGAAAGATGCTGCCAACGCTGCCGCAGAACACGTAGTCAGGAAGGATCGGCGAGTTTGTTCGTTCACCGTAGACCTCACGCAAACAACAGACCCCGATTGGTCACCAGTCGGTCTATCCACATCTGTTGTCGTCTATACTTCACATCGCTGCTAGATAGTATAGGAGATCTCATCAATAGTCTTTGGGGACGAACTCGGTTTCTCGCCTAGCCAACTGACACCGCAAGTGTGAGTCTGCTTGGCTGAACAGGAGTGTGCACATCTGCGAGTCGAGCGGGCCTGCCAATCTAGAGACCAAGAAAATCCTCACCCCGGCAAAAGGAGAGAGATCAAAATACCGGGGTGAGGTTCTGACACGCTACGGCAAATAGTAGCGGAACGAGGTCCATACCATGTTGTCCACGGCTTTGGGCGAAATACCGAACGCAGTGGCACCTGCGTTGTTCCCTGACCAACCACTCCTCGTGAAGTAGGAGTACTGAATTCCCCAGCGAAGGCCGCCTCTAGGTCCTTGAGTCAATCTGTGCCAGAACCCAAGGGTTCCCTCCATGATGAGGCGAGTGTCACCCGCACAAGTACCGCCTCCGGAAGGAGTGAGCTGATTGGATGGCGGGGCTTCCGTGCTGCAACCCGAGTTATTGGCGAAGGGCGAACCGTATCCGCCGATCTGGTTTAGTTTGAACGAGGTCGTTGTTGTGGCAGGAATCGCCGGAGACGTTGCGGTGGCCGGAATTGCCGGCGTTTTGGTAACCGTAATACTGTCGTACCCCTGATATGCCGCGCGCCACGCGTACTCCCCACCGAAGTAGGCGTAGACATCCAGTTTGGGGTTTACGTGGAACTCGAGTTCCCCAAGTGCATGGGCCGTGCGGATCGGGGCTTGCGTACCGTTGGGGCGGAGCGTTATATCCGCGAGCTGCGCCGAACCGTAGCGGCCGATGCCATCTCCTGCCGCTCCCTGGACAGCGAAGTCCACCTTTTTCGCAACTACTGGAACGCGTATGTTCGCGCCGACACCACCGCCGCCTCGTGTGTCGTTGAACGCGCCAAGAGCACTCGGCGAGGTCGAACCATTGACTGGGCAAGAGATCGTCGTGGGGACCGCAGGAGGAGCCGTATCCTTTGCGTTCGTACCCACCACGCCGCAGGGATAAACTCTATTGCGGAACGTGCTATAGATGCCGAAGAATTCGTAATGGCCCCATCCGGGATCTGCGACCGCCTTAACGATGAAATCAGGCGTTTTGTTGAAGGAGTACCCGGTCGTGTCGACGAAGTTATACAGGCCGCCGCCGGCGCCCGGACCATCAACGAAGTTATTCCCAGTCGTAGCAACTGAAGCGCTCCCGATGGTCGTCGTTGTAACGGTAGAAAAACCGCGTCCACCGATGGTTGCCTGTGGTCCTTCCACGGCAAAGCCAAGGGCGAACTTGTTGCCGAAGTCCTTGGTCACCCGGAAGCCGTACTGCCGCTCCCAGCTAAAGCCCACTTGGTATTGTGAGTCAATCGTCTGCGGCAGTACTTCTGTGCGGTTTGCGATTCCTTTTCGAGTCTCCGTCACCAAAGACCACTGTTGACCGCCGGTAAAGGTCCACCCGCTCTGAAGTGCAGCTTGCGCGTAGAGAATCCTTTGGCGAAGCACATAGCTATTGCTCTGCCGGTTGTTGGATGTCACACCGGTGCCAAGAAAGTCACCTTCCCAGTATCCAGTCACCTTGGTGTTGCCCACCTTGCTTTCCGCGAGCAGGGCAAGACGGCTCTGGCGAGCGGTAAAGTTACTCTCAATAACCTTGGACAGCGCGTTTCCCGGATACGGAATGCTATTAAACGGCGTGTTGATGTCGGATTCAACCGCCCGTTGGCGGCTCACCGTTTCTGCCGCCACGAAGCCACCTGGCGTAATGCTGATTCCCTTGTAGTGAATGGCCAGCGGGCTCTCGAGAGCAGAGTTGATGTTCTTCTGCGTTTCTTGGAGACTCAGAACTGTACTTGTGGCGTTGGTCTTCAGATCGGAGATTTCGGTTTTTACCGCCGCCACCTCGGTTTGCTGCTGCGTCGTCACTGAACTGGCGCTATCGGCTTTCTCCTGAGCCTGACTGGCGGTGCTTTGCACCGCATTCACCTGCTGCTGCAGTTGCTGGAGTTGAGTGTCCCGACTCTGCAACTGTTGCATAAGCTGCCGAATCTGCTGTTGTTGCGCCTGAATCGAATCCTGCATGGTCTTCAGCTGCTCAGAAACGCTCGCATCGCTTGCCTTGGCAGGGCTCTTGCTGC
>Ga0075030_100002875_pt1 | contig 15694 bp, 7 predicted proteins | sample LitLauG_LLR_2012_FD_71393 | JGI IMG/M metagenome (GOLD analysis project Ga0075030, IMG submission 71393) | Freshwater sediment microbial communities from Pennsylvania, USA - Little Laurel Run_MetaG_LLR_2012 | ecosystem: Environmental > Aquatic > Freshwater > Creek > Sediment | place: USA... | reverse complement strand
CGGCAACCGTCCGCTCGCCGACCTCTTTCCTTTCATCCTCGATCTGGCCATCCAGGCCGTCAAGGCCGACCGCGGCGTTCTGCTCACCGTGGAAGCCGGTGAACTGACCATCCGCGCCCACAAGGGCGACGGTTTCCACATCAGCACCGCCGTCCGGGACCGCGTTCTGAACACCGGCGTCTCCGTGCTGGTCCGCGATACCTCCGCCGACGACGCTCTGCGCGATCGCCGCAGTATTGTCGAGCAGAATATCCGCACCCTCATGGCCGTCCCTCTGCAGACGCGCGATGAAATTATCGGCATCATTTACGTGGATTCGCCCTCCCTGCTCCGCGAATTTACCCGCGATGACCTGAACCTGCTGACGGTGATGGCCAATGTCGCGGCCATTCGCATCGAGCACACCCGGTTTGCCGAGGCCGAACGCGCCCGCCAGCTCCTTGCCCGCGATCTGGAACAGGCTGCGGAAATCCAGCGCGGTTTTCTGCCCGGCGTCGCCCCCGCCGTCCGCGGGCTCGACGTCGCCGGTCATAACGCCCCCTGCCGCACCGTGGGCGGCGATTATTACGATTTCTTCCCCTACGAAAACAACCGCATCGCCATGGTGCTCGGGGACGTTTCCGGCAAAGGCATGCCAGCGTCGCTGCTGATGATGGGGCTGCAGGCGCGCGTGCAGGTTCTCATCGAAGAGCCCAAGAGCCTCGCCGACGTCATGACGCGGCTCAACCGCATCACCTCCGCCAATTGCCCCGCCAACCGCTTCATCACCCTCTTTTTCTGCATCCTCAACGGCGAAACCGGCGAACTGACGTTCTGTAATGCCGGCCACAATCCACCCATCATCGTCCGCGCCGACGGCACGCACGCCCAGCTCAAGGGCGGAGGCCCCGTGGTCGGCATCCTGCCCTTTATCGAGTACAAGGAGTTTCACGCCCAGCTGGAAGTCGGTGATGCGCTCGTCATTTACAGTGACGGTGTCACGGAAGCCACCGATCCGAAGGGCGAGGAATTCGAAATCGAAGGCCTGGCCGATGTGGTGGCAGCCCACCGGCAATCCTGCGCAGCAGACATCATTGCTGAAGTGAACAAAGGCCTTACGCTTTATACGGCAGGTGCGCCCCCGGCTGACGATGTCACCCTGATCGTGGCCCGGCGCGTGGCCCCCTGAGCATTCTCCCGGTTTCGCCCCCGTAACCCGGTTGAGCACGCGGCGTCTGTGTAACTTCGGGCGTTGTCGCGGGTTATATTCTTAAGAGCTTCATGCAATCCCTCCGGTTTCTGGCGGTAGCCGCTTTATTTGCCGCCCAAACATACGCAGCCACCTTCGGAACCGTCGTCGCGAATGGGGCCGCCTACAGCGATATCGTGCTCGATGAGTTCCACGGCCAGGTCTACCTCGTCAACAGCGCGTTGAGCCGCGTCGAGATCTACAACACCCGCACCAAACAATTCCTGCCACCGGTCTCCACCGGTGCCGGCCCGGAGTCCGCCGCTCTCTCGCGCGATGGAAATTATCTGTATGTCGCCGCGTACACGGCTTCCGCCCTCGATGTGATCGATCTGACGAAAAACACCCTGGCGGCCGTAGTGACCCTGCCTTCGAATCCCGAAGGCGTCGCCGTGGGGCTCGATGGGCGCGTATTGATTTCCGCCGTCGCTACTGGCACGAATACCACCAACACTCTCCTGATCTACGACCCTTCGACCGGCGCCATCACCTCCGTAGCCGTAGTACCGCCCGCGCCCACCTCTCCCGTCCTGCCTCCTCCTAATAACCGCATCTTCAACTCCGCCCGCGGCCGCCTGCTGGCCAGTCCGGATGGCAGCATCATCGTGGGTTCCAACGGTACTTCCACTACCGCAAAAGTGGTTTTCGTCTTTGAAGTCGCTTCAGGAACCGTCCTCGTCAGCCGTGCCGTCACCAACCTTTCCAGCACCCTGTCCATTTCGCCCGATAACTTAAAGTTCATGGCCGGTTCCACCTTGTTCGATGCCAAAACGCTTCAGATCATCGCCCAGGAAAACGCGGCAAACGCCCCCTTTGCTTTCCCAACCGGGACCGCCGGGAACTTCAATACCCAGGTCAACCAGGGGGGCAGCGTGTTTACTCCAGATGGCTCGGCCCTCTATGCCGCGTTCAATATGGCTCCCGTGGGCAGCGCCACCGGCACCCATACCGTCGAACTCCTCGTCAACGATCCCGATAATCTGCTGATCAAACTGGGCATTCAGCTTCCCGAAAACCTCGCCGGGAAAATGGTGGTCGATTCGGTCGGCGCCAATATCTACGCGCTCTCCGATTCGGGGATGACGATTCTGCCGATTTCCACCATCGCCAACTCTCCTCTCGCTCAGCCCAACTCACAGATTGTCCTGCTCACCAACGATGCTTGCGGCGTCTACGCGGCCCAGGCCACCGCCGCCGACGTGCTCAATAACGCGGGCAAGGGACGTTTTACGGCCGCGCTGCAGGCATACACCGGAAGCACCACCACCGCGACGGGGGGTGGAATAGTTGCGATTCCCGGACTTGGGGGCGGCTTCGGTGGTGGCTTCGGCGGCCCCGGCGGCGGCATCGTCATTCCGGTTCCCGGCGGTGGCGGGATCGTCATCGGCGGCCCCGGCGGCCCCGGCGGCGCGGGGGGTGCGGGGGGCGGCGCCACTACCACCACGACGGCGACCACAGCCAACGGCCCAATTGCGTCTGTGACCAACAGCGCCGCGGGCGCGACCCTCAACTTCCGCTACAATCCTTCGGCGGCCACCAGCCCCGGCACGGTTGGCCCCTCCGATTTCACCGTACTTTCGCCCGAAGCAATCAACATACCGGGCAATGTCCACGTTTATCAGAACAATCGCTCGTCGGAATCGGTCGGCACAATCGTGCCTATCCCGCTGAATGCCAGCGCCGGCGAAGGACTCACCGATATCATTTTCGATTCCGCCCGTCAGCGCGTCTACGTTGCCAATTCCGGCCTGAACCGGATCGAAGTTTACGACGTTCAGCAGAAGCAACTGCTGACGCCCATCAAGGTTGGCCAGTTGCCCCACGGCATGGCGTTCAGTTCGGATGGTGTCACGCTTTACGTCGCCAACACCGGCGGCGAATCCATCAGCATTGTGAATCTCGACCAGGCCGTGCAAACCGGACGCGTCGTATTCCCCGCCCTGCCTTTTAACGCCTCGGTCACTATCAGCACGCCTCAGACCATCGCCGCCGCCGGCCGCGGGCCTCAGTTTGTCATGTCGGACGGCAGCATCTGGAAAGTCGACGGGAACCAGGCCATCCCGCGCCCCCTGAACCAGACAGTCTTCGGCACCACAGCCAAAACTGTTTCGGGCGGCAATCCGGCCACCTGGGCCATGGCCGCTACGCCCGGCGGCGAGTACGTCATGCTGATGACCGCCACCGGCACGGCCTACCTGTACGACGATTCGGCGGACGACTTCACGCTCTCCCGGGCCGTTCTGACGGCTCCCCTGACGGGCTATATCGGTCCTGTCACCGCCGGTCCCCTTGGCAAGTACTTCTCGGTTGGCGGAGCTATTTTGAACGCCTCGCTGGCCCCCGTCAGCACCGGTACCGGCTCTTCTTCGCCGCTCGGCCGTCCTGTCGCCGCCGTTGCCGCCGTCACCCCAAATGCGATCGCGATGTTTTCCCAGCCCGTCCGCACCAGCGCCACGTCCGCTGTCACCGATGCCGGGCTGATTGAGATCTATAACCCGCTCAACGGCGCGCCCGCCGGGAACGCTCCCGCGCTGGAAGGTGCCCCGTCCATCGTCACCGGCAACGGCCGCGCCACCGCTTTCGCCCGCACCATGGCGGTCGATCCCGCGTCGCTGACCGCCTATGTCGTCACCGCTTCCGGGCTTTCAGTCGTTCCCCTGAATCCGACCTCAGCCAACCCGGCCATACGCCCGGCTATCAACCCCGGCGGCGTGGTCAGCCTTGCCGACTACACCAAACCAGTCGCCCCAGGCGGCCTCATGACGATCTTCGGCCGTAATTTTTCCACTACGACCGCCAGCACCACGGTCGCACCCCTTCCGACCATTCTCGGCGGCACCTGCGTCACCCTGAACAACCAGGCGCTGCCCCTCACCCTCTCCTCTGCCGGCCAGATCAACGCTCAGATCCCCACCACGCTCGCAGCTGGCAGCTATCCGCTGGTCGTCCATTCCATCACCAATACAGCCGCCTCCGCGAGCACCACCGTCAGCGTCGCCAAATATGCTCCGGCCGTCCTCGTCGGCGCGGGCCCGCAGGCTGCGATCCTCCATTTGGATGGCTCGTTCGTCACGCCGGATAATGCCGCCAGCCGCGATGAGGTCCTGATGATTTTTGCCGTCGGACTCGGAGCCACCACCGGCGGCAAGGCAACCACAGGCAACGCATCTCCCTCCAGCCCGCTGGCCAGTATCTGTGCTGAGCCGTCGGTTCCGCTGACGCCTCAGCCTCCCGCCTGCGCGAACAACCTCGAGGTCTTCTTCGGCCCCCCGGGCGACACGCGCGCGCCAGTTCTTGTCCAGTGGAGCGGCCTCGCCCCCGGCCTGATCGGCGTTTATCAGATCAACGTCTACGTTCCCGGTACCCACATAACCGGCAATGCTGTTCCCGTCACAATTAAGGTGGGCGGGGTCTCCAGTTCCACCACTGGACCGGTTCCCCCTACTGTGGCCGTCAATTAACTTCCATTTCTGTGCCGGGACTCCCGTAGTACCAGGACCCGCGTATCCCCCGGTTAACTTTGGTAATCGCGCAAACAGCCGGACCTGTAGGACAATGGAGACGTAACACTATGCGATATCTGGCATTGGCACTCGTTTCCCTGTCGCTGATCTCATGCAGCCGCGACCCTAATTACCTCAAGCAAAAGTACCTGGACAGCGGCAATAAGTACTTCACGGCGGGCCGTTTCAAGGAAGCCTCGATCATGTACCGCAAGTCCATTGAGGCGGATCGCAAGTTCGGGCCCGCGTATTATCACCTCGCGCTCACCGATCTTAAGCTTGGCTCCGTGCCGAATGCCGTGCCCGCGCTGCGCCGCGCCGTGGAACTGATCCCGCCTGGCACTGCCGATGCCGACGATGCCACGCTGAAGCTGTGCGAAATCATGCTCGTTGCCTCCCAGAGTCAGACGAAAAATGAAGCAGTGATGAAAGACGTCAAGGACATGGTTGACGGGTTGCTTAAGCGCAAACCCAACGGATGGGAAGGCCACAAGCTGACCGGCGATCTCGACATGCTGGAAGCCGCCCGCCTGTATCGCGCCAATCAAATGGCGGATGCGAAAAAGACCGTCGGCCTGGCGATCGCCGAGTACCGTCAGGCGCTCTCGACCAAACCCGGCGATGCCGTCATCACGCTGGCGCTCGGTCGAACGCTCATCGTCGACGGCGAATCCGCCGAAGCGGAAGCCCTTTTTCGCAGTATCGTCCAGAAAGACAAGGCCAATCTCAACGGCTATTACGAGCTCTATCGGGTGTATTTGTCACAACGAAAGATCCCCGAAGCCGAAGCGATTCTGAAGTCCGCCATCAACAGCAACCCGAAGGATATCCAGCTTCGTCTCACCTTGGCCCAGTTTTACTTCGGTACCAACAAACGCGACGAGTTGATCGGTCTGCTCAATCAGATGAAGTCGAACCTGAAGGATTTTCCCGATGCCTACATGCAGGCGGGCGATTTCTATCTGCGCGTGAACTCGTACGACGACGCGATCAAACAATACGAGGACGGTGTCCAGAAGGATCCCTCACGCCGCAATACGTATCTGAAGCATGAGATTGAAACTTACATCCGCCAGGGCAAATCGGATCTCGCTTACAGCAAGAACGAATCCATTCTGAAGAATGACGCCAAAGACCCGGAGGCACGCGGCCTGAAGGCGACGTTCCTGCTCGATAAAGGCGACGTCAACGAGGCCATGACCGAGTTGCAGTCCGTGGTGACGGCCAAGCCGAATAACTTTGTCGCCCGCTTCAACCTGGGCCGCGCCCATTTCGCCCGCGGCGAATACGAACAGGCCCGCCAGGAGTTCGACGCCGCCATCCAGCTCCGCCCCGATTACATTCCCGCGCGCCTCGCCTCCACTCAGGTAGCCATGCTGCGCGGCGATAACGAAGCAGCCCTGAAATCGGCGGATGAGACGCTGAAGATCGCGCCCGCCAGCATTCAGGCCCGCGTGATGAAGGCGGCAGCGCTGCAGCGGCTTGGCCGTTTCGACGACGCCAGGGCGCTGCTCAACGATGTTCTGGACAAGAATCCGAAACAGGTCGAAAGTCTGCTGGAACTCGGCATCCTCAATCTCAGCCAGAAGAAGACCAAAGAGGCGGAAGATCTGTTCCGGCGTGCCTTTGAGGCGGACCCCAATAATCTCCGCGGCCTGCTCGGGCAGTCGCGGGCTTTCCTGATGGATGGCCAGCTGGACAAGTCCGTTCAGGTGGTTCTTACCGAAGCAGAGAAGCATCCGGATCGCCCGGACCTGCAACGCGAACTCGGCAATGCGGAAGTGGGCGCAGCCCAGTACGACAAGGCGATCGGCACGTTTCAGGGCTTGTTAAGCAAACTCACCGACAGCCGCGCACAGGCCGATCTCTGGAGCCGGATCGGCGAAGCGTATCTGCGAAAGGGCGATGCGCAGCAGAGCATCAACTCACTGGAAAAAGCCCGCCAGCAGGACGTCAACAACCCGGTCATCACGACTAATCTCGCTATGCTTTATGAGACCCAGCACAAGACCGACGTGGCACGGAAGTACTACGAAATGGCCATCAAGATCGATCCGAACAACCCGCTGGCTCTGAACAACCTGGCATACCTGATTACGGAATCGAACGGCGATCTGGACATCGCGCTGACCTACGCCACGCGCGCCAAGCAGCGCCTTCCCCAGCACCCGGAAATCAACGACACGCTGGGCTGGATTTACCTGAAGAAGAACCTCACCGACAACGCGCTCGATACCTTCCGAAACCTGGTCGTGCAGGCACCGCAAAGCTCGACTTATCATTACCACTACGCCATGGCCCTTACGCAGAAGGGCGATCGCGAACATGCCCGCAAGGAATGCCAGGCGGCGTTGGCGGATAACCCAGGCAAGGAACAGATCCAGCAGATTCAGGGGCTTCTGCAGCGGCTGGGTTAGCTCCCGAACGCGCGTCCGCCCTTCTCTTTTTGGGTGCTCTTTTAATTCGCTCGCGGCCGATAGCCGGGCCGCGAGCGTACACGGTACTTCTTCCCCGAGTCACTCACAATCTGGATATCGATCTTGCGAAACCCTTCATTCGCATTCGCCGCCGGGTAGTACGTCACCGTGTACGAGTTCCCCAGATCCTCGCGGATCGCTTCGAACGCCTCCACTTGCTTCTGCCACGTTCGGGCCCAATACGCCTTGCCGCCGGTGCGTGTGGCGATGCGGCGGAACACGCTGCTGGAAATCGGATCTTTGCTCACGTCGTTGGTGGAAATCACGTAGATCGGAATACCTTCGTCTTCGGCCACCGCGCGCACGTCGTCCGGCGCGACCATGCTGGCGTTATCGGGCCCGTTCGAGAACACGATGACGACCTTGCGGCCCGGCACTTTCGCTGCATCGCGCAGCGTCAGCAGAAGTCCGTTATAGAGCGCCGTGTCGTCGCCCGCCACCGATTTGCGCAGCCCGAACAAAGCGTCGTTGCGGTCATGCGTCAGCTCCGCCGCGCGCGAGAGGTTCCGGCTGAAGGTGTAGACGGCAACCGAATCCGCCCGGTCCAGGCCGCGCACAAAATCGGCAATCGCGTCCTCCGCATAAACAAAGCCGCGGTACATGAAATTGCTGGTGTCGAAGAGGACGAAGACGTTGGTGCCCACGAAGGCGTCGCCCCCGCGCGAGTCGCCGCCGCCCGCCGAAAGCCTGCCAGCTTCGGGATCGGACGGCAGCAAAGGCTTCATCGAGCCATCGTCCGCAATCTGCATGGCGGGCCGGTTGCCTTCGGAAAATGTGGAGATCTTCTGCCGGATTCCATCCTCCAGAATTTTGAAATCCGCCGGCTTCAGGCCGTTCACATACTTGCCCTTGTTATCCGTCACGGTGAAACTCAGAACCACCAGATCCACCGAAGCGCGGAAGGTTGGCTCCTGGGCGAGAAGCCAGAATCCGCCGCTCAACACGGCCACACCTCCGGCCAGAAAACCGATGCGCCCCGCGCGCCTGAGTGTCCGTCCCCGCATACCCCTGTTGTCTCCTCCCGCACTTGTCACAGTACTTTATCCCGATCCGCAATCGCCGCCAGTTTTGGATTCTGCGGGGGCGGATTGCGTAACTCCTCACCGACCGAGCGCAGGCTCTTCAGCAGCGCCGGCCAGTCTTCCAGATGCGAGGCAAAGATCCGCTCCACTACTTTCTGCGTCCACTCCGGCACCAGCACATTGAGCTGCGCGGGCGCGATTCCCATTTGATCGCTGACATCCGCCCAGTAGAGCTGGTTGGACTCCCAGCTTTCGGCCATGATGCGGCTGGAATAGCCCATGAGCGTGGGGAAGGTTCTCAGGTTCAGCAGCTCCGGCTGATAGGAATTGGCCAGCGTCGGTTTGGGCGAGCCCCAGGCGCGCGAGATGGCCTGTACGCTGACCTGATCGGGAGCGATGCGCTTCAGATGCGCGATCTCGACAATGTGCGGATCGTCAGCACCGCCCGGAGCAGCCAGCACGGCGAGCGAATACATCTCGGAGGGCGTCAGTGCTTCCACGGCGGCACGGGCGTCGCCCTCTTCGAGGTGCTGCATCACCGTCGCTGCGCGATAAGGACTCGAGACACGGTTCAGCAGATCGCCGAGCGCTGTACGCCGGGCCGGGTCCGCCGCCGCTTCAGCCAGCATCGCCTCGGCCTGCCTCATGTGCAGACCCACCCAGTGAACCTGAGCCGGCGTCACTGTCCAGAAACGCGGCGTGCGGGCCGTGATGAGCATCTGCGGCACGAGGTCGCCCCAGATGAGAGCCTGGGTGTGAGTGGGGACGAGGAAGTTCTGCTCAGCCTCGGCCAGCGCATAGGGCAAGCCGACGAGCGATCCCACAAGCCGCCCGCCCGCATTCGACGGCCAGCCCGAGCCGAACATTTCCGCCGGTCTCCAGCTGTGATTCGCGCCCTGTGCGCCGATGAAATCATGACCGCGCACGAACAGAGGATTGGTGATGAGAATCTGCGCCCCGGGCGGCGCATAGTGGACGTAGTTCAAGCCGACGATGGTGTCGCGCAGCGCCGGGGCCAACTGGCCGCGAATGTCCCTCAGTTTGTCGGGGTCCTTGGCCGCCTTGTCGATCAGGGCGCGGAAGTTCACCTTGCGCTCGTCGTCCACATGCTTATCGACCCAGTATCCGAACGCCATGGCGTTCTTCTCGGCCCCGGACATGGAGTTGCGCGGCAACTGGATGTCACCCACGCGGGCAGCGAGCCTTTGCGACAGCTGAGCGTTGAGCTTTTCGCCCTTCGAAACGCCGTTCAGATTGTCGGCGAGGTCGAAGAGCAGATCGAGCGCCAGCAGCTTCTGGGCTTCAAAGATGCGCTGTTCGTCACGAACGACTTCTGCGCGTTCAGTGGAGTCATCCGCCGTGGGCCCGCCCGCAAGAAGCGCCAGCATGCGCGCCTGCGAGTTACCCGCCGTGGAGCCGGTTGCCTTCAGAAGGACCGAGACTCCGTTGCGCCCGGCGTCGAACAGGTCCCGGTTATTGTGAATGGAACCGAACGGCGCGACTGCCATGGCCAGCGTCTCATCTGCCCTGGCTGCCGCGATGCTGCCCTGGCGGCAGAAGATCTGCCACAGGCCGGTGAGCCCCTGCATCATGCCGACCAGATCCTGGCGGAACGTGGTGTCGCGAACGGTGTCGATGGCCTGCGCCGCATCCATCCACGAAACGATGGTCTTATCGGAAACCGCGGGCGCGTCGTTGAAGACGGACACCTGCGCGCCGTATACCGCCCAGCCTTTGACGAGGCGAGCCACGGTGGCCGGCGCAAGCGGCTGCGCGCGGTTACGGTCGACGTCGCTCAGTGCCATGAAGATCTTCAACGGCTCGTTATCGACGGGCTTACGGCAGAGGGCGAAGATGGCCTCAAGGACGTCGTCGGGCTCTTTCCAGCTTGTGGCAGCGCGGCTGAGCCGGGCGTCGTACTTGCCTTTCGGACTCTTCGCGAAGAGGTCCTTCCAAACCTCGATGCCGCCGGGGATGTGGGCGCGGCCATCGGGAGCAATACGCAGCCGCGTGGTCAGCAGCATCATCTCGCCGTTGGACCGGAACACGGGACGCGCCGGGCCGGGCGTGGTGACGCGGCCGCGAACTGCCGTATAGAAGCGCTTCATGCGCGCGGGCTCGGTGAGGTAATCGCGGACGGGACCGTCGATGCGCGACAACGCGTCGTACAGGCTGGCCAGCCAGCCGTCATCCTTCGTCAGCAGGTGCTCGAAGAACTCGGTTCCCTTCTCCGGCGATGCTCCGGCGAGCTCGCCCCAGGCCGCGGCGGAACGCGCGCCGCCGGGCACGACTGCTCGTCCCTGACGGATTTCAAAGTTGCCGCCGAAGAAATCCAGCACGCTGGCAAATGCGCGCAGGCGCGTTGGCGAAGAGCTCTGGCGCAGGGCCGCGGCGGTTTCCGGGTCGAGCTTCGACAGGCCGAGATAGAAGCGGCACAGGCCGGGGTCGCCGATGAAGGCATCGAGGAAGTCGCCTTCAGCCTTCTCCCTCGCGGTAACCCAGTAGTCGGGCCCGTAGATCACGACCGCGGTGGACGGATGGTAGTCGTACTCGAAAGGCTTTTCGGTGCGGAGCGACTGCTCGAGTTCGGCAATCGGGAAGCCCGAATCCGTGGTGATGAAGGCGCGGGCGGCGTTGACGGTTTCGAGCACGAGTTCACTGCCGCAGCCGCCGCGCATGCGGAAGCCGAGGACGCGGAGGAGGTCGTTGGTCTGCGTCGAGTCGCACATGGCGATGCGAATGATCTTGTCGGCGCCGGCGAGCTTTTCGATTTCGCGTGCCTGGGCGATGTAGCGCTTGACGAGCTTGAGGTATTCGGTGGCTTCCAGTTCGTCGTTGTTATGCGCGGCCTGATAGCCGTTGGTGACGATATTGCGCGCCAGCGACGGGAAGACGTCTCCCGGGGTGATGTCGGCAGGCACAGCGGCCATGCGCGCGAAGGAACGCAGCGGGCCGGGGATGGTGACGGTCTCCGCGGTTTTCACCGCTACGGCGGGCGGAATCTGCAGGTCGTTGCCGCCGAGATCGCGGTAGGCCGCCAGATCCTTTTCGGCCGAGGGGCGATCGCCGGCAATGAGATCCAGCAGGAAGGCGCGACGGGCGGCGGTCAGAGCTTCGGCCGTGCGATTGGCTGAATGCGCCGCAACCGAGGCGCGCCGATACGCGTCTCTTGCCTGGGGATCTTTGAAGCGTTCGAGAAATGCCGCGTAGCCGGTGAGGGTTTCGGCATCGCCCGGCGCGGACTGCAGGGCTCGCGCATAGATCTGCCGCGCACTGGCAAGGTCGCCGGCATCTTCCGACTGATGCGCCCGGTCGACGGCTTCGTTGGCCGCCAGAGTTGTCGCAACGCACAACAACAACGACGTGATCCGCACGTTCATTGAGGCCTCGCTTTGTCAGACACTCTAGCACGTTCCACAGACGGGTGTGTAACAGCGCTGTAAAACGGGGGAAGGGTGATTGGGCGCGGCTATGCCAAGTCATAGCAGGGCCGAAACATGTGGCGCGAAGAGAGCGTGGCGCGGGGCGAATCGGAGGGAATTCAGCAGGGCCAGAGGGGCTCCGTCAAGGAAGAATCGGCGCTTTTCGGCGGCGGGGACATGATGTTATCGGTGAAACCGGGCAGTTGAGGGCCAAACGAGAGGCCGAAAGAATGGGTTGACGAATTTGACAAAACGGACCCAATTACGGGGGAAGTGGTTTGTTTTGTTGGGGCGGGTTGGCGGAGGCGTTCCTTCTGGAGGGTTCGTAAGAGCTCGTAATCCTTGTGCAGGCCGCGTTTGAGGCGGGATTCGTAGAGAGACGTGCGGTCGAAGGCGCGGTATTTTTCGAAATAGACGCGGGCGTCGGAAAAGGCTGCCGCGCTGGCGGGGTCGGCGCTGAGTTCGGCGGGGTCGATTTCCGATAAACCGAGGGCGTAGATGTTGGCCTCGTTGGCGGCGGCGCGGTCGAGACGCCAGGTGTCGCGGGCGATGCGCGTGGCGACGTGGTTTTCCTCGACGCCGACAGGACGCAGAGATTCCATGAAGCTTTGCTGGAAGGCGGTGTAGGCTTCGTGCTGATCCGCCGAGACGACGGCGAGTTGACCGGTGAGATCGCTCTTGATGGCGTTGAGGCGGGTGATCTCTTTGCCGGCAGAACTGCGCGGACCCGTTGATTTCCTGGCGTTGGCGCGGTTGGCGGCGAGTTGTTTCGGTGTAGCCATGATCGATTCCTTTCTAAAAGCAAAGAGCAAAACACAAAGTCATCCGGCGAAGTCTGTGACCGGAGGTTTTTGCGTCCTTACCCGGACAAGCAGTAGCACACGGAAACGGAGGCAACGCGGCAGAAGATGGCGAAGTTATTGAGAATAAGGGAAAGAAAAAATAGTCAGGACGGTGACCGGGGCGAGGCAAGTATGTGGCTTCCCTATACTGGATGCGTGGCAACAAACGATCGTTATGACGCGGTGCTGCTGATTTCCTTCGGGGGGCCGGAGAAGCACGAGGATGTGATTCCGTTCCTCGAGAACGTGCTGCGAGGGCGGAATGTGCCGCACGAGAGGCTGCTGGAAGTAGCGGAACATTACTACCATTTCGACGGGCAGAGCCCGATTAACGAGCAGTGCCGGCGGCTGATCGACGCGCTGGAGGGGGAGTTCAGCGAGGGCGGGACGAGCCTGCCGATTTACTGGGGGAACCGGAACTGGCATCCGCTGCTGGCCGAGACGGTGCGGCACATGCGGAATGACGGGATCCGGCATGCGCTGGCGATTGCGACGTCGGCATTCGGATCGTACTCGGGGTGCAGGCAGTATCGGGAAGACATTGAGGCGGCCAGGGCGGCGGTACCGGATGCCCCGAGGATCGATAAGCTGCCGCCGTACTGGAATCACGCGGGGTTTATCGACGCGATGGTGGACCGGGTTCATGTGGCGCTAACGCGACTGCCGGGGGCGCAGGTGGTGTACACGGCGCACAGCATTCCGGTCTCGATGTCGGAGGGGAGTCCGTATGTGGAGCAGTTGCGGGCGGCGTGCGGGATGGTGAATGAGAAGCTGCGTCTCGAATTCGGGCTGGACGCGGGCGAGGTAGAACTGGTGTGGCAGAGCCGGAGCGGTCCGCCGATGCAGGCGTGGCTAGAACCGGATATTGCGGATTACATTCGGGGCTACGCGGGTCGGGACGGAGGGGCGAAGCGGCTTATTGTGGTGCCGATCGGGTTTTTGTCGGACCACATGGAGGTGCTGTACGATCTCGATACCGAGGCTGCGGCGCTGGCGGCGGACCATAGGATTGCGTTTGAACGGGCGGGAACGGCGGGGACGCATCCGCTGTTTGTGAAGGGGATTCACGATCTGGTGCGGGATGCGTTGAGGGATGGGGTGATGAATCCGTGTGCGGAGGGGTGTTGTCCGAGGATGGTGAGGCCGGAAGTCCAACCGGCCAGATAGAAAAGAGCCGGGAGCGTTGCCGTCCCGGCTGATGGTTCGAATTGTCTTCCCTGCCCTACTAAGCCGGTGGTTTGACGCGCAGGGCGAGGCCGAGGTCGCGGAGGTTGCGTTCGGGGACCGTGGAGGGGGCTTCGCACATAAGGTCGGTGCCCTTGGCGGTCTTGGGGAACGGGATGACGTCGCGGATCGACGATTCGCCGCAGAGGAGCATCACGATGCGGTCGAGGCCGAGCGCGAGGCCGCCGTGCGGGGGTGCGCCGTATTCCAGAGCATCGAGCAGGAAGCCGAAGCGGCGGCGGGCTTCGTCTTCGGTGAAGCCGAGGGCGGCGAAGACCTGGGACTGCACGTCGCGGCGGTGAATACGAATCGAGCCGGAGCCGAGTTCGGTGCCGTTGAGGACTAAGTCGTAGGACTTGGCGCGGCAATGTGCGGGGTCGGCAGTTAGTTTGTCGAGATCTTCATCGAGCACCGAAGTAAACGGATGGTGCGCGGCGTTCCAGCGGGACTCTTCCTCGTCCCATTCAAACATGGGGAAGTCAGTTACCCAGAGGAATTCGAACTTATTCTGACTGAAGAGGCCGTGCTTTTCGGCGTACTTCTGTGCTATGAAGAGGCGCAGCTGGCCGCATGCCATGTAAGTGGTGAATTCGGGGCGATGACCCTTGGGATCGCCGGCCCAGGTGGCCATAATCATCAGGTCATCATCGGCGGCGGATGTTAGTTCGCGGACCTGCTGCATGGCGGCGGGGAAATCGCGGTCGAGGCGTTTGATGTCGTCGAAAACGCGCAGGCCTTTTTCGTTACCCCAGGCTTTGATGTCGTCGCGTTCTTTGCGGCTGATAGCCCCGACCTTCGGTATCCGGATGACCATGAGGGGCAGGCCGTGAGCGTGGAGGCCTTCACCCTCAAATAAGTGATTGACCTGGACCATGGCCGGGATACGGCGGTCGGGCTTGTCGCTGCCATAGTGCTGCATGGCCTCGGCGAAGGTTAGGCGCGGGAAAGGCAGCGGGACATTGACGCCGGCTACGGCGCACGCCGTCTGCATGAGGGGTTCGATGACACCGAAGATGGTTTCCTGCTGAGGGAAACTCATTTCGAGATCGATCTGTGTGAATTCGGGCTGGCGGTCCGCGCGGAGATCCTCATCGCGGAAGCAGCGGACGATCTGGAAGTACTTTTCGTATCCGCCAATCATGAGTAACTGCTTGAAGATTTGCGGCGACTGCGGGAGCGCGTAGAAGTGGCCGGGCTGGACGCGGCTGGGTACGAGGTAATCGCGTGCGCCTTCGGGCGTGGAGCGCGTCATGAAGGGCGTTTCGATTTCGAGGAAGCCGCGTGAATCGAGATACTGGCGGACGGCGAAGGCGATCTTCGAGCGCAGGATGACGTTGCGCTGCATACGCGGGCGGCGGAGATCGACGTAGCGGTACTTTAGGCGCTGGTCTTCGGAGACGTCGACGGCGTCGTCCATCGGGAAGGGGGGCGTTCGGGATTCGTTGAGAATCCAGATCTTTTCGGCAACGATGTCGATTTCGCCGGTAGGGAGCGCGGGGTTGATAGTGTCTTTATCGCGCAGTTCGACGAGGCCTTCGACGGCGATGACGAACTCGGAGCGAATGAGGTTAGCCTTATCGTTGAGCTCTGGGTGATCGCGGATGACAATCTGCGTGATGCCTTCGCGGTCGCGCAGGTGAAAGAAGATGAGAGCGCCGAGGTCGCGGCGGCGGTGGACCCAGCCCATGACAAGGGCGCGTTTGCCGGCGTCGGAGGGGCGGAGATCGCCGCAGGTGTTGGTGCGCTGTAAGTCGCCGAGAAAGTCGAGCGGAATGCCGGGTTCCATAGTTATATAAGTCCGATCGGATTAATTCAAGTTAGTAAGTTTCTGAAAAAGTTCTTCGCGGGTGACGCGGAGTTGCTCGCCCGAAAGCATTGCTTTGAGCGAGTACACGCCGGCGGCGATTTCGTCGTCGCCGAGGATGAGAGCGTAGCGGGCGTTGAGCTTGTTGGCCAGTTCCATGGCGCGTTTGAGC
>Ga0075030_100002874_pt1 | contig 15695 bp, 14 predicted proteins | sample LitLauG_LLR_2012_FD_71393 | JGI IMG/M metagenome (GOLD analysis project Ga0075030, IMG submission 71393) | Freshwater sediment microbial communities from Pennsylvania, USA - Little Laurel Run_MetaG_LLR_2012 | ecosystem: Environmental > Aquatic > Freshwater > Creek > Sediment | place: USA... | reverse complement strand
GTGAGCAGCAGCACCTGGATGTGGGCGCCGTCGACATCGGCATCGGCGAGAATGCAGATCTTGCCGTAGCGCAGGCCGGTGAGATCGACCTCGCCGTGCAGTTCATGGGGATCGACTCCGATGGCAACGGCGATGTCGTGCACTTCGGCGTTGCCGAACAGCCGGTCGCGCTCGACCTCCCAGGTATTGAGCACCTTGCCGCGCAGGGGCAATATGGCCTGGTATTCCTTGTCGCGTCCCAGCTTGGCCGAACCGCCAGCCGAATCGCCCTCGACGAGGAAGAGTTCGTTGCGCGCCAGTTCCGTGCTCTCGCAGTCGGTAAGTTTGCCGGGCAGCACGGCTACCGCCGATCCCTTGCGCTTCTCGATCTTCTGCAGCGCGCGCGTGCGCGCCTGCGCCTGCTGCACGGCCAGTTCGGCGATGCGCCGGCCGTGTTCCGGGTGCTGGTTGAGCCAGAACTCGAGCTGCGGGCGCACGAACGAGGCAATCAGGCGTACGGCATCGCGGCTGTTGAGTCGCTCCTTGATCTGCCCCTGGAACTGCGGATCGAGCACCTTGGCGGACAGCACGAAGCTCACGCGGCTGAAGACGTCCTCGGGCAGCAGGCGCACGCCCTTGGGCAGCGCGCTGTGCGCTTCGGCAAAGGCCTTGACGGCATTGAACACGCCTTCGCGCAGGCCCGATTCGTGCGTGCCGCCCGCCGTGGTGGGTATGAGGTTGACGAAGGATTCGCGCGCTACGGGACCCTCGTCGGTCCAGGCCACCACCCAGCTTGCGCCCTCGCCCTCGGCAAAGGTGGCGTCATCGGCGCCCGCGTATCCTTCGGCGGCAAAAATGGGCGCCACGAGTTCACCCGCAAGCACGCTGCCCAGGTACTGGGCCAACCCGCCGTCGAATCGCCAGGTGCGGTCAATTCCGGTGGCAGCCACCTGCAGGCGCACTTCGGTACCCGGCATGAGCATGGCCTTGCTGCGCAGCAGCCGCTCGAGTTCATCGACCGAAACGCGCGGCGTGTCGAAATACTTGCTGTCGGGCCATGCGGTGACGCGCGTACCGGTTGCCGGGCCGCCGGCCGGCATCGCGCGCGAGCGCAGCGGCTCGGCAACCTCGCCGCCGGCAAAGACGATGGTGTGTTCACGCCTGTCGCGACGCACCACCACCTCGAGGCGGCTCGACAGCGCATTGGTGACCGACACGCCGACGCCGTGCAGGCCGCCCGCGAACGAATAGGCGCCGCCGGCGCGCTTGTCGAACTTGCCGCCCGCATGCAGGCGCGTGAAGACGATCTCCACCACCGGCGCTTTTTCCTCCGGGTGGTTGCCCACGGGAATGCCGCGGCCGTCGTCCTCGACGCTGACGGAACCGTCGGCCTGCACCACGACGCCGATGCGGGTGCCGAAACCGGCAAGGATTTCATCGGCGGAATTGTCGATGACCTCCTGGATGATGTGCAGGGGGCTTTCGGTGCGGGTGTACATGCCCGGCCGCTGCCGGACGGGCTCGAGTCCCTTGAGGACCCGGATGGATGCTTCGCCGTATTCGGCCGGTGCGCGCGAACGCGTTGCGCTCATGCCGGCTCCAGCACGACCGGGCCCGGGGACGCGTCAATACGCGCACTAGAAACCGTCGTCAACTGCAATCCTCTCATGATGTTCATTCGCAATTCTTTTTGCGGATCGGCACACGCAATCCTTTGTCCCGGTGCGCTGCCGTGGCCACAGACCGCGCCGATTTTATCCACAGACCATGTGGATAAACACCCGGACGATCGCCGTAGAGCGTTCATCCACGGGGAAGATCCTGGGGTGCGCGATCCTTAGGCACCGACCGGTACTGCGCCCGTATACTGCGCGCGCGCTCCCCGTAGCACAATGGATAGTGCACGCGCCTCCTAAGCGTGAGATCCCGGTTCGACTCCAGGCGGGGGGACCACAGTATCTGCGCGCTGCGGCATCATGGCCGTTCGGCCGCGCGCTGCCCGAACCCGGGCTGGCCCGGTCATGCCGGCACTGACTTCCCGCAGGCAAGGGCCGCAGTATAGGCACGGCGCGCGGTCCGCCCGTGGCTCTTCCCGCCGTGTTGGGACGCAGATGTGCAAGCCCTTGATTTCACTCAATCCGCCCAACCGTTCGGGCCGATACTGCGTCAGGCAGCGCGCGCTGCCAGCCAGTGCGTGCGGTAGTGCTGCAACTCGGCAATGGATTCGTAGACATCGGCCAGTGCCTCGTGCCGGCTTTTCTTTTCGAAGCTGCGATGGACTTCCGGATTCCATCGCTTGGCCAACTCCTTGAGCGTGCTCACGTCAAGGTTCCGGTAGTGGAAAAACCCCTCGAGATCCGGCATCCAGCGCGCCAGGAAGCGCCGGTCCTGGCAGATGGAGTTGCCGCACATGGGCGACTTGCCCGGGCGCACGTATTGCGAAAGGAAATCGAGCACCAGGGTCTGCGCGGCCGCATCATCCAGGGGCGCGGCGCGTACCCGTTCGGTAAGGCCGGAGCGCCCGTGCGTGGCACGGTTCCACGCATCCATGCCGGCCAGCACCGCATCGGACTGGTGGACGACGACGACCGGCCCCTCGGCCACGGTCTCGAGGTTGCCATTGGTGATTACCACTGCGATTTCGAGTATGCGATCGGAGTCGGGCAGCAGGCCGCTCATCTCCATATCGATCCAGATCAGGTTGTTGTCATCCACCTTCGATCTGGAAACAGCCGCCGTTGCGGCCTGTGGGTCGTGTGCCATAATTTTCGCCATTGAGCGCACGGTGACCGCGGGGTTGGATCCCCTCAGGAACACCATGCAGGGTCGTGCCGCGCCGATTGTCGCATGGCCTGCAGGCCCGGGCTCTTCTTCACTCCAGCGCCTGTGCCGGCGCGGCCAGGCATGAACGCATATTTCACGATCCTTTTTGCCGGTGTGCTGGTCCTGCAACTGTCGCTGCGGCTCTGGCTGGGCGCGCGCCAGTCGCGCCATGTTGCCCGTAATGCCGGATCGGTGCCGGAGCAGTTCGCGGGGACCATCGCGCTTGACGAGCACCAGCGCGCAGCGCGCTATACGGTGGCCAAGCAGCGCCTGGGCGCCATCCAGGCCGTTGCGGGTGCGCTGTTCTTCGTGGCGCTCACCTGGGGCGGCGGCCTGCAATGGCTGGTCGATCACCTGGTCGCGCTGGCCGGCACCGGAATGCTGTTTGACCTTGCATTGGTTGGCAGCGTGGCGCTACTGCTGACGCTGGCGGAACTGCCGCTGGACTGGGTGCGCACTTTCCGCCTCGAGCACAAGTTCGGATTCAACCGCATGACGCAGGCCATGTTCTTCGCCGATGCGGCAAAGGCGCTGCTGCTGGGCGCCGTCATCGGCCTGCCCGTGCTGGCGGTCGTTTTGCTGCTGATGCGCTCGGCGGGCGCGTGGTGGTGGCTGGCCGTGTGGTTCTTCTGGAGCGGCTTTTCCCTGCTGCTGGGCGTCATCTATCCCTGGTTGATAGCGCCGCTGTTCAACCGCTTCACCCCGCTGGGCGAAGGGCCCTTGCGGGCGCGCATCGGCGCATTGCTGGCACGCACGGGGTTTCGCAGCAATGGCGTCTACACCATGGACGGTTCGCGCCGTTCGACCCATGGCAATGCGTATTTCACCGGCCTGGGAGCGGCCAAGCGCATCGTGTTCTACGACACGCTGGTGGCGCGGCTGCATCCCGAGGAACTCGAAGCCGTGCTGGCGCACGAGCTCGGGCACTTCCGACTGAACCACGTGACCAAGCGCCTCGCCAGCGGCATGGCCGTGACGCTGGCGTGGCTGGCGCTGCTCGGATGGCTGCAGACCCAGGCGTGGTTCGCCGTGAGCCTGGGCGTGATCACGCCCCCCGATGCGCCGGGCAGCGGATTGCTGCTGGTGCTGTTCGCCCTGGTGGTTCCCATGTTCGCCTTCGTGCTGGCACCGGTGCAAAGCGCGCTGTCGCGCCGCCATGAATTCGAGGCCGATGCCTTCGCCGCGCAGCACGTCTCCGCGCAGTCGCTGGTGCAGGCACTTGTCAAGCTCTACCAGGACAATGCTGCCACCCTGACCCCCGATCCGCTCCATTCGGCGTTTTACGACTCCCATCCTCCGGCCGCGGTCCGGATAAACCGGCTGCTGGCAAGTGGCGCACCGGCCGGCGCGTAGGAGCAATCCCTCAGCGGCCGGTGCCAGCGCCGCGACACTTGCGCCCGGGCGCGTGGTTGCGCGCTTTGGCCAGCGTTACATCGTGGCGCTCGATTCCCCGCCGGACGCGGATTCGGCGGCGGCAAAGGCCGTGGAGGCAGCCGCCAGCAGCGCGGAAGTGGACGCCATCGGCCGCGGCCGCAACCATGACATCGTCGTGGGCGACCGTGTGCACTGCTCCCGCGAACCCGACCTGTACGTCATCGAATCCGTCGTACCGCGGCGCAATCTGCTGTTTCGTGCCGACGCCACCCGCACGAAGCCGCTGGCCGCCAACGTCGACCAGGTGGCCATCGTCTTCGCCGCACAGCCACCGGCGCAGCCGGAGTTTCTCTGGCGGGCCCTGCTGGCAGCGCGCGCGGCCGGCATCGACGCGCTGGCCATCCTCAACAAGACAGATCTCGAGGGGCCCGCGGCGCAACAGGCTGAAGCGGCGCTTGCCGCGGTGGCGCGGCTGGGCGCACGCACGTTGCGACTGTCGGCCCGCGCGGATGCGCCGGCGGCGCGCGTCCTGCTGCACGCGCAGTGCGGGGGGCGCGTCACCCTGTTTGTCGGACAGTCCGGAATGGGCAAATCGTCCCTGCTCAATCTGCTGATCGATTCGGACCTGCGCATCGGCGCACTGTCGCGCGGGGGCACGCACGGGCGCCAGACCACCACCGCGACACGCTGGTTCGGCTATGGCGGCGACGGCGCGGTCATCGATTCGCCGGGCTTCCATGAATTCGGTCTGGAACACCTCGACAGCACGAACCTCACGAAGTGGCTGCCGGATTTTGCGGCGATCCAGCAGCCCTGCCGCTTTGCCGATTGCCGCCACGCCGAGGAACCCGATTGCCGCATACGAGAGGCCGTGAAGGCCGGCGCCATCAGCGCGGAGCGTTACGGCTTTTACCGCAAGCTGCTGGCCCAGGAACCGGGGACAACGGTGTCGAAGGTCTGGCGCTGATATCCGGCAGCGGCCTTTGCGATAGTCTGGCGCCGAATCCGGGCGCAGTTCGCCATTTTGTGGTCGCCGGCCCTGGGACATCATTTCCGGCGCAACGCACGGGCGCCGCCCGGGCTGCAGGCGTGCAATTGGCTTGACCGGAGGCCGGAATGGTCCAGTGGGTTTGGGTTGTCGCAGCCCTGCCGGCCGCATGGGTCGCACTGCAGTTGCTGTCGATCGGCGTGACGACGATCGGCATATTGCGGGCGTCGATTTGGCCGGTCCGCGTGCTGCGCGAACCGCAATCGGCGATCGCCAGGCACGCGCTTTGCCCCACCCAGAGGGCGGCGCTGGAGGAGATCGAGCAGCTCGGCTTTGCGACGATCTGGCTGGGCTCCCAGGAAATCGGCGCCAGACGTGTGCCGGCCGCGCTGCTCGCGCACGCCGATGGCCGCTCGTACTGCGGCATAAGCTTCCAGGCCCTTCCGCACGCGGGATACCCGATCGTCTTCTACGGGTTCAACGCAAGCGGGCAAATCCTCGAAACCACCAACCGCAGGGCCTGGGCTCGTGCGGACAATACCGACCGGACGCGATGCCGCGATGTCGAACCGGCCAACCTGCCCGAACACTGGCAGGCACACCAGCAGCATTGGGCCCGGCAATCGCAGCCGACGGAGCCGCAGGCAGCGCGTGCGGCGATCTGGTCCGAGATCGATGGATACTTCGCCCGTCTCCGGCGAGCGCGGGCGATCACGCCGGCCGATGGTCCGGCGCACTTTCGCTTCGTGCCCGCGTTGCGGATGGCGACGCGCTTTTACCGGGCACGGCGCCGTCTGCTGGCCCCCTATGCATCGGCCGCGACAGCAGAGCCGCTGCGCGCGGAGTTCTTCGTCGAACAATACGAGGAAATGGAGCAGCAACTGGCGGGACAGGCGGCACGACCGGACCTCAAGGCTACCGTCCTGGTCCTGTCCATGGTGGTCTCTCTCGTCCTGTGGGGCCTGATCATCGACTGGCGGCGCGCCGTGATCCTGGTCGGCGTCATCGTCCTGCACGAGTTTGGCCACGCCATCGCAATGCGGGCCTTCGGCTGGCGGGACCTGAGCATGTTTTTCGTCCCCTTCCTGGGCGCTGTCGTGACCGGACGGCCCAGCCAGGCGCCGGCATGGAAGCAGGCCCTGATCCTGCTTGCCGGACCCCTGCCCGGCCTGCTTGCGGGCGTCGGAGTGCTGTACTGGCTGGTCAGGTTACCCGATATATCGACGGACGCGGCTGGCGCGCTGCGGGACGGCGCGCTCATCGCGGTGAGCATCAACCTTTTTAACCTGCTGCCGTTCACGCCGCTGGACGGCGGACGCCTCGTCGAAATCGCACTTTTTTCCCGCTGGCCCTGGCTGCGAGCCGCCTTTGCCCTGCTGAGCGTGGCGGCATTCGTCGCCATTGCCGCCTGGACCCACAGCACCTCGCTGTGGGTGATCATCGGACTGCTTGCGCTGGGTCTGCGATTCCAGTGGACCATGACCCGGTTGCACGCGGCATGGGATGAAACGCTGCCCAAACGCGAGCAACTCGTGCGGCTTTTTGGCGTCCTGGAAACCCGTTTGCGCATCGTCGCATTCTCGCGGCAATGGTCGCTGGCGCGAGCGGTATTCACCCACGGACAGATGCGCAGGCCCCGCCGCTGGGAAAGCGCGATGGCGCTGGCCGTGCTGGCGGCCATCTGGGCACTGCCCGTTGCGTACGCCGTGGAATCCTGGCAAGCGGCAAACCGCAGTCCGCACGTGGATTCGCGCACCGCAACGCAGCGCGCGTTCGACGCGATCGAAGATGACGAGGATCCGACACCCGAGGTCGTGGACCGGCTTGGCGCGCAGGCCCGTGCGCTGTCGGCCGAGGATCCGCGCCAGGTCGATCTTGCGGTAATGCGCGCAATGGCAGCCGACCCGGGGGTTCGACTCGCCCGCATCGGCGAGATCGTGCGCCAGGGCAGGGATGGCGTGCATTGGTCGACACGCGAGCTCATTCGCGAACAACTTGCGGACATCTACAGCGAAGCGGCCGACCGGGCACCCGCAGTGCGCCTTGCGCGGCTCCGGGAGGGACTTGCCTGGGCCCAAAGCGTGGCGCCCGGCGCCCTTGCGCCGACGGTCGATGCGCGTTTGCGCACGGCCGAGGCGCTGGACGACGGCGGCGACACCGCCGCGGCGCAGGCCATGTTGACCGAACTGACCGAATCGGCCCGCAGCGCCGACGACTGCCAGTGCCTGCTGCGGCGCGTCCTGCGGGCGCGGGCATGGTTTCATCTGAGCCATGGCGAGTCGGCCGCAGCGCTGGCGCTGCTGACGCCGTCCGGCGACGGCGCTGCGCCCGACCGGCAGGCATCGCTCGACTATGCCTGGGCCCTCGTGCTGAGCGGCCAGCAAACCCTGGGACTGGCACGGATGCGCGCGGCCGCCTACGTCAGGCCGCCGGCCGCCGGGTGGCTGCAGAGCGCAGCCGTGATGCTCCAAAGGCCCGCACGCCTCGCGGCGCCGCTGGACCTTGCCTTCGCCCTGCATCGCGCCGGGCGCGACGAGGAAGCGCGCGCCATTCTCAAAAAAGAGAAGAGCACGCACTGCGATTTTTCGCCGGCCACAAGAGGGCTGCGCGAAATGGAGAGCCCCTGGCAACGCGAGCGCGACCGGCTGATCACGGAGACGGCGCTTGCGCTCTGTCCTGCACCCGGTGCGCCATCGGCCGGCCAGCGCCCGGGTTGAACCCATGCGCGCAGCGCACCCAGGGAAAATCGCCGCTGCTCGAAAACGGATGCGACAGGCGCCGTGCCGCAGCCGTCAGGACAGCGCCGAAGCCATCGTCATGAGCAGCAGCACCAGCAGCCACAACACCATCGCGCGCCAGGCCAGGCCGACGGCCGATCGCAAGGCCTCCGGGCCCGGCTCGGACAGGCCGGCGCCCTCCTGGGCGGCCGGGTCCAGGTAGCGCGCCGCATCCACGGCGCTGAGTACCTGCACGCCCATGGCGCCGCCGGCGGCTGCCAGCATCAACGTGCGTTCGGCGTTCACGTTGGGGCGAGAATCCACGTTGAGATGCCGCCAGCAGTGCGCCGCACCTTCGAAGTCGCCCACGATGGCAAAGCCCAGCGCCGTGAGCCGCGCGGGCAGCCAGTCGATCCACGCGTAGGCCCGCTGCGCGAACTGTCCGAACTGGTCGGGCGGAACGCCCAGGTCGCTGGCGACACCGGGCCGGTTCCAGTGGCGCGCCAGGTATTCGCTCAGGCGGTACAGGACCGCGCCGCAAGGTCCGGGCAGGATGAGGAACCAGAACAGCACGCCGAACACGTGGCGATGCGAGGCAAGCAGCCCGAACTCGATGGACTGGCGGACGATCTCGGACTCTTCGAGTTCGGTGGCGTCAAAGCCCGGATCGGTGGCGCGCCGCCACTGCACGAAAACGCGCCGCGCCTCTTCGAGATCGCCCTGCTCGAGAGCGGTCTGTATGAGCGTGATGGGATGGCTGAACTGGCGAAAGCCCAGCGCAAAGAACAGCACGAATACATCGACTGCGAGGGCCGCCAGCCAGAACCACGAGCGCGCCAGCTCAAAGAGCACCAGGGTCAGCAGCACGCCGAGCCCGACCACGAGCAACCAGCCGTATCCACCGTGGCGCGCCTTGCCGGCATTGAGGTTGCGGGCGACCTTGTCTGCCCAGGCGGTGGCCCCGGCATAGACCGGATTGGCCGATGGGGTTGCCCGCACCTGTTCGAGCAGCAGGGTAAGTATCAGCGCGATCCAGCTCATGGGCGGATTGTATTAGGCCAGGAGGAAGCGATAGAAATTGCGCAGCATGGCGGCCGTGGCGCCCCAGATCAAGTAGCGCTGCCGGCCGTGGTATTCCATGGCGTAGAGCGCGCGCGGCCTGTCTTCCTGCAGCACCAGGCGGCGCTGGTGGTTAGCACCGTCCATCAGGTAAGCGAGCGGCACCTCGAAGGTTTCGTCGACTTCGTCCGGATCGGCGCGCAGCGCCGATCCGGGTGCGATCAGCGCAACGACCGGCGTCACGAGATAGCTGCTGATGGTGCGGTAGACGGGCAGCGTGCCCAGCACCTCGACACGGCCGCGGTCCAGGCCGATCTCCTCCTGCGCCTCGCGCAATGCCGCATCCACCGGATCGCGGTCGCCGGCCTCGACGCGGCCGCCGGGAAAGCTGATCTGCCCGGCGTGGTCGTGCAGGCGCGCTGCGCGCACGGTAAACACCACGTGCAGTTCACCGCACCGGTCCAGCAGGCCGATAAGCACGCCGGCCGGCCGCAGCGCCCGCCCGGGCACGAACACGCGGCCGTCCGTCGTCTGTTCCGGTTCCCAGGGGCGCTGGGCGCCAAAGCGCTCGCGCAGGCCCGCGGCCGTGACAATGCCGCTTGCAACCGCGGGGCCTCCTGCGAAGGACGGATCGCGCGGCAACGCTTCAGGGTCTACCGGGCTGATCATGTTGCCGGCGACCCCTGGTACCCGTGTGCAGCGCCGACGCCCGCCCGCGGGGAGGTCAGCCCGTTTGCTTGGATTCGAGCTTTTCGCGGATGCGCGCCGACTTGCCGGAACGCTCGCGCAGGTAGTAGAGCTTGGCGCGCCGCACGTCGCCGCGGCGCTTGACCTCGATGGAGGCGATGGCGGGCGAATACGTCTGGAAGGTCCGCTCGACGCCTTCGCCGCTGGAGATCTTGCGGACGATGAAGGCGCTGTTGAGGCCCCGGTTGCGCTTGGCGATGACCACGCCTTCGTAGGCCTGGACGCGCTTGCGCGTGCCTTCGACGACATTGACGCTGACGATCAGCGTATCGCCGGGGGCAAATGCGGGGATGGCCCGCTTTGCGCTCAGGCGCTCGACTTCTTCCTTTTCCAACTGTTCGATCACGTTCACGTTCGCTCTCCTGGTGCCATCGTGGCGGCGGTGTTATGGCCTGCGCATTCGCCGGTGCCCAAAGGCGGGCGCCGCAAGCCTGCTGGTTGTTCCGCCCCAGAGGATGGGGTTAATCGCTACTGCCCGAATTGCTTCTGGCGGAGTTGCCGCCAACCACCTGCAACAGTTCCGGTCGCAGCTGCCGCGTCCGGCTTCTTGCCTGTTCGTCCCGCCAGCGCGCGATCTGCTCGTGGTGACCCGACAGCAGCACCGCTGGAACCGCGCGGCCCCGCCAGGACTCCGGCCGGGTGTAATGCGGCACATCGAGCAGTCCGCTGGCAAAGGATTCCTCCGCCACGGACTGCGCCTTCATCGTTCCCGGCACATGCCGTACCACCGCATCGATCAGCGCCATCGCCGCGATCTCGCCGCCGGAGAGAATGAAATCGCCGATCGATACTTCCGCATCCGCAAACGCATCGATGAACCGCTGGTCGATGCCTTCGTAACGTCCACACACCAGCACCAGCGCCTCGCGCTGCGCGGCGCCCTGCTCCGGCCGGGCCGCCGCCGCCAGCGCCCGCACCTGGGCGTCGCCCAGCGGCGTGCCGCTTGCCGACAGCACCAGCACGCGGGTTCGGCCGTAGCCAGCCGCCGACTGCGCCAGCCGCGCCGCCCCGACACATTGGGCCAGCGGTTCGGCCATCAGCACCATGCCCGGACCACCGCCGAAGGGCCGGTCATCGACGGTACGGTGCGCATCGGTGGCGTACGTGCGCGGATCCCAGCACTGCAAGTGCCAGAGGCCGCTCTCGTGCGCGCGACGCGTGACGCCGTAGTCGGTAAGCGCCGCGAACATCCCGGGGAACAGGGTGACCACGTCAAAACGCATGTGCGCCCCCACTCGTGCCCGGCCTTGCCGCAACCCGTTTCGCAACGGCCCGCCCGTGCTGCGCGCCGTACCGCATTTCATGCCCGGCCTTACAACCAGTCGGCTTCCCAATCGACGCGTATGACCCGGTCCTCAAGGTCCACGCCGTCGATGTACGACGGGACCATGGGGATCAGCAGCATCGCCTGGGCCGGATCGGCCACACCGGCCCGGGCGCCCGGCACCCGGGCAATTTCCAGCAGGTCATGCGCGCCGTTGCTGCGCAGGCTGGCGACAACGCCCAACTGCGCGCCGCCGCGGTTCACGACCTGCGCACCAACCAGGTCCACCCAGTAGTACTGGCCCTGCGGCAGGCGCGGAAAACTCGCGCGCGACACCGCAATGCCACAACCTTTCAATGCCTGCGCCGATTCCGGATCGTCGCAGCCGTGCCACTTTGCCACCAGGGCCGCGCCCTGGGAGCGCACGCCGGTGATGTCGAGCGGCGTTGCGTTTTCGCTGCCGCCCGCCTTGCCACTGGCTGGCGCAGCGGGCCCGGGCCGGCACAACCACCACTGCCGGACACCCCGCAGCACCTGGGCGTCTGCCGAATGAGGCTGAACGTGCACCCAGCCCTGCAGGCCGTAGGCCCCTCGCAGGAAGCCGACTTCGACAAGGTCGGCGGGCACCGCGACAACAGGCTTCATGGCGGTTCGCGACGCCGCACGCGCAACCGGCAGTGATTGCGCCGGCGCGTCGGCGACGATCAGTTGGCTGCCGAGGCTTGCGGGGCTGCTGCCACACCGGCGCCGGCCGGCGCAATGCCGTCCTTGCCGCCGTATTGCTTGACCAGGCGGGCAACCGTGGGGCTCATTTGCGCACCAACACCGTTCCAGTAGCCCAGGCGGTCGGCGGCAACGCGAAACTTGACGTCGCCGGCAGCTGCCACGGGGTTGTAGAAACCGACGCGCTCGATGAAGCGCCCATCGCGCGGGTTGCGCGAGTCGGTTGCAACGATGTTATAAAATGGGCGCTTCTTGGCGCCGCCCCGAGCCAGCCGTATGACCACCATGGAATTGTCTGCCTTGCCCAATGTCGGTAAACCGGGGATTGTAGCCCGGGGCGAGGGGTGAGGCAAGCCGCTGTCCGGAACTCGCCTGGGGCCGGATTCCTGAGCAATTGCAAAGCAGTCTCCATCGTGCCGGACCGGGTGCGGCGAAAGGCGGATCAGGTGGCCGCGCGCCGCATTAATCCGGCGTTCATCCTGCGCTTGCAGGATGCATCATCGTCCCATGGCCTCCCGACCCGACTGCAGGCACGGTTCGGCTAATGCGTTTGGCCGTGGAACTTACCGCCCGCAACGGCAGTCCGACTGGCATCCCGGCAACGTGGCCACAGCGCAGGAGCAACCCATGAGCACCGATTTGAAGAACGACATCACGACAATGATCGCGGAGCACTTTGGCATCGATATCGCCAAACTGTCGCCGGAAGCCGATGTCGCCAGCCTGGGAATCGATTCGCTGTCGATGATCGAATTCATGTTCCAGATGGAAGAAAAATTCAACATCCAGATGGCCGACACCCGTGCGCCGCTGGCCACGGTCGCCGATGTCATCGCGGAAATAGAACGGGCGCTGACGCTCCAGGCAGTGCCGCAACCCGCGTAAGCCGCGGCCGGCGCGCCGCGCGATCGCGGCGGCAGCGCCGCTTCAGGCCAGTCGCGGCTTGAGCCCGCGGACATCGTGGTCTGAAACAACCCCCATCACGCGACGCTCGTCGTCAATCACCGGAATGGCCCGCAGGCCGTAACGGGCGATGGCCTGCACGGCATCGCGCAGGGTATCGTCGGGGCCCAGCGTGATGAGCTGTTCGGTCATGAGCGAACCCAGCGTCTGGTCCTGGCCGGCGGACACCAGGTCGCGCAGGCCCGCCACGCCCAGCAGGCGATCCTGCGAATCGACGACATACATGTAGGTGAGCACATCCTTGTCGTGGGCGAGTTCGCGGTAGCCGGCAAGCACGTCGCGCACCACGGCGTCGGCGGGCAGGCGGATGAACGACTGCGTCGCAAAGAGCAGGACGTTCTCGTCATGGTGCTCGACGATGCGCCGCACCTTGGTGGCATCGGCCGGAGCGAGCAATTCCAGGATGCCGTCGGCGTCGTGCGCCGGCAGGATGGACAGGATATCGGCAGCCTGCGCCGGACTCATCTCGCCGATCAGCCGGGCCGCCCGGTCGTGCTGCATGGTGGCCATGAGTTCGCGCTGCACGCGGGGCTCGATCTCCTCGAGCGTCTCCGATGCATGTCCCGGATCGAGCTGATTGAATAGCGCCTGGCGCTGGCCGCTGTCGAGCTCTTCGAGGATGTCGGCCAGGTCCACCGGATGGATCTCGTGGATCTTCGACTTGAGCACGTTGAGCTTTACGCTGCCCGAGAAGCTGCCCAGGTCGTCGGGCAGGGGCTGCACATACAGCCATGAGACGGTGGAGTCGCGTCCGGCCTGCTGCGCCATGAAGTTGGCAAGGTGGCGCAGGCCGAGCCGCCGCAGCAGGCTCTGGCGGCTGAAATCGACCTCGCTGGCATAGAGCTTGCCGGCCTGGAAGGCCAGCTTCACGTCGTAGACGACCTCGACCTCGCGCCCGTCCATGTCGAGGATCTTCTTGTCCAGGATGTAGTCGCGCAGCAGGATGGCGCCCGGCGCCGGCGCGGCCTGGTACGCATCGAGGCTTTCGACATCGATGGCGATCTCGTTGGTGGAGATCACCACGACCTTGTCCCAGGGAATGAGCAGCGAGGGCTGGCCATAGGGCCGGCTGACCAGCAGCTGCACCACCTCGGGCAGCCGGCCCGTCTCGACGATGACGAGGTCCTGCAGCCGGCCGATCTTCTGCGCGTGGCGGTAGACCCGTCGGCGTATGACCTCGCTGAGGAAGAATTCGGGCTCGACTACGGCAACCATGACCGTCCATCCGCTTTCGTTGAAAGCCCCGCGGCGCCAGGGCCGGCACGGGAGCAGTTGCGCATTCCGGGCGCCGGCATCAGGCGCTCGCCAGCATCGCGAACTTGTACAGCAACAAGGCGACCAGCAAAATGAGGTAGATCCGCAGCACCAGCAGCGCCGTGCGCACCAGCGGCGACATCGTGATGCGGGGCGTGGCGTAGCGGGCGTTGATCGCCCGGAACTTGCGGACCACACGGAACCAGCTGCGCAGCATCGCCGTTGCTCCTAGCCGAACAGCGTCGGGAACAGCACGCTGATGCCGTACAGCGTGGACAGGACGATGATCAGCATCACGATCGTGCCGCCGATGAGGTTCTGCAGGGTCGAATTGGCGTATTCCCCCATGTGCTCCCGGTCATTGAGCAGCAGGATAAGGAAAACCAGGGCCGCCGGCAGCAGGGTGACCGCGATCACCTGCACGAAGAGGGTGATCAGCACCAGCGGTGCACCGGGAATCAGCACCACGGCGCCGGCCGTGACCAGGGTCACGAAATAGCTCGCGTAGAACCAGGGGGCTTCCTTGATATTGGTGTTGAGCGAATGCGCCCAGCCGAAAATCTCGCCAAATGCCCAGGAACTGGCCAGCGATATGCAGATCGCCCCCAGCAGGCCGGCGTCGAACAGGCCGATGGCCATGAAAGTGCCCACCCAGTGGTGGGTCTCCTGCAGCTGTGCCGAGGCCTGGGCGGCACTGTCGATGTCGACCCCGCGCAGCACGGTGCCGGTCACGACCACGATGAAGACGGCCACGATGATGGTCAGCACCGAGCCGAGCCAGGTGTCGAACTTGCCCCAGGGGATATCCTTTTCCAGCATGCCCTTGTCGACCACCGCGCTTTGCTGGAAGAACAGCATCCACGGGGCGATGGTGGTGCCGATATTGGCCATCAGGAAGAAGAACAACTGGCCATCGAAGCCGCCGGGAAAGTTCGGGATGAAACCCTGCCGGACGATGTCGCGCATCGAGGGGTGGACCATGAAGGCACCCGGGATGTAGACGAGATTGAGCGCGCAGAAGAGCAAAGCGATCTTTTCCCAGGTCCAGTAGCGGCCATTGAGGACGATGGTGCCCAGGAGCAGGATCACCAGGACCACGGTAAGCCACCCCGGAATGCCGAAGATCTCCAGCGCGGAGGTCATGCCCACGAACTCGGTGACCAGGGTGAGCCAGTCGACGATCATGAGATCGATGAGCGAGAACCAGCCCCAGAAGGCGCCAAATCCGCTGAAAATGGCCTCGGCGTGCCCCCGCTTGGTGACCGCGCCCAGCCGGACGGTCATCTCCTGCACGTAGTAGGCAACCGGGATCAGCAGGACCAGGAACCAGATGAGGTTGTATCCGTACTTGGCGCCCGTGGCCGCGTAGGTCGTGATGCCGCCGGCGTCGTTGTCGGCGACCATGACGACGATACCCGGCCCGGCAATGACCAGGTACAGCTGCACGGCCTTTACCCCCTTGCGCAGGCGGTAATAGAGTTTGGCAAAGAAATTCATCGAGTGGCGGATCCGCCCGGGAGGTGGGCATTGCGGCGCCGGCAATCGCCGGCATGCACGCGCAAAGGTGTTGCGGCGCTGGGCAGAGTCTACTAGCCCGAAGCGCCTGCCCTCAGCCGCTCAATCCCAGGTGCTCGATGCCGCGGTTGATGCCGGCCACGCCGCCGAAGAGCTTGGAATTGAGCTTGACCTGCAGCCGCAGGTCGTTGACCGAATCGGCGTTGCGCAGCGCATCCTCGTAGGAGATGAGCTCGGCCTCGTGCAGGTCGAACAGCGACTGGTCGAAGGTCTGCATGCCCTGGTCGCG
>Ga0075030_100002873_pt1 | contig 15696 bp, 11 predicted proteins | sample LitLauG_LLR_2012_FD_71393 | JGI IMG/M metagenome (GOLD analysis project Ga0075030, IMG submission 71393) | Freshwater sediment microbial communities from Pennsylvania, USA - Little Laurel Run_MetaG_LLR_2012 | ecosystem: Environmental > Aquatic > Freshwater > Creek > Sediment | place: USA... | reverse complement strand
GCGATTGAACTGGCTTCTCGCACACGGCAAAGCCCCGCGTTGGTCCCCGACTGCGCGTTTCGTGCAGGTCGACATCTCGCCGGCGGAGATCGATAGCAACCGGCCCATCGCCGCACCGGTTGTTGCGGATATCGGGTCAGCAATGTCCGCATTCTTGGCCATGCTCAAGCCCGGACAAATTCAGCCACAAACCGCCTGGATCCAAACGATCGGGGAGCGCAAACAGCACAATATCGAACGCATGGCGGCCCGCCTCAACGCCAATCCCAGCCCGATGAACTTTTCCACCGCACTTCGCGCGGTTCGCGATTTTCTCGCCGACAAACCAGACATCTACCTCGTCAATGAAGGGGCGAACACGCTCGACTTCGGCCGCGACATTATCGACATGCACGAGCCTCGCAAACGTCTCGACTCCGGGACCTGGGGTGTGATGGGTATCGGTATGGGTTATGCCATCGGCGCAGCGGTCACGAGCGGTAAGCCTGTCGTCGCCATCGAAGGCGATAGCGCCTTCGGCTTCAGCGGCATGGAGATCGAGACCATTTGCCGCTATTCGCTCCCGATCGTCACTGTCGTCTTCAACAACGGTGGCATCTACCGTGGTGACGACCTGAACCGTCGCGGAGGCGCCGATCCGTCACCAACCATTCTCATGAAGAGCGCGCGCTATGACAAACTCATCGAGGCCTTCGGCGGCACGGGTTATCATGTGACCGATCCCCAAGGTCTTACCACGGCTCTCACCGATGCCCTCGCGTCAGGTAAGCCGGCAGTCATCAACTGCGTCATTGATCCGAGCACGGGAACGGAGAGCGGTCATCTGCAGAGTCTGAACCCGACCTCCCACATCGACGGTGGACGAAAGTGAAAGCCATCGCGACCATCGCCGCCGGACCGCTCCCGACCAACCTTTCTGAGTTGCTCACGAGGCATGTTCAGGAGCAACCCCAGCGAACTGCCGTCGGGACCTCAGATCGCGGGACCGTACTTAGCTACAGCCAGCTTGACGCACTCATCCGGTCGGCGATGGTCCAACTCTCCGTGCTCGGAGTGAGCCGCGGCGCCACTGTTGCGCTCGTCTCGGACAATTGTGTGGAATTTGTGGTAAGTCTACTGGCAGTTCTGTCTTCGGGCGCTCGTGTCGCGTCGTTGAACCCGGCGCTTACCTCTGCCGAATTGAGTACGCGACTCTTGGAACTCTCCGCGTATGCCGTGCTCGCTCCGGAACATCTGGCGAGCAAGCTGGAGTCTGCGGGCGGAATCGCCGGAAGCACGGCCGCGTGGATCATGAGTATCGAGAGTTCCGCCGGCGACGATGAAGTAAGAATTACGAATACCGGCCGGCAAAGCCCGGCGCCTGGCTTGGCGGCCCACACGACGGTCCCGATCGACGGTGAGGACGTGGCTCTCTTGATGTTCACCGCGGGGACTACCTCCGCGCCAAAGCTTGTTCCCTTGACTCACAGCAATGTTGTCGCATCGATCCGGGGCATCGTCTCCGGGTACGATCTATCGCCGCAGGACGCGACGCTGATCGTGATGCCTCTGTTCCATGGCCACGGGCTCGTGGCGGGGCTGCTGGCAACTCTGGCAAGCGGAGGCAGCGCCTACCTCCCGAGCACAGGTGTTTTCTCGGCGCACTTGTTTTGGGCAGACGTCTTCCGCCTCGGTGTGACGTGGTACACAGCGGTGCCTACCATTCACCGCATTCTCCTGAACCGCGCGTCCCACGAGTACCCAAGCGGTTCTCCGCCGCCACTCCGGTTCATCCGCAGCAGCAGCGCACCGCTTGACGAAGACCTCGCCATAGCGACGAGTTCTACGTTCCGGGCCCCGATGATCTCCGCCTATGGGATGACCGAGACTTCTCATCAGTTGGCGTCCAACCCGCTCCCCGCCCATGGACCCAACAAGATATCGTCGGTGGGCCTGCCCACGGGAGTGGAGATCCGAATTGTCGCTGAAGATGGATCGGACACTCCGCCGGGCGGCGTTGGGGAAATCTTGGTTCGCGGCGCAACGGTTACCGCTGGCTATCTCAACAATCCGCGCGCTAACTCCGCGAGCTTTGTCGATGGATGGTTCCGCAGTGGCGATCTCGGCAGCCGAGACGCGGATGGCTACATATTCGTGAGAGGAAGGCTCAAGGAAATCATTAACCGCGGCGGAGAAAAGATCTCACCGGGCGAAATCGACGCGGTCCTCTTGTCCAACCCGAAAGTGCTCGAAGCGGCATCGTTTGGCGAGTCCGACGCAATCTACGGAGAGAACGTCCAGGCGGCCGTCATTCTGCGTCCGGGGATGGAAGCGGCTGAGGGTGAACTGCGAGACTACTGCCGCACGAAACTCAGTGCCTTCGAAGTACCTGAACGGATCTACATAGTGGCCGACTTTCCCCGCACAGCAAAGGGATCCACCGATCGGCATGCGCTTGCCGCACAATTCAGGAGTCGGCCGACTATATCACGTGGGGGTTCGGAGCCGCAATGAAGCTACCTTTATACGAAACACGTATAGAGTGGGGACTGGCCACTTTCCTCGCCCTGATGGCCGGCTATTTGGATGGCTATGGGCTTCTTGTCCTGGGAACCTACGTCTCGTTCATGAGCGGGAATACGACGACTGTCGGCCTAAGGAGTGGGCAGGACAATTTCCATGCCGCCCTGCCTTCCGCCATAGCCGTGCTGTTCTTCGTCACCGGCAGTTTCTTGGGAACCCTCTTTAGTCAAGCTAGATTCCGTCATTCCCATCGCCTGATCTTCGGCGCGATTGCCGGCTTGCTGGTGACCGTTGCTGGATTAGAACGACATGGCCTGTCGAGCGGCGCTTCCCAAATCGCCCTACTCAGCCTGGCCATGGGTATGATCAACCCTGCGTTGTCTAAGGTCGGCGCAGAGTCAGTGAGTCTCACGTTCGTGACTGGCACGCTGAGCAGAATAGGCGCCCATCTCGCCGCAGCCGCACGGCGGAAACCTGTGCCGGACGCACAAGGCCCACGGGATTCCCATCTCGCCCGCGCTCGCATTGACGCAAGCATATGGTTGGGGTTTCTGGCGGGCGCAGGGCTGTCCGGAATGGCGGGTTCCCATTTCCGATCGTGGGCACTGTTGCCCCCCTGTATCGTTATGATCGCGTTAGGCCTTTTTAGCGAGGACGCGACGCCGTCATCCGAGAAGGGGATGATGTCTTCGATCTCCAAGGATGCGCAACACAGTGTAGTTCGGTGAGCACGGAGGATTCATCCGCGCGGATCGAATCGTAGCGTAGGGAGGGCAGATATGTCGATGTCTAGATTGGTAACAACTTCCGGCACGCGTGGGTTGATTTCGCTGCTCTGTGTCAGCGGCGCGATTGCGCAGCTAGCGGACAGCGAAGAACCCGCGCCTGGAGCCTTGCACGATGGATCAAAGTCCGGAACCTGGCTGTTCCCGGTGGAGAGACTGAATTTGGCTTTGCCTCGCTGGCTTCGATTCGGCGGTCAATTTCGCTCTCGCTTCGAAGGCGAGGATGGTGTGAAGTACACGACGACGAACGATGCCTATCTGCTGACCCAATTTCGATTTGACGTCACGATTCAGCCGACCCAGTGGCTCACATTCTTCGGCGAGACACAAGACTCTCGCGTCTTTTTCAATCAACACGTGCCTGACGCTGTGCCGTATCAGAACACGTGGGATATCCGCCAGGCATATGTTCAGATCGGCAGTGTAAAGGAAGGCTGGGCGGACGTTATTGTTGGCCGCCAGGTTTTCGCGTTCGGCGATGAACGGGTGATCGGACCCTCTGACTGGCTCAACATGGGCCGCACCTTTGACGCGGCCCGCCTGGACCTGCATCAGCCCGGATATAAGGTCAGTCTCTTTGCCTCGTCCGTCATCATTGGCGTGGACGGTGCGATGGATCATCATCTCCAGAGCAACAACCTATATGGCGTTTACGGCAGCTTCCAGAATGCCATCCCGAAGGGAACACTGGAGCCCTACGTTTTGTGGCGGGTCGCTCCGGGGAACGCGGGACTGCCGGAGACCGCCAATCTCGGTCATCTCAACGAGGTCACCCTCGGCGTGCACGCGTCGGGCGCCCTGCCGGCCGCATTCGACTACGACATCGAAATGGACCGCCAGACGGGGTCGCTAGGCCCGGACTCGATCCGCGCGTGGGCGGGATACTGGAACCTGGGCCGAACGTTTCGCGGTGTGCCGTTGGCGCCGAGGATTTTTATCGAATCGAACTACGCCTCAGGATCCGGCAATCCCAGCGGGCATACCTGGAGTACGTTTGACCAGATCTATCCTTCGAGTCACGACAAGCTCGAGTTCGCGGACCAGTTTGGCCGGAAAAACATTCAACAAATACGCGCGGGTATGGAGCAAACGATCGGTAAGAAATGGAAGTTCAAGCAGGCCTACGAAAACCTCTGGCTCGCGACCACGCAGGACGCGCTCTACGCAAGTAGCGGCGCGATATCCATACCCGCTAATCCCACAGCGCCCAGCCGCCACCTCGGGCAGGAAATCGACTTAATCGGTGAGTATCAGGTCCACAAAGGGATCACGGCGGGATTCGGCTATGCCCGCCTCTTTTCGGGCCGCTATCTTAGGGCCGTCTCGCCGGGGAAGGATTACGGTTATCCGTTCGCGTATCTGACGTACGGATTCTAAGACTCAAAGAGGAATATCTCAGAAAGGAAGTTCCATCATCATGGAGGAAACGACTCAAAACCATCGAATCACCAGGCGCGGCATGTTTCACGCTGGGTCGGCCGCGCTGGCCGGGCTCTCCGCGCTGACGGTTGCCAATGCCCAGGATGCCGGAAAAAAGGCTGAGCGATCGCCCGACCACCACCTGCCGAACGAAACAGCGCCCGGGGCGCATGACCGTCTATATTGGCGATTCACGCGCCCGGACCATGGATTTTGAAGAGGGCGATGTGGGCTACGTGGTGCAGTCCACACCCCACTACATCGAGAACACGGGCGATACCGACCTGGTATTTCTGGAGATGTTCAAGAGTGCTCGCTACGAGGACATCTCGCTCGGCGAATGGATGGCGCACACGCCACATCAATTTGATCGATCAGCACCTGCACGTGGGCAGAGCAATGATCCATGCGATTCCCAGGGAAGAGATGGTGATCGTCCCCGTGTAAGCCTTTGAATCGCATTGATCGTTACTCAAAGAAGAGTGTTCTTTGTCAATTCAATTAAGGAGTAGGTGTATGTTTAAAACGGTTTTGGTAACTGGCCTGGCGCTTGGTGTGCTCCACGGCCAGGAGCGAACGCCAGACGAGAGATTGCGCACCGCTACAGCGGTGCTTCATGAGATCCTGTCCGCACCCGACAAGGGCATACCAGAGGACCTTCTGGCGAAAGCCCAATGTGTCATGCTCGTCCCTGGGCTGAAGAAAGCAGCCTTCCTGGTAGGCGGCGAATACGGTCGCGGCTTCGCGCTGTGCCGTCGCGAAGGGGAGTGGGGCGGTCCGGCGGCAATTAAACTCGGCGGCGGCAGCTTTGGCGCCCAACTTGGTGGCGAGTCGACCGACGTCGTCATGCTGGTGATGAACCGGCGCGGGATGGAAAGGCTGGCCTCAGATAAGTTCACGATCGGCGGCGACGCCTCGGCCGCGGCCGGTCCGGTGGGACGAACCGGCGGGGCGGATACGGATATCCTGTTGAACGCCGAGATTCTGTCGTACTCTAGAACGCGCGGAGTCTTTGCAGGAATTTCGCTGAATGGAACGGTGGTCAGCCGCGACGGCGCCGAAGACCGCAAGCTCTATGGACACGAGGTTCGCAGCCAGGATGTCCTGACGGGTGCTGTGCCGGCGCCAGTAGCCGCGCGAGCGCTTGCGTCCGAATTGGGCCGCTATTCGCCCGGAAGGCGGTAACGGCGGTGGTCCCGGCGTGGAGGTCCGCGCCGCATCAGTCACCGGAAGAAAGCGCGGCGCAAGCCGCCTGGGTTGACCAAAACCTTGTAAATCATTGATTCTTAGCAAGAGAACCGGTACTCATGTACCGGTTTTTTCTTTTTGGAGAAGAACCGGCGTGATCGACGATGCCCTCGATGTCGGAGCGTGGGGGGGGCGCGCCGGGACGCTGTTCGGGCGCCGAAGAGGTTCTTTTCGGACGATCCTAGGGCGGCGATTGGCGTCGCCCTGGAACCTGAAAACCCGCCGAAGCTGGCGGAGGCCGCGCTCCGCCATCGTGGAATTCCAAGCGGGCTGCACACCCATGAAGCTGGATTACGAAGGACGCTCGAAACTACGGACCGCCGCTCGAAAGCGGCTGGAATCGTCTGGGGCTGATCCACATGGAGGCCAAGCTGTCACTAAGCCTTACAGTCAAGAACTCCGGCGCGGAACTATCGCGAGGCTCAAGTCCGCGCCGGGTAAGGGAAAGAACAAACCGCCACGTTACCTATTCGCCCCTCTATCGGCCGGACCCGGAAGCGCGCGGGGCGCCCGCTTGACCTCGCCCCGATAAGCTTCGTCGATGGCAACGTGATGCTGGTCCAGAGTGGTTCCGGTAGCCCGCTCCAGAGCAATTTTCGCCTTGATGTAAGCGCCTTTGGAAGAGACTTCCGTGGAGCGGGCCTGGGCGAGGTAATTCTGATACTGGATCACCATGAGATTGGTGGAGAGCCCGACGGCGAACGTCTGCTGTTCCACATTGACCGACTGGTCCTGAAGACGTCGCGCCTCTACCGCCGCTTCGTAAGCCGCACGTGCCTGCAGCATAGACTCCTCGGCGTTGGCGACCTCCAGTCGCACCTGGTCCTCCAACTGCTGGCGGCGCACTTGAGCCTGCCTGACCTGCAATTCGTCGCGCGCCGCATCCGCTTGGGCAACGCGATTCCGCAAGGGCAGAGTCAATTGCACCCCAACTCCGTAGGACGGATAGTCGCGTCGAAACAGTTGTCCCAACGCCGTCCCATAACCGCCGGTGTTCAAGCTCCCGGAGACCGTGCCGGCGAGAGGGTTCAGATCGCCTGCCATGCCGCTGCTCTGGGCGGTTCCCACCAGATCCAATTGCGGTTTCAGAGCGTTGAGCGATCCCTTCAAACTGATCTCCGAATTCTCCACCTGAAGACCGGCGCCCGCCAGATCGGGACGATTCCGGATCGCCTCGCCGACCAGGTCGGGTAGCGGCTGAACGGCTTCCTGTTCAGGCACATCGAGCGCGTCGGTGGGAATAATGTGGGCCGCGAGCACTTGCGGGTTGGCGAGTCCCCCACGGGTAATGACCGTCTTCACGATCAGTTCCTGCTGCCGCACCAGACCCTGCGCGGTAATCAGCGCCTGCCGGCTCGCTGCCACCGCGGCGTTTGCCCTGGTCACTTCGATCGGCGCCTGGGTGCCTTGGTCCACTTGATTCTTGTTGTCCTCATATAGACGTTCGGCCAGACGGAGAGCTTCCTGCTTGACTTTGACGTCTTCATTCAGGCTCACAAGGTCGGTATAGAGGCGTGCGACGCCGGACACGGTGTCCATCACCTGCTGACGGAAAACCAGGCCGGCAACTTTCTGGCTGTTGCGCGCGATGCGGATGTATCGCTTGTTCAAACTCGCCCCAAAACCCTGCAGAAGCGGTTGCGTGATCGTGAAACCGAAGCTGGAATTGACAAACGGATTGTACGTGTAGCGAGTGGCGTCCGTGGAGTACCGGCTGTTATCGAAGTTGACGCTCAGTTGAGTTCCCGAGGAGAGCCCTACGTTCATACCGGCGTTTGCGTTTACCTCGTTCTGGGCGAGCCAATTAGAACCGCTGAGGATTGTGCTGTTTTCGGGCGTTGTTACGTGCTGCCGGTTGAATTGACCCGACAGGATTGGATCGTATTGAGGTACGGCAGGCCCGTTTGACAGTGGGGTCACGCCGGTCACCGAAAGATTATTCTGCTGTTGGCTGATCAGCGCGATGTCCGAGAAGTTCGTGTTCACCAGCGGCGAAGGAGTAGATCCGGCAGTGAGGTTCGTCAACAGCGGACCGTTTGGGCCGCCGATGCCGGGGGCGGGTTCATTCACCAGCAGGCTCAAGCCCCGGAGCAGTCCGCCTCCCTGGGACCGCAACAGATCCGTATCCGAAATCTTCGGCAGGTAACGTTCCAGTTCGATGTCCAGATTGTTTTCCAGCGCCAGTGCGATGGCGTCGTCGAGCGATAAATACAGTTGTCCGGCGCGCATCAGGTCGAAGATCCGTTGGGAATTCCGTAAGTTTACAGGCGCGACTGCCCGCGGCCTGTAGGGGCTGGCCAATCGGCTGAAGAGGCTGCCGTCGGAAGGCCGGCTTTGCGGCGTTTGCTCGACGACACTTTTCCCCCCGCTCTGTGCAGGCGCGAACCCGCAAGCAAGGATCGACAGGAGCGCTGATTGAATAAGGGACTTCATCGCTTATTTACTCGGGGCTGCCATTTGCACAATGGCGCCCTCCTTCACCGCATCACCGGGGTTGACCACAACGGAGTCACCATCATGCAAGCCGTCCAGGATTTCAAGTGTAGTGCCATAGTCTCTACCTGGCTGGACGTTCTGGAAGTGAACGATCCGTGCGCGGGCCAACGCAGCTTGATCCGTTCCGGCCGACGCGGCTTTTTCCAGCTCTGATTGGCTCAACGGCCGTAGCACCGCCAATGTTGTGCCGTTTGCCTCCACCACAAGCGAGGCATCGGGAACCAAAAAGGGCGGGACCACCCGATTTGTGGAGAAGCGAACCGTCGTGTACATGCCGGGCAGCAAAACCCCGGTAGGGTTGGCCACCTGCACTTCGGTTAGCAAGGTTCGGGATGCGGCATCCAAGGCATTCGAAGTCCGGGTGATTTGGCCTTGAAACGACCGGTTCGGTAATTCCTCGATGCTGACGCTGGCTGGTTGTCCCACATGGATACCCGACGCTTCACTCTGGGGCAGCGACACCAGAACGCGCAGCCTGCCGATCTGTGCAACGCGAAAGATCTCACCACTACTCGGCACGTCCGAAGGGCCGGCCACGTTTTGCCTGGTGGGTCCCTGACTGGAACCCGCTGTGGAGATGAGCGCGCCTACATCAACGTTCCTCGCCGTGACGATTCCCGCGAAAGGCGAGGTGACCTTCTCATATGCCTGAAGCGTGACGAGTCTATCCAATGTGGCTTTGGCGGCGTGAACGAATTCTTTCGCCGCCACCACATTCTTCTCACCGGCCGTCACATTCGCCTCGGATGTCTTGGACGCTGTCATCTGCATATCGCCGGCCTGACGTGAAACCGCACCGGTTTTTGTCAGCACCTGGTAGCGCTGCCATGTGACCGCCGCCAGATCCCGCGTCGCGATCAGTTGCTGCAGGGTAGCCTCTGCCTGACCGAGCTGGCCTTCTGCCTGCGCCAGCGCAGCCTGTGCCTGCGTCACCTGTTGATCGAGGTCGGGCGCGTCGATTTCCGCCAACAACTGGCCGGCAGAGACCCGGTCACCGATATCGACGTATCGCCGCTTCAAGTAACCGGCGGCGCGTGCGTAAATGTATGCCTCGGTGATCGGTGTGATGCTGCCGGGAAAGGACACCTCGGTCAGCTTCGGCGCTCGCGTGACCATCGCGGCGTTGACAATGGGCGGGGTGTTTCTTAGCTTGGCTGCTGCGCTGTCGAGCTGTTCCGTGGTGCTTCTCCGCGGAAGATAGCCGGCGAGAAGCGCAGCAGCGACCAGCACTCCCGGCAGCAGCACCGTTATGAACAGAGTCTTCATTGAAATGCGGCTTAACATAGTTGGTAACTCCTATTCACCCGCTTCTCGAGCAATTTCCGCGTCAAGATTCAACGGCGGCTTCTTGCGGAGCCAGCTATACATGATTGGGACGAAGAACAGAGTGGTCAGCGTGGCCAGCAATAGGTCGCCGATCACGGCCCGGCCTAACGGTGCGTTCTGCTCGCCTCCTTCGCCCATCCCCAATGCCATCGGAATCATGCCGATGATCATGGCTAGAGCGGTCATGATCACCGGCCGAATTCGCGTGAACCCTGCCGAGAGGGCCGCCTCCTTCGAGCTCATGCCCTGCTCCCGTTCATCGTTGGCGAACGTGACGAGAAGGATGCTGTTGGCCGTTGCCACTCCGATGCCCATAATTGCGCCCATCAAGGCCGGAACACTCAGCGTGGTACGAGTCAGGTAAAGCATCCACAGAACGCCGGCCATGGCTCCGGGCAGCGCCGTAAGAATAATGAACGGATCGAGCCACGATTGAAAATTGACGGCCATCAACAGGTAGACCAGAAGGACCGCGAAAACCATGCCGCCGGCCAGACGCGTGAAAGAACTCTGCATGGTGTCTACCTGCCCTCGCAACTCGATGGTGGAGCCTCGAGGCAGGCTCCTCCGCGCCTTGTCGAGGATGCGATTCACGTCGGCGGCGAACCCGCCTAAGTCGCGGCGATCCGGACTGGCGTAGACATCAATCACCGGCTGCACATTATAGTGGCTCTCGATTTCCGCCGAGGTCGTCCGCTGCAAGCTGGCCAGATTGTCCAGGAGTTGCGTCGTCCGGCCGCCGGCGAGGGTCGTGATTGGCGTCCGTTGCATGGCGTCGAACGAGGGCACCGCGTACTGTGGAGTCTGTACAGCAACGTTATAGTTCACGCCGTTCACCGGATTGAGCCATTGATTGGGCGCCACCTGGCCGCTTGAGGAGAGCGAAATCAGGAGGCTGCTGGCCACATCTCGCTGTGTGAGTCCCGACCCGTCGGCTTTGATCCGGTCGACGTTCACCTTTACCGTCGGATAATCGACCTGTTGCCGGACGAACGTGTCCACTGCGCCCGGGAGCCGGGCGATCTCGTCCCGCAATTGCGTCGCGATTCCGTAATTTGCGGCCGCATCGTTGCCTGTAACCTGCACGTCGATCGGCGCGGGCAGACCGAAGTTCAGGATCTGGCTGGTGATGTCCGCCGCCTGGAAGAAAAAGATCTCGTCAGGGAATCGGACGGCGAGGCTGGCACGGAGCTGGCGTGTATACTCGATCGTCGGGTGGTGTTTGGGTTTGAGTGAAATGAGAATCTCCCCGTCCCCCGATCCGTTGGTGGCGCTATCGCTGAACGCAAGGTTGATCCCTGAGTTGGGGAGACCGATATTGTCAAGGATGGTATCGAGTTCCTGAGGTGGAACCAGGCGGCGGACTTCCTCCTCGACGGCGCCAAAGACCTGCTCGGCCTCTTCGATGCGAGTTCCCGAAGGACACCGGACGTGCAGCCGCATCTGGCCCGAATCCACGTAGGGAAAGAAGTCCTGTCCGACGAACAGCACCAATCCCAATGACGAAAACGCGAATATGGCAAAGGCGCTCCCAACCACGAGCCGATGCACCAGCACGCGCTCAAGCAGATGGTGGTAGCTCTCGCGCAACTTCTCGAAATGCCGGTCGAAGGCCTGGTGAATTCGCCAGATCGGTCCGGCGGCCTTGGCGGCGTTGGCAGACTCCTCGCCCTCCTGATACAGCGGAATCTCGACGGGCAGCAGGTAGTGGACCAACGTCGGCACAACCGTTCTAGTCAAGAGGTACGACGTGAGCATGGCGAAGACGACAGCCATGGAAAGCGGCGTAAACAGATATTTCGCCGCGCCCGAGAGCATGAGCACGGGAACGAATACGATGCAGATGCACAAAGTGGACACGAAGGCGGGCACGGCAATCTGCTGGGCGCCGTCTAAGATTGCGCGCACCAGCGTCTTGCCCTTCATCGCCATGTTGCGGTGTACGTTCTCGATTTCCACCGTGGCGTCGTCCACCAGAATCCCAACGGCCAGGGCCAGACCGCCCAGTGTCATCACGTTGATGGTCTGGCCCAGCATGCTCAAAACGATCAGCGACGTGAGAATCGAGAGCGGAATGGAAAGGCAGACGATCAGCGTACTGCGCCAGCTTCCCAGGAACAGGAGAATCATGAGTCCGGTCAGGACGGCGGCAATGGTGGCTTCACGCACCACGCCGCTCACCGATGCGCGGACGAAGAGCGATTGATCCAAGAGGGGCGTAATGTGAAGCGAGGGCGGAACGGTTGCCTCCACAGCCGGCATCAGCTTCTTCACTCCATCGACGACTTGCAGAGTGGAAGCGCCTCCGTGTCTCAATACCGTCAGCAGCGAGGAGCGTTTTCCGTCGGCCCGGACGATGTTCGTCTGAACCTGGTATCCATCCCTCACTTGCGCGACGTCTCGCATGTAGACGGGGGCGCCGTTCACAGTCTTGATTGGCACATCGTTGAGGCCCGTTACCAGGTCTGGACTGCTGTTTAACTGAATCAGGTATTCGCGGGTGCCTACTTTCACCGTCCCGGTGGGAAGAATCAGATTTTGAAGACCGAGCGCATTGGACACGTCAGTTGCCGACAGCCCCTTGCCGTATAGCGCACCAGGATTCAAGTCGACCATTACGCTCCTGACCTTGCCGCCATAAGGCAAGGGCACAGAGATTCCCGGCACCGTCGAAAGACGAGTGCGGATGAAGTTCTGCCCGTAATCGTAGAGTTCCTGTTCGGTGAGGGTGTCGCTGCTGAGGCCCAACTGGAGTATCGGAACGCTCGACGCATCATACTGCACCACCAGCGGCGGGAATATTCCGGGCGGCAGAGTGCGAAGAATCGTCTGATTGACGGCGACAATCTGTGACATTGCCAGATCGATGTTTGCCCCTGGTTGCAGGTACAGGCGAATCAAGCCCACGCCATTGTAAGCAGTCGCCTCAATGTGCTCAATGCTGTTGACCGTTGTGGTCATCGCGCGTTCGGAGATCAACATAACGCGCTTGGCCATGTCGTCTGCGCTCATGCCGGTATAGGACCAGATCACGCCGGCTACGGGGATGTTGATGTACGGAAATACGTCCGTCGGCGTCGTTAGGGCCGACATCACACCCAGGACGGCGATCAGGATCGACATGACGACGAAGGTATACGGGCGGCGAAGCGCCAGCCGGACTATCCACATGCCGCTCCGTAACTGCATTCACCTGGCCATCGCGGGATCGAGGCGTATCCTCATGACAGGCAATCGGCTTAGGCTCTGCGTCGGATCGAGTCGGGGCCGTCCGCACGACACCAATGCCTTCTAATCGACTCCACGATGCAGGCCTGTCGCCGCGCTCGGGTGGAACTTGCGCACCCAGATGGATATGAACCAGGGGCCGGACGCTGGCAAGCCACTTGCATGGAAGGATGAATGACGGGAGCGTTCGAATGGCGAATAATGGAGACGCGATTCCTCTACGGCAGTTCGGTCGTCACAAAGTCAGGATCTCGGCGCTCGGCTTTGGGGGACATCACTTAGGCGATGCACCCGACGAGCGCACCGCGGTACGCCTCGTGCGCGAGGCGGTGGACGGCGGTATTACGTTCTTCGACAATTGTTGGGAATATCACCGCGGCAAAACCGAGGACTGGATGGGCGCCGGTTTAAAGGGAGTGCGCGATCGCGTCTTCCTCATGACCAAGGTCTGTACGCACGGCCGGGACAAAGAGCTCGCGCTGCGCATGCTCGACGAATCGCTGCGGCGGCTGCGAACCGATCGTCTGGACCTTTGGCAGATCCACGGTGTCTCCTTCGAAAACGACCCCAGCCTGTTCATCCGGAAGAACGGCGCCGCGGAGGCCCTGTACCAGGCCAAGAAAGAAGGCAAGGTCCGGTTTGTCGGGTTCACGGGACACAAAGATCCATCCATTCACCTGAAAATGCTGGCCACGGGCTTTCCGTTTGACTCGGTGCAGATGCCTCTCAACCCTTTTGACTCGCAGTTCCACAGCTTTGAGCAACAGGTGCTGCCCGAGTTGAACCGCCGGGGAATCGCCGCGCTCGGGATGAAGCCGATTTGCGGCCATGGCGAGCCGGTACAGAAGGGTGTGCTCACCGGGGAAGAAGCGCTGCGGTACGCGATGAGCTTACCTGTGACTACTACGATTACCGGAATCGATAAGCCGGAAGCCTTGCAGCAGGCACTCAAAGTAGCGCAAGGCTTCGAGCCGATGCAGCCGGAAGCGATGCAATCGCTGCGCGACCGCTGCCGGCAGTACGCGGCGGACGGCAGATTCGAAGTGTACAAACTTTCGCTCAGGTTCGACAACCCCGAAGCGCGTCTTTCTCACCGATTTCCGCTCGACATGCGGCAGGTTGAAGTGAGGGAGATGCTGAATGAAACAGACAACAGCGGGCATCCCTACCCGGCGGCGAAATAACATGGCGTCCGGACTCGATCTGACCAGAAGAACTTTTGTGGAGGCGTTTATGCTGGGAGCCGTAGACATCGCAGCCCAAGGGCAATCGGGCGCGGGAGTACCCAAACGGCCGCTCGGCCGCACCGGCCTGGAAGTTTCGATTTTAGGAATTGGCGGCTACCACCTCGGCTCCGTGGACACGGACGCGGAAGCCACCCAGATTGTCAACGAGGCCCTGGACGCCGGCGTGAACTTCTTCGACAATGCCTGGGAATACCATGACGGCATGAGCGAAGAGCGGATGGGACGCGCACTCAAGGGCAAGCGGGACAGCGCGGTCGTGATGACCAAAGTCTGTACGCATGGACGCGACAAAGCAACGGCCATGCGCCAGCTTGAAGAATCGCTGTCGCGCTTGCAGACCGATCGTCTCGACGTGTGGCAGATACACGAGGTGATCTACGAAAACGATCCGGACCTGATTTTCGCGCCAAATGGCGTGGCGGAGGCCTTGCTACAAGCCAGGCAACAGGGCAAAGTGCGGTTTCTCGGCTTCACCGGCCATAAGGATCCATCGATTCATCTGAAGATGCTTGGGCACAACTTTCCGTTTGACACCGTGCAGATGCCTCTCAATTGCCTGGACGCAACGTTCCGCAGCTTCGAGTCCAACGTCCTGCCGGAGGTAAACCGCCGCGGTATGGCGGCGCTGGGCATGAAAAGCCTGGGGGGCAGCGGCGAGCTGGTGCGCGAGGGGGCAGTCATGGTCGCCACGGGACTACGCTATGCCATGAGCCTGCCGGTGGCTGTGACCATTAGCGGCATCGATTCCCTTGACGTGCTGCACCAGAATCTCGAGATCGCGCGCGGTTTTCAGCCCTTAAGTGCTTCCGAGATGCAGACCGTCCGCGAAGCCTGCCGATTAGACGCCGCGGACGGTCACCTGGAGCTATTCAAGACAACCAAGAAATATGACGGGAACCTGGGACGTGAGATGCACGGGTTTCCATCGGCCTCGGAGCTTCCCGTGTGAAAACTCCGTCACTGGCCGGAGCCGGATCTGTCTTGTGCAGGTTGGCAACCTACATAAGCGTTAAGATAACGCCGTTGCCGAAATGACCGTCGTTGCGCGCGCGACCGAGTCTCAGGCCCGCGCTTATTGTAGCTTCCTAGAAGGCCGTATCTGGCCAATGTACGGATCGTCGCGGACGCTCGGAGCCGCTAAATACTATGCCGTTAGGGAGGACCTTTCCCGATATGCCCAGCCGATGACAGCAGCGTGGGTCATGCGTCAGTTCGCCACCAGACGGTGGCTCGCGCGCAATTCCCTTCGCTTCTATCCATGCCGCTGTACCTGGCCTCCAGGCATGCGACCTGTGCTTGGCGACGTCGACCCCCAACTTTGGACGGTAGTTTAGTACAATGTCGCAGTGAAAAGAGCAATTTGCGATGGCTAGCCCGCCGATTCGCATTCTGAGCGTCGAGGATCATCCGGTTTTCCGCGAGGGATTGAACACGATTATTGCGTC
>Ga0075030_100002871_pt1 | contig 15707 bp, 12 predicted proteins | sample LitLauG_LLR_2012_FD_71393 | JGI IMG/M metagenome (GOLD analysis project Ga0075030, IMG submission 71393) | Freshwater sediment microbial communities from Pennsylvania, USA - Little Laurel Run_MetaG_LLR_2012 | ecosystem: Environmental > Aquatic > Freshwater > Creek > Sediment | place: USA... | reverse complement strand
CGCAGCGCTTTGCGCCCACCTGATCCTCGATGTGCACGGCGGCCGCGCCGGCCTTGCCCAGCGAGCGCACGGTGCGCGCGATATTGAAAGCGCTGGGGCCAAAACCGGTATCGATGTCGACCAGCAGCGGCGTATCGCAGACATCGGTGATGCGGCGCACGTCGGTGAGCACGTCATCGAGCGTATTGATGCCCAGATCGGGCATGCCCAGCGAGCCGGCAGCGACGCCGCCGCCCGATACATAGAGGGCACGGAAACCCACCTGCGTCGCCATCAGCGCGTGATTGGCGTTGATGGTGCCGACAATCTGCAGGGGGCTCTCCTGCGCGAGCGCCGCCCGGAAGCGCGCGCCGGGTGTTGCGCCAGGCCCCGCGCCAGGCCTTACGCTGGGGCCAGGGACCGTCATGCGCCAGCGCCCAGCAGGTGTTCGACGCCGGCGCGCTCCTCCATCAATTCGGCGAGCGTCTTGTCCAGGCAGGCGCGCGAGAACGCGTCGATGGGCAGGTCGCGGATGACGTGGTAATCGCCACCGGCGCACGTGACCGGGAAACCGAAGATGGTTCCTGCCGGTATGCCGTAGCTGCCGTCGGAGGCAACGCCCATCGTCGTCCAGTGGCCGTCGGTGCCACGGACCCAGTCGCGCACGTGGTTGATGGCGGCGTTGGCAGCGGAGGCGGCCGAGGACAGTCCGCGCGCCTCGATGATGGCGGCGCCGCGTTTGGCGACGGTGGGCAGGAAAGTATCGCGGTTCCAGGCTTCGTCATTGATCAGTGCGGGAACCGCCTGGCCATCGATGGTGGCGAATCGGTAGTCCGGGTACATGGTGGTGGAGTGATTGCCCCACACGCAGAGCTTTTCTATGCTTTGCACCGGCTTGCCCAGGCGCGCGGCAATCTGCGACAGCGCGCGGTTGTGATCCAGCCGCAGCATCGCGGTGAAGTTGCGCGGCGACAGCCCGGGCGCCGACTTCATGGCGATGTAGGCGTTGGTATTGGCCGGGTTGCCGACCACGAGCACTTTCACCGAGCGGCTGGCCGCTGCGTCGAGCGCCTTGCCCTGGGCGGTGAAGATCTGCGCGTTGGCCGCCAGCAGGTCCTTGCGCTCCATTCCGGGGCCACGCGGCCGCGCGCCCACGAGCAGGGCGATGTCGATATCGCGGAACGCCTGGGTGGCATCCTGGAAGGCCTGCTGCGAGGCAAGCAGCGGAAAGGCGCAGTCCTCGATTTCCATCATGACGCCCTTGAGAGCCTTTTGCGCTTTTTCGTCGGGAATCTCGAGCAGATGCAAGGCCACGGGCTGATTCGGGCCGAGCATTTCCCCTGAAGCGATGCGGAACAGCAGGGAGTAACCGATCTGGCCGGCTGCACCGGTTACGGCTACGCGGACGGGGGCGGCGGATGGTGAGCTCATTGCGGGTTTTCCTTTGGCGGTAGTGGGGGATGCGGCGTACTGCAAAAAGTGTAATCCTGCCGTGCTGGCGAGCCCGTCCAGTATACGCCGACTCATATATAAGACATAAGATTGTCTTGCGCTTATCGCGCTCTTCTGTTTCACTAGCGCATTGCGGCGACTCGCCCGCCCAGGGCGATGCCGCGCGACTTGGGGATATGTCCCGTAACCATCTATGAGTCTTGCATCCTCCACTGCCAACGCGGCTGCAGAGCGCTCGGAGCGGGCCGCGGTGTTTTCCCCTTTATACAAACAAATCAAACGCTTGCTGCTGGAAAGTCTGCGCCGGGTGGAATGGAAGCCGGGCACGGCCATACCCAGCGAGCAGGAACTGGCGGCGCGCTTCCAGGTCAGCCAGGGCACCGTCCGCAAGGCCATAGACGAACTGGCCAGCGAGAATCTCCTTGTGCGCCGGCAGGGCAAGGGCACCTACGTTGCCACCCACCATGAGCCGCGTTCCCAGTACCGCTTTTTGCGCCTGCTGGCCGATGACGGGGCCGCCCCGGCCGCACACAGCCGGTTTGTGGAATGCCGCCGCGTGCGCGCCCCGGCCCAGATCGCGGCGCACCTGGGGATGAAGGCCGGCGCCAGCGTGGTTTTCGTCCGGCGCTTGCTCCTATTTGGAGCGCAACCGGTCGTGCTCGACGACATCTGGCTGCCCGGGCGCATGTTCCGCGGGCTCACGTACGAGCGTCTGGCCGCTTACTCGGGGCCGCTTTATGGTCTTTTTGAATCCGAGTTCGGGGTGCCCATGATTCGTGCGGACGAGCGGCTGCGGGCGGTCGCCGCCGACGAGCAGAACGCGCCCTTGCTCCAGGTCGATGTGGGCAGTCCGCTGCTGCTGGTCGAGCGGGTGTCCTGCACGTATGGCGACCGCCCGGTCGAGGTGCGAGTAGGCCTTTGTGTCACCCAGGACCATTACTATCACAACATGTTGGCGTGATGCGCGCGCTGGCCGCGGGCCGGTCATTTCTTCGCGAGCGCGGGAATTGCGTCAGAATAGAGGATGAAATCTGGATGTGCGGCGATGCAAGCGAACTGCAGCCCGTTGTTGTTGCGATCGGGCCGCGCCACGCCAGGCACTGCGCGTTATCCGCTGAAATGATCCTGGCCGCACTGGCTTTGAAATCTACATGACCCAACTGCCCCCCAACCGGCCCCAACCCCGGCGCCAGTTCCGCAATATCGGCATCGCCGACCTGATCAACTACCGGCTGCCGGTGCCCGGGGTGATCTCGATACTCCATCGCATCAGCGGCCTGCTGATGTTCCTGCTGCTGCCCTTCCTGCTCTGGCTGTTTGACCTCAGCCTCAGTTCCGATCGCAGTTTCGACCGCCTGGTCGCGTTCTGCGACGGTACTTTCGCCCGCCTCGTGCTGCTGGGCCTCGGATGGGGCTTGTTGCACCACCTGTGCGCCGGGCTGCGCTTTCTGCTCCTGGATCTGCACATTGGCGCGGACAAACCCCTGGCCCGGCGCAGTTCGTGGATCGTGTTTGTGGTGAGCTTGCCCCTGACGGCCGTGTTTGGCCTGTTCCTTTTCGGAGTCATTGGATGAGTGGCAGCCTGCGACGCACGCCCGTCGGTGCCCATTACGGCCTGCGTGAATGGCTCGCGCAGCGCGTGACAGCGCTGGTCCTGCTGGCATTCCTGCTGTTCGTCGCGGGTGCGCTGATCGTCGAGGGCCGTCATGACTACCAGGGCTGGGCCGCCATATTCGCTCCCCAACCGGTCAAGCTCATCACGCTGCTGGCGTTTGCGGCGCTGTGCTATCACGCCTGGATCGGCGTGCGCGACATCTGGATGGACTACGTCCACCACACCGGGTTGCGCCTGGCCTTGCTGACACTGACCATCCTGTGGTTGCTGTACTGCCTCGCCTGGGCCGGACAAATTCTCTGGAGCGTCTGAAGATCATGCCGTTGGCACGTCGCCGTTTTGATGCCGTCATCGTGGGAGCCGGCGGTGCCGGCATGCGCTGCTCGCTGCAGTTGGCGCGCGCGGGCCTGAGCGTGGCCGTGCTCTCCAAGGTCTTTCCCACCCGGTCCCACACCGTGGCGGCGCAGGGTGGCATAGGCGCCGCACTGGGCAATATGACCGAGGACGAATGGCTTTGGCACATGTTCGACACCGTCAAGGGTTCCGATTACCTTGGTGACCAGGATGCCATCGAGTTCATGTGCCGCGAGGCGCCCAATGCCGTCTATGAACTCGAGCACCTGGGCATGCCCTTCGATCGCAATCCGGATGGCACCATCTATCAGCGCCCGTTCGGAGGGCATTCGGCCAATTTCGGGGAAAAGCCGGTGCCGCGCGCCTGCGCCGCTGCCGATCGCACCGGACACGCGCTGCTCCATACGCTGTATCAATGCAACGTGGCCGCCCGCACGCAGTTCTTCGTCGAATACATGGCGCTGGATCTCGTGCGCGACGCCGACGGCGACTGCATCGGCGTGGTGGCGCTGGAAATGGAAACCGGCCAGACGGTACTGCTGGAGGCCCGTGTAACTGTGCTGGCCACGGGCGGGGCAGGGCGGATCTTCGCTGCGTCGACCAATGCCTATATCAATACCGGCGACGGCCTGGGAATGGTGGCTCGGTCCGGGCTTCCCCTGCAGGACATGGAATTCTGGCAGTTTCACCCCACCGGAGTGGCGGGCGCCGGCGTGCTCATCACGGAAGGCGTCCGCGGCGAGGGCGGCATTCTGCTCAATTCGCGCGGCGAGCGGTTCATGGAGCGCTACGCGCCCACCCTCAAGGACCTTGCGCCGCGCGATTTCGTCTCGCGCTCCATGGACCAGGAGATCAAGGAAGGCCGCGGCTGCGGCCCCGAGCATGATCACGTGCTGCTCAAGCTCGACCACCTGGGCGCCGAAACCATCATGAAGCGCCTGCCGTCGATCCGCGAGATCGCCGTCAAGTTCGCCAATGTCGATCCCATACGCGAACCTATCCCGGTCGTGCCCACCATTCACTATCAGATGGGTGGCATTCCCACCAACGTCCACGGCCAGGTGGTCGCCCCGGTGGGCGGCAAGGCCGACACCGTCATCGGCGGCCTTTACGCCATTGGCGAGTGTTCCTGTGTCTCCGTGCATGGTGCCAACCGGCTCGGAACCAATTCCCTGCTCGACCTCATCGTTTTCGGGCGCGCTGCCGGTAACCATATAGCTGCGGCCCTGGTCAAGGGTGGCGCGCACAAGCCCACCCCGGGTGACGCGGGCGACGCAACCCTGGGCCGCCTCGCTGCGCTCGATGCGCGGCCCAGTGGCGAGCGTACCCAGGACGTTGCCAACGATCTGCGCCGCGCCATGCAGGCCCATTGCGGCGTGTTCCGAACCGATGCCCTGCTGTCCGCGGGCGTGCGCAAGGTGGCCGAGCTGGCCCAGCGGGCCCAGCACGTGGCGATCAACGACAAGTCGCGCATTTTCAACACGGCGCGCGTCGAAGCCATCGAGCTGTCCAACCTGATCGAGGCCGCGCGCGCCACGATAGAGTCGGCCCTGGCGCGAACCGAAAGCCGCGGCGCGCATGCGCGCGATGATTACCCCGAACGCAACGATGCCGACTGGATCAAGCACTCCCTGTGGTTTTCGGGCGAACGCGGCCTCGAATACAAGCCGGTCCATCTCAAGCCGTTGACGGTGGACAGTTTCGCGCCCAAGAAACGCACGTTCTGAACGCCCACTGCCCCCCAGCCGGATTACGCCCAGCACCATGCGCCAACTTCTCAAGGACACCCGAGCATGACCGTCACGAGTCCCGTTGCCGGCCCGGTATCGGCGCGCAGTGCCAAGACACTGCGCTTTCGCATCTACCGCTACGACCCCGACCGCGATGCCAAGCCGCGCATGCAGGATCTCGAGGTCAAGCTGCACGCCAACGACAAGATGCTGCTCGATGCGCTCATGCGCATCAAGGCCGATGTCGACGACAGCCTGTCGTTCCGCCGCTCCTGCCGCGAGGGCGTGTGCGGCTCAGATGCGATGAACATCAACGGGCGCAATGGCCTGGCCTGCATCACCAATCTGCGCGAACTGGCGCAGCCCATCGTGCTGCGGCCCTTGCCGGGGCTGCCGGTGGTGCGCGACCTCATCGTCGACATGACGGACTTTTTCAACCAGTACCACTCGGTCAAGCCCTACCTGATCAACGGCACGGTTCCGCCGGAGCGGGAGCGCCTGCAGTCGCCCCGGCAGCGCGAGGAACTCGATGGGCTGTACGAGTGCATCCTGTGCGCCTGCTGCTCCACCTCCTGCCCCAGTTTCTGGTGGAACCCCGACAAGTTCGTTGGCCCCGCCGGTCTTTTGCAGGCCTACCGGTTCATCGCCGACAGCCGTGACGAGGCCACCTCCGACCGGCTCGACAATCTCATGGATCCCTATCGCCTGTTCCGCTGCCACACCATCATGAACTGCGTGGACGTCTGCCCCAAGGGTCTCAATCCGACGCGGGCCATTGGCAAGATCAAGGAAATGATGGTTCGCCGGGAAATATGAGCCATGCTGCGACCATTGCCCACCGGACCCGGCCGCCGGGCCTGATGCCCCCGCCCATGGCAGATGCCCCGTTGCTGGCCGACCCGGATGCTCCGGCTGCCGTGGCGCTGCGGCGCCTGCGCTGGCATGCGCGCCGCGGACTGCTGGAGAACGATCTCATGCTGGAACGGTTCTTCGAGCGCCATGCGCGCGGGCTCGATGCCACGGCGATAGCGGCGCTGGAGCGCCTGCTCGCCCTGCCCGACGGCCAGCTTCTCGATCTTGCGCTGGGCCGCGAACAACTGCAGGGCGATCTGGATGCCGAACCGGTTCGCCACGTGCTGGAGTTGCTGCGGGCGGCTTGAAACCGGCTTGCGCGGCGCGCGTGCGGCGCCGATGTCCAGCTTGTATCAGCTAGTGTGTACGTGTGGATGCGACTGTCGATTGATGCGATTAGCCTTTTGAGGAAAATGCCATGGCACTGACGCCTTCGAACGAAAAAGCCACGCTGACCTTCAGCGACGGTACGCCTTCCCTGGAACTGCCCCTGTACAAGGGCAGCATCGGACCGGACGTCATTGACATCCGCGCCCTGTACGGCAAGACTGGCAAGTTCACCTACGACCCGGGCTTCCTCTCGACGGCGTCTTGCAATTCCACCATCACCTACATCGACGGCGACAAGGGCGAACTCCTGTACCGCGGCTATCCCATCGACCAGTTGGCCACGCACTGCAATTTCCTCGAGGTTTGTCACCTCATCCTGTACGGCGACCTGCCCGACACGGCCGGCCGCGGCGCGTTTTCCCGTGAGGTGATGCACCACACCATGGTGCATGAGCAGATGCAATTTTTCCTGCGGGGTTTCCGGCGCGACGCGCACCCCATGGCGGTCATGACGGGTCTCGTCGGGGCACTGTCGGCGTTCTATCCGGATTCGATGAACCTCAATGATCCGGCGCAACGCCATATTTCGGCCATCCGGCTCATCGCCAAGATGCCGACGCTGGCGGCCATGGCCTACAAGTACACGATAGGCCAGCCCTTCGTCTATCCGCGCAACAACCTCACATATTCGGCCAACCTCATGCACATGATGTTTGCCACGCCGTGCGAGGAATACGTTCCCAGTGACGTGCTGTCGCGTGCGCTCGACCGCATCCTCATCCTGCATGCCGACCACGAGCAGAATGCCTCCACCTCCACCGTGCGCATGTGCGCCTCGTCGGGTACCAACCCCTTTGCCGCCATCGCGGCCGGGGTTGCCTGCCTGTGGGGACCGGCGCACGGCGGTGCCAACGAGGCCGCCCTCAACATGCTCTACGACGTGCAGAAGCAGGGTGGCGTGGCCAAGATCGGCGAGTTCATCGCGCAGGTCAAGGACAAGAACTCCAATGTTCGGCTGATGGGCTTTGGCCATCGCGTCTACAAGAACTACGACCCGCGGGCGCGGCTCATGCGCGAGACCTGCCATGAAGTGCTCAACGAACTGGGCCTGCACGAGGACCCGCTGTTCAAGCTGGCCATGGCGCTGGAAAAAATCGCCCTGGAGGACGATTATTTCGTCAGCCGGAAACTCTACCCGAACGTCGATTTCTATTCCGGCATCGTGCAGAAGGCCATCGGCATTCCGGTGTCGCTGTTCACTGCCATCTTTGCCGTGGCGCGAACCGTCGGCTGGATCGCGCAGCTCAATGAAATGATCTCCGATCCCGAGTACAAGATCGGCCGGCCCCGTCAGTTGTACGTCGGCCACGAACGCCGGGATGTGCTGCCGATCGACCAGCGTTAGGGTGCGCGCAATCACGAGCCGGGTGCGAAACGGCCGGTTTTTCGGCCGATAGCGCCGCGGCACGGTGGCGGTACCGGTGCTAGGATCCAACGCGCGTGCGGCATGTGGCAGTTTCAGCGCAGCGGGGTGCAATAGTCCCGTTTCCTGACGGCCGCGTGCGGCAGGTGCGGCGTATCGCGAACCCGGAAGCCGGGTCTGCGAGATTCGACTGGCGTGGCCGGTCGGGCAATTTTGACGAGAAGCTCGTTCGAAAGGGCAGGCAACACCATGATGCGACAATTCCAGGCCAACTCGTACCTTTTTGGCGGCAATACCCCGTACGTGGAAGAACTGTACGAGCGGTATCTCGATAATCCCGGATCGGTTCCCGAAAAATGGCGCGCCTATTTCGACCAGATGCAACTGGTCCCGGCGGCCGACGGCAATTCATCCACGCACGACGTGGCGCATGCGCCCATCGTCGAGTCCTTCGCCATGCGCGCGAAGGCGGGCACGTTGCGCCCCGCGGTCGCCGCTACCGATCTGTCGGTGGCCCGCAAGCAGGTTCACGTCCAGTCCATCATCGCCGCCTACCGCTTCCTGGGCAGCCGCTGGGCCGACCTCGATCCGCTCAAGCGCCAGGAACGCGCGCCCATTCCGGAACTGGAGCCGGCCTTCTATGACCTGACCGAAGCCGACATGGACATCGTGTTCTCCTCGGCCAACACGTATTTCGGCCAGGAGCAGATGACGCTGCGTGAGCTCATCGGCGCGGCGCGGCAGACGTACTGCGGCACCATAGGGGCCGAGTACATGTACATCGGCGATCCGACCCAGAAGCGCTGGCTGCAACAGCGCCTCGAATCCATCCGCTCCACGCCGTCCTTCTCGCCCTCGCAGAAGCGCCGCATTCTCGATCGCCTTACCGCTGCCGAAGGACTGGAGCGCTACCTGCACACCAAGTACGTGGGCCAGAAGCGTTTCTCCCTCGAGGGCGGCGAAAGCTTCATCGCGTCGATGGACGAACTGATCCAGCATGCCGGTGCTTCCGGTGTCGAGGAAATCGTCATCGGCATGGCCCATCGGGGCCGGCTCAATGTGCTGGTCAATACCCTGGGCAAGATGCCCCGCGACCTGTTCGCGGAATTCGAAGGCAAGGCCGCGGCCGACCTGCCGGCCGGCGACGTCAAATACCACCTTGGGTTTTCCAGCGACGTCTCCACCAACGGCGGTCCCGTGCACCTGTCCCTGGCGTTCAATCCCTCGCACCTGGAGATCGTCAATCCAGTGGTGGAGGGGTCGGTACGGGCGCGCCAGGAGCGCCGCGGCGACCATATCGGCAAGCGGGTGCTGGCCGTGCAGGTGCACGGCGACGCCGCGTTTGCGGGTCAGGGCGTGGTCATGGAGACGCTGGCGCTGGCCCAGACCCGCGGCTATGGCACCGGCGGCACCGTGCACATCGTGATCAACAACCAGATCGGTTTCACCACATCCGATCCGCGCGATTCGCGCTCCAGCCTTTATTGTTCCGATGTGGTCAAGATGATCGAGGCGCCCGTGCTGCATGTCAACGGCGACGACCCCGAAGCCGTGGTGCTGGCCACCCGCATTGCCATGGATTTCCGCACCGAGTTCCGCAAGGATGTCGTGATCGACATCATCTGCTTCCGCCGGCTGGGCCACAACGAGCAGGACACGCCCGCGGTCACCCAGCCGCTCATGTACAAGAAGATTGGCGCCCATCCGGGCACCCGCAAGCTGTATGCCGACAAGCTGCTGGCCCAGGGCGTGGTCTCGGCCGACGAGCCCGACGCCATGACTCGCGCCTACCGCCAGGCGCTGGACGAGGGGCACCAGACAGTCGACCCGACGCTCACCAACTTCAAGAGCAAGTACGCGGTCGACTGGGCACCCTTCCTCAACCGCAAGTGGACGGACAGCGCGGACACCGCAGTACCCATGGGTGAACTGCGCCGCCTGGCCGACCGTATCACCCGCATCCCGGAAAACTTCAAGCTCCACCCGCTGGTGGAAAAAGTGGTGGCCGACCGCCGCTCCATGGCCGAGGGCAAGCTGCCGCTCGACTGGGGCATGGGCGAGCATCTGGCATTTGCATCGCTGGTGGCCAGCGGCTACGCGGTGCGCATCACCGGCCAGGATTCCGGGCGCGGCACCTTCTCCCACCGCCACGCGGTCCTGCACGACCAGAACCGCGAACGCTGGAGCGAGGGCACGTACATTCCGCTGCAGAACATCACCGAGCAGCAGGCGCCTTTCGTTGTGATCGACTCCGTCCTTTCGGAAGAAGCGGTGCTCGGTTTCGAATATGGCTTCTCCACGGCCGAGCCCAATACCCTGGTTGTCTGGGAGGCCCAGTTCGGCGACTTCGTCAATGGCGCCCAGGTCGTCATCGATCAGTTCATTTCTTCGGGCGAGGTCAAATGGGGCCGCCAGTCCGGACTCGTGCTCATGCTGCCGCACGGCTACGAGGGCCAGGGGCCCGAGCACTCGTCGGCCCGCATCGAGCGTTTCCTGCAACTGGCAGCCGACAACAATATGCAGGTGGTTCAGCCCACCAGTGCGGCGCAGATCTTCCACCTGCTGCGCCGCCAGATGATCCGGCCCTTCCGCAAGCCTCTGGTCATCATGACGCCCAAATCGCTGCTGCGGAACAAGGACGCCAGCTCGCCCCTCGAGGAACTGGCGCGCGGCGAATTCCGCACGGTGATCGGCGACAGCGTCATCGCCGACCCGCTCAAGGTCAAGCGCCTGATTGCCTGTTCGGGCAAGGTGTATTTCGACATCGCCAACGCCGCCAGCGAGCGCAACGCCGATACCGTGGCGGTGGTCCGCGTCGAGCAGCTCTATCCGTTCCCGCACAAGGCGCTTGCCGCCGAGATCAAGCGCTACCCGAATCTCGCGGAGCTGGTCTGGGCCCAGGATGAACCGCAGAACCAGGGCGCGTGGCTCTATGCCCAGCATCACCTGCTCGAAAACATGAGCGAGGGGCAGAAGCTGGCCTACGCCGGGCGGCCGGCGTCGGCGTCCCCGGCCGTGGGGTATTACGCCAAGCACGCCGAGCAGCTCAAGACGCTCATCGATGCGGCGTTCGGAAAATTCAAGGGTCTGGTGCTGAACAAATAGCGCCCTCGCGGTCACTAACGCCCCGTACCAGATGCATCAAACACGGCAAATCCTCGCAGGCAGTCGCGTTCATCCGGCCACCGCGAATTTACAAGGTTGATCATGTCGATAGTCGAAGTCAAGGTTCCACAATTGTCCGAATCGGTTTCCGAAGCCACCCTGCTGCAGTGGAAAAAGCCTGCCGGCACGGGCGTTGCCATCGACGAGATCCTCGTCGAGATCGAGACCGACAAGGTCGTCCTCGAGGTTCCCGCCCCGGCGGCCGGTGCCATCGTGCAATTGCTGGTTGCCGATGGCGCCAGCGTCGTTTCGGGCCAGGTCATCGCGCAGATCGAGACCTCGGGTGCCGCGGCTGCCGCCGCCGCGCCGGTTGCGCCGGCCGCGCTCGGCTCCGCGCCGGCGGCTGCCACTGCCGCCCCTCCAGCCGTCATGCCCGCCGCGGCACGGCTGCTCGCCGAATCCGGCCTTTCGGCCAGCAATGTTGTGGGTACCGGGCGCGATGGCCGGGTCACAAAGGGCGACGTGATCGCCGCCCAGAGCGCGGCGCCCCCGGTCAGCGCTCCGGCTCCGGTGCGCCCGGCACCGTCCGCACCGTCTGTTCCGGCAGTGCCCGCGCGGCTGCCCGAAGTGCGCGCCATCTTCGAGGCCAGTGCCCTGGATAACCGGCCGGAGCAGCGCGTGCCGATGTCGCGCCTGCGCCAGCGCGTTGCCGAACGCCTGGTGCAGTCCCAGTCGACCGCCGCCATACTCACGACCTTCAACGAGGTCAACATGCAGCCGGTGATCGACCTGCGCAACCGCCACAAGGACCGCTTCGAGAAGGAACACGGCGTCAAGCTGGGGTTCATGTCGTTCTTCGTGAAGGCTGCCATTGCGGCGCTCAAGCGTTATCCCATCGTCAACGCCTCGGTCGATGGAACGGATATCGTCTACCACGGCTATTTCGATATCGGCGTGGCAGTGGGTTCGCCGCGCGGCCTGGTGGTACCTGTCCTGCGCGACGTCGACACCATGGGTTTTGCCACGATAGAGAAAACCATTGCCGATTACGGCAAGCGCGCGGGCGAGGGCAAGCTCTCCATCGACGAACTTACCGGCGGCACGTTTTCCATATCCAACGGCGGCGTATTCGGCTCCATGCTCTCCACGCCCATCATCAACCCACCGCAATCGGCCATTCTCGGCGTTCATGCCACCAAGGACCGCGCCGTGGTGGAAAACGGCCAGATCGTCGTGCGTCCCATGAACTACCTCGCACTGTCCTACGACCACCGCATCATCGATGGCCGCGAGGCCGTGCTGGCGCTGGTGGCCATCAAGGAAGCGCTCGAGGATCCGGCGCGTCTGTTGCTGGAAGTCTAATTTCCGGAAAGTTCTGCAATGAGCCAGGCTTTTGATCTTGCCGTCATCGGCGGCGGACCCGGTGGATACATCGCCGCCATACGCGGTGCGCAGCTGGGCTTGCGCGTCGTCTGCATGGACGCCGCCAGCACCGCCGGGGGCGAGCCCGCGCTCGGGGGCACTTGCACCAACGTCGGTTGCATTCCGTCCAAGGCATTGTTGCAGTCGTCCGAATACTTCGCGATGGCGCAACATGGACTGGCCGAACACGGCGTGCGCGTCGCGAGCCCGGGACTGGACCTGGCGCGCATGCAGGCACGCAAGGACACGGTGGTCCGCCAGAACAACGAGGGCATCGCCTACCTGTTCAAGAAGAACAAGGTCACCTTCGTGCACGGTCGCGCCGCTTTTCAGGCGCGGGTTGCCGATGGATGGGAGCTGGCGGTTACGGGCGCCGCGGGTGCGAATGAGGTCCTGCGGGCGCGCAACGTGGTCATTGCCACCGGTTCGAATCCCCGCGCATTCCCGGGAGTGGCGTTCGACGAAGAACGCGTGCTCTCCAATACCGGCGCGCTTGCGCTTGACGAGGTACCCGGCAAGCTCGGCATCATCGGGGCCGGCGTCATCGGTCTCGAGCTGGGCTCCGTTTGGCGGCGCCTGGGTGCGCAGGTGACGCTGCTCGAGGCACTGCCGGCATTTCTGGGTGTGGCCGATGAAACCATCGCCAAGGAAGCCCTGAAGGCGTTCACGAAGCAGGGCCTCAAGATCCACCTCGGCGTGCAGATCGACGAGATCCGCGCGGGCAAGGGGGCCGTGCTGGTGCGCTACCGCGACGCCAAGGGCGGCAGCCAGGAGGCCTTGGAATTCGACCGCTTGATCGTCTCCATCGGCCGCGTGCCCAATACCGACGGTCTTGAAGCCGGCCGCGTCGGCCTCGCGCTAGACCCCCGTGGCGCGGTGGTCGTTGATGCGCATTGCGCCACGAATCTGCCGGGCGTGTGGGCCGTTGGCGATGTCGTGCGCGGTCCCATGCTGGCGCACAAGGCCGAGGAAGAAGGCGTCGCCGTCGCCGAGCGCATCGCCGGCGGCGCCGGGCATGTCGATCTCGCCACCATCCCCAGCGTCGTCTACACGGATCCCGAAATCGCCTGGGTGGGTCAGACCGAAGCCCAGCTCAAGGCGTCCGGACGCGCCTACCGCAGTGGCAGTTTCCCGTTCTCGGCCAACGGCCGGGCGCGCGCCGCGGGGCATACAACCGGCCTCGTCAAGATGCTGGCCGACGCCGCGACCGATGAAATCCTGGGCGTGCACATCATTGGCCCCAGCGCTTCCGAACTCATCTCCGAAGCCGTCGTCGCCATGTCGTTCCGGGCCTCGTCCGAGGATATCGCGCGCATCTGCCATGCGCATCCGACATTGTCAGAGGCCGTTCGCGAGTCCGCACTCGCGGTCGATAAGCGCACCCTGAACCTGTGACCCAGCCGGCGCGCGGCCGTGCCTGAAGCGCAATCCGTAATAGAAGGTCTGGCGGGCGCCCTGGCGGCGCGTGGCCATAGCGCCGATGCCGCGCAGCTGGCTGCGGCGCAGCGGCTGGAGCAGTTCCGCCTGGATTGGGTCGCATACAAGGCGCAACGCTCCAACGCCGTCACGCGCCTGCTGGTACGCCCGGCGATTCCGCGCGGAGTCTATCTGTGGGGCGGGGTGGGCCGTGGCAAGAGCATGCTCATGGATTGCCTGTTTGCCGCGGTGCCGGTCAAGCGCAAGACGCGCGTGCATTTCCACGAATTCATGCGCGGCGTGCACCGCGATCTGGAAGCGGTCAGCGGCAAATCCGATCCGCTCGAGGAAGTGGGCTTGCGCATTGCGCGCCGCTACCGGCTGATCTGTTTCGATGAGTTCCATGTGTCGGATATTGCCGACGCGATGATCCTGCACCGCCTGCTGGTCCGTCTTTTCTCGCTGGGTGTCGGCTTTGTCATGACCTCGAACTACCCGCCCGAGGGGCTCTACCCCGATGGCCTGCATCGCGACCGCGTCCTGCCGGCCATAGCCCTGCTGCAGGAGAAGCTCGATATCGTCCACGTGGACGGTGGCACCGACTACCGCTTGCGCGTGCTCGAGCGCCTCGAAACGTATTTCGTCGGCGTGGGAACCGTGGCCGACGATTACATGCACAGGGCCTTCGAGCAGATCGTCGAGAGCGCGGATGAAAACCCGGTACTGCGCATCGAGGCGCGCGAAATCCACGCACGGCGCCGTGCCGGCGGCGCGGTCTGGTTCGATTTTGCCGAGCTTTGCGGCGGCCCACGTTCCCAGAGCGATTACCTGGAGATCGCGTCGCAATTTCATACGGTGCTGTTGTCGAACGTGCCGCGGCTTTCGGCGGGCCAGTCTGCCGAGGCGCGCCGTTTCACTTGGTTGATCGACATCCTCTATGACCGGCGCGTCAAGCTGGTCATATCGGCGGCCGTGGCGCCCGATCTGCTGTATGTCGCCGGCTCGCTGGCCAACGAATTCTCTCGGGCCGTGTCGCGCCTCATCGAGATGCAGTCGCGCGAGTACGCTGCCCTGCCAAGGCGGCGTGATGCACCGGCGGTATAGTGCGCGCTGACGGATCAGGCGCTGCGGTCGGAGACAGCGGGGTTGCGACGGTGAAAATGGCGGCATTCCAGGGCGGGGCGGGTGCGGCGCATGCAGCGCGGTTCGTGCTCGCCGGTTGTGCCGTTTCGCTGGCCCTGCTTGCTCCGGCGGCAGAACGTGCCGATGGATCCGCCGAGTTGCAACCAGCCCGGCAGGATGCGCAGGCGCTGGTGGCGGACCTGCAGCGCCGGTACCCGCCGGGTTCCATCACCACGCCGGATCTTGCCGATCGTGCCCTGGTCGCGGCGCGCAGTGTGAACGCCGGCTTGCAGGCGCAGTTCGAGGTCGAGCGGCGCAAGTGCGCTCATGTGTTTTTCGTCAACCACTGCCTCGATGAGGCGCGCCGTGCCGAGCGCGCCGGTGATCATGTCGTGCGCCTGGTGACCATAGAAGCCCACGACCTGCAGCGCCATCGCGATGCCGACCTGCATGCCCAGAGCCGTGCCCAGGCCTTGCGCGACCAGGCCAGCCAGGATTTGCTCCGGCCGGAACGTGAGCGCCAGGCGGCGCTGAACGCACGCACGCGCGAGCAAAACGCGAGTGCTCGCGAGGCTGATGAAAAGCATGATCTGGAACGCGCGGCGCAGGACAGTGCGGCAGCCGAGACACGTGCCCGCGCGCACCAGGCCGATCTGGTTCGCAAGGATGCTGCACGGCCCGGCCAGGAAGCCGTTGCCCTGCGAGATTACCGCCAGAAGCAGGATCAGGCTGCCGCCTACGCCAAGACTCGCGCTGACGACCGCGAGGCCAACAGCAAGCGGCGTGCCGAGCGGGAAAAGGCGCGCGACGCCGAGGCCGCTGCCGAGCATGCGCACGCAGTGCCCGCGCCACCCGCGCACTAGCCCTGGCACGTAACGCCTAACCTCGGTAAGGCCTGTGCTTGTCC
>Ga0075030_100002870_pt1 | contig 15708 bp, 13 predicted proteins | sample LitLauG_LLR_2012_FD_71393 | JGI IMG/M metagenome (GOLD analysis project Ga0075030, IMG submission 71393) | Freshwater sediment microbial communities from Pennsylvania, USA - Little Laurel Run_MetaG_LLR_2012 | ecosystem: Environmental > Aquatic > Freshwater > Creek > Sediment | place: USA... | reverse complement strand
CCTCGAGGCAAGGGTAGTCACACGCACTTCCCTTGGCGACGAGGTGACTTCGCCCGAAGACTTTTCCTCGAAGGCGGAATTACTTCGCCAGTTGAAGGAAAACCCGATCTTTGCGGCGATGGAACGCCGATACCCTGGCTCAATCAACGAAGCCTGTGACAAGGCGTGGGCCGCTCACGAGCGCGGGGCTTCATTGGGGGATGTGATCAGCGAGGCAAGACAGGTAATCAGTGAAAAATCGCCTATAGCACTCAAGGAGGCCTCGCCCGCATTGCTTCAAGATTTCCTGGGGGTGCTGCTGGCAGAGTTGTCGGACGCACACGCTGCCGGGCCGCACGCTTGCGTGCAGTTTATCGATGGCGCAGCCAACTCCAGACACTTCTTCACGGAGCGGGTAAATCGCGATGACCAAGCATTCACATTGCGTCTGTTCTCCGAAGAAGGCGCGCGTGGGGGGCCGGTTTCCGATCGGCAGTTTCGACCGTTAGCCCGATTGGTCCTTGCCCAGCTCACGGATCGCGAGCAGTCGATTTTCACGAATCGGGCATCTCCTCCAGCGAGCGAGGAGGAGCGGTGCATGACGATGATCGAATTTTATTCGCAGGTGAATCTGCTGCCAGAGGAGAAGAAGATCGTGGTTCTTCGCGGATTTTTCCAGGGGACAAACTGACGAAAGTTCCAAATCTCGAAAGTGCGAGACTTGTCGCCGAGGAAAGCCAAAGGCGCATTGCGCGCTTCATGACGTTACCGTAACCCGAGAAGCGCATCCCGCAGCGGCACCTTCAATTTCGTTTCGGCTTCTGGCCGGCCTTTCGGTACGCTACGACGAGTCCAATTGACATCGGCGGACGCGGCGATGAATGCGCTGATTCTAGATTCCGCAGAGCGCAGGTGGCATATAGCGCACGCGCTCAATGGCTCGACCTGGGAAGCCATGAGGTTAACGATCGCTGCAGGGAGGCGAATCCGCATCAGCTCGGGTCAACTCTCGATCGCGATTCGAGCCGCGGGCAACGATGCGACATGGGAATTCCTGCGCGAGGAACTGGGATTCGTCATTGTCGGCGATCACACGGATTGGCAACTGGGTTTGCCAAAGGCCTTCCGGCAAGAACAACTGGAGGATGACCTGGCCTGGGACGGAATGCGAGGCGTTTTCGCCGACGCCACGAGGCCGATTTCGTGTCCCAGGGCCCGAGCGCTGCAGGAAATGGTCCCATCAAATCGGTCAGGGACGGGCGCTAGGCGTGCTCTGGTGCTAGCTTGGGCTGCCCGAGCTCTGCGAATTGGCGCGCTGAAAAGGGAAGGTCCCCCCGGGCCGATAGCGCAAGAAAATCCCTCTGCGGGTGACTAGGGCCAAGATCAACGGAGACCAAATGCTGGAAAGCAGGAAATCGGCAACCGTACCTAGAAAGCGAAATGGACCTTCGTCTCGCCTGATGTACCTTGCAGCCTTTCTGGCGGCCTTTGAGGCTCTTTTGGCCGTTGAGGCGCAGTCTCCCTTCGTCGACGCGATCGCGGCTTTGAGCCTCATTGTCGCGGTGGGTGTAGGGATATTCGTCGCTCTATGACATGAAACCGGTTCGCTGTATCGGGTGCGGTTGCCACGATTTCGCGGCGTGTTTTGACGAGGCCGCGAAAGGCCCGTGCTTTTGGATCGTGCTCGACGCCCAGGTTGGCGTAGGAGTGTGCTCGGCATGTCCCGAGGATCTCTCGCGGTGGAGGCGTGGTGATCGGAGTTTCGCGGTTCCCGTGGAGCCTTTGTAGCCCTCGCAATGCGCTTTCTCCTACTTTCCGATCTCCATTTGGAATTTGCCTCCTTCCAGGCGCCAGAGGTTGAAACTGACGCGGTGATTCTTGCCGGGGACATCGGGGTTGGGACTGATGGCCTAGCCTGGGCGCGTAACGCATTCCCGGCCATACCGATCCTTTACGTCGCCGGGAATCACGAGCATTACGGGCAGGAAATCAACGACTCGCTACGTTGCCTGCGATCAGCTGCGACAGATCTCCGAATTCAATTCCTGGATCGCGACGAGATCGAGGTGGGCGGCATTCGGGTGCTTGGGTGCACGCTGTGGACGGACTTCGAACTCTATGGCGCCGAGCGCATGGTGGAAGCTATGCGCGCCAGCATGGTTCTCAATGACTACCGCATGATCCGCGACGGGGAGTCGCTCATCACCCCCGAAAAGACCCGGGCATTGCATTTTAGGGATAGAGCGTGGCTGGAGGAGCGGCTTGCCAGGCCCATTCAGGATGGTAAGAGGACGTTGGTCATAACCCACATGCTGCCCTCATTTTCCTCTGTGTCCCCGCGCTTTCAGGCAGTCTTGACTTCGGCGGGCTTTGCAAGCCGACTCGATCATCTGCTGGGAAATGTCGACGTCATCGTCCACGGACACACGCACGACTCTTTCGATTACCGAATTGGCAATTGCCGGGTCTATTGCAATCCTCGAGGGTACCCATCCGGGAAACGATCGGAAAACCGCAGGTTCAATCCCAGGATGACATTCGAACTGTGATGAGATTTGAAGGCCGTCGGCCCGCCGCCTCAAGAGCCGGTACTTGGCCGCTTGGCTATTGACCGGTCGTCCGGGGAATTCGAAGTATTCCAAAGCCAGTTGACGGGGATACTGACGGGCCTACGATAGGCGTATTCGGGGCCATCCGTTCGAGGCAAATTTTCGAAGGACACGCTCCGTATGACGACTTCTTTCTTTTCAATTTCGAATTCTGATGCGTTTCCTACACGCAGCCGATCTTCACATCGATTCGCCCCTCCGAGGCCTATCCGCAGAAGCAGGGGCGCCAGTCGACCATTTGCGTGGCGCAACACGATTGGCGTTCAACGCGCTCATCGATCTCGCAATTCGAACGCCAGTGGACTTTGTCCTGCTTTGCGGAGACATCTTTGACGTCGACTGGGGTGACTACCGTACTGGGCTTTTCTTCAGGGCGGGATTGGTGCGGCTCTCGCAGGCGGGGATTCGGGTCTTCCTCATCCAGGGCAACCACGACGCACAGGGCGTGATCACGCGCCAACTCGAATGGCCTTCGAATACCAAGGTTTTTTCAAGCCGGACCGCCGAAACAGCGAGGCTGGACGACTTGGGTGTGGCGATCCACGGCCGAAGCTTCCCGAATCGGGCGGTCACGGAGGATCTGGCCAAGGACTACCCGGAGGCCATCGACGGATATTTCAACATTGCGATGCTCCATACGAGCATGGGCGGGCGGCAAGGACACGACTCCTACGCACCGACGACTGTTGACGTCCTGGTTTCGAAAAATTTCAGCTATTGGGCTTTGGGCCACGTCCATCAACGAGAGATTCTGCTCGAGTCGCCGTGGATCGTTTACCCGGGGAACATCCAGGGGCGGCACGCGAATGAAACAGGCCCAAAGGGGTGCGTGCTGGTCTCGGACGAAGCAGCGAACGGGCGAGCAGGACTGAGCGTCGAGTTCGTTCCTTTGGATGTCGTGCGGTGGTCTCGGATTGAAATCGACGCATCTCAAATCTTGCGGCCGGAGCATCTAGGCTCAGCATTTCGCGAAGCACTTTTCCCCCAAATCGTGGGGGCCGCCGATCGCCTGCACGCAGTAAGAGTCGTTTTGCGCGGCGCGAGCCCATTGCACTCGGTAGAGGCATCGCGCCCCGGTGTCCTGGCTGCCCACCTGCAAGCTGCCGCTCAAGACGTAACAGAGGTCGATTGCTGGATCGAGCGTGTGATCGCCCAGCTCTCCCCGGTGACCGACCGCGCCGAAGCGGCGAACCGGCAAGACGCCGTAGGCGAACTCGCCAGGCTAGTCGATTCGGTGTCGGCTTCGGATGAGGCGATCGTCGCCTGGGTGGGCGCCCAACTGGAAGGAGCACCGGAACCGTTGGGTGGGGATCTCGATGACGATGCTGCGCTGCGCCTTACCGACGCTGCGCACTTGCGATCGCTGCTCGCAGACGCGGAGGCAACCGTCCTGGCCCGTTTGGGATCGTCAGGGCCGGAGGCAGCCTCGTGAAACTCGCGGCTCTGCATTTGGATGCATTCGGGCCGTTTACTGGCGTTCGCCTGGATTTTGGCGCGGGTGGTGCAAATTTGCATCTCATTCACGGCCCCAACGAAGCAGGCAAATCCAGCGCACTGCGAGCCATCTCTGATCTTCGCTTTGGGATCGGACTGCGTAGCCAGGACGACTTCGTGCACCGCGCCGGCGATTTGAAAATCGGAGCTGTGTTTGTAACGCCACAAGGAGAGCAGGTTGGCTACGCCCGTCGAAAAAAACGAACCAACGCTTTGGGTCGGATCAACCTCGCCACGAACGAAATCGCCTGGGAGGGCTCAACGTCACCGGCCGACGAACTGGCTTTGAACGGAGGATTTGATCGAAACCAGTTTGAGATCATGTTCGGGCTGGACCACGCGAGATTGCGACAAGGCGGCGCGGACCTCGTCGAAGGCAAAGCGGAGCTTAGCGGAGCGCTTTTTCAGGCGAGCTCGGGCGTCGGGAGCGTAAGCGCAATCCTCGAGGCGCTCGACGCCGAGGCCAAAGCCCTCTACAACCCCCACGGAAGGGCGGTCAACGCAGTCTTGAACGAGGCAAGGCGCCAGTTCGAGGAGGCGAGAAGGGCCTACCGCGAATCCCAGGTCCGCCCGCAGGACTGGGTAGGCAGAAAGCGGGCGCACGAGGCGGCAGAGAGCGCCCTAAAGACCGTCGCGGATGCCTTGGCGACATCGCGCCGGAGGGCGACGGAACTGGCCCAGTTAAGGGCCGTCGCGCCCCTGCTGCGAACCCTCGAAACGGCAAACGCACATCTGGCCGATCTCGAATCGGCGCCACTGCTTCCCGCCGACGCAGCGCAAGTTCGTTCGGCGGCACAAGTCAACCTGGATAACGCCAACGCAGCTGCTGCAGACGCACAGCAGCAAATCGACCAGGCAAACGCGAAACTCGCGCAAATGCCGGCCCAAACTTCCTTGCTTTCGATTGCCGAAGCTATGGACCGGTTTGCTGTGGCTGCCGATGATGCACCCCAGCTTCGCACCGATCTGGAGGCAAATGAGGCGGCCATTACCCAAGCAACCACCGCCATCAGCGCTGCCGCTAAACAGATCGCCCCGGAACTTGACGCCGAAGGGGCACTAGCGCTTTTACCCTCCGACGTCGACCGCATACGAATCGACGAGGAAGTCCAGAGCCTCGATGCGGCCTTGATGAAGATTTCGGAACTCGAGGAATCCGTTGCCGGGGTGGAGCGCGATCTTGCGCAAGCACGCGACGGACTTTCGATTGTGGGGCAGGCAGAACGAAAAGCCCTCCAAACCGCCATCTTTGACGCTGTGGCACTTGGCGAAATCAATGCACGAATCGACCAACACAGGATTGCTTCGCGATCGGCGTCGGTGGCCGCTAGGCAGGCCCTGGAAGATTTGAATGTCGAAAGTGAAGAGCAATTGCGCGAGGCTGCGCCACTACTACAAGCGACAATCGACGCGACTGACGCAATCCTGACGCAGGCTGCCGCGGCGCTCTCAACGATTGGCGCGGAGGAATCGCGCTTGAAATCTGATATCGCCGAACGCGAACGGCGGCTGATGGAACTTCAAGCCGCCGGCGAGATCGTCACAGCGGACCTGCTGCAGGAGGCTCGGGCCCGCCGCGACAAGGGCTGGGTCCTGGTCCGGAGGGCATACATCGATTCGAACGAAGATCCAAGTACCCTGGCGCTTGAATTGCATCCGAGCCTATCCCTTCCCGAAGCGTTTGAGCACGCCCAGGAAACCGCCGACCGTAGAGCCGATATTTTGCGGCTCGACGCGCAGCGCGCGACGCAGGCTGCGGAGTGCGTTGCGCGGATTGCGGAAATGACCGCAAGGCGAACCCAGATCGCCGAGGAAGTTGAGTCAATCAACACGCGTGTAGAGGAAGCCACGTCAAGCTGGCAACGGCAACTTGGTGCAGCCAAGCTTCCGCAGTTGAGCTGCGCCGAGCTGAAGCAATGGCAGGCCAAACGCAGCGAGGCCATCGGGTTTCTTGATCAGCACTCTGTGGAAAGTGCTCAACAAAATGAAAAAGAAGCGAGCGCAACGGCTGCCGCCAATAAGCTTGCCTTAGCCATAGATGCCGCCCAAGCGGCGTTGGACGGAGTGGCAGCTGCGGCGCGCGATCGGGTATCAGCGGCTACCTTGCCAAGCCTCATCCGCGAGGGGCGGGAGGTCACTGGCCGGATCGAACTTCGCGATACCCAAACGGCGGAGTCGACAGCTGCTCGTCGCACGCGACTGGAGCAAAAGACTCGTTTCGAGGCGCAGCTCGCCGCTGCGATTGAGCGCAAAAATTCCCTGGAGAAGGCTCTTGCGCCAGTGCGCTCCAACCTGATGCTCGCCGCGCAATGCGCGGGGACCCAAATCTCCGCCCGCCTTTCAGAGCTCGATCGCATTGCTGCGCAGTCTGAAGCGATCGCGCAATTGCAGCAAAAATGCGCCCAGCAAGTGGCGAAGCTCAACGACCTCGTTCAAAGGGCCCAGGGCATCGCCATCGCCCTCAATGAACCTGAGCCGCAAGATCTTCGAGAAAGGCTTGAGCTTTACGGCGCCCAGCTTCGGCGGCGCCTGCAGGATGCCCGGAGTGTGGAGGAAGAACGAAAGAGCCTGCAAAAGTCGATTGAACAGGCCTCCGCGGCTCTGGAGCGTGCCCGGAGGAAGAGCAAGGAGGCTGAGGAGACCATTGCCGAGCTTTGCCGCGCGGCCTCGGTGGCCGACATCGAGCACCTCCCCCATGCGGAGGAATTGTCAGAACGAAAGCGAGTCGCCCAAAAATCTGCGTCCGAAGCCAGCGCCCAGCTTCGGACGGCAACCGCATGGGATATCGATGAAATCCGCAGGCGCTTGGACGAACTTGATCCCGATCAGCTCCCGGTCTTGCTACAGGAGGAGTCAGCAGCCATCTTGCGATTGGAGAGCGACCTTTCCGAAGCCCAGACGAAGGAGCAGGCCGCCCGCCGGTACCTTGAGGAAGTCGATACATCGGATGTGGCTGCGCGCGCGAGAGAAGCCATGGAGCAGGCGGCAGCAAGGTTTCGTGCCGGGCTCCAGCCGTGGGCGCGTCTGCGCCTCGCGCACGCTCTGTTGCGCGAGACGATGGACCGTTATGGAAAGCGCGCCCAGGCGCCGATGCTCCAGCGAGCGCAAGGGTATTTTGCGATCATGACAGGAGGGCGCTACCCGGAACTTGGCACTGACGATGAAGGCGAACGGCCAGTGCTTGTAGCTAGACGAAGCGATGGCGCGAGCATTGGTATCGAGGCTATGAGCGAAGGGACGCGTGATCAGCTCTACCTCGCCTTGCGGCTTGCTGCCTTGGACATCCAGCGCACAGAGCGTTCGGAAATGCCTCTGGTCCTCGATGACGTTCTGATCACGTCCGACGACCAAAGAGCAGCAAACATCCTAAACGCGCTGGTGCAGTTTGCCAACGATAACCAGGTGCTGCTCTTTACGCACCACCGGCACTTGCTCGGTGTTGCGGAAGCCGCGCTGACCCCTGGAAGCTACGCTGTTCACGAGCTCGCCTTGTAGGGTGTTTCGCTCCTCGAAATGCCGCACCGGCGCCCCGCCCGGAAACGCGCTCAAGCCTTATATTGACCGAAGGACGTACCCTCTTGGTGTGCAGGATGAGCGATCAAATCACAACTACCGATCCCGCATTGCCCTTGGTTGTCCGATTTCTGAACCAAATCGGGATTGATGCGAGCATCGAATCCGGAGCATGCGGCTTTTTGGAAAAGGTACGCATCGCAAATGGTGGCCTGAAGATCGACCCGCAATGCTCAGCGAGCAATGTGCTGCACGAGGCGGGTCACCTTGCAGTACTTCCAGCAAAAATCCGGGCGAGCGCAAATGGGGACCTCGATGGCCTGGAGGATCTGCTTGCGGGGGACATCACGTCGGCGAACGACCCCGATGCGCTGGAAGTGCGCGCGGCGATCAACTGCAGTGACCCGGAAGCTACGGCCTGGGCCTGGGCGGCCGGGGTGCATCTTGGACTATCACCGGACGCAATCATCCGCGACGAGGAATACGGCGGGGATGGAGCCAGCATCCGCCTAGCGCTGGAGCACCGTATGTACGCGGGAATCCATGGCTTGTCTCATGGAGGACTTTGTGTCGTAAGGCCAGGCCCCTTGGAGCAAATAAGGGGGCTGCCTGCGTACCCCAAGCTAGCACGGTGGCTCCAGGAATGATCGGAACTGGGCACCATGTACCTATACGACGAGCTATCTGGCGCCCGTTTTTCCAGTTGCATGACCTATCGTTACTACTTGTGGCGATGGTGGGATAAAAGCCGTCCCTCTGCCAATTTCCTGATGTTGAACCCAAGCACCGCGGATGAGGTGGACGACGATCCAACCGTTTCGAGATGCGGTAAGCGCGCAGCAAACCTGGGTTTTGGGGGAGTGGTTGTCACGAACATCTTCGCGCTTCGGTCCAGGGATCCTTCAAAGCTTTATGTGACCGACGATCCAATCGGTCCAGAAAACGACGAAGCAATTCTTGAGGCTGCGCACCAGGCCGGCATAGTGATCTGCGCGTGGGGTCAGCACGGAGCGTTCGTGCAGCGTGCCACAAAGGTGACGCAAATGCTGACGGCAGCCGGAATCGATTTGCACTGCCTTCGCTTGAACAAGGACGGGAGCCCCGCCCATCCTCTCTATGTCCCGCTTGCCATCGTTCCACGAAGATTTTGTGGTGAGGAGTAGCTCGCATTGGCCGCGATCAAATCCGTCACAATCACTGTCGATAGCCGTGAAAGCAGGAGCGGTGTGCCGGATGCATTGTCGCGAATTCCCGGAGTGACAATCAAAGTCGAAAAGCTCGACTGTGGTGATTATGTGATCGGGGACGCCGTGCTGGGAGTCGAACGGAAGCGAACGGAAGACTTCGTGAATTCGATTTTGGATGGTCGGCTGGTGGAGCAAGTGGCTCGACTCGTCAAGGACTTTCCGATCGGCGTGATCTTGATCGAGGGCGATATCTACGCCACGAGATCGGGGATTGCCCTTGAAGCGATCGACGGAGCGCTGAGCTGGCTCGCGTTGCTATCCGGACTTCAGGTGCTCCACACACCGGACACAAGCCGATCCGCCGGGCTGATTCATCGCATGGCTCTTCATACGATTCATGGTCTGGGGTACGAAGTCCCGCTGCGCAGCGCCAAGCCCAAAGATCTTGGTACCGCTGCACAATTTCTCCTCGAGGGACTCCCTGGATGTGGCCCAACAACGGCCCAGAAGCTTCTGCGGCACTTCGGTTCAGCGCGTGCAGCGCTCTACGCGAGCGACGACGAACTTCGCAAGGTGCCAGGGGTGGGCCCAAAGTTGATATCTGGGATACGCGAAGTCCTAAACCACGAGGTCAGATGAGCCCCTTGCTTGTTTAGCCGACTGTGGCGATTGCTGGTTAGCAAGCCAAATCTTGAGAGTTTCTGGGAGTGCCTGATGAAAATGCGCAGACTTGGAAAGACCGACCTTGAGCTGCCGACAATTTCATTCAGTTGCGCGGAATCCTATGGCTTTTCAGGCGGGGCTAGCTTAGACGACGGGCTTCGAGCAGTAACCCTGGCCATCGATCATGGGGTCAATTTCTTTGACGCTCGAGCCAACGATCAGATCGCTTCAGAGAGCCGACTTGGCGAGATTTTGAAACGTCTTGGCAGCAGGGCATTGGTCGGGTCGGCGATTACATTGGATCGTCTAGGGTCGACCGATACCCTGGAACTGCAGGGTCGTATCACCTCCATGATCGACGGCGTTCTTGGAAGGCTTCAGCGCGAACGCGTCGACCTCTTCACCATTGACCTTCGGATTCCGCGGGACGCCCCGGACGCTGGTCCAAGGTCCGTAGAAGCCGCGCACGTGATTCCGCAGTTGATGAACCAGCTTCGCAAATCCGGCAAGGTCGGAACTTGGGGATTGCGCTTTCGCGGGTCGTACGAACATCTCAAACATCTTTTGGACCTCAACAGAGGAACTTTGGAGACGGTTGAGGGAGATTGGCGTCGCGGCTACCAATTCGTCCATTTGCCGCTCAATCTATTTAACCCCACCGCGGTCGAGATGCCGACGAGGGATTTTCCCGCCTTTAATTTTCGTGGATGTCTCTTTAACGCTGACCTGGGCGGAGTGGGGGTGATTGCCACGGATCCCATGACAATGTTCCCGCCTTTCGCAAGTGACCGTATCGCAACCTCGGCTCTATATGGCCGGACGTTGTCGCAGATTGAGGGATGCGATCCAGACGATCCGCGATGCGAAATCCTTAACCCGATTATTGAACGTTTTGACCTTCGCAGCATTTTCGAGGTGTCGATTCGCTTCACCCTTGGACCCCGCCACAATGTAGCGACGATTCTCATCTCGCCGACCAACGAGAAGGAACTCCTGGCGGCTTGTAGGGCTGAGGCGGCGGGCGAGCTTCCCGGCGAAGCTTTAGATGCCGTGCGTGAGGCATGGAACGTTTTCGGGAAAAGAGCAGATGAGATTGTCCGTCATCGAGCTCGAGCGCTTGCAAAAGGGGGGATGCCTAGAGGCTTCGATTTGAAGGTGTTCGAGGTGCTAGTCGCTAACCACGTTCCCCCCGAAGATGCGATCCGTCTTGTTCCTGCTGCTGCTGAGCTTGCACGGCGGTATCCCCGAATCGGGAGCGACGAAATCAGTGCAATTGCAACGGCAGCGGCCGCGAAGTTTCTCGAATCGACCGGCATAGAGAAAAAGCAGAAGAAATCGTTCGTGGCAAAGCTTAAGGCCGGCCTCATCTTCCTCGCAGGCGAAGTAATTGTCGACATCCTAAAAGACGGTGTTGTAGACCTGTTGGTATATGCCCATCACCATGTAAAGCTTCTCTTTCTTTCATCGCAGCCCACCTTCGCAGGCTATGGAACGGATACAGCTCAAGCCAAAGCGCAGCTTGGCCTCTCCTTCGACACGCTTGATGCTTTGGAAGTCTTGCATGATGCTGGAGGATTCGTTCTGCTTATCTCTACTCTAACGCCACACGGAAGGCGATTGGCGGCATCAGCGGAAATCGCGGTGCTTTGCAAAGAAAACGATGACCCCAGCCCGTCAGTTGATGGGTGGCTGGCGCAAAAATTGGGAGATGACTTCATGAAGTTTATTTCATCTGGAATCGTTGATTCTGTGACACGGAGAATGTCGACGAATTCGTCGACCGAATGAGGACTGTCCGGAGGCCCGCAAGGGGTTCTTGTCTAGACACGATTCGCAAAGCGAGTTCGACGTCTATCAATTCGTGGAGGAAATATTGTGAGGAGACATTGGCATAGTTGGAGTGCCCTAGCCCTTGTAGTGACGTCACTTGTTGCCAGCGGACCTGCGCAAGCTTGGCTCTTCATCTTTGTCCCGGGTTCGGTTACCCGAGGAATTCGGGATGCAATTACGGGTTCCGAAGGTGAAAATTGCGTCGGAACGTCCGCAAAGGTTGGTGACGTCCTCACATCGCCTACAGGAAACACCGCGATTGTGAAGTCGCTTTCTGGCACGTCCAGCATATGCCAGGACCCTCACTTGCCGATCCGAGCTCGGCTGGAATTCAAGTACTCGTTTTCGTCGAAGGCCGGCATTGAATTACCGAATACGTTCAAGGCGCGCGAGATTACATCTTTTCAGCGCTACAACGGGATGCTGCTCAACGTCATCGACGAGCGCAAGAGAATGGGGGTTGTTGTAACTGCAGTCCCCCGAGCACCAGGAACCGATGGCGGCGTCTGGGCGAAAAATATCGCATCGAGAATGCTGGCCTCCGTTGATGGCGGAAAAACTTCAAACGAGGAAGAACTCACGATCAATGCGATGCACGCCTATCGATTTCAGCTCGAGGGCAAGAACAAGGGAATGTTCGGACGAAGCTACACCTACGTCGTGACCGTACTGGAAGGGCCGAAAGAATTGATTGCGGTCAATGCCAATGGGCCCACTGGCGACTTCGAGGCTGAAAAGGAGACGTTGAGAGGTTTTGCTTTTCAGGTAAAGGGGCTCGACGCAGCGGAAGTTCAAGCGACCCCATCGACGTCGAGCGTTGTACCAACCGCCGCGGGAGGCGACTCGTTGCCTGGAGAAAGCAAGACATCTGCTGATGCGCCGAACGCTTCCGCTCCCAAGGTTGCGCAACCCACCGGTTCGGGGTCGGTTGCCACGGGCCCTGGAGCAATCCCAGCTCAATCGGCCAATGGAGCAGATTCCGCAAATCATGGTTCCTCGGCCAGCGAGGGAGGTGAAATCGCGAAAAAGCTTCGCGAGCTGGAGGCCCTGCGAAAGGAAGGCTTGATTTCGCAAAGCGAGTTCGACGCGAAAAGGGCGGAGCTTCTAAAGCAGTTGTAGCAAATCGCGTTTCTGGTTGGGTAACGCGCGGTGCGTCCATGGAGGTCATGGTGATCGTGAAGAAGTCCGTGCCAGCCTTTCGGTCGACGGAAGGCTGGCACGGGCCAGTGCGATAGGTCTTTACATCGTCCCGTTAAGAGCTCCGCAGGGACGAAGGGCTCGAGTCCGGCCGGCCGAACGAAGACAGGCTACTGCGTTTCGGCTTTTCGCAGCGGTATCGCTATGGTTACCGGATTGGATCGGTGCACCATGGACCGAAGCTGGGGAAGGCGACCGCCCGATACCCGTGAAAGGAGCTGAATCGTGAGCGAAATTGCAACGGCACTCGGATACGGTCTGCTTCCGGCAATTCTATGGTTTGGATTGGCGACCTGTCTTATCAGGCACCGATCGCGTCTCGCCCTTTCTCGAAATTGGTTGTGGTTCGGCATTGCTCTTGACGGGTTACTGATAGGGTCGGTGACGACGGCACTTGACGGATATGTGAGCGGGGCGTTGCGTTCTGGCCTTTTTCTAGTCGTTACTCCGATTGCAATGACTGCATTGACCCTTATGGCTCTAGCAACATTTCACCCTTTTGTCCCTTTGCCATCGTTATCAGCGAACAAGAGCACTATGACGAGAGGCTTTGGACGTGAAAAGGTGCGAGCAGCTGGAAGGAAAAAGTAAATCGACGGGACTTCCTAGCGCTGTACGGAGCCTATTCAACTACGATGGAGATTCCAAGCTCTCGAAATTTTGCCTCCCAAATTTCCATGAAGCTAAATCCGATATCCGGATACGTCTTTCCAGAATGACTCGCAATTTTGTATCTCTTGCTGAAGCCGTGTGCAACCTTCGTCAAACCAGCGATGTCAGATATTGGTATTTGGCAGTTTATTTTGGTTTGCTTGCGGATACTTGAGACAGCGGCTCCGATCGGTCCGAAAAGCCCTACGGCGAGCCCGATGCTTTTGTCACAGAGCACAATTCTGTGCGTAGTCACGCGCAAATGGCAGGGAGAATTCTTGAGCACGTTGGTCCAGCGCATTCCCATGCCTTCCGTTAGCAAGTTTTCACCTTCTACGAGCTCAAACGATTCCTGCGAAAGAAATGAAGGTTCCGAAATTGATGGGGGCATGGTTGGATTTCCTATTGATGGGTGCGGTACCCGCCGTTCCATTTGTGGCGGTCGGTTCCCCGGTCGACGAGCGAAAATGCGTTGACACCGGCCGTGAATAGCCCCGGCTCCCAACGTTGAAGTGCAAATGCGCCACTGGCGTCCGAGCTAGGCCCCGCAACGGTTCGCCAAAAGACGGTACAGAGCGTACGGGTTCACTACATTACCGGTGTTGATGCAGTTGGCGCATGGTCGTTGGTATTCGGTGATTTCTTCGATCGGTGCTCAAGCACATTCGTTATGACACCAGGTCTTACCGTTTGATCGAAAAGCGCAGGGTCGTCGAGAAGATAGCGGAACTCGGGAATCGTCATTGTCTGCCGGCATGCTGAGATAAGTCCCGTAGCGATCGTGTCAGCTGGAGACAGTTGATCGTCGAGAATGCTAACGTGGTCCTTAACACATGCCCAGAATCTAGTGGTAGCGGCATGCCTATGCTTTTCGTCAGATGCAAGCTTATGTCTCATCGCAAACTTCTCACACTGCTTGCCAGCCTTGTAATTGGAGAGATCCTCGCCCATCTCCGCAGCATATTGATCAAGCATGGATAAGTGGCAATTGAGGTTGCCATCGCATCTTGGTCGCCCAGGAACCTCGCCGAGAAGAACTGGTGTGAGCACATCTCCAAGATCCACACTAGAAATCTTGCAGGCGTTAGCCATTTGCGCAAGCCGGAACATGACCAAGCCCAAGGTCTTGTTCATTTCCAATTCATTCGAGCAGAGTGCCGAGACTTGACTTGGAGTGACGCGGGAGCATTGAAGAATGGAAACTCTCGCTGTCATCGCGAGATTAATTAAAACATTGTCCCGGCTGGCGTGAAAGTCAGCGCAAATTTTGTGAATCAATTGGCCTGCAGGGCTCGCTTGATTTGGGAATTGAGTCTGCAAGACGGGATCAAGTTTGGCCACGTCCTGTCGCCCGGCTTCGACAGCTGGCTTAAACCTTTGCTGCAATTCGAGAATTGGATTGACGATCGAAAATTCCGTTGTGGTAATCGACAGGTCAATGCAATCAATAGAGCCATGTACAACGAGAGGGAATGACCCTAGGCCTCGATTTGCCTCCTTCCAAGTAATGGATACGGCACCATCTGGGGCCTGGTGTATCGAATCCTGGTCGTACAAAATTAGATGATCAGGCGCTTTACTCTCCGGTAGGGGAACCCACGTTTGAGCGTTCAATGATGTTACGAAGGCGAGAAGGCAGAAAAAGGAAATGCGTTGGAGATTAAGGTTCATAGTTCATCCAAAGCATGGTTCGAGTCTTTTTAGTGCCTCACGTTTCAGTCAAAGCGAATCGCGAAATCGCAAGGTTACGCGTCTTCGAAATTCCGGATGAGTGAGGCCGGTTAGGCCGGGTCCTCATTCCGTTGATCCTCCCACATCGCGGGATGGTGCTTCGCCGTCTCGTCATGGCGCGCGCTGTCCTCCTGGTGGAGGTAGCGGTTTGTAGTCGCAATCGATGTGTGTCCGAGGTTGTCACGCGCAGCCGTAATGCTGATCCCGTTGTTTACCATTTTCGAGGCGGCGCTGTGCCGAAGCCAGTGCGCGGATGCGGCGCGCAACACGGCGGCGCGCCCAAGGTACTCGGGCCCCTTCGCTTCCAGTTCGCGGGCCGCAGCTTCGAGCGTCGACTTCACGATCCCATGAATGGCGCCACGCTGAAGAAAGCCTTCATTGCTTTTTCCTTTTCGTCGGGCTGCCAGGATGGGACCGGTCTCGACTTGGGTTGGTTGGGGCGGAAGACCGATGGAATTTCGATAGAGAGCGAGTTCGCTCATGAGCGCGGATTGCGCCGGCACGATCCGCTCCTTTTCTCCTTTTCCTTTCACCCGAATCCACCAGCGATCCGCCCCATCGCGATCGCGCCGCTTGTAGACGTCGCTCATGCGCGTCGTCGAAACCTCGGTTATCCGAAGCCCTCCGGCGTAAAGCAAGGCAAATAGCCAGCGCTGGCGGGCGCTCGTCTGTCGCTGCGCCTTGGTCTCGCGAGGTTGGGAGTCGATGTGATCCTTGAGAAGCGTCCAGACGTCATCGTCGAGGTAACGATCGATCCGCGGGGGCTGCACCTTTTTCCTGATCCTAGCGACGGCCAGCGGATTGCCGGCGAGGTACCCGGCGCCCACGAGCCAGGTAAGGAAGATGTTGACGAT
>Ga0075030_100002867_pt1 | contig 15712 bp, 11 predicted proteins | sample LitLauG_LLR_2012_FD_71393 | JGI IMG/M metagenome (GOLD analysis project Ga0075030, IMG submission 71393) | Freshwater sediment microbial communities from Pennsylvania, USA - Little Laurel Run_MetaG_LLR_2012 | ecosystem: Environmental > Aquatic > Freshwater > Creek > Sediment | place: USA... | reverse complement strand
CACCCTGATTTCCGGTGAGCTGCAGCGCGCGGAATTCGTGTTTGCACAGCTGGAGACCAGCTTCACGACGCTGGGTACCCGATTGCCGCAGGCGCGCCATGCCGTGCGTGCCCGACCGGAGGACGCTGGCGCTTTGCAACGCGCCAATATCGGCGTGATTTCCTGCGCGGGGAATCACTGCATGGACTGGGGCCGCGAGGCGCTGCTCGATACGATCGGTCATTTGTCACAGGCAGGCATCGGCGTGGTCGGCGCAGGCGAGGACATCGCCGCCGCACGTCGTCCCGTAATCCGTGTTGCGGCCGGTGTCCGCGTGGCCTTTCTGGCCTACAGTTCGATTCTGCCGCAGAACTACTGGGCCGAGGAGCGCCGCGCCGGCTGCGCTCCCATGCGCGCCTGGACGCACTACGAGCAGATCGAGGTGGACCAGCCGGGGACACCGCCGCGCATCCACACCTTTGCCCACCGCGAGGACCTCAAGGCACTGCGGGCCGACGTCGCTGCCGCGCGCGCACAGGCCGACCTGGTGCTGGTTTCGCTGCATTGGGGCATTCATTTCATCCCCGCGGTGATTGCCGACTATCAGCGCGAAGTGGGACGGGCTGCCATCGATGCCGGCGCGGATATGGTGATCGGTCACCATGCACACATCCTCAAAGGCGCGGAGCTCCATGCCGGGCGGCCAATCCTCTACAGTATCGGCAACTTCGCGGTGGATCTGCGCATGGATGCCGCCCACGCCGCCAGCCCGGGATTTCGCGAAATCCAGAAGCTGCATCCGGGATGGATACCCGATTTCGACAGTCTCTACAACTTCCCGGAGGAATCGCGCCTGACGCTGCTGGCGCGCATTTCACTGGCGCCCGCACCGGGCGGGCGATTGCGCCTGCGACCGGCGCTCATCAACCGCAACGCGCAGCCGCGGCTGCTGGATCCCGCCGAGCCGGAATTCGAGCAGCTGCGCGCCTACCTGAATGAGGCCTGCAGCCAGGCCGCACTGAACGGCGAATTCATCGCGGCGGACGGCGAACTCGAGCTGCGGGAATCCGCGCGCTGAGCCGCGATCCGCGGTTCTCAGCCGCTCGCGCGAACGATGAGCTCGAAACCGACATCGACAATCCGGTTGCGGATCCGCTGCCCCTGTGCGCGCCGCATCAGAAATTCGGCGGTCCGCTCGGCAATCACGCGTCCGTCGATCTTGACGGAGGTGAGCGGCGGATCGAGTTCGGCCGCAAAGTCGAGATCGCCGAAACCGATTACGGCGACGTCGCCGGGCACGCGGATGCCGCGCCGGCGAAGTTCGTCGAGTGCGCCGTGCGCGCTCCAGTCAGAGGAACACAGGATGATGTCCGGTCGCCCGCCGCCGTCCAGGTGCTCGGCGACCGCGCGGCGCCCGTGGCTGAAGGTGGTGACCGCCGGATAGGTGGCGACGACGGGCTCGGGCTGGCCGTGTTCCATCAGCACCCGCGCGAGTCCGTAGCGGCGCGCAAGCGCCCGCACGCCGCCGGCCGAAATGATCAGGACACGCCGCCGGCCGGTGCTGAAGACATGCTCGCCGACCGCCCGGCCGGCCGCCTCGTGCGAGAAGCCGACCACCATGTCGATCGGATCCTGCGGCAGGTCCCAGGTCTCGATCGTTGGAATATTCGAGGCACGCAGCTTGGCGCGTACGCCCGCATTCATGGTCGTGCCGGTCAGAATGATGCCATCGGGCCGCCGGCCGATGATCGACAGCACCTGGCGCTCGGCGAACTGGTCGTTGTTGCCGCTCAGGCCCAGCACGATGCTGTAGCCGTGCGTGGCCAGCGAATCGGAGATCGCCTGGATCGTGCTTGAAAAGATCGAGTTCGAGACCGTGGGAATCACCGCCGCGATCATCCCGGTGCGCGCGGAGGACAGGCCGCCCGCCAGCAGGTTCGGCACATAGCCGAGGCGATTGACGACCTCCTGCACGCGTGCTGCCGTGTCCGGGCGCAGCTTGTCCGGTGCGCTGAAGAAACGCGATATCGTGGCGGTCGAAACCCCGGCCGCGGCGGCCACGGTCTCCATGGTGCGTTCCACGGCGCGCGATGCGGACGGGCGGTTCCTGGATTTGGGTTTCAATGGCCTGGCGCGCTGCGGATCCCGTTGCCATGATCGGCGAGGGGGTGCTGCATTGCAAGGTCAGTCCAGGCCAGTTCCTCCCGGCCCGGCGTGAAATTTGTAAGCGCTTGCATTACCGCGTATCGTATCAGCCCTGCCCCGATTGGGTCCCCATGATGCGCGAGTCGGCTCGCGACAGCGCACGGTTTGGGTAACTTATGAGCAAGCGCAAATCCGGCCTGCCACCGGCTGATTTTGACCCGCTGGCGCCCGAGACCTTCGACAGCCCGCATCAGCTGTATGCGCAGCTGCGCGCGCGCTGTCCGGTGGCTCGCGCCGACGCCTGGAACGGGTTCTGGGCCTTCATGCGCTATGCGGACGTGCATCGAGCCGCCTCGGATTCGAAGACCTATATCACCTCCGTGCAGAACGTCGTGCCCAAGCTGGCCTTCACCGGCCGCCGGCCGCCGCTGCACCTGGATCCTCCCGAGCACACGCCGTACCGCAAGGCCCTGAACCCGCTGCTCAGCGCCGAGCGCGTGGCGCGGCTTGAGGGTCCGATCCGCCGCATCGTCACGGAGCAGATCGATGCGCTGCTCGCGGTTGCGGAGCCGGACATCTGCCGGGACTTCTCCAGTCACGTGACCATCCGCGTGTTTGCCGAGTGGATGAATCTGCCTGCGGATGACGCGCTGAAGCTGTCGCAGGTGGGCCGCGAGTTCAATATCGCGGTCCAGAACTTCGATGACGCCGCGGTGCGGGACACCAGCCTCAAGCTCTATGAGATTGCGCGCGCGCTGATCGCCGATCGGCGCCGTACGCCGCGCGACCCGCAGATCGATCCGGTCAGCGCATTGCTCGCGGCGCGCTCCGACGGGCAACCCTTGCCTGAGGATATGGTGGTCGGCACCGTGCGCCAGGTGCTGGTGGTGGGCATCATTGCGCCGACGATCTTCATCGGCAGCGTCAGCGTGCACCTGGCGCGCGATCAGGCGCTGCAGGATCAGCTGCGCGCCGACCCGGCGCAACTGCCCGCCGCGCTCGAGGAATTCCTGCGGCTGTACATGCCTTACCGCGGATTCGCCCGTACCGTGACCCGGCCCGTGGACGTGCAGGGGCGGCACATCGAACCGGGTGAACCCATCGCGATCGTCTATGCCTCGGCCTGCCGTGACGAGAGCGTCTTTCCCGAGCCGGACAGTTTCGTCATGGATCGCCCGAACATCGGCGATTCGCTCGCGTTCGGACGCGGTCCGCACAACTGCGTCGGGGCGGGCCTGGCGCGCCTGGAGCTGCTGGTATCGCTGCAGGAGCTGCTGCGCCGCACGCGCCGCATCGAGCTGCGCGGCGAGCCGCTGCCCACGCGCTTCCCCGAGATCGGGGCGCTGTCGGTGCCCGTGCGGATCGAGCCTGCCTGAGTTGCTCAGGCCGCTCCGGTGAACTCACCGAGGGCGGGGAACAGGCTGGCATCAAGGTCGTGGACCCGCTCGAGATCGAGCACGATGCCGATCAGCCGCTCCAGCACCGCCGCCCCGGGCGGGTGCAGCGCACGCTGCGCACAGTCCCTGAACTTGGCGATCAGTTCGGACTCGGTGAGCGGATTGGCCGGCGCGCCGCGGGGGCTTTCCACGTCGATGACGCGGCTGCCCCCGTTGCGCAGCTGCAGCGCCGTGCGTCCGGCGCTCATCCGGTGCACCGGCCGCCCGGCATCGGCCTGGTAGCGGGTGCGCTGGGCAAGGGCGAGTACGCGTGCGTCGCCCAGCGCGGCCTGGTTGAAGCTGTCCAGATCCATGCGTCCGTGAACCAGCGCGTAGGCGAAGCAGAAGAACGCGCTGAACTTGGCATCGATCGCCGTGACCGGGGACCGCTTGCGCTCCGGGGGCTCGGCCAGCATGCTCATCAACGCATTCCCGGTCAGCGTGACGGACTCGATCTGGTCGGGCGCGACGCCTTCGCCATGCAGCACCAGGGCCGCGTCGACATACGGATGAGTGCCGCGGCAGCTCGGGTAGCGCTTGTAGCTGACGTGAGCGCCCTCGAAGGTCTCGCCGAGGGACTCGAGCAGCCGGGCCGGAAGATAGTGCCCGCCGGCGTACAGCGCAAACAATCCGGCACGCCCCTCGAACGGAGCGTCGAAGCCGCGCGCGCCCAAAGCGGCGAGCAACGCGCCCTGCAGCCCAGCCTGGGCCGCGAATCCGTCCCGGACCGCCCGCAGCGTGGAGTCGGCCGTGTGCTTGAATTCGTTCGAGCACGTGGACTGGCACAGCGCCAGTGACCAGGCATCCAGGTAGTGCGCCGCGTCGAGCCGCAGCAGTCGTGCGCACGCCGTCGCGGCACCCTGGGCGCCAAGGATCGGCGGCGGATACCAGCCCCAGCGTTCCGGACTCTCCAGCAGCGCCAGGCCCAGCCGGCAACTCAGATCCGTGCCGATTGCGAGCGCCGCGACCAGATCGGCACCGCTCACGCCGCCGCGCTGCTGCGCCAGCGCCAGCGCGGCGGGTACGGCTGCCGCCGATGCATGAACCGGCGCATCGTCGTATACATCCTCGAAGTCGAGGGCATGCGCCAGCGCGCCGTTGGCCAGCGCAGCCAGTGAAGCGCTGGTGCGGGCGGGGCGGCCCAGCAGCTGGCACGGGCCGCCACCCTGCGCGGCGAGCTGCGCGAATGCGCCGCAGCCCTCGCCGAGGCGGCTGGCAGCGAGCGAAACTCCGAGGGCATCGAGCAGCGACCACTTGGCGGCGCGCACGGCGGTCGCGGGAATCTGCTCCCACTGCACGGTGCTCGCGTGCGTGGCGAGCCGGAGGCTCAGTTTCCCGGCCTGACTCATGCTGAGCGCCGCAGGTGCGGAGCCAGCGACAGCAGCGCGATCGCCGCGACCAGCAGCCCAGCGCCGATGACTTCCGCCGTGGTGGGCCATTTGCTCAGCGACATGGCAGCCAGGATGTAGGCGGCCGCCAGGCCCGAAAGGATGCTCGCCGAGCGCTCGAAGGGCACGCAGTAGGTATTCTCGCGCTTATCCAGCAGGATCAGCAGCGAGAAGATCGAGATCACGAAGAGCAGCGCCGACAGCACCAGCAATATGCCGAGCAGACCCGAATTCCAGACGCCCACGAAGCCGAAGCTGAGTTCGCCACGCTGCGTGCCAAAGTCGATCACCGACAGCGCGGCCAGGCACAACACCGCAAATGGGATGGCCACCATCTTTTCCTCGACGAAGTAGCCCTTGACCGCCTCCGGGTCACCGGACTTGGATACCCGGGTCATGACCCACAGCCGTACGAAATAGCCCAGCGTGTAGAGCACCACGGTAACGATGGCCAGCGGAGGCAGATGCAGGCCGCCGCGCGCGCGGATGCCGAGTGCCAGACCGATCGCCACCAGCAACAGCGCGACCCAGGAATACCAGCGAACCTTCCGCCCGCTCAGCAGGTCCACGAGCGGCGCGATGATCAGCACGTCGCCGCGCATCAGCAGCTGCATGAACGGGATGCTGACGCCCCGGATCGTGAAGGACAGTGGCACCGTGAACAGCAGCAGCGCCGTGCCGATTCCGGAGAGGAAGGTCCAGCGCGTCGGCGCAGGCCAGCTCAGCCCGAAGGCGCGCCACTGGTGGGCGCGTCGCACCCAGCCGCTGGCCCAGGCGAACAGGAACGTGAACACACCGCTCAGGATGGTCGCAGCCGGCAGTATCTCGAGGCCCGTCAACGGCCTGCCGAGCGGCGCGAACTCGACGCTCGAAAACCAGCGCGTGAGCACCGCATAGGGGATGTAGGCCAGAAAATAGAGCAGCGCAAGCAATTCGATGGGCGTTCGCATCTGCATCCCCCTCAGTACACCGACGAAACCGGAGTTTCACCGCGACGTTGCCGCGTCGCAATGCCGCATCGCAATGCCGCAGCCCGGCGCCGGCGGCCGCGCCGGCGGTGCGGTGTCGCCCGGGCGGGCCTATTGGGCCACCGGCCGGCATGGGATGCAAGCGCTTACACGCTGCGCGCTATCATGCTAGATTCACCCCGCCGCCAGGGAGCGGCGCCCGCGCGGGTGTCCGGCGACGGAGCGGGACGCGGGTTTGACCGACGGCAGTTGGGGGTCGCTTGCAGACTGTACGATCAGGCATCGGGCTGGCCGCTCTGGTACTCGCGCTGGCACCGCACTGCGCCTTGGGCGCCGGCGCCGCCCAGGAGGCCACCGGCGCGTACGGCTATGCGCGCTGGTGGACGGCGGGCGAGCCGCGGGAGATTCCGCAGCGCCTGAGCTACCCGACGGCGACCGGCCTGATCGCAACGCTCAGCACTTCGGGAGCGGGCGGTACCGCCGACCAGCCGTTCTTCCAGCCGCTCGGCGGCAATGGCCGTGCCTGCGTCACCTGCCACCAGCCCGCCGACGGCATGAGCCTGTCGGTCGAGACCATTCGCGAGCGTTGGCGCGCGACGCAGGGCCATGATCCGCTGTTCGCGGCGATCGACGGCTCCGATTGCCCCAGCCTGCCACAGGAGCAGGAGAGTTCCCACACGCTGCTGCTGAGCCGCGGGCTGTTTCGCATTGCGCGCCCCTGGCCACCCCGCGACGGCGCCGGCAGGCCCATCGACCCACAGTTCACGATCGAGGTGATCCGCGACCCGACCGGCTGCAACGGGGATGCGCGGTACGGATTGCATGGCCCGCAACCCATGATCTCCGTGTACCGGCGCCCGCGTCCCGCGACCAACCTCAAGTACGTGCTTGCCGTGGGCTTTCCGTTTGAACCGAAGACCGGTCTGCCGTTGCCGCTCGATCCGGAAACCGGCCTGCAGGTCAGCGGCAATCTGCTGGCGGATATGCGGGCCACGACGCTCAAGGGGCAGGCGCTCGATGCGCTGCGCTCACACCTGCAGTTCATGGGTGAGGTCCCGCCCGCGACGCTCGCAGGGATCATTGCCTTCGAAAGCGGCCTCTACACGGCCGCCAGCGTGGACGATCGCGCCGGACCCCTGGACGCAGACGGCGCGGAAGGCGGACCGGAGGCACTGGCGGCGCATCGCGGCGGGGAACTGCAGTACGGCGGGCAACCGGTCTGGCAGGAATTTCTGGCCTGGAAAGACGGCTCCACCGCCAACACGCAACTGAGCGAGACCCAGCGCGAATTTCGCCGCTCCGTGGCGCGCGGCGCCGGCCTGTTTGCGAATCGCAACTTCCTGGTGCGCGACTCGGCGGGCATCACGAACATGGGATTCGGCAATCCGGTGCGCAACAGCTGCGCGTTCTGCCACAACATGCAGCGGACCGGCATGGACGTGGCCCCCGGGCAGGTGGACATCGGCATCGCCAATCAACCGTGGGCGAGCCCCTCCGAACACATGCCGCTGTTCAAGCTCACTTGCCTGGCCCCCTACGCCCCGCATCCGCATCTCGGGCGCGTCGTCTACACCCAGGACCCGGGTTACGCCCTGACCACGGGAAAGTGCATCGACATCGGCAAGATCACCGCGCAGTCCATGCGCGGGCTCGCGGCGCGCGCACCGTATTTTTCCGATGGTTCGGCCCAGACGCTTCGGGACGTCGTCGACTACTACGACCGCCGGTACCACATCGGTCTGTCGGAGCAGGACAAGACCGATCTCGCCAACCTGATGAGCGTGCTGTGAGCGCCCGCGTGACACGGGCGGCGGCCCTGTGCGCAATCCTGCTTTGCGGCACCGCCTGGGCGGGCGGCGATCCGCAGCGCAGCTTCGTGGCCTGCCCGATCTACCGCGACACCGACCAGGGCCGGAAGTCCGGCTGCTGGCTGGCGGACGATCCCGCCAGCGGCGTGCGCTATGACGTGGGTGAGGGCCTCACCAAGCCGCAGGAGGGCTACCAGGTGCTGGTCGAGGGCATCGTGACGCAGGAGCCCGATGTCTGTGGCGGCGTCGTACTGCGCCCGGTGCGCACGGCGGTGCTGCACGAGCAGAAATGCCCATCGGCAGAGTTCACGGCGGAGAACTACCCGGGTCGCCGCTACGTGCTGCCCGCCGAAATGATGCAGCAGACCTGGGTGCCGAGGCCGGTGCCGACGCCGCCGTTCAGCACGCAACGCTATGTGCTGCTGTTCGACTACGGCGACGACCGCCTGATCTACCAGTATGCCGAAACGGTGCTCGAGCGCGCGGCGATCTACTGCAAGACCAGCGGCGCGCGGGTCACCATCCGCGGCTACGCGGCCACGGAGCCGCTGCAGGTATCGGGCCAGCTGCTGCGCGAGCCGCTGAGCCTGGCGCGTGACCGGGCGGAGATGGTCGGGGAGGCGCTGACGCGCCTGGGCGTGGCGCGCGCAGCGCAGCGCCTGCAATGGCAGGGCAGCCCCGTGGCCCTGGATCCGCTGCCGACCCTGGGCGCGCCGCTTCCGCAATCGTCGCTCAGACGGGTCGAGATCACCGTCGAGCCGGCCGCCGAGCGCGGTCCGGCGCATTGAACATGGCCCGGATCAACCGGCCGGTGGGCGAGTGGGACCGGCACGTGATCCGGTCGGCATCCTGAGTCACCTTAAGGACAAATCAATCATGTGGAAACCCGGAGCAATCGGTCTGTCAATGGGACTCGGGATACTGTCCGCCCTGTCGGCCCGCGGGGCCGAACCCGTGGCCACGGCGCCGCCGGCGGCTGGCACCGCTGCGGCGCCCACCCTCAACGCCGAGAACGTGCCCGACACGATGCCGATCGGTTCGGGCCCCTACCGGGCCGTCATGGAGGTCGATGCGAGCCTGCCGACTCACACGCTCTACCATCCGGCCGAGCTCGGCGCTGCGGGTAAGCTGCCCATCGTGGTGTGGGGCAACGGCGCCTGCTGGAACCAGGGTAACCGTTTCCGCTGGTTTCTGAGCGATATCGCGTCCTACGGATACCTCGTGATTGCGCTGGGACCGATTGTCGCGGACGGCGCCCCGCCCTGGACCACGCCCATGGCGCCGATCGAGCCGCGTCCGGCCAGCGCAGCGGCCGCCATGAAGCTGCCGCCGCCCGCGACGCACAGCTCGCAGCTGATCGATGCCATCGACTGGGCCGTCGCTCAGAACGAGCGTGCGGAAAGCCCGTTCTTCCACCGCCTTTCGCCCACGCGGATCGGCGTCATGGGTCAATCATGCGGGGGCGTGCAGGCCATCGAGGCCTCGGCCGACCCGCGGGTGACGACCACCATGGTCTGGAACAGCGGTCTGTTCCATGAAGTGACGAATATCGCCGGGGGCAAGCCGCTGACCAAGGAGGACCTGAAGCGCTTGCATGCACCCACGGCCTACATCAGCGGCGACGACGAGGACATCGCCTTTGTGAATGCCAACGAGGACTTCGAACACCTGCAGCGGCTGCCGGTGTTCCGGGCTTACGAGCGAGGTGTACTGCACACCGGCACCTACAGGGAGCGCAACGGCGGGGAATTCGGGGGCGTCGCGGTGGCCTGGCTGAACTGGCAGCTCAAGAAGGACGCTCGTGCGGCGCACATGTTCCTGGGCGAGGCCTGCGGTCTGTGCGTGAACCCGCGCTGGGTGGTAAGCCGCAGGAATCTGCAGTAGGCGGGGCTGATCGCCGATGGCGCTGCAATGGACGACGGGCAGGGCGTGCGCGGCCGTGCGCATTGCCGTCCTGTTCGGGCTGATGGCGCTGACCGGGTCGGCGCCGGCTTGGGCGGCCGACCCGCAAGGCAGGCTCCTGGAAGGTACGCTGCCGAGCGGGGCGCTGTGGCGCGCGCGCCTGCCTGTCCACTGGAATGGCACCTTGCTGCTCTACAGTCACGGCTATTCACCCGCGGTACGCCCCCCGCTGCTGGCACCGGCGCATCTGGAGGAATGGCTGCTGGCGCACGGTTACGCCCTGGCCGCTTCCTCATACTCGCGCGCCGGTTGGGCCCTGGCGGAAGCCGTTCCGGATCAGCTCGCGACCCTGGACGCTCTGCATGCTCAGGCCATTGTGCCGCGGCAGACGCTGGCCTGGGGCGAATCGATGGGCGGACTGGTCACGATCGCACTGGCCGAGCAGGCGCCACGGCGCATTGACGGCGCCTTGCCGGCCTGCGGCTCGATTGCCGGCTCGCTGGGGATGATGAACATGGCGCTCGACGGCGCTTTCGCCTTTGTGACGCTCGTAGCTCCCGGGCAGGGCATCGAACTGGTCGGCGTGCACGATGACCGGGCCAACGGCCGCAGGGCGCAGGCCGCGCTCGATGAGGCGATGCGCTCGCCCGCAGGCCGCGCGCGCGTCGCCCTCGCCGGCACACTGGCGGGCCTGCCGGGATGGACGCAGCCGGATGCAGCGCAGCCCGAGGAGCGGGATCCGGATGCTCAACTCGGTCAGTTGGCGCAGTCCTTCGTGATGGGCGTGCTGCTGCCGCGAGTCGACCAGGAGCAGCGCGCGGGCGGCGTGTTTTCGTGGAACACCGGCATCGACTATCGCGCGCAGCTGGCAATGAGCGGCAGGCGCTCGTGGGTGGAGTCCTTCTACCGCGCGGCCGGGCTGGATCTGGAGCAGGACCTGGACACACTGGCCGCCGCGGCGCGCATTGCCGGCAATCCCGCAGCCGTATCCTACATGCGGGACCACTATGTCCCGTTCGCCCAGCCGCAGGTGCCGGTGCTGAGCTATCACACGATCGGCGACGGGCTGACGTCGCCATCGATGCAGACGGCCTATGGGCTGGCCGTGCGCCGGAACGGACGCGCGGACCGGTTCAGTGCCCTGTGGATCCGGGGCGCGGGTCACTGCGCCATTTCGCCCGCGGAACACGTCGCGGCGCTGCAGACTCTGCAGCTGCGCCTGCGCACCGGCCGCTGGGACGTGGACCCCAAGCGGCTCGATGCGCGTGCCGAAGCCACCGGCCTCGGGTCCGGCCGGTTCGTGTCCTTCGACGCCCCCGCCTTCCTGCGCCCGTGCGTGCGGACGATGCCGCGGTGCGCCGGCGAACCGGCTGGATCCACGTCAGCCGAGCCGGCGCAGCCGCCGCAGCACGGCCCATGAGCGCGACGCCCGCCTCGCTGGTGCGGAAAGTGCGCTGGCGCCTGGCCATGCCGGCCATTGCGTTCATGCTGCTCAGTTCACTGGACCGGGTGAACGTGAGTTTCGCGGCACTGCAGATGAATCACGATCTGGGCTTCAGCCCCAGCCAATACGGCTTCGGGGCCGGGATACTGTTTCTCGGCTTTCTGGCGGGTCAGTATCCGAGCGTGCTGGTGCTGCAGCGCATCGGCATGCGCCGCTGGCTCAGCCTGTGCGCACTTTCATGGGCGCTGTGCGCAGCCGGCATTGCGGCCGTGCGCACGCCGCTGCAGTTCGATGTGCTGCGCGTCCTGCTCGGCTTTGCCGAAGGCGGGCTGGCCCCCGGCATCGTGCTGTATCTCAGCCAGTTCGCGACCGAGCAGGAGCGTGCGACCACATTCGCGCTGCCGATGCTGGCGATACCGATCTCGCTGGTGCTTGGCAGTCCGGTGTCGGGCTGGCTGATGGGCAGCACGCCACCCTTTCATGTGGCTGCCTGGCGCTGGATGCTGATCGCCGAATCGCTCCCGACGCTGGCCCTGGGTCTGGCGGCGTGGTTCTATTTCCCGGACCGCCCCGCGGAGGCGAGCTGGCTGAGTTCGCCGGAGCGTGCATGGCTCGAACAGCATGCGGCGCTGCGCGCTGTGGATCGAGTACACAACGATTGGCGTGTGCTGCGCGAACCGATGGTATGGGCGGCCGCGCTGCTGTGGTTCGGACTGCTCTCGGGCGCCTACGGCATCATGTTCTGGCTGCCGCAGATGATCCGGCAGCTTTCAGGGCTCAGCAATTTCCAGATCGGTCTCGTGAACGCACTGCCGTGGGCAGGCGCCGCACTGGGCACGTACTACAATTCGCAGCACTCCGACCGCACCGGGGAGCGCTTCTGGCACATTGGGGCGCCGGCGGCGCTTGCCGGAGTGGCCATCCTGAGCGCGTGGGCGCTGAGTGGGGGCGTGCCCGGGCTCGCCGCACTGTTCATGGCCGGACTCGCGCTCGGCGCCGCCCAGGGCGCATTCTGGGCACTCCCGACCGCACTGCTCGGTCCGGCGACACTGGCCGTCGCGGCCGTGGCGATCAATATCTGCGGGAGCTCGGGCGGGCTCGTCATGCCGCACCTGGTGGGCTATGTGCGCGAGCGGAGCGGGAGCTTTGCCGGCCCGACGCTGCTGATCGCCCTGATGCTGTTCCTTTCGGCCGCGCTGGTCGCGCTCATCAGGCTCCTGTCGCCTTCATCGGATCAGGCGCGGAGCTGAAACCGTGGTCACGATCCTGGCTTGCGGCGATATCGGCGTAAAACGCGCGGACGCCACCTCGATGTTCGCTGCCGTGGCGCCCGGACTGCGGGCGGCCGACCTGGTGATCGGGCAGCTCGAGTGCGCGATCTCGGAGCGCGGTGCCAGGGTCCCGAATGCGAAGCTGGCCATGCGAGCGCCGCCCGCCATGGCCCGGGCGGTGCGCGACGCGGGGGTCAGCCTGATGTCCTTCGCGGGCAATCACTGCCTCGACTACGGCTATGACGCCTTCGAGGACACGTTCCGGCATGCGCACGAAGCAGGCATCGGTCTGTGCGGAGCCGGCCCGCAGCTCGCTGCGGCGCGTCAAGCCCTCGTCAGGACGGTGGCGGGATTGCGCGTGGCCGTACTTGCCGCCAGCGCCATACTGCCGGAGGGGTATGCGGCGGAGGCAGACAAGCCCGGGTGTGCGCCGCTTCGGGCCCACACACTCTATGAGCAGGTCGAGCACGATCAGCCCGGTACACCCGCGCGCATCCGCAGTTTTGCGCATCGTGCCGACCGGGACGCGCTATGCGAGGCGGTCCGCGCTGCGCGTGGAGGGGCCGACGTCGTGCTGGTATCGCTCCACTGGGGTATCCACATGGTGCCGGTGACGATCGCCGAGTATCAGATCGAGGTCGCTCATGCACTGATCGACGCGGGGGCGGACGCGATACTGGGCCATCATCCCCATGTGCTCAAAGGCATCGAGATCTACCGCGACCGGCCCATCTACTACAGCCTGGGAAATTTCGCGATCGAGCAGCCGCAGGTCTGGGATCCCGCCATTACCCGCAGTGCGTCATTCCGTGACCTGGTCAGCCTCAACCCCACGTGGCGCCCGCATGAACGCTATACGTTGCCGGAGGTCACGCGTCTTACGGGACTGGCCAAACTGCTCGTCACCGCAGACGGTCGTCCGGAGGCCAGGTTTACACCGGCCTGGATCGGAGATGACAGCGCGCCGCGGCTGCTGGATCCTGCGGACCCGCGGTTCGCGCGCATCGGGCAGTTCCTGGCCGAGAGCTCCGCGGAGGCGGGGTTCGCCACGCAGCTGCGGACAATCGACGGGGACTTTCAACTGCAAGGCCCCGGCTAGCACGGCAGCGGCCCGTGCCGTGCCCTGCCGCGTCGCGAAACGCGATTGTTGCCCGTGCGCGACAAATCCGGGCGGTACGGAATCCGACCCGGGGCGTGGCTCGACCAGGCCGACTCCAATCGCAACTATCGTTGAAGGTACCAACGACTCTTGATAATGAAATACGTTACAAATAAGATGATCCGCAACGTACATCATGACCAAGTAGGGGGGAGCGCAAATGATGATTCGTATTTCAAACTACTATTCCGGCAGATCCGCCACGATCCTGGCTTGCGCAGCGGGCCTGTTGCTCGGATGCGGCACGCTGCTCGGCGCAGCGGTTGCCCTGGCCGCCGACGCCGATCTGGCGAGCGCTCAGAACGCCGCGAATCCGCCGCTCGAGGAAGTGGTCGTCACCGGTACCCTGATCCACAATGCCGCGCCGGTCGGTTCAACGCTGATTGGCGTCGACCAGGCGACGCTCCAGCAATCCGGTGCCAATACCGTGGTCGACATGCTGCGCGATCTGCCGCAGGTCGATAACCTGGGCGTGACCGAGGCGTCGCGCACCGGTACGGGCGGAGCGACCAACATTGTCTGGGGCAATTCCATCAACCTTCGCGGCCTCAGCCCGTATGCGACGCTGACTCTGCTCGACGGGCACCGTGCGCCCCCAAGCGGCACGAGCGGCGCGTCGGTCGATCCGGGATCATTCCCTTCGATCATGATGCAACGGATCGACGTCGTCCCGGACGGTGCTTCGGCCACCTACGGTTCCGACGCCATTGCCGGCGTCGTCAACCTCATCCTGCGCCGCGATGTCGAAGGCGTGGAAATGAAGGCGCGCTACGGCTGGGCCAATTCCTATGACGAAAGCCAGATCGGCGTGCTCATGGGACATCACTGGTCCACGGGCCAGATCAGCGTGGGCTTCGAGGATGACTATCACTCGGATCTGAACGGGGTGAACCGCGCCTTCTTCGAATCCAACCAGACCAGCCAGGGGGGCGGCAATTACGCCAGCCTGCAATGCAATCCCGGCAATATCGTCATCAATACGGCCACGGGACCGGTCAGCTACGCGATACCCGCCGGCGGCGTCACCGCTGCAACCGCCAGCAAGCTGGTTGCGGGCACGGCCAACAACTGCGATGTGGCGCATTACCAGGACATCCTGCCGCAGATCCGGCACAGCAACATTGCGCTGACCTTTGACCAGAAAATCACGGATGCGATCAGCGTATTCGGCGACGGTACCTACGCCAAACGGACGTTCGTGATCGCAACGCAGATGTCGACCGGACCGCTGCAGGTTCCGGCCACGAACGCGTTCTTCGTCCAGCCGCCCGGCGCGACGCTGGCACCCTGCAGCCCGGCACCTGGTGCGCCGCAATGCGAGCAGGTGGATTATTCCTTCGGCGGCGATCTCGGGTACGCCAATCACAACTACGGCTCCTCGATCAACGCCCAGGGCACGATCGGGGTGAAATTCAATCTCGGGCATGACTGGCTGGTGACGCTCGACGGCACCGCCGGGCGCGATACCGACTGGATCCTGGCGCCCCCTCTGGCCCTCAACAACGGCAATCTGGCCGCGGCGCTCGCAAGCGGCAATCCGGCCACGGCCCTGAACGTGTTCGGCGGAACCAATGCCGCCAGCGTGCTGCACAGCGTCTTTGCCAGCCGCTTCTTTGGACCCGGCATCTCGGGCGAACAGGTCGTGGAGGGCCAGGCGGATGGACCGCTGTTCCATGCCCCGGGCGGCGACGTGCGACTTGCAGTAGGCGGCCAGTGGCGCCATGACGAACTGCTCTATGGCATCAATTCCGGCGTTCCCGGCGGCGCAGATCTGGCGATCCGCCAGCGCCTGAACCGGCATTCGGAGTCCGAGTTCGCCGAGCTGCTGGTACCCATCGTGGGCCACGATAACGCGCTGCCGGGCATCCGCAGCCTCGATATCGACATTGCCGGCCGCCACGAGGATTACAGCGATTTCGGCGGCACGAGCCACCCCAAGGTGGGCGTCAACTGGTCGCCTGCCGAGGGCTGGATGGTCCACGCAAGCTACGGTACGTCCTTCCGCGCGCCGCTGCTGTCGGAGCTGGTCGGACCCCTGCGCGGCGTGTTCGTGCAGACCTATTCGGACCCGCTGGCGGCCTCGGGTACGTCCGTGGGCTACACGCTGGGCGGCGGCAACCTGACGCTGCAGCCCGAGACCGCGACAACCTATTCCTTCGGCGTCGACTTCCAGCCGGTTGAACACGCCAAGCTCAGCCTCACCTACTACAAC
>Ga0075030_100002865_pt1 | contig 15713 bp, 13 predicted proteins | sample LitLauG_LLR_2012_FD_71393 | JGI IMG/M metagenome (GOLD analysis project Ga0075030, IMG submission 71393) | Freshwater sediment microbial communities from Pennsylvania, USA - Little Laurel Run_MetaG_LLR_2012 | ecosystem: Environmental > Aquatic > Freshwater > Creek > Sediment | place: USA... | reverse complement strand
CATCGGATCGATAACGACGCATTTAGGCATCGAGGCGGCGCTGTCGGTCTCGTCGAACGAAAGGTCGGCGGCCTCGTCGCCCATCTTGTAGCCATAGGTCGGCTGGCCCCATTTGATGTCGCCAAGCATCAACCGCGCATAGGGATCGAGCAGCAGCTTGTTGGGATTGAAGCGATGGCCGTCCTCAGGCTTGAACGGCCCGTGGACGCGGTAGCCGTAGAGCTGGCCGGCCTTCAGCCCCGGCACATAACCGTGCCAGATTTCGTTGGTGAACTCGGGCAGCGCGATCCGGTGGGTTTCCGCCCCCTTGTCGTCGAACAGGCAAAGCTCCACCTTGTCGGCATAGGCCGAGAACAGGGCGAAATTCACGCCTTCGCCGTCATAGGTCGCCCCGAGGCGCGCGTAATCGCCCGCCAGGATTTCGCGCGTGGAAAGTCTCTCGAACTTCATCTCGGCGTCGCCTTTCGCTCAGCGGACCGTACCCGGCCCCCGAAGGTAAACGCGCAAGGAATTTGTGGGTTCCCGAGGTCAAAAAATGCGCGCGATCAAGGAACAGGAGCGCCTTTTGGCGCTTAATGGCTCAAAGCCCCGAGCGGCTCCCGCAAAGCACCCCATGGGAGGTTCCCCAATGACCCAGATCGTCAAGCCCGACAGCGCCCATCTCCAATATCCTTATGGAGACGCAACCAACGACGAGGAGACCCTTGCCGCCGTGCTCAACGCGCTGCACCACCATTCCGGCGTACCGAGCGACCACATTCGCGCCGAGGTGAAGCAGGGGGTCGCCGTGCTCAGCGGCGTCGTGCGCGAGGATTACGAAAAGACCCTCGCCGAACAGGCGGCGGCAAGCGCGCCTGGCGTCAGCAAGGTGCAGAACAACATCACGCTGGCGTCCTAAACCAGCCGGCTCTGCGCCTTCGCCGCTGCGACGAAGCTGGCGAACAGCGGATGCGGTTCGAAGGGGCGCGACTTCAGTTCGGGGTGATATTGCACCCCGACGAACCACGGGTGATCGACGAGTTCGATCACTTCCGGCAGCAGCCCGTCCGGCGACATGCCGGAGAAGCGCATCCCCGCCGCCTCCAGCCGCCCGCGATAGGCGGTGTTGACCTCATAGCGATGGCGATGGCGTTCGGAAATCTCGGTCGTCCCGTAAATGCCGGCGATCTTCGACCCCGGCGCCAATGCCGCGCGATAGGCGCCCAGCCGCATCGTGCCGCCCAGATCCCCCTCGGCGCGGCGCTGCTCCAACTCGTTGCCCTTCAGCCATTCGGTCATCAGGCCGACGACCGGCTCCTCCGTCGGACCGAATTCCGTGGAATTGGCCTTCTCGACCCCGGCCAGCGTACGGGCGGCCTCAATGACGGCCATCTGCATCCCTAAGCAAATGCCCAGATACGGCGCCTTGCGTTCGCGCGCGAATTTGGCGGCCAGAATCTTGCCCTCGACGCCGCGCACGCCAAAGCCGCCCGGCACCAGAATGCCGTGCACGTCCTCCAAATAGGGCGCCGGGTCGCCCTTCTCGAAAATCTCGCTCTCGATCCATTCGAGTTTCACGCGCACATGATTGGCCATGCCGCCATGGGTCAGCGCCTCGGTCAACGATTTATAGGCGTCCTTCAGCCCCGTATATTTGCCGACGATGGCGATGGTCACGTCGCCTTCGGGGTTGTGATAGGATTTCGATACGCTCTCCCAGCGCTTCATGTTGGGCTTGGGCGCGGGCTCGATGCCGAAGGCCGCCAGCACTTCGCGGTCGAGCCCCGCCGCGTGATAGGCCGCCGGCACGTCGTAGATCGAGCCGGGCACGTCGCGCGCCTCGATCACCGCGCTCTCGCGCACGTTGCAGAACAGCCCGAGTTTCCGCCGCTCCTCGGCGGGAATCTCGCGGTCGCAGCGGCACAGCAGAATGTGCGGCTGAATGCCGATGGAGCGCAGCTCCTTCACGGAGTGCTGCGTCGGCTTGGTCTTCAACTCGCCCGCCGTGGGGATATAGGGCATCAGCGTCAGGTGGATATAGACGGCGCGGCCCCTCGGCAGATCGTTGCCAAGCTGGCGGATCGCCTCCAGAAACGGCAGGCTCTCGATGTCGCCGACGGTGCCGCCGATCTCGACCAGCACGAAATCGACGCCGTCGTTGCCCTCCAGCACGAATTCCTTGATCGCGTTGGTGACATGCGGGATCACCTGAACCGTCGCGCCGAGGAAATCCCCGCGCCGCTCGCGCGCGATCAGCTCCTGATACACCCGGCCCGTGGTGATGTTGTCCTGCCGGTTGGCCGAGCGGCCCGTGAAGCGCTCGTAATGGCCCAGATCAAGATCGGTCTCCGCGCCGTCATCGGTCACAAAGACCTCGCCGTGCTGGGTGGGCGACATCGTGCCGGGATCGACGTTGAGATAGGGATCGAGCTTGCGCAACCGCACGGTGTAGCCGCGCGCCTGCAACAGCGCGCCGAGCGCCGCCGAAGCCAAACCTTTGCCGAGCGAGGAGACCACGCCCCCGGTGATGAATATGTACCGAGCCATGGGGCCTTCTCTCTAAGGGAGGTTCCCCGATTCGCGAAGGATTAAGTTCGCCTCCTCCCCAGAGCGGGGCCGGGTGCGTCTCTGGCGCCACGTCCGGGAACCGTCGCGCGGCGGCGCGCTGCGGGGGACTTCGCGTCCCCCGCGCCCCCTGCGGGATATTTGTGAAAGGGTAATAGGGACTATTTGAACGGCGCCGTGCAGACCACAAAGCTGTCCATCACCGCCTCATTCTGCTTTTCGCGCTCGAGGCGCAGGTAGCAGACGCTGACCGAGCCGCTGCGCCGGTCGATGCGGAAAACCCCGCCCTCCTGCTCGTTGTGGCCAGCGTAGAGCGCATATTCGCCGGGCGGCTGGCCCGTGGCGCCCTCGCCGCCGCGAGCGCAGGCGGTGACGCCATAGGCGCCGGGTCCTATGTCGGCCTTGCCGGGATTGCGGGCGAACTGGCAGGCGACGATGTCGCCGGTGAGGCGGTCGAGCCGGTAGAGCAGCGACAGATTGATTTGCGGCGCGGCGAGGAATTCCCAGCGGTCCTCCGCGATCGCCCCCGTCGACATGAGCGCAAGCGTCGTCGCCGCCCAAATCCGCATATGCGCCTCCCCGGCGAATCGATGGCCCAGTGTAGCAGACGCGAGGCTGGGGCAAGATGAGCGATTCACGATTCGTCAACCCTGTCTTTCTAAAAGAGCGGTTACAGCCTGCGTTGGACTTGGACGGCGGCTTGCGGTAGACCCCGCGTCATGGGGAATGCGATGATGGCTCTCTCTCTGCGCTACGCGCGACTTCTGACGGCGGGGCTTGTTCTGGGCGCAGGGCTGGCGCTCGCCGGCTGCGACGAGCAATATTCCGAAAATGGCCGCTCGCTGACGCCCATTCCGCAAAAGACGCTGGCGCTTATGTCGGCGCTGGGCACGGACGCCAATGCGCCCATCATCTTCCGCGCCTACAAGAAAGAAGCCGAGTTCGAGATCTGGAAGCAGAAATCGGACGGCCAGTACGCGCTGCTGAAGACCTATCCGATGTGCCGTTGGTCGGGCCAGCTTGGCCCCAAGAAGCGCGAGGGCGACCGGCAGGTCCCCGAGGGGTTCTACACCATCGCGCCTTCGCAGATGAACCCGAACTCGCATTATTACTTGTCGATGAACGTCGGCTATCCCAACGCCTACGACAAGGCGTGGGATCGCGAGGGCGGCGACATCATGGTGCACGGCATCTGCTCGTCGCGCGGCTGCTTCTCGATGACCGATCCGCAGATCGCCGAGATCTACGCCATCGCGCGCGACGCCTTCAACGCGGGGCAGCGCCAGATTCAGTTCCAGTCCTATCCGTTCCGCATGAACGCCGAGAACCTCGCGAAATTTCGCTACGACCCCAATATCGCATTCTGGAAGGAGCTGAAGAACGGCGCCGACCATTTCGAGGTGACGAAGGCGGAAGTGCCAGTGACGGTTTGCAACCGACAGTATGTGTTCGGCGCCAAGGCCGAAGGCGAAGTGTCGGCCCGCGAGGCCTGCCCGAAGCTGATACGCGATTCCGAAACCGAATCGGCGGTCGCCGAGCGTGCGAGCAAGGACGAGGCCGAGGTCGCGGAACTCGCGCCCAAGGTCAAGCCGGTCATGCTGGTCTATGACGACGGCGGCCAGCATCCCTCATTTGCGGGCCGGTTCGACGTCAGCCGCCCCGACGCGCTGGCGGCGGGACCGCGCGAGATCGCCTTGGCGCCGACCGGCAAGCCGCTGCCGACGGCGGTCGAGGTCGCGGCGGCGGACGTCAAGCCCAAGCCGTTAAAGAAGGGCGCCAAACCTGTCGTCCCCGTGCCTGCGGCGCCAGCGGAGACGCAAATGACCGCGTCGGCCCCGACGTCGCCCGGCGTCATCGACAACGGCAAGGCGATGCTCAACAACCTGTTCAAGACCGCGTCCGTCGAAACGTCGCCGACCGTCAAAGTGACGGAATACGACGCGCCGCAGCCGATCGACGCCCCGATTCCGCCGCGCCGTTCCAGCGCGTCTGGCAAGGTCGCCGCCGCTCAGCCGGAAGCGTCCGCCAGGGACGTCGAGAAGGCGGCGCAGTAGCGCCGCCTTGTTGCAGGGTCAGAAATTCGGCCAGCAGGCGTGGCGGTAGGGGCCGAGATGGCGGCCGGGCGGGCAATAGGGACCGAACGGCCCATAGAACGGCGGGCTCCCGCCAAAACCCCGCTCGCCGCCGGGCCTGCACTCGCCCCACGGATTGCGGTGTCCGAAGGGACCGCAGCCATCGGCGACGCGGATCAGCGAGGCCCCATCGTCCCCGAAATCGACGGCGGGCATCGCATGGGCCGACGTCATGCCACAGAGCAAGGCGAGCGTAGCGGATGCAAGAACGGTCTTCAACATCATCGAACCCCTTTGGGTGAGAGGCCGGCGCCCGCTCATCGGGCGCCGCGCCTGCGGTTCGAAATCTGCAAGTATTGATCTGAATCGCCGCTGAATGTGTTGTTCAGTCGCAGTTCATCGGCGCGGATTTACTTACCAACCTTGAACACCAACTCGCTGCGCCCGCGCGGACGCTCGACGAAGATGCTTGCGCGCACGCGCCGCGCCGGCCTCTGCGATATCGGCCCGACGTGGACGGCGCGCGCCGTCGGCCCCTGTTTCGCCAGGCAGGAATTATAGGCCAGCGGGTCTTCGAACCGGTCGCAGGGTCCGGCGTAGGCGGGGCCGGCGAGCGCCGCCGCGAGCAGCCAGACCCTTCTCATCCTCGCAGAATCGCGCCAGTCTTCTTGGTCACTTCGCCGACGATCCTGGCCACCACCGCGTCGATCTCCGCGTCGGTGAGGGTCTTTTCGCGCGGTTGCAGCGTGACGGCGACGGCGACAGATTTGCAGCCTTCCGGCACGCCGGGGCCGCGATAAACGTCGAACACCTGCGCATCGGTCAGCAGCGCCCGGTCAGCGCTGAGCGTGGCCTTGAGGATATCGGCGGCGCGTGTGGCCTCGTCCGTGACGAAAGCGAGGTCGCGCTCCACCGCCTGGAACTCCGAACGCTCCAGCTTCGGCTTGGCCTTGCTGGGCCGCGCCTTGGGCGAGGGCAGGGCGTCGAGCGTGATCTCGAAGCCTACGAGCGGCCCCTCGACGTCGAGCGTCTCGCAAGCATGCGGGTGCAACTCGCCGAACCAGCCGACAATGTTCTTCGGCCCGAATTGCATGGTCGCCGAGCGTCCCGGATGCAGGAAGCCGGGACCGCCGGGGACGATCTGCACGGCGCCTTGCGGCACGCCCAGCGCCGCTAGCAGCGCCATCGCGTCGCCCTTGGCGTCAAACACGTCCGCCGACCCGCCGCCGCTCCAGTGCCGACCTTCGCCGCCGCGCTTGGCCAGTCCGCGTCGCAGCCCCGCCGCCGCGATTCGCTGGTCATCCTCTCCGGCGCCCAAAAAGATCTGGCCGACCTCGAACAGTCCGAGGTGGCGAAAGCCGCGCCGTGCGTTGCGTTCGGCGGCGGCGGCGAGGCCGGGGATCAGGCTTGCGCGCATGTCGGACATGTCGGCGGCGATGGGGTTTGCGAGTTTCAAGGCCGCCGCCCCGCCGCCGAAAAGCTTGGCGTGCGCTTCGGGAATGAACGACCAGGTGATCGCCTCGTCGAGCCCCAGCGCCGCGAGCGCCCGCTTGGCGGCGCGGGTGCGCTTTTGCAGCAGGTTCAGCACTGGCGCGGCGACGCTGGCCTCGCGCGGCAGCGGCGTCGAGGCGACGCGCTCCAGCCCGGCGATGCGCACGATCTGCTCGACGATATCGGCCTTGCCGTCGATGTCGGGGCGCCAGTTGGGGACGACCGCGACGCCGTCCTCGACGCCAAAGCCGAGGCGGGTGAGGATCGCTTCGCCCTCGGCCTGCGGGACGTCGAGGCCGGTGAGGCGCTTCACCTCGCTGTAGGGGAACGGCACGCGTTGGCGAGGTTTGGCGGTATCGCCAGCGACGACGAGCCGCGACGGCTCGCCGCCGCAAAGCTCCATGACCAGTTTCGTCGCCAGCTCCGCGCCCGGCACGCAGAAATCGGGATCGACGCCGCGCTCGAAGCGATAGCGCGCGTCGCTGGTTATGCCCAGATCGCGCCCGGTGCGGGCGATGTTGTTGGCGTCCCACAGCGCGCTTTCGATCAGCACGTCGGTGGTGTTCTCGTCGCAGCCCGACGCCTCGCCGCCCATCACGCCCGCGATGGATTCGACGCTTCTATCGTCGGCGATGACGACGTTGGCCGGCGTGAGCGCGTAGGTGCGCCCGTCGAGCGCGACGATCTGTTCTCCCGCGCGGGCGCGGCGCACGACGAGATCGCCGTGGACCTTGCCGGCGTCGAAAACGTGCAACGGCCGTCCGCGATCAAACGTCAGGTAATTGGTGATGTCGACCAGCGTATTGATAGGCCGCATCCCCAGCGCGCGCAGCCTTTTCTGCATCCAACCCGGCGACGGCCCGTTGGTCACGCCCCGAACGAGGCGCAGCGTGAAGGCGGGGCAGAGGCCCTTGTCAGCTTCAACAAAGTCGAGCCGCACCTTGACGGGGCAATCGAAGCGCCCTTCGACCGGAGCTACCGGAGGCGTCTTCAGCCTACCTAATCCCGCCGCCGCCAGATCGCGCGCGATGCCGGAGATGGCGGTGGCGTCGGGCCGGTTGGGCGTCAGGTTGATGTCGATCACCGGATCGTCGAGCCCGGCATAGGCGGCGTAGGCGACGCCGACGGGCGCGTCCTGGGGAAGCTCGATGATGCCGTCGTGATCCCCGGAAAGCTCAAGCTCCGCCTCCGAGCACAGCATCCCGTTCGATTCGACGCCGCGAATGACGCCCTTCGCCAGCGTGATCTTCTTACCGGGAATATAGGTCCCCACCGGCGAAAACACGCTCTTCATCCCGGTGCGCGCGTTGGGCGCCCCGCAAACGACCTGCTGCGGCTCGCCGCCGGCGTCGACGAGACAGACGCGCAGGCGGTCGGCGTTGGGATGCGCCTTGGCCTCGATGACGCGCGCGGTGACGAAGCCGCGCGTTTTCGCGGCGGGGTCTTCGACGCCTTCGACTTCGAGGCCGATGCGGGTGAGCGTCTCGACGATCTCGGCGAGGGACGCTGAGGTTTCGAGGTGGTCTTTCAGCCAGGAGAGGGTCAGTTTCATAGTCTGGTTCTTCACGTGGTTTACGACTCAACCCCAAACTCGTTTTTAGAGAGGAGCAAGATCTCGATATAGGATATAATCGTTTCCGCAACGCCCAATGATGCCTTGCAGGCATTGACCGAAGCGCACTACTTGGACTCCAATAATCACTTTAGAAAATCAAGAATACGAACTACGTTAAAAACGGGAATACGAAATAATATTCGACAGCAAGAAATATCACGCAAGAAATAAAAATAGCAAGTATCACGTAGATTTCATACCAGTACCAAATATAAATTTTCTTAGATGATTGTGACGGTATGTCAAATATTTCAGTCTCAATTTTATTCTGATCTTCTCTATACCGAAACCAAGTATTGACTCCGGTAGCAATAAAAACAATTGAAAAAATACTCAAAAATAGGATCAAAAAAACAATACTAAACGATGCAAAAAAAACCAAATGTTTCTGTTGAACTCCAAGAATAGCGTCTTTGCTGATCATATATTGACCCGCTATTAAAATAGTAATGCCACCCTGATAAATTGAGAGAACTGTGAATGTGTTTTTATTGAGATTGGACTTTTGTTCCATCACATACTTATATCGCTCTAAGTAGGCCTGAAATTGGGAGTCGCTATACATATTCAGATTCCTTTCATGGTGAGCGCATCCAGCTTGTAGGAGAAAATATCTTGATATCCAATGAGTCCGTAATTTTTATAATTTCCTTTGCTTGATCCTCAAACAAATGATGAAAAAAACCGCTGTCCTGGATTGTTTTCCTGATTATTTCACTTGTACTGACATAGCTGTCCGGTTCCGATACAAACTGCGTATTTCGTTTTTTTTCACTGATCCCATTCGTTATGGCTGCGAATAGGAAGATACTGAAAAAAACTCTCCTCATACTGTCATGAGTATTTCCCTCAGAAATCAATGCCAGGAAATAGTCACTAACGGGGTTGCCATGGGTAATAAATGTGCGCGCAAGGTAATTGAACCCTATGTATTTATCCAAACCCAATATGTTTACTGGCTTTCTTGAAATACAAAATTCCCCAGGACTGAAATTAAAGTTTCTAAAATCAAATATCGCCTGTCGATACAATCGCTCGTCAGATAAAGCGACACTTCGTGCAATGTCTCGGCCAAATATCCAATTAGAATCAGGACCTTTTTTGTCCCACTTGACGTCAAGTCTACGTAATCCTTCGTACGCCCGCACACTAGAAATTTCAAATTTGTTCCCAAGAATGCCAAGTTCGAACGCAACTGAATGATTGCACAGCGTCGTTCCTGATGGATACTTCGCGGATGCGTTGTCAATTACGCTAATAATGTTGTCCGCAGTAATATTTGAAGGCGACTCCCGAATAAATGTCTCAACCGATGTCGACAAAGGTGAGGTCACAGTCCAAAATCCGTTTCCGTTTTCCAAATCATCTAGAGAAACTGCGCGGCGAGTACCGTCTTTTTCAACGAGAGCAAAGGGTGCACCGGACAATTCCGTTACAAAAAGTTCCGGATTAATTAGTTGCGATCCTTGGCGAAAGTCGTATCCCCCCAATTCTCTAATTATATACTGTGTTTCATTTACAGCTCTTGAAAGAGAATAGCCGTCTTCTTTAGAAAGTCGATCAATCTCATTTGCGATATGTTTGGTATACAGTCTATATATCGTCCTAAGCATCTTGTAGTACTCCGGTGTATCTTCCAACGCCGAGCGAGCCACGTTTGTCTTCGGCGATTCTGGTCCGACAGCGTTCGCTACGGCTATAATACCCCCTTCTCGAAATCCTGGTGATTTGAAATCTACACCAATGCCCTCAATACAAGTTGCACCCACAAAGTCGCTGTCAAATTCAGATCGCCCCCGCACGTCGGGGATCTTCACAAAAGTCCATTCACGAAAGTAGTCGTCACGAGAAACCGCAAAAGCGATCGAAACTCCATTTTCACTAAATTCTCTAATTTCCACGTTGCGTCCATGGAACATATTTTTCTGATTTATTTCCTTCAATATATGCTCGACCGCCTGAGTCGGGCTTGTAAATCCAATCTCTATTGGACTAGACTCATCTACAGTTACATAAACTTTGCAACGAGGAAATATTAACCAAGAGCGCGCGGTTTTGACTACGTCACCAATTTCGGCAGATGCTCGTAAAAACAACTTTACCGAAGTTCCGTGAGGATATATTTTTAATTCGTCCCGGTCACTCACTTTGTCTAAAAGTTTAATTAAATATTTTCCATGCAATGACCGAAGTTCAATTCTGCGCGCTTTGGAATCGTCAGGAAAACAGGTCGTTATCTCGACATGATCTGAAACCATAAAGGCAGATAGAACGCCAATTCCAAATCGGCTTATTGAAGAAAACGTTGGATTTTTTTCTCGAAATTTAGGATCTTGATATCTAGATGACCCAACGGTCAACAGATGTTGTTCTATTATCTCCTGACTCATTCCCGTCCCGTTATCTGAAACTGTTAATATTTTTTCTTTAGAATTCCAGTGAATCTTGATAATTCCGCGCTCAGAGCTCTGTGACTCGTCTTGAAGAGCTTGAAGTCGAATTGCGTCAAGTGAATTTTGTGTAAGCTCGCGAAGCACCACCGAAGTATCGTTATACAACGTGTGCCCCGTAAGTAATTCCAAAATTTTATGCTGGTCTAGAGAAAATCCAAACGCCTTGGTCAGAAAACCATCCGCTTCTATATTGTCGAAATTTATAAACTTCCAGGGAAAAAGCGGAGCTTCGGTCAAATAACGTTCTGATTTCTGTATAACATTGTGAGTTTTTAAAAGTTCTTTCTCCGCGTACTGTAGATAATTTGTAAGTCCAAAAAATCCCTCCGCTCGGCGAAAAGTTGCGTGTATCTCTATAGTATCGCTCGGCACTGACGGGGATGCGTTTCCTTCTTTATCGGTCCCTATTCGCTTGCGAACTGCTCGCACCGCGCCTTGCTTTAGCCACTCAATTTGGCTAATTGGGTCGGCAGGGTTAATAATTTGAAATAATATAGAAGGCGCTCGATTTTTTGTGATCTGAAGTAAATCGACTGTACGTAAAATTGCAGATACATACTGTAAATTGACATTTTCATTTCTTGTGTCGCCGTAAGGCTGTGAAAGCTTAAAGATTTTAATGTCACTAATATCATCAATTGTGTGGCTTTCGCAAACAAGGCCTAAATCCCTACGGAACGTGCCGTCAAGCGGTCTCAATATTTCATTGATAACTTGGCGGACAGCATTTGTCGCTCCGCCATCATCTAATTCGTAACCCTCGATCCACGATTTTATCCGACTGCCATGTGTGTAACGGACAAATTCCTGGTACCAAAAACGATTTGATTCTTCAAATGAAAGCTGGGACATCTTTGCTCGAAAGTCTCCAATCTTATCTTCAGGAATTTTTGGGTTCTGGATGAAGTTGTTGTATTCGATGTTGTTGTCGCGCTTGGAAAATTCGTCAGCAGTAATAAGTAAACCTAAATCATGGAAATATAGAGACAGCACTAACATTAGGCAATCACCGTCAGTAAGTAGTGATTTTGACGCATCGGGAATTATCCAATCTGCAGTTGAAATCATGCTTAGGACATGATCGAAGCTGTGATCAGTGTATTCGTTGAAGAATCCATGTCGTCCAAATTCCTTTAATAATAAATGTACCTCGTCGCGAAGGCGTTGCAAATTTATTTGAAACGGAGGAAATTTAGTTGCAACTTCTGCCCGGCGCTCCAAGTCTGATAATGTACTCGGCATTTGGTCCTCAATAGTTGGAGTACTGTTGTTGTGGTCAAAGTGTAACCAAGTGCGGCCATTGGAATACGTTCTTAACGCACACCTAGACACATAGATGCAACTCGACGCTTGTATACAATTCATTCTGCCGCGCTTCGCCGGCGGGTAGATGATAATTGCGTCAGGCTGCCGGATCAACAGAGGCCGCGCTTCAAAACTAGCGAAAAGGTGCTTTTGCCCGTTGTGTTGTAGCTAGAGGCCCCTGCGAGTCAAAGCGACAACCCCGCCGCCTTGGCGATCTCGCCGACCACGCCGCGCCGGAACGTCAGCACGCAGGCGACGAACACCACGCCCTGGATCACCGTCACCCATTCGCCGAACTGCGCCAGATAATTCTGCATCGCCACCACGACGATGGCGCCCACCACCGGCCCATACAAGGTGCCCATGCCGCCTAGCAGCGTCATCAGCACCACCTCGCCCGAAAGCTGGAAGCCGACGTCGCTCAGCGAGGCGTTTTGAACGACGATCGCCTTGGTCCCGCCCGCCAACCCCGCCAGCGCCGCCGACAGCACGAAGGCGGCCAGCTTGTAGCGCGGCACGCGGTAGCCGAGCGAAATCGCGCGCGGTTCGTTCTCGCGGATCGCCTTCAGGACTTCGCCGAACGGCGAGTTGACCGTGCGATAAACAAATAGAAAGCCGAACAGGAACACGCCCGCCACGAAGAGATAAAGGGGCGTCGGCTTTGATAGGTCGAGCAGGCCCAGCAACTTGCCCTGCGGCACCGACTGGATGCCGTCCTCGCCATGCGTGAACGGCGCTTCGACGCAGAAGAAAAACACCATCTGCGACAGCGCCACGGTGATCATCGCAAAATAGATGCCTTTGCTGCGGATCGCCAGCGCGCCCGACACCAGACCCATCGCGGCCGCCACGGCGACGCCGCACAGAATGGCCGCCAGCGGATCGAAACTCCATTCCTTCGCGCAATGGGCGGCGATGTAGCTGGCCATGCCGAAGAACATCGCATGGCCGAACGACAGCAGCCCCACATATCCAATCAAAAGATTGAACGCGCAGGCGAATAGCGCCACGCACATCATCTCCATGACGAAGAACGGATAGGCGAACCACGGCGCGGCGGCGATAAGCGCCACCAGCAAGATCAGCGCGATGAAGAAATCGCGGCGCTCGTGATGCGCGCGCTCGGGGGAGGCGACGGCCACGGCGCTCATGCGACGCGCCCGAACAGGCCCGAAGGCCGGATGATCAGCACGATCGCCATGATCACGAACACCACCGTGTTGGAGACCTCAGGATAGAACACTTTTGTTAAACCCTCGATCACGCCGAGCGCGAACCCGGTGAGGATCGAGCCCAGAATCGACCCCATGCCGCCGATCACCACCACCGCGAACACGACCGAGATGATGTCGGCGCCCATGCCGGGGCGCACTTGATAGATTGGCGCCGCCAACACCCCCGCCAACGCCGCCAACGCCACCCCGAAGCCATAGGTCGCAGTTATCATCAGGGGAACATTTATACCGAAGGCGCGAACCATCGTCGGGTTCTCGGTGGCGGCGCGCAGATAGGCGCCCAGCCGCGTCTTCTCGATGGCGAACCATGTCGCCAGACAGACAACCAGCGAACAGGCGATCACCCAGGCGCGATATTTGGGCAGGAACATGAAGCCGACATTGAACGCGCCCGCCAGCTCTTTGGGCGCAGGGTAGGGTTTTCCAGAGGAGCCGAAATAATACTGAAACAGGCCCTGCATCGCCAACGCGAGGCCGAAGGTCAAAAGCAGGCTGTAAAGGTGATCGAGGCCCGCCAGGCGGCGGATCAGCGTGCGCTCGACCACCGCGCCGAGGAGGCCGACGATCAAGGGCGAAAGGATCAACGCGAACCAATAATTGAGCCCCGCATATTGCAGCAGGAAATAGGAGACGAAGGCGCCGACCATATAGAAGGCGCCGTGGGCGAAGTTCACGACATTGAGCATGCCGAAGATCACGGCAAGCCCGAGGCTCAGCAAGGCGTAGAACGAGCCGTTTATGAGGCCGATCAGCAACTGGCCGTAAAGCTGCTGCGGCGAGATGGCGAGGGTCAGGAGCATCAGGCTGCTCCGCAATATCGAAGCACGGCGCCCCCGTGGCGAACCAATTCCGTAGCCGCGCTCGCCGGCATGGCCGGGCCTGTCCCGGCCATCCACGCCGCGACGCGCCGCCAAGGCTGCAGGACTTCGACGAAGGCTTGCGCCAATATTGCGTAAGACCGGTCAAACGCGGCTGTTTGCACGACCGAGCGGAAGGCCGGGACAAGCCCGCCCATGACGGCTGTGACGCCTGACGCGCGGCGCAGCGGGAGGGCTTCGCTTCGCTCGCAATGACGGAAGGGACGATGAAACATCAAGACCCCCTCAAACGCCGAGATATTCATGCAACTTGCCCATGTTAGCGCTGAGGTCGGCGGCGGCGAAGCTCTCCATGATCTGGCCGTGCTCCATCACATAGAAACGGTCCGACAATGTCGAAGCCCAGCGGAAATTCTGCTCGACCAAGAGGATCGTAAATCCTGCCTTCTTGATTTCTTGAATCGTGCGCGCGATCTGCTGGATGATGACAGGCGCCAACCCTTCCGTCGGCTCGTCCAGCATCAGGAACTTTGCGCCGGTGCGCAAAATGCGGGCGATGGCGAGCATCTGCTGCTCGCCGCCCGACAGCTTGCCGCCGCCGCTCGCCAGCCGCTCTTTCAGGTTGGGGAACAAAGTGAAAATCTGCTCCAGCCCCAGCCCGCCTTCCGCCGCCACGCGCGGCGGCAGCATCAGGTTTTCGCGCACGCTCAAGGAATGAAAGATCGCGCGCTCCTCGGGGCAGAGCGCGATCCCGGTGCGCGCGATGCGGTCGGACGACAGCGAAATCGTCTCGCGCCCTTCGTAGCTAACAGAACCCTTGCGCTTGTTGACGATCCCCATGATCGACTTCAGCGTCGTCGTCTTGCCCGCGCCATTGCGCCCCAGCAACGTGACGACCTCGCCCGACCTCACCTCGAAATCGACTCCATGCAGGATGTGCGACTCGCCGTACCAGGCTTCCAGGCCAGAGACTTTCAGCGCCGCTTCAGACATCGGCGACGCCCAGATAAGCCGTCTTCACTTCCGGGTTCTCCGAGACGGTCGCATAGTCCCCTTCCGCCAGCACGCGGCCTCGCGTCAGCACCGTGATGCGGTCGGACAGATGCGAGACCACTTGCAGATTATGCTCCACCATCAGCACCGTGCGCCCCTTCGAGACGCGCTTGATGAGTTCGACGATGCGGTCGATGTCCTCGTGGCCCATGCCCGCCATGGGCTCGTCGAGCAGCATCATTTCGGGCTCCAGCGCCAAAGTCGTCGCGATCTCCAGCGCGCGCTTGCGCCCGTAGGAGATTTCGCCCGCCAGCGCATTGGCGTAGGTCGTCAGACCGACCTCCTCCAGCAACTCGCGCGCCCGCGCGTCGTATTGGGTCAACACGCGCTTGGAGCGCCAAAAATCGAAATTGTCGCCGCGCTTGCGTTGCAACGCGACGCGCACGTTCTCCAGCGCGGTCAGGTGCGGAAACACGGCGGATATTTGGAACGAGCGCACCAGCCCCAGCCGCGCCACGTCGGCGGGCGCGTCGCCGGTGATGTCGCGCCCGTTATAGGTGATCCGTCCATGGCTAGGCCGGATGAATTTGGACAGCATGTTGAAACAGGTGGTCTTGCCGGCGCCGTTGGGGCCAATCAACGCATGGATCGAGCCGCGCCTGACGCGAAGGTTCACGTCCGAGACCGCTTTGAAGTCGCCGAAGGCTTTGCCAAGCCCTTCGGTCACGAGGATATCGTCCTCGTCTACCGCCACGTCGCCCCTCCCATTTACGCGCGTCCTCAAATCATTGCGGCTTCGGCTTGTAAAGGGCCGGATCGACTTGTGCTCAACCTATTGGCGCCAAAGTTCAGGCGTGCGCCCGCGTCGTCAGGATCTTCCAAGCGGCGGCGCCGAAGGCCAGCGCAAACGCGACCTCAAAGCCCCGGCGCAGGCGCAGGTAGCGCTTGGCGACCCATGGGACCGAAAAGGCGATGGCGTAGATGTGGAAAATGAGCGCGCTTTGCAAGCCCAGCGCCAGCACCAGCACAACCAGCGTTTGCGCGGAGGCGTGCGGGGGAACGCCCAGCCCGAACAGCGCGCCGAAGAACAGGATCGGCTTGGGGTTCGTCAGATGGATGGCGAGGCCTTTCAGGTAAGCCGCACGCAGCGATCCCGAACGGGCGCCGTGCGTCGACGCCGGCTTTGC
>Ga0075030_100002864_pt1 | contig 15713 bp, 9 predicted proteins | sample LitLauG_LLR_2012_FD_71393 | JGI IMG/M metagenome (GOLD analysis project Ga0075030, IMG submission 71393) | Freshwater sediment microbial communities from Pennsylvania, USA - Little Laurel Run_MetaG_LLR_2012 | ecosystem: Environmental > Aquatic > Freshwater > Creek > Sediment | place: USA... | reverse complement strand
GTTCCGGAGGCGTATTCCCTGGTGCCGCCGGGCGGCGTTGTCGTCGACGCCTTCTACCCGGTCATCAAATCGAAAGTGGCGGAGTTCAAGACCCCAACACCTCTCCAGCTCTACATCAAGTATGAGTACAAAGACGCCAACGGGAAGCTTTATTCTGAGGAGTTGACCAAACGGGTGGAAATGCTGGGCATCAATCAGTTCGAGTTTTCCAATCTTAACGATCAGGATCGCACGGATAGTTGGTTCGACTACTTCAACAATGCACCGTTGCTGTCTGCGTTTGTTACGCGCCTGGATGATCCCGTGAAGCAGTTCGCGGGGTATGTGAGCCATGCGGCCGGAGGCGTGGCGGCCGCCTCAGACAACAACTCTGCAATCCGCTGGCTCGGTGCAGCTTATACCTTGGAATTGGCTAATGACATTGTGTACTCGACTCCGTCCAGCTTTCTGACCAACGATCACTCCAGCGGCCAGGACATAAAGTATCCGCGCGACGTTTTTCGCGACAAATCGGGCACTTGCGTGGACTTGGCGATTACCTATGCCGCGCTCGCAGAAAGTGTAGGGCTCAAGGCCAACTTGATGCTTGTGCCGGGTCACGCTTTCCCTGTAATCCGCTTGCCTGGTGGAGAATTGTTTGCCGTCGAGAGCACTGGCTTGGGCGGAGGCAATCAGAGGATGACCTTTGAGCAAGCAGCCGAAACTGGAAAGAAGGAGCTGCAGAAATACTTTCAGGATGGCTTGTTTTACTTCGTGAATGTCGAGGATCAATGGAGCACTCAACACGTTCCAAATCCGGAATTGAAGCAACTAGGAACTGATTTTCTGGAAAAAAGCGGCATCAGGTCGCCGGCGAATCTGACGGCTGGAACCGGCGGCGGTGCGGAAGTATCCCCGGCCAAACGCCAAGGCGAAGGAAACCTGGGAAAACCGTACAAGGTGGTACACGATCACGGGATCGGTACGCTCGCGGCATTTTGTGTTGGAACGCTTTTCGTCTCCGGAGATGTGGTGACTTTTGTGGCTGAGCGCGCATCGGATGGAAGGATGGACCGGTTCCAAATTAAGAAATCCGATATCCGGGAGGCCAGGAAAAACAAAATGCCCCTGGGACAGAATCGGCAATACTACGAAGCATTCCACATTCGGCTGCAAAATGGGGTCAACTACAACTTCGCGCGAGTTGACAATCAGGGGAGAGGGCTGAGCCCGGATGATGTGCTGATGGTCTTGTTGCAATGAGTGAAATCCAGCGTCCTGTAGCGAAACAATAAAGCTGGCCTCAATCGGATCTGCAGACTGGACTCTTTGGATTCTGGTCCGCAACTATCATTTAGCGCTGTCAGTCGCCAGGATTTCGCAAGTTTCTTGCATCCCGTGGGCGCAACAATTGCCAGCTGAGCGTTACACGTCATTTTTTCAAACACATTTTGAGTTTTGTCGAGGGAAAGGACGTCTTGTCTTCTTTTGTTTTTCAACTCTCAAGTGTTGCATGAGCCCGAGAGTTCCCTCGGGCTATTGACATCCCTTCATCAGGGCGCACTCGGAGGTTTTCTACCGTTCGCCTACTTCCGCGCTCTGGCGTTACATGGCCAGACTAGTGATACTCTGCTCGGCAGGACCACCGATAGTTGCAATCAGATTGAACATTGCAGTTCTTGGCTGAGGGCTATGAGATACCAATTCAAGTTCGCGCAAATCTTTGCCGTGGTGCTCCTGGTTGCCACCGGGTTAACCGCACAACAGAAAACTTTTCCGGTAATTTCTACCGTGGATGAACCGGCCATCGCCGGCCATCCCGTGCAATTGGATGCGCATGGCAAGCTTCTGCCGTGGCCCATCCCTGACGATACGGGCTACTCCTACTCCTCGCATTTCCTCTCGCAGTGGGCCATCCTTTGGGATCAGTACAACCGGCAACGGCTGCATTATTACTACTGCTGCTTCGACTATGACCGCGTCACCTTCGAACTTGCACCCGATCCCCATTGGGTCAATTCCACGGGCTACCTGCGCGCCATGATGCAGGGATTCATCGAGCGGCTTTATCCTTATACCGGCGATCCGCGGACCCTCACGTTCCTGAAAAGTTTTGTGGACTACGAGTTAGAAAATGGCCTGACGCCCGAAGGCTACGCGTGGTCCCAAGTGCCCTATGCCTCCGCCAATCCCGGCGCGAGACGCTACTCGGGCTGGAGTCAGCTCGGCGAGGACTATGTCGAACCTCATGTCGTTGGGGAAGACGGGTATGGCTATCTTCGCCTGTACGAGATGACGGGAGATGTAAAATGTCTGCGCGCCGCAATCCGCTGCGCCGATGCCCTTGTCAAGAATTACAGAGTTGGAGATGAAACGCACTCTCCGTGGCCAGTACGCTGCTACGCGCGTGACGGGAAGTCTGAAACCACCAGGGCGATGGGTCCTTATTCCGCGAACGTCATCGAGCCGATCATGCTCTTCGATGAACTCATCCGCCTTAAACAAGGAGATGTTGACGGTTACACGAGCGTCCGCGCTGGCGCCTGGGATTGGTTTCAGAAATACCCACTCAAGAACAACGTGTGGGTTGGCTATTTCGAGGACACCGTGCCTAGCATGGGCAACATGAATCAGGTGATTCCTCTGGAGTTTGCCCGCTATGTGCTGCTGCATCCGGAGAAGGATCCGCAATGGCACCAGCACTCTCGGCAACTGATCGAGTGGGTAAAGACAACGCCCAAGTGGCCGAAATATATTGTTCATGGCGCAACGGTCACCACCGAGCAGGGGGATGGGACCAACTTCTGTTGCAATCTGCCGAACCAATGTTGTGACAGCCACACTGCACGGCTCGCTGCCGTCGAGGCGCTTTACTATGAAAAGACCGGAGACCTCGCTTACAAAGATGCGGCGTTCCGTTCCTACAACTGGGTCACTTACTTTCAGGGGCTTTCGCGTGATGCACACACCCCATTCTCCACGCAGTGGTGGTTCACGGATGAATACGCCGACGGCCCGCGAAGGATGATGGACGCTTTCTGGGCTGTGCCGGAGTGGGCTCCCGCGGATGAGTCACATCTCCTGGGGTCCAGTTCCGTCGTCACGAAAATCAGCTATGGCAAAGGTTCGGTTACCTATTCCACTTTCGATCCACAGTCATCCGATGTTCTCCGATTGGATTTTGTTCCCGAAATCATCGCCGCAAACGGCAAGCCCCTCAGCGTGCGCAAAGATCTAGACCAGCCCGGATACATGTTTGACGGGGCAACACATGTCCTGCGCATTCGGCACGACGAAGCGCACGATATTGACGTGCAAGGCAGAGGAGGCGCAACGCCGCCGCAGTACATTACATTTGATGATCCACATCTTCCTGCCGGAACCCTCTTGAAGGCACAATACCCTTCTGGCGTGATTGATTGGGGTTCGGACCAGTGGCGGATCAATGCGCCCGACGGCAAGTTCGGCACCTTCAATCTTGCCCCGACCGGCGCCCAGGCCCGAACCGCGGAGTTCCGCTTTTATTCTCCGCGCATCTTTGTGGGCGTGGATGTATTTAACAGTGGCACGTTCGACGCGACCATCACCATCCATTCGCCGGGGATTCCTCAGATCTGGTTCGTCCTCAAGCCCGGTGAACTGCGCCGCTTTCGGACCGGATGGCGCGACACCAGTTCAAACGTCATGTTTGAATGGAAAAATGGGGAAGGCCTGCGGTTTGACAATCTGGCGTACCTTCAAGAATGATTTCTTGACGAATGGCTCGCACCAGGCTTTGCCGAGAGCAGATTCTTTTGGAGATAGAGATAAAAGAATCCGTTACAAGGAAGCGGGGGCAGGTCTCTGCCGCGTTCCCGACGCTACTCCCCGTAAGGCACCCAGATATTCTTCACCTGCACCGCGTGGTCGAGGAACCAGCGGCCTTCTCCCTGCTTGACGTCGAACCAGTCGATTGCGCGGCCTTCGTTCGTGAAAACTTGTTTAAGATTTCCGACCGATAGTGCTTTGACCGAACTAGCCGCGGCTTCATCCGTGAAGCTCCAAATGGCATCTAGGTCATCATGCTCCGCCAGCGTCTTCATCAATTCGCTCACCTTTCCGGTGACGATATTCACCACTCCGGCAGGCAGATCGCTGGTGTCAAACACTTGATACAGGTCGCCGCAGATCAGTGGATATTTTTCCGACGGAATCGCCACGACGGTATTGCCCGTGCAGACGAGCGGCATCACCGTTGAAATAAATCCGAGTAACGGTTCGTCGGTGGGGCAGAGCACTGCGACGGTTCCAATCGGCTCTTTCATCGCCAGCGCCACATTTCGGAATGGAGGATTGTGTACTGCCCCGTCGTATTTATCGCACCAAGCCGCGTAAGCAAAAATCCGCTCCACGCTGAGATTGACTTCCGCTTCCGCTTGCTTCCTTCCCACAACGGCAGATAGCCGCGCCACAATTTCGGTTTTCCTCTGCGAGAGGTTTTCCGCCATGTAATAAAGCACTTGCGCGCGATTGTGAGCTGTAGCCTTGCCCCAGCCTTCCGCTTTTCGCGCTGCTTCGACTGCGTTTCTGATGTCTTTGCGATTTCCCAGCGGCGCTTCTCCCAGCAAACTTCCATCGGCCCCAAGCACGCGCAGGCTGTACCCCGAATCCGGCCGCGCCTGCTTTCCGGCGATATATAGTTTCACGGTGCGGTCAATCGAAGGAGCCGTTTCGTCAGCCACCTCTTCCACAGGTTGGTCAATCGCTAGAGGTCTTGCATGAAGCTTCCTCGCCTGCTTGAACCATTTCGGCTCCAGATATTCGAGAAGTCCCTCTCGCCCGCCCTCGCGCCCGAAGCCGCTCTCGCGATAACCGCCGAAACCACAAGCCGCGTCAAACATATTCGTGCAATTCACCCAGACGACTCCGGCTTTGAGCCGCGCTGCTGCATGCAACGCGACATTAATGCTCTCGCTCCACACACATGCTGCAAGGCCGTACACCGTGTTGTTTGCCAGTTCCACAGCCTCATTCGGCGTTCTAAAAGTCATCGCCGCGAGTACCGGGCCGAAAATTTCCTGCTGCGCCACGATCGAAGTCGGATGAACGTTGCTCAAAAGCGTGGGCGGGAAATAGAGTCCCTGGGACGGCATTGGAATGGACGGCTGCCAGCAGGTCGCGCCTTCCGCCACCCCCTGATCCACCAGCGCGCGAATGCGGTCGAGTTGTACCTTCGCCACAATCGCGCCGATATCTATCGCCTTATCCAGAGGCGCGCCGATTCGCAGCGTATTCATCCGGTCTTGAATCTTGCCAATCAATTTTTTGGCGATGCTTTCTTGCATCAGCAGCCGCGAACCGGCGCAGCATACCTGGCCCTGGTTGAACCAGATTCCGTCCACAAGTCCTTCCACGGCGCTATCGAGATCCGCGTCTTCAAAGATAATGAATGGAGACTTGCCGCCCAGTTCCAGCGACAGCTTCTTGTGGCCCTGCGAGGTGGCTTTCCGAATTACCCGGCCAACTTCTGTTGATCCTGTGAACGCAATCTTGTCCACATCGGGATGGTTGACCAGCGCAGCCCCCGTCGCGCCATCCCCCGTAATAATGTTCACTACCCCCGCGGGTAGATTCACTTCCTGGCAGATTTGCGCGAACGCCAGCGCCGTCAGTGGCGTGAATTCCGCAGGTTTCAGGACCACAGTATTCCCCGTCGCCAGCGCCGGAGCAATCTTCCAGGCCAGCATCAACAAAGGAAAATTCCAAGGAATGATTTGTCCCGCTACGCCGCAGGCTGAATAGTCAGGGAATTCTTGTTCGAGAAGCTGGGCCCATCCCGCGTGATGATAAAAGTGCCGCGCAACCAGCGGAATATCTATGTCCCGGCTCTCGCGGATGGGCTTCCCGTTATCTATCGTTTCCAGCACAGCCAGCCATCGCGAATGTTTCTGCACCTGCCGCGCCAGCGCATAAAGGTATCTGGCTCGCGCGTGAGGCTTCTGCGCCTGCCAACCGGGAAGAGCAGCCCTTGCGGCCTTTACCGCGGCATCCACGTCACTTGCCGAACCCTGTGCGACGCTTGCCAGCTTTTCGCCCGTCGAAGGATCAGTCGTATCGAAGTAAACATTCTCAGCGGGTGCGCGCCATTCGCCGTGGATGAAATGTCCGAAGCGTTTCCCGTGCTTCTCGATCCAGGTTAAAGCTTCGCGAGGGTCCTCTGGTGCGGGACCGTACTCCATGGCCATGAATTGTTCGACGATGCTCATGCGCCTCTTTTCATTTCCGCAGTTCTCTGCAAATTCCTACGCAATAGGGTGCCGATAATCCGCCGAATATCTGCCCGTCGAAAAATGCTCCAGCTGCCGTTCAATATCCGCCAGCATTCCGCTCGCTCCAAAGCGAAATAATTCCGCTTTCAACCAGGACGACCCAACTTCTTCCTTCATCAACGCCAGCCACTCCAGCGATTGTTTCGCTGTTCTGATACCGCCCGCCGGCTTGAATCCCACAGCCATCCCAGTTTCCTGAGCATACTCGCGAATTGCGCGCGTCATCACCAGACTCACCGGGAGGGTTGCGTTTACGGGCTCTTTTCCCGTCGAGGTTTTGATGAAGTCTGCTCCCGCCATCATCGAGACCAGGCTCGCACGCGCCACGTTCCGCAGCGTCATCAGGTCTCCAGTTCCGAGGATTACTTTCAAATGAGCCGGCCCGCAAGCCGCTCTAAATGTTGCAACTTCGTCGTATAGTGCTTGCCACTTTCCGCCGAAAACGTGCGCGCGCGTGATGACCACGTCAATTTCGTCCGCGCCAGCTTCCACCGAGCGCCGGATCTCCGCCACTCGTTCTCCGAGCGGCGAAAGTCCCGCCGGGAAACCCGTGGAGACTGCCGCAACATGAATCTGCGAACCTTCAAGCGCGCGCCGCGCCGTTTCGACAAAAACATGGTACACGCAGACAGCCGCCACCTGAATTTGAAGCGCCGTCGCGCCAATTTTTTCCAGCAGCTCCTGCTGAACTGGCTGCCGCGCCTTAGCGCACAACCGCCGGACACGCTCTTCGGTGTCGTCCCCGGAGAGCGTTGTCAAATCCATGCAACTGATGGCTCGTAAAAGCCACGCAGCTTGCCACTGTTTCTTCACCGTCCTGCGAGTTCCAATCGTCTGTGCCCGGCGTTCGACCGCGCTCGTGTTTACGCGGACATTTTCCACCCAGTCCAGATTCAGTGGAGTCCCGCGATTCGGCCCCAATTCGCGGCCACCGTAGAGGGCAATTGCAGAAGCGGGAGGCGCATCTGCGCGACGCGCGAGCGTTTCGGTTGACGCCAGATTTTCTCGAAGAGTCATCAGTATCTCTGCCAAATCAGCCGGAGCTCACCAGAAAGACTTCATCTTATCACTTGGAAGGGCAGACCGGCATTTGCGCCATCGAAGGTAGCCGATTCTCCAAACGCCTCAAGCATTCGGCCAATTTAGCCTGCGAAGAGGTTGCGCAGCATAAACCATAGATTTGCAGGCCGCTCCGCCAACCTCCTCACAAACCACGGATACCAGTAACTCCCGTACGCCACTAAAACAATCGAGCTGTAGCCTTCCTTTGCAAGGCGTTCTTGTTCTCCACGCTGGATGCCGAAAAGCATTTGTACCTCAAAATCCTTTTTGGCGAGTCCTTCTTCAGCCGCCGCCGCTGCCAGTTTCTGAATCAGCAGGAGGTCGTGCGTCCCCAGGGCTGCTCGCACGCAACGCCCATCCTTGTTCGCGCGAAGCATCTGTTTGGCCAGATTGAAATAGCTTTCGTCCACTTCGTATTTATGCGGAAATGCAATCTCCGCCGGTTCGCTGTAGGCTCCTTTCACCAGCCGGATCGAAGGCCGCAGCGGAAGCAGTCTCTCTAAATCATCCTTTGTTCGATAGAGGTGAGCTTGCAAGCAAATTCCCACATTTGGAAACACTTTCAGAGCGCGGCGGTAAATGTCCAGCGTGGCGTCCACGTAATTGCTCGCTTCCATGTCCACCCAGACAATGGAATCCTTTGGAGCGTTTTCAACGATGCGTTTAACATTCTCGAAGCAGAAATCCGCGGAAAGATCCAGACCCAATTGCGTCAGTTTGATTGAGATTTCAGTGCGCAATCCTTGTTTGCGGATTTGATTTAGAACTTCAAGGTAGTGCTGCGTGACTTTCTCCGCTTCCGCGCGATCGGCAATATTTTCTCCCAGATGTGTAAGAACGGTCCCAATCGCCTTACTTTTCAGTGCCCCCGCCGCTCCCAGCGCATCGCTGAGCTCTTCCCCTGGCATAAACCGAGAAACGCTCCGTTTCACAAACCAGTAACGCATGGCATGGCCCCTCAGCCATTTATTTTGGGCCGCCGCGAGCAAAATGGTTCGCATCACATTCATGATTCAGACAACTCCTCGACAATCTTAAGAATGTTGTCTCAGGAAATCGCTAGCAGCCGCAAGAACACGCCTGCAAGAGCCCCGCCCACCAGTGGCCCTATCACAGGAATGGGAGCGTAGCCCCAATCGGCTCCGCCTTTGCCTGCGATGGGCAAGATGGCATGAGCGATGCGCGGCCCAAGGTCTCTCGCGGGGTTGATCGCGTATCCGGTGGACCCGCCCAACGAGAGTCCGATTCCCCAAACAAGGCTCCCCACTAAATAGGGCCCCAAGCCCGCGGCAAGGCCCGTGGCGCTCACGCGCTTGGAGAAAATTGCGCCGACGACGAACACCAGAACAAATGTGGCGATGATTTCACTCAGCAGGTTAAACGCTGTATTGCGAATTGCCGGCGCTGTCGAGAAGCAGCCCAGCTTGGCCGATGCATCCGGAGTTTCCTTCCAGTGCGGGTGATAGTGCAGCCAGACAAGCGCAGCCCCGGCGATCGCGCCCAGCATCTGCGCTCCGAAATATCCCCCAACTTTTGCAAAATTTCCATCGCGAACCGCGAAGCCCAGCGTAACTGCGGGATTCAGGTGTGCGTCGCTGCTGCCACACGCGATCGCCGTGAATACGCCGGCCATCACGGCAAATGCCCATCCGGCCGTGATAACTAGCCAGCCGCTTCCTTCCGCTTTGGAGCGTTTCAGCAATACGGCGGCGACCACGCCGTTCCCCAACAGCACCAAAATCAGCGTACCCAAAAACTCACCCACTACAGGCGATGTCATCGTGTGGCGCCTCCATCAGTTTGTGACCCAATCAAACGACCTGGTGACAGCTTTCTTCCACTCCGCGTACAATTTCTCGCGTTCCACTTGTTCAGAAGCAGGTTTCCATTTGCGGTCTACAGCCCAATTTGCTCTCAGCTCATCCAGTCCCGAGAAAAACTTCACCGCCAACCCTGCGGCATACGCCGCACCCAAGGCCGTCGTCTCCTGGACCACCGGCCGGATCACTTCTCGATTCAGGGTGTCCGCCTGAAACTGCATCAACAATTCATTGCCGACCATGCCGCCGTCCACGCGCAGATTTTCCAGACCGATTTGCGAATCCTTCTCCATGGCTTCGACTAGTTCCCGAGTTTGAAAAGCCGTCGCTTCCAAAGCGGCTCGCGCAATGTGTCCTTTATTTGCGTATCGCGTCAACCCCGCAATTACGCCGCGCGCGTTTTCCTTCCAATATGGCGCATACAGCCCTGAAAAAGCAGGAACAAAATATACCCCTCCATTGTCGTTCACGGTTCGTGCAAGGCTTTCGATATCGGAGCTCTTTTCAATGATTCCCAGGTTGTCCCGCAGCCATTGCACCAGCGCACCCGTTATTGCCACGCTGCCCTCCAGCGCATACTGCACGGGACTTCCGCCAAATTTGTAGGCCACCGTCGTCAGTAGTCCAAAATTGGATGGCACGGCGCGCTCGCCCGTATTCATCAGCAGAAAGCAACCCGTCCCATATGTATTTTTAACTTCGCCTGGCTTGAAACACGTCTGGCCGACCAGCGCCGCTTGTTGATCCCCAAGAATCCCAGTGATCGGCACACCTTTGATGCATTCCAAGACGGCTTCGCCATAGACTTCACTGCTCGAGTGAACTTTCGGAAGCACCGCTCGCGGAATCTCAAATGCCGCAAGGATTTGGTCATCCCAATCGAGCGTTTTCAAGTTCAATAATTGCGTGCGGCTGGCGTTCGTCACGTCCGTTGCGTGCACGCCGCCTTGCCGTCCGCCGGTCAAGTTCCACAATAAAAAAGTGTCAATATTCCCGAAAAACAAATCTCCCGCGGCTGCCTTTTCACGCGCGCCGGGGATGTTCTGCAGCATCCAGCGGAGCTTCAAGCTGCTGAAATAAGTGCTCAGCGGCAGTCCCGTCTTCTGCCGGAAACGGTCTTGTCCGCCGTTTGCGGCGAACCGCGCGACATCTTCTCCCACGCGCGTATCCTGCCAGACGATGGCGTTCCCAGCCGGCTTGCCTGTTTTCCGATCCCACAGGACCGTTGTCTCGCGCTGGTTGGTGATTCCGATTCCTGCCAGGTCGCTCGCCCGAAGGCTACGCTGATTCAAGGCCTCCGCGATCACCTCTTCTGTTGTGCGGAGAATTTCCAGCGCGTTATGTTCCACCCAACCCGGCTTAGGATAAATCTGTTCGTGTTCTTTTTGGGCGGAGGCCACCACGCGGCCGGCTTGATCGAACACCATGAACCGCGTGCTGGTTGTCCCCTGGTCAATCGCGCCAATGTAACTTTTCACGAAAATTGCCCTCGGCTACGCGCCGCAGCATACTACGGACCTCTGTCCTGTGTAGTACTCAAATTGCGAATCCAGTGGTGAACAGCTTCTGCTTACAATCAGGTATTCGTCATCGACCTAGCTCGCCGCGCGGGAGCCGGGAGTTGTGGAAACTCCCTGGATTGTTCAATCATCCGCGCCTTTTCCACCCATCGCTCTGGTGGAATCGCGAATGACCAATTCCGGATGCATCTTATGCCCTGAAATGTTCCATTCTCTTTTTTCAAGTCCCGCGTTCACGCCTTCCATCACGATATTCGCCGCGAGATTCCCCATCCCTTCCAAAGGCTGCCGTACAGTCGTCAGCGAAGGCGCGGACATGGCGGCCAGGGGCACATCATCAAAACCGATCACGGAACACTGTTCCGGAACCTTTACGCCCGCCTTGGTAAGTGCTCGCATCGCCCCAAGCGCCGTCAAATCATCAAAAGCCAGCAAGGCCGTAAACCGCTTCTTCCGCGTGAGCAATTCCTCGGTCAACCGGAACCCCCCTTCAAATCCGGAATTCGGGTCGAATGCATCCGGCAGTTGTGCAACCAGCGACGCATCAATCTCGAGGCCCGCCGAGTGCGCGAACTTCTGAATGCCGCGCCATCGCGGCCCGCTGTCGATCAGCATCTTCGGTCCACGAATAAACGCGATCTTGCGATGCCCTAGTTGATACAAGTGATCGAGCGCCATTCGCCCGCCTAATTCGTTATCCACCATCACCGAACTGACTGTTTCGCCGGGCAATTCCCAGCAAATTGTCGCCGCCGGGATATTGCGTTTGCTCACGTCAGCCAAAACGTGGATATCAACAAAAAGCCAGTTCGCCACAACAATCAATCCTTCGACGTGATGATCGAGCAGCATTTCCAGGTAGCGCTCGAAACGGTTTCTCTGATTGTGCGCGTCGGCAAAGATCGGCACATACGACGACTGATACAGCGCGTTCTCGATCCCCCGCAGGACCGGCGTGCAGTACGGGTCCGTGATGTCAAAAAACATCACTCCAACGCTGTGGCTCCGCTTGCTCCGCAAAAATCGCGCCATGGCGTTGGGCCGGTAGCCTAGCCGCTTGGCGGTCTCTTCTATCTTTTTCTTGGTGGCAGGTGCAATGTAGCGTGCTAGCGGCGCATTGTTCAGGACAATCGAAACCGTGGCCGGCGAAAACCCGCTGGCCTTCGCCACTTCCCGCATGGTGATGGGACTATTTCCGCTTCTGTGCCGCTTCACCGTGGCCCCTCCGGAGGAGCTATCATCCTCCCCGGCCGGCCCGAATTGCAACGATGGTTCCTTCACCGAATCACCCACTACTCAGCAGGCACTTCAAACGACATGGATTTACGAAAGCCAGATGTTTTGATCGCCCCGTAAATCAATCCAGCGATCACCCAGATTGTGCCAAGCTTCTTGGCGGGCAAACTGAGCTGCAGGAAAATGTAGCCGCAAATTCCGAATCCAAGCAGGGGCCAGAGCGCCGCCCAAACCGTCTTGCGCTCCGCCCGCAGAAAGTAGCGCACGAATGCGGCCGCATTCACTCCCATGAACGCGATGAATGCGCCGAAATTCAGCATCTCCGCTCCGCGCTCGTAGGAAAGAAAAAACGCTCCCGTCAACGCGATTGCCCCGATTAGGATCACGTTGTTTGCCGGGATACGCCGTTTCGGTTCAATTCTTCCGAAGAAACTTTTTGGAATTGCTCCGCTCCTTCCCATCCCGTAAAGCAACCGCGCGGCAGCAAGCTGTGCTCCCATTCCGGAGCCGATGTTGGCAATCAGAATTGTGAAATTCAGCAGTTGAAAAAGGAAAAACCCGCCCGCCTGTCTCGCCACCAGCGGAAAAGCAGATTCCACTTGGTCCGCCGGGAATGGTTTCGAGCCCCACACGAGCTGCGCTCCGTAGACTTCCAGGGAAGAGAGGACACCGGTAACCACACACACCAAAACAGTAGCCAGCAATATGTTCTTCCTTGGATTCTCTACCTCTTCGGAGAAAGTCGAAATGGCATCAAACCCGATGTAGGTCAAAACCGCAATGGACGTGCCGTGGAAAATGGAGTTCAGGTTGAACGTTGCCGGATCGTAAAATGGCCGCGAAAAAAATCCTGTGCCGTACTCGTGAATCCCCAGCAGAAAGCGAATCACAAATGCGAAAAAGACGATTACTACGATCGTCATTCCCGCAGCCATCACGTTGTTGATTCGCGCCGTCGTTTTCACTCCACGCAAATTCAACAAGGTAAATCCTGTCGCATAGAAAATCGCCAGCGTCCAGTACGGCACGCCGGGCAGGATATTTTGTGTGAGCTTGCTGCACAGGACTGTACAGATCAGCGGATTGAGGATGTAGTCCATCACCATCGCCCAGCCAGTCAGGTAACCGAGCCCCGCGTGAATTTCCTGTCCCACATAGGTGTAAGCCGAACCCGCGCTGGGGTAGACTCGCGCAAGCATCCCGTAACTGATCGCCGTGAACAGCATGGCCACCATGGCAATGAGGATCGTGGTGATCACGTGCCCGCCGGCGGCATTGTTGACCACCCCATAAATTCCCATCGGAGCGATCGGCTGGATGATGACGATCCCAATGATGATGAGGTCCCACAGTGTTAACGCGCGCTTCAGTCCCGGTCCAGAGGACCAGGAGATTTGTTCGCTCAATATGCTCTCCGTTCACTCCGCCAAAGGCGAATTGCAGCGAACTCATTCCGCCGCTGATTCCATGAGGCTCTTGAAATTCATTTGCGCGAATCCGCTGCTTCGCGTATTCAATCGATTCAATGCTGGAGTATGCGCAAACTCCCACTCTTCCGCAAGTCCAAATTGCTCGCGCTTCAACGCCGCGGAAAGACTCCGGTAGAACCGCTTTCCACGTTGTCTTTCGTCCCCCATTATTTTTGTCCCGGCAATCCTCTGCTGAGCCGCTCTTTGGCAATTCGATCAAAAGTCCGAATTACTTGCTAGCCGCTTCAGATGCAAGTGCAGTTCGCTACCAGCTGTCAGTAGACCGTACGTTTCTGCGTCGTCTCTTTGCTTGCCAATGAGAATCGTGGCTCTGCCGGGATCCCGTCGAGTATCCGAACCGCCACATATTCGCCCACCGCTGGTCCATGCTTGAATCCGTGACCTGAACCGCCTCCCGCGAACCACACATTCTCCAGGTCCGCATGGCGATCAATCAAAAAATCTCCGTTTGAAGTATTTTCGTACTGACAAACGCTAGATTGGATGATCGGCGCGTCACTCAAAGCAGGGAATCGCTTGGCAACGTAGGCCCTCGCCTTTTCTGCAAACTCAGTGGTGGTCATTCGTGAGTGCGTATCCGGATCAATCCGCACTCCATGATTGTCGAACGCGATCTTCAGTCCCCGGCTCTCAATGTCCGGCATCCCGTAGACTTCATCCTTTTGAAACAACCACGTCGGGAGAGCCGGAGGGGCAAACCTTGTGTCGCCCGCGGGAATCCCGAAGAAAAACACCTCTTGCCGCGTCGGAAAAATCCTTCCGCCCAAGTCCGGGAAAATCTTTCCTAGCCACGGCCCGCAGGCAAACACGAACTCGCCCGCTGCAATTTTCTCGCCCGTCGCTGTCGTTACCTGGTGCAGCCTTCCTGATCCCGCCGGCCGCTCAATTTGCGCGCAGTGATACGCCGCGCCATTCCGAACCGCATCCTCCACGACGGCAGCCACCGCCCGCCGCGCCATTAGCACTCCGCTTTCCGGCTCCAGAATTGCCCGCTTCACTCCGGTCAAGCCGATTTGAGGGTATCGCTTGCCGAGCTCAGCGGAATCCATCTCGTGATAGTTCACGCCGTACCGCTTCAGCACCGCACTGGTTTCCCGCAATCTTGAATCGTCTTCGCCTGCCATCCAGAGCACGCCAGTCTGGTGAAACAGTTGGTCATTTCTTCCCGCGAACAACTCTTTCCACTGGGCCAGCGACCGCAGCGACCATCGCGTATACAACTCATCCGCTCCGTATCCCATGCGGATGATCCGCGTCTCTCCGCCGGAACTCGCCCGCGTGTGCGCTGGTCCGACGGCTTCAACGAGCGCCGCACGTTTACCTCGCTGCACCAGATGCCAAGCCGTCCAGGCCCCAAATACTCCCGCCCCAATCACCGCCACATCGTAGGTTTTTTCCATTTCAACCCTGCCCGCATCCTACCCCAACATCTCGCCTAGCGAAAACCAATCCCGCGCAAGTCTGGAATCTTCCCTTACAACTTCCATTGCCGCTCGAATCCTTTCCGTGCGAAACTTTGTCGCGTCATTATTCTTTCGCTCGTTCACGTTCATGGAGGATTTTGTGAAGTTTTCTATCCGCTTGCTCGCTTTCTCCTTTCTTTTTACTCTAGCGCTTGCTCAAGGTTCCATCTCGCTTGCGCAGCAATCCTCTGCCGCAGCTGCAGCCTCTACTCCCACTCCCGCGCCTGTTATTGATCCCAAGACTTACGGTGGAATGAAATGGCGCCTCATCGGTCCCTTCCGAGGCGGCCGCTCCATCACCGTCACCGGCGTCTCCAGCCAGCCAAACACTTATTACTTTGGCGCAGTCGCCGGAGGCGTCTGGAAAACCACCGACGGCGGCAACACTTGGGATCCGCTCTTCGACAAACAGACTACCTCTTCGATCGGCAGCATCGCTGTCTCCGAATCTGATCCCAACGTAATCTATGTCGGCACCGGTGAAGCCTGCATTCGCGGCAACATCTCGTTCGGCGACGGCGTCTACCGTTCCAATGATGGCGGAAAGACCTGGACCAACATCGGCCTCAAGGAAACTCGCCACATTGGCGCGGTCATCATTCATCCAACAAATCCTGATGTCGTTTTTGTCGCCGCTCTTGGCCATGCCTACGGCCCAAATCCCGAACGAGGCATCTTCCGCACTCGCGATGGTGGAAAGAGCTGGGAAAAAGTCCTCTATCTCGACGACAAAACCGGCGGCATCGAAGTCGTCTTTGATCCTCAGAACCCGCATATTCTTTTTGCTGCCATGTGGGAAGGCTCCCGCACGCCCTGGTCGCTCAATAGCGGCGGC
>Ga0075030_100002862_pt1 | contig 15715 bp, 15 predicted proteins | sample LitLauG_LLR_2012_FD_71393 | JGI IMG/M metagenome (GOLD analysis project Ga0075030, IMG submission 71393) | Freshwater sediment microbial communities from Pennsylvania, USA - Little Laurel Run_MetaG_LLR_2012 | ecosystem: Environmental > Aquatic > Freshwater > Creek > Sediment | place: USA... | reverse complement strand
CTTTGTCGAGAAGCAGACGCTCGACATGGAGCAAGGCGCGTTCGATTACTTCGAGAAGCTCGACCAGATGGGCGGAATGGTGAAAGCCATCGAGCGGGGATATCCGCAGAAAGAAATTGCCGAAGCAAGCTATCAGTACCAACGGGCAGTCGAAGCCAACGAGAAGGTGACGGTGGGCGTGAACGACTTTGTCATCGAAGAGGAGTCGCCGAAGATTCTTTATATTGACGAGTCGGTGGCGCGAGCGCAGAGCGCGAAGCTAAAAGCCTTGCGGGCGCGGCGATCGAACGAAGAGGTTCAGAGGCGCCTGGACGCACTGAAGCAAGCAGCGGCAAGGACTCCGACAGCGGGCGCAAACGGGAACATTTCCGACGTCAACACGATGCCCTGCATCATCGACGCAGTTCGCGCATACGCGACCGTGGGCGAAATTTGCGAGGCACTAAAGCAGGTGTATGGAATCTATACGGAAGTGAGCGTCACTTAGTCGGGCTTCAATCCACACGCAAATTGCCTGCTCCGCGAATTCAAGAATCTAGAGTTGGGCCATCTTGAGGTTGCAAATTGCAACCTCAAGTTTTCTGTTTTCATGCTGATCAATGGCCGATGGCGTTGCCTATGTTTGTCACGCCCCATCCATCCACTGGGGTTTGGATTCATCACATTTCCTTCGTCCATTCATCACAGCGCTAAAAAATGTGGCCCGCTAAGATGCCGGGATGAAGCGCCCTCGCACAAGGCAAGCAACACGGAGCCATCAGTCAAGTAGACCACGGGCTATCGTTGTCCCAATAGAATCCCGTATCTTGGTTCTGCGACATCAGAAGGTCATTCTCGATACTGCATTGGCCGAAATCTATGGAGTGTCCGTCAAGCGCCTCAACCAACAGGTAAACCGCAATCAGCAGAGGTTCCCTTCCGATTTTATGTTCCGGCTCAAACAGCGCGAGTATGAAAACTTGAGGTTGCAATTTGCAACTTCAAGAAAACAACACGGCGGACGCCGCTCGCTGCCTCTCGCTTTCACCGAACACGGCGTGGTCATGGCTGCGACAATCCTCAACTCTGAGAAGGCCGTAGTTATGAGCGTTTGTGTTGTGCGAGCATTTGTTCGGTTGCGCGAAGCTCTGGCGGCAAATAAAGAAATCGCTGCGAAGTTGGCAGAATTAGAAGAACACCTCGAGACACATGATGGGGCGATCCAGGAGATTATGAGTGTATTAAAGAGGCTGCTGAAACCCCTACCCCGTAGTCGGCGCAAGATCGGATTTCGGGCTCCGGTCACCTCACATCCAGGGGTCGAAATGCGAATATCCGTTGCTCGCCCCTAGAAATTGATCGGACCGCATTCGTCGAACACCGGGGCCTCGACGAGCAGTTCGATCTACTTCTTCATCCGATTACGATACAGGCTGCCGTCCACCGGACCGACCATCGCGTCGATCTTGAGCGGGACATTCAAGAACCCGGTCACTTCTTCGGCCACCGCTTTCGGCTCGCGCAGAATGCGATGATAGTGCACTCGCATGAGTTGCACGTTGGGCTTGCCTGTCAGCCACTTGTTGACCTCGACTAGATGCCGTTGAAAAGCTTCTTCGATCGCCGAGGTATCGGTAACGATCGAGTCAGCGTTGCCGCGCCGACGCAGCATTTCGTCCTGCGACTTCAAGACCTCGGGCAAAGGACGCTGCATGAAAATGACCCGATAGTCATGATCCATGGGCAGCGACAGAACTAGCTGCGAGATGACTTTCACTACCTTGCCCTCCGCCTCGGCAATCAGGCTGGGATCTTTGGGCAGCTGCTTGATGCGCTCCCACTCCAGGTACCCCTTCGGATTGTCGGTATCGGCCTTGCGTTCGCCGTCAGAGAGAACAGGAAGGCCACCGGCATCGAGCATTTGCATCATCAGCGATGTGCCCGATCGTGGTAACCCCGAAACAATGGTGATCATGAGTGCCTTTCCAGTGCGGAAACAGGGAAATCATCTCCCGCGCCGCGGAATGAAAGATGCCGAACTTGAGATGATAGAGGGAACGGCAGCGATGGGCAAAGCATTCCGTCGCCATTGCGTACAGACAGGGCTTCTGATACCTTGCGTGCGTCTCTCGAAGGAGGTCCTCGTGGCATTCTGTTCAACCTGTGGAACGCAGATCGCTGACGGAGCGGCTTGTCCTAAGTGCGCCGGTGGCACCGTCGCGGCCACGCCAGCCGCCGCCGGACTCACCGACAACGTAGCGGGCGCGCTTGCCTATGTCACCATCATTCCGGCGATTGTTTTTCTCGTGCTGGAACCGTTCAACAAGAAGCGCTTCGTTCGCTTCCATGCCTTCCAATGCCTCTTTTTCGCTGTCGCGTGGACGGTTTTGTGGATTGTCTTAGCGTTCATCGGCCACATCCCGTTCCTGGGATGGGCAACGGTTCTCATCTGGCCACTCATTAGCCTGGTGGGCTTTGTGATCTGGTTGATCCTGGTGCTCAAGGCCTATCAAGGACAGATGTTTAAGTTGCCGGTGATTGGCGACATGGCGGAACAGCAGGCGGGCCAATAGTTCTGGCCGAGCTGGACCTCCCGACAAATCAAGGGATATTCACGTCTAACAAACCTTTTCACGGGTGATACGTCAATCCGGTAAGCTAGGGGTTAACGTGTTTGCCGGTCTGCAGCCAACGGGTTCGAGAGTGCGCCGCTATCGTGCCGTCGAAGTGTCAGTCGCCGCGCACCTCGTGTTGCTGAGCATCATTGCTTTTCACAATCCCAAGGTGATCGAACTGATCCCCGCGTCGCTCGCCTACGGAGACAGTACCACCAGTTATAAGCTGATCTATCTGCCGGCGGGTGCGGACGACAACACCCCAGACGCTGCCAAGCTTCACTTCCCTGCTTCGGCCGCAAGACCAAAGCCTCGTCCGCAACGCCACACGCCACAGCCCGCTCCCGAACCGCAGCCTGTGATCGCTGATGCGAAAGAGGGTGATCACAATTCGCATGCTGGATCTCCGCTGGGCACAATGATTGACGGACCGATTACAGGGCATGAGGTCCACGTCGCGTATCCAACCGTGTTTCCGAACCCTCCGGTCGACCGCGCTTCTCTTCCTCGCGACGTCGTCGGCGATGTTGTCGTCGAGGTGACGATCGATTCCCAGGGCAACGTCGTCGAGACCAAAATTGTGCAGGCGATCGGCCATGGGATCGACGAAAAGGTAGAGGCCACGCTTCGCCGCTGGCACTTCCAGCCGGCCACGCTAGACGGCACTCCGGTCGCCTCCAAGCACGACGTGCATTTCCATTTCCCGTCGTGAAGCGGCTCTTAGCTCTTAGCCACTAGCTACTAGCTACTAGCTACTACATGTTCGCTTTACATTCGCCTTAATGTGATACACTTTTTCACCGTGTAAGTGGGGGCGGAGACCTTGGAGAAGAAGACCAACCATCGAAAGGCAATTAATCATCTCAAGCGATCCGACCCGGTGCTGGGTGTGATCATTGAGCGCGTTGGTGCCTGCCGTATGCAGTTTGGAGAGCCGACCTTCCATAGCCTGGCGGAATCGATTCTGTACCAGCAGTTGAACGGCAAGGCGGCGGCAACTATCTTCGATCGATTTACCGCAGCGGCGGGCGATCCGCTAACGCCGAAGGGCATCCTCAAGCTCTCCGACGCCGAAATGCGGGCCATCGGCCTTTCGCGGCAGAAGACCTCCTACCTTCGCGATCTCTCGGAAAAAACTGCCGCCGGATTACTCGAGTTCGAGCGCCTGCCCGAACTCTCCGAAGAAGACGTGATTGCGCATCTGACGCAGGTCAAGGGCATCGGCGTGTGGACGGCGCACATGTTCCTGATGTTCACGCTGCGGCGGCCCGACATTCTTCCCACCGGGGACTACGGCATCCAGGCAGCAATCAAGAAGCACTACAAGAAGCGCAAGTGGCCGAAACCTTCCGTGATGGAGAAGATCGCGAAGCCGTGGGCTCCCTATCGTTCGATCGCTTGCTGGTACTTGTGGAGAAGTTTGGACGTGAAGACGGTCGAAAAATAGCGTTGAAGGCCGCCTATGTCACTCGAATTGTTTCTTACTGATAGAGATTGTGCTCGCGTGGCCGGGACGTTGTGTCGATTGGCGAATCACGATATTTCCCGGTGGGCATTGACCGGCGGAATAGCCATTGAGCTGCACATTCTGGATCGCGGCGGAGAATCGAGGCTGCGGCCGCTCCACGACATCGATTTTGTGGCTGCTTCCTTCGCGTGCATTCCTGAGACTCTGGGATCCCGATTGCTGCTGCGCCATATTCATCCCTTGGATCCTCCCGGCAAGACCATGCTGCAAGCGGTCGATCCAGAAACGGAGGTCCGAGTCGATGTGTTCCGCGCCTACGGTTTGGAGATGAATCGTACGTTGCCGATCGAGATCGCGAAGCTCCCCTTTCGGATGGTTTCTCTGCAAGACCTGGTCGCGAGACATGCGCGCCTCAACTGGGACCTGCTGGAAGGCAAGCCCATCGCCCCGAAGTATGCGCAGGACTTCCTTCGAATGCTGGAGCTTGTCACCGTGGGAGAAATCGAACCAATTTGGCGAGAGCACCGGAAGCCGCAAAGTCCCGCAAGTTTCGAGGAAACGGCGCACAAGTTGCGTCAGGTCATTGCGTCACGACAAGATCTTCTGATCGCTCCGACCTATTCGACCAATGTGGACGAGATATGTCAGCGATGCCAGCGGACCGACCGTTTTCCCCTCACCGATGCGCGCCAGGTGCTCTCTATCCTGGGATACTGTTAGTCAGCTTAAGATTATTTTTTCGACTTCCGCGCGTCGATTCCTTCCCTGTTGGGTTCTAATAAAACGTAGGAGAAGAACCTGTGAAGTCCTCTTTCCGCTTCGCCAATCGCCTGTTCTTTCTCGCGTTGCTCGCTGGCATGTTTGCCTCCGCAGCTGCTGCACAGCAAAATGCCAGCCTGGGTAGCGCCGAACCGGTTGGCTCTCGGTCCGTCGTTTTCAATACCACGCATCAGTGCGAGCTCATCGACATTCCTGATGCCCCCGCTCGCGCTTTTCGTGACGACAAGGGCATGATTCACATGGTCAGTTCGCACTACCGCTTGCGGCAAAGCATCGGGCCAACACTGGCGACGGTCAAACACCGTTGCGAGATCGCCTACGACTCCCACCACGATCCCAACCCCGCCAATTGGGACGACAGCACCTGGGTCGACTCCTTCTTCAGCATCGACGGCAAGAACGTCGTCGGCCTCGGCCACATGGAATATCACGGCTGGGAGCATCCAGGCGAATGCTTCGAACAGGGCAACTACAGCTCCGAGTGCTGGTATAACGGCGACACCTTCCACATGTCGCACGATGGCGGATATCACTTCAACTCGTTCACGCCGCCCGCCAATTACATTCTCAGCCTTCCGTTCCCGTACCTGGTGAACTCGGGCCCCGAGGGCTATAGCATCGACACCAACATCATCAAGTCCGGAGATTGGTACTACGCGATCGCCACCGGCTGGAATTGGCCGGTCGGCTGCGGTGACTTCAGCAGTTGCTTCGTGCATGGAGGTGCCTCACCCATCCGCACCAACAACATCACCGATCCTAAGTCATGGCGTGGCTGGAGCGGCGGCGACTTTAGCGTTCAATTCACCGATCCCTACGCGGGCCCGGTCGTGGATCCGCTCGATCACGTCTTCACGCCGGTTCCGATCATCGACTACGCCAACAGCATCAGCTACCACCCCGCGTCCGGACTGTTCGTCGCAACCCTGATCGATCCCTTCAATCAAGCCTATGGGCCCGAGGGCATCTATCTCTCGACTTCACCCAACCTCGTCAGCTGGAGCCAGCCCGTTCTCGTCGTGACCATCGACAAACTCCTCACGCACGAACCGCCCGGAAACTGGACGTACGCCTACGCATCATTGCTCGACGACACTTCGACCGACCCAAACTTCTCGACCATCGGAGACACGCCGTATCTGTACTACGTACGCTCCGATAACAACAATTGCTGCTACGTTCGCGTGCTGTACCGGCAGAAGATCAAGCTGACGTGGACACCGCGAGAAACAAAGTAGCGCCGGCATCTTGCCGGCTAGGGTGTCCCCTGAAAGACTCGCGCTTCGTATCAGGCATCGCTTCAGCGATGCCACAAATCTGACACCATGCAACCTCCAGAAAAAACGGCGTTAACCGGGGGCGGCGGTTAAGCACGCTGCCGGCGAGATACGAGCGTGCCTCCAGCTCGCGTCCTTCAGCGCACCGAGTTTGTTACCGCGCTCTGTGATAAACATCACCGCCGTTCCAAAGCGAGCGGCGTATAGTCCTATGCCGTGAGGTGAACAGCCGCGGCGCAGGCCCGGTTCTCGCCGCACGAAGACCTCGGCTTGTATTTCCCAGGCAAGTCGGCAGGTCCCCTACTTCGTAGCAGCTGCGAGTTCTCTTCATCTCCCGGAGAGCATCGTGAAAAGACTCTTATCCATAGCTCTACCTCTGGCCATGCTTGCGTTTGCCATAGCCTTAGTAAATTGCGGGAACGATACCCACACTCCTGCCTTATCCAGTCAGTTCGCTTTCATCCAGCAGGCGGCCCCCACCGGCACACACATGTCTGCTGCCCAACGCCACTTTCAGATGGAACATCAGGCATTTCAACGGAGTCCCAGGCTGCGTCAGGGTTTGGGTATAAAACCCTGGGTGGCTGGAATCCAGAACGGCACCGACTCGATCGTCCTGATGAACAACGATGGTAGTGGTCAAACTACACTCCTGAGCCAGGCCGGTTGGTTCGAAGCGGTGCAGGAGAGTGTCGACGGAAAGAAAGGCGTGGCCCTCGCCGAGGACAGCAACCACCACTATCAGGTTTTCTATGGGGATCTGACCGACAAGAACAACCCGGTTGGAACTCAACTCACCTCCGACACGGAGAATCGCTGGTCTCCGCAGCTCTCGTTCGACGGCAAGCAAGTCATTTTTGTGAAGTATGTCACCAACGGAGAAACGGGCACGGGACTGGCCACAATAATGTCAACCGCCGGAGGCACGGAGACTGTCATCTCCACCTCATTCTGGGTGAGTACTCCCAGTTTTACTCCGGATGGCAAAATCCTGTTCGAACAGGAGGACAACGACACCATCAACATCATGAACGCGGATGGCACTGGAAATAAAGCGCTCACGGGAGACGCCAACCACACCTACTACGACGAATTCCCGTCCATGTCACCCGACGGCAAGACCATCGTTTTCGCGCGCTACCCAGCGGATAGCACTTACAAAGAAGACATCTGGAAAATGAATGCCGATGGAACCAATGCCACCCAACTCACGACCGACGGAATGAGCTGGGATCCGATGTTCGTGAACGGCAAGATCGTCTTCATCTCCTGGCGCGACAGCACATCCGGCGAGATTCAACAGGTTTACTCCATGAACCTCGACGGATCGAACCAGAAAAGACTTTCGACTACGACCGCGCAAGAGTACTTCGACAATTGGAACTGGTAGACGAAGTTAAGGAGCGATTGTTGGCGGCCTGAACTGGAGTGCCCACGCCTCACACCTTTCGCGACGTGGGCATTTCTACTGTAGGCCACGGAATATCTAAGCTTTCCGGCTGATCCCATACCCTTCAGTCTTTTACTTTTGTTTGAAAGCGGCTCCGGTTTCTGTTTGAATAACCCGACGGAAATCATCATGACAATCTACAATCTCACGGGCTACTCGATTATCTGTTGCTACCTGCTGGCGTGTATGTATTTCGCCCCAGCTCATTTAGGGCCGTGGGCTGGAATGCTGATTGCCGCAGTTTATTTTATTTTTTGCTGGTTTTTTGGCGGGTTGTATCTAGCCGATATTCTTCATTTGGGAATCGCCCACCGTTCCCTCGACTATAAAGAGTGGTTCATGAAAGCCGTCGCTGTGGTGAATAACGTGTTCGGGCTGTATGTAAATCCGATCACCTGGGTCAATCGCCATCGCTTGCACCACAAACATGCCGACCATCCCGGGGACCCCAATAAACTTGCGGCCGATGGTTTTTGGCGGACCGCTTATCTCTGCGCTATGCCGTATCGGTGCAACGATAATTTGGCTACCGACGAAATTTTAAGATCTCCGACTTTTCGGATCGTTGCAAATCCGGTTTTCGCAATCGTTGCACAAGCGTTTAGTTTCTATCTCCTGTGGAGGTTTGTTGGAGATTTGAAGTTCGTTCTGGTGATGTGGGTGGGAATGCGAATTTTTGCGTGGTGGGTGAATATGATTCAAAACTATTGGACCCACACCCGGGACTTTGGATACCGGCGGTATCAAGATGACGACGACAACGCTATGAATATCGGCGAGTGGCTACCGGTAACGGCAAGCTTCAGCGCTTGCTTGCAGAATAATCACCATCACTATCCGGGTCTCTTGCGCCTCAGCCACGACAAATCGGAATACGACTTTGGATTCATCACTGTCAAAGTTATGAAATTTCTTGGCTTGGTGAAGGCAACCAGAACGGGCGAAGAGTTACCCAAGGACGTTCCACTCGGCGCACTGGAGTTCTAAGACGTTCTTCTTCTTTTCATAAACGGCTCAATCGTCTGCGCAATAAAGCAAGGGGCGATTTCCTCGCCGTCCAGTCCGTAACGTTCCGGCCACTCCTCAGGATAGTAGTAAGTTCCAAAAATCTTATCGATCCACGGAAAATGAATCGCGAAGTTCTTGTCGATGCCCTCTTTTTGAGAAGTGTGGTGCCAATGATGATATCTGGGCATCACCAAAAACTTTTCCAGCCATTTGGCATTGGGACCGAAATTGCAATGCGTCCAGGTAGCGTGCAGGGTGACGAAAATCAAATACGCCAGAATGATCGCTTGCGAAAATCCAAGCATCAGGGGAACGAGGATAAATCCCCGCACCAGGGTATCGTCGACAAAGTGGGAGCGCGAACCCGCGATCCAATCCAGCGCCTTCGAAGAATGGTGTACGGCATGAAAGCGCCACAGGAAAGGTACTTTATGCAGCGCCAAATGAATGAAATATTCAGCAATGTCCGCAACCACAACAGCCAGGAAAAATTGCAGGAGCCAAGGCAGCCGGGCGATCAATCCTTGAAGAGCCGGAACACCCAAGTATTTCGTTGCCTGAGTCGCGGGCAATAAAACAAGAAAAGATAAGATCTGGATCGGGAGATGAGTGGACATGAAATAAACCACGTCCAAAGTCCACTGGTTGCGAAATGTCCCTTGTTGCGGATACTGCGGCCAGACTCTCTCTAGCGGCACGTAGATGACTGCCATTAAAAACATATCAAGCAAAAACCAGTCCAGGCCGATTGCGGGCCCGTTGTGCAAAGAAGCTTCGTTTATGGGAACGCTTGATCCGCCGAAAGCCGTGGCCGCAGTCGCCAGCAACATGCCGGTCAATGCCAAAGTCTTTTTCTTGCGCTTAATCGAAGAAATGATTCCGAATAAAATTGCCCCCAGGATGAGGCATTGGATCAAAATGCGCAGGGTGTGCATTGGATAGTGCGGACGCAGTTCGGGAGAGCTGAGGAGTTGGGGAAAATGCAGACACAGAACTCCTCCGAATGCGAGAGACCCCAAAAAGGCTGACAGTATTCCACTCCACCAGCCCGTTCCAAATCCAGTAGGCTCGGCATCGCCAAAGAATTCGTTAATTTTTTGCTCGATCACGATGTCCCCCAGTGTACTTTTCTCGACTGCTGCATGCTATTAGAAAGATACCTACACCACACTTCGCTGAAAAGAAGTAAGGCCATTACTAACGTTCAGAGGGCAGGAACAAGGTGCCCCAGGTTCGCGTCCGTTCTTTGGACGCTAACCTGGGGTGAGCGACGAGTGCCTCCAGTTGGGATGTCCGGAATAGGCCTCCATCGGCGCCGCTTGCACGCTACGCCGGAGCGCAGCTAAATTAGCTGAGAGAGTTGGAGTTGCACATAGAAAGGACCGTCCCGATGGAATCCTCTTCTACATTCATCGACGAGAAGATCAAGGAACTTGGAGACTGGCGCGGAAAGACGCTCGCGAAAGTGCGCGCCATCATACACAAGGCAGACCCCGAGATCGTCGAAGAGCGGAAGTGGGTCAAGCCGACGTCGTCGGGAACTCCCGTTTTCTCCCACGACGGCATCGTCTGCACGGGAGAGACGCATAAGAACGTCGTTAAGCTGACATTTGCCAAGGGAGCTGCTTTGAAGGACCCTTCCCGTCTGTTCAATTCCAGTCTCGAAGGGAACGTCCGGCGAGCCATCGACATCCACGAAGGGGACACAATCAATGAGGCAGCCTTGAAGGACCTCATCCGCGCGGCCGTAGCGCTCAATCTGAAGGGCAAGGATAACGCAAAGCCGAAGGCGAAACCGAAGCCCCGGCGAACATCCTCAGCCGTTCGACGAGTTCGCTAAACTACAACCTTCTCGGTTGGAACTGCCGCCCGCATCTGACGCACACGCTCGTAAATCTTGCCGTACTCTCGCGCAGACGCTCCCCAGGAAAAGTCGCGCGCCATGCCGTTCCGCATCAGTGTCTGCCACGACGACGGATCCTGATACGCAAGCAGCGCCTGTTTGATGGTCGCCAGCAGCGCTTCGCCCGTGTAGTCGGAGAACTTGAAGCCTGTGCCCTTGCTGGTGCGCGCATCCCATGGCTCGATGGTGTCGTCGAGTCCACCGGTCGCGCGGACGATGGGAACCGTCCCGTACTTCAGGCTGTAAATCTGGTTCAGTCCGCAAGGCTCGTAGCGAGACGGCATCAGGAACATGTCGGCTCCGGCTTCGATTTTGTGCGCGATGGCGTTGTCGAATGCGACCTTGATGGCAATCTTGCTCGGGAACTGCTTGGCGAGCCGCTGGAACATTTCTTCATACGGCTTGTCGCCTGAGCCCAACACAACCATGATCATTTCTTCGCGCGCGAGCCGGTCCATGATCTGCGTAATCAGGTCGAAACCCTTCTGCGCGGCGAAACGCGAGACGATGCCGATGACTGGGATCTTGGTGTCGGCATTCACGATGCCGAACTCCTTCAGCAGATCGGCTTTGCACTTCGCCTTGCCACTCAGGTCCTGAGCGGAGAACTTGGCGACGCCGTACTTATCGACCTGCGGGCTCCATTCGTCGTAATCCACGCCGTTGAGAATGCCGGTGACGGTCGCGGCCCGATTGCGCAGCACGCCTTCCAGGCCGAATCCGTATTCCGTCGTCTGAATCTCCTGGCTGTATTTCTTGCTGACCGTCGTGACGTAATCGGCGTGGACGAGTGCACCCTTAAGAAAATTGACCTGCCCGAAGAATTCCATTTTTGAGATGGTGAGCAAGTCCCAGGGAAGCATGAGCAGCGGCAACGTGTCGGGCGGGAATAATCCCTGGTAGCCCATGTTGTGGATGGTGAACACCGTCCCAACTTCGCGAAAAGCGGGATCCTCTGCATAGAGAGTGCGCAACATGACCGGCACGAGCGCGGACTGCCAGTCGTGGCAGTGAAACACGTGCGGAACACCGAGAACCTTCGAAGCTTCAAGCACGGCACGCGAAAAAAGCGCAAACCGCTCCGCGTTATCGGGATAATCGCCTGCTGTCGTTCCGTAGAGGGATTCGCGATCGAAGTAAGGAGGGTATTCGACGAAATAAGTGCGCACTCCAACACTGGTTCCCGCCGTCGTTACGGAGCAGAAACGGTATTTGTCATCGAACGGAATCGTCACGCTGCGGACGACCGTTTGCGGATCGGTAAGGCGGGTCTGGCGACAGCGCGGCACGTAGACGCTGACCTGGTGCCCGAGAGCGGCCAGTGCGCGCGGCAAGGCTCCGACTACGTCGGCCAGTCCGCCAGTCTTCGAATAGGGGACGCACTCGGATGCCGCAAAAGCGATATGCATTAGGAAAGAGCCTCCTGACCGTGAACTCGTTAGCCCTCGCTCACGTTATGATGACTATGGTCGAGATGCAGCGCACCGGTGTCTCGATTAAGAGCAGAACCCCGTCAGTCTAAAGCCGGAAAGAGAGAGGGTCAACGTGCCCAAAGGCGCAATCGCACCATCGAGTTCCCGCAAGCCAAAATTGGGACAGCACTTCCTGGCGAGCGATGCAGCAGCGGTGCGCATCGTGCAAGCCCTGGGCGATGTGTCACAGGCTACGGTGCTCGAAATCGGACCTGGGCGCGGAGCCATCACGGATCTGCTGGTGCGGAAAGCGCGGCGCTTGATCGCCGTGGAACTCGACCGCGTGCTCTCGGCACAGCTGCGCATGAAATTCAATCTGCACCCGAATGTGGAAATCATCGAAGGCGACATTCTGAAGATTGAACTGGACACGGTGTTCGGGCTGAAGCCGGGGATGCTCCACACCGGGCTGAACTTTTCGCCGGAGCCGGCGCGCGTCGTGGGCAACCTGCCGTACTACATCACGTCCGACATTTTGCTGCGGCTGTTCGAATATCACCGGTACTTCTCGACCATCGTGATCATGGTGCAGAAAGAAGTTGCGGACCGTCTGGCAGCCACCGCCGGAACTCGCGAATATGGCCTGCTTTCGGCGACGGCGCAACTCTACGGGCGTATTGAGAAGCTGTTCACGCTACCACCGGGAGCGTTCGCTCCGCCGCCAAAAGTCCATTCCAGCGTCATTAGAATCACGATCAAGCCACAACTGGAAGCGCTGCGGGTCCCCGAAGCCGACTTCATTGCCTTCTTGAAACTCTGCTTTGGACAGAAACGGAAGACACTGTGGAATAACCTCAAGGAGAAGTACGACGGAACTGCGCTGAAGAAAGCCTTGGCGAAGAGCGGGGTTAAGCCCGAGATCCGGGCCGAGGCGTTGCCGCTGGAAAGAACAGCGGCGTTGTTTCGAGCTTTGCAGAACGGAAGTTCTTAGACTACCCATGCTTCATTCTTGGGCGTAGACTTTTCGCGGGCAGGAATGCCCGCGCCACACGTGCATTGCCACACGAGTCACCCATGACTTCCGCTGTGCGAACTCCCGCGGTGGCCGGCCGCTTTTATCCGGGCCGGGCCGACGAACTGCTGCGCGAAGTCCGCGAATTTACTTCGCCTGCGAGTGCGCTTATCGCCGCGATTGGATGTGTTGTTCCCCACGCGGGATACATCTACTCTGGCGGAGTCGCGGGCGCTGTCTATTCGCAAGTGGAGATTCCCGAGCGCTGCGTGATTCTTTGTCCGAATCACACGGGACGTGGGCAACCGCTGGCGGCCATGACCGAGACAGCGTGGCAAACTCCTCTGGGCCAGTTGGAACCGGACGCCGAGTTGGGTGCCGAGCTTTTGCGCCGATTCCCTGCTCTTGAGGAGGACAGCGCGGCGCATCGCAGCGAACACGCGGTGGAAGTCCAATTACCTTTTCTGCAGGCGCGGCAGCCGAAGCTCAAGATTCTCCCCATCGTGATCGGCACCCGAAATTTTGCGGCGTTGCATGGATTGGGGGAAGCGCTCGCCGATGTAATCGCGGCGCAAACGGAAAGAGTGCTTATCGTCGCCTCCAGCGACATGAATCACTACGAAGCGGACGCCATCACGCGCGTGAAAGACCGCAAAGCAATCGACCGCGTGCTGTCGCTTGATGCGCGCGGACTGTGGGAGACGGTAACCCAGCAAGACATCAGCATGTGCGGATTCGGGCCTGCAACGATCATGTTGACCGCGGCGAAACGCCTGGGCGCAACGTCGGCCACTCTAGTGAAGTACGCAACTTCAGGCGAGGTCTCAGGCGACTTCGATCAGGTGGTTGGATACGCGGGAATCATTGTTAGCAATTAGCACTTAGCAATTAGCAGTTAGCAGTTAACGCTTCACCAGACGCTATGTGGGTTGGCTAAATGCCAATTGCTAATTGCTAAATGCCGAGCGCTGTTTCACCGCGCTCCCGCCTGCTCCAGCAGTCGCTGGGCGCGTCCTCGCGTCACGTTGATGACGGATTGGTCGGCGATGATTTGCTCCAGAATCGGCCGGATCGAAGCCACTTCGACCAACTGATTGCCGTGCGCCATCTCCTCCATGCGCTTGAGTTCCTCGTCGAGCGCGAGCTTCTGGTAGTGATGGTCGTATTGCAGGCGGTGTCCGAATTCCAGCGTCTCGGAGAGGCTCTGCATCAGGGTGGTCAAGCTCTGCACGTCGGCATTCGATGAGTAGTTGTAGGTACACTCGCCCGCTCGCCGGTCGTCTTTGTAGTTGAGCGTCTTCTTGCCCGTGAAAGCCAGATTCTTCTGGTGGGAATCGAAATCTTTCTTGAAATATCCGGCCTTGGCCGCCAGATCGAAAACCCTTTGTCTGGTGTCGGACGTGATCGCGAAATCAAGATCAAAGCTGTCGGTCTCATCGGAATCGGCGGAAATACGTCCTCTCGACTCGTAATGCGCTTTGCCGTCCGATTGCAGGCGGATCGCGTAATGCTCCGGCTGCGACGCTGGGAAATCGAGAGTAAAGGTGACGATTGCCGGTGGATCAGTTTGTGAAACGGCAAGCAACGACGACAAAATGAGGACGTAGACAATCTCAAGTGAACGAAGCATGGGCCGCTGTAATGATTGGGGATGCGGAGAATCGTGTCAAGGGCGAGTGATCAGCCTCTAGCTTTTAGCTCTTGGTACAAAACGATAAGTCCAAGGTTTACTTGCAGACTGCCGTGTAGCCAAGACTATTCGTGCTGCTCAGAACGATCAGCCCCGACACCAGACCGTTGTTGTTGACGCCTCCGGCCATGGTGTAGAGTGCGCCGGAATAGACGATGTTTTTGAAGACGCCATTCACGTAGATGAAGCCGAAAGTCTTATCGGCGGAAAGATGATTGCCCACAATTTCTCCCGAATTGTTGACACCATTCAGAACCGTGCCGTACTTGGCATTCGGATAATTGATGCTGGTGAAAGTCCCGTTCTGCCAGGAGAAGCCGTAGTCCACGAAGCCGCTGGCGTAGTATCCGACAACTTGGCCATTGTCATTCAGGCTGAGCGCATAGGTAACCTGCGCGTTGGGATACGCAATCGTCGTGTACTTGCCGTTTACGAGCATGAATCCCTTGGTCACCGAAGAACTCGCACTGTAGCTGCCCGACGCGGCTCCCAGTTGATTGACGTCAAAGAGCCAGGTGTTAGTCGACCCGGAGTGATTGATAGCCGTGAACGTCGAGCCTTGCAGCAGAAATCCGTGGATGTGCTCGAGCTTGCCGTTGTCCTGGTATGAGCCGGCACTGATCCCGGAGGCGTTGCGCCCATAGAGCCATGTGGTCAACGATTGCGGCGCCGTGTATTCGGTGAAGACTCCGCTGGCAGAGCGCATGAAGGACACCGACTGCTGCGTGTTGTTGTTAATTAACTGGCCGACCACCGTTCCATCGTCGCTGACTCCCTGCACCGCGTTGAACGAATATCCAGATGGCGCGGGGAAGGTGCTGAAGGTGCAAGTCGCATTCTGAGCCGCGTGCACGACGACTGTTTGCAGGAGAAAGGTGATGATGACGGCAGAAAGACAGTGGCGAATGCGCATAAAACCCCTAGGTTGATCTCTGGTGCTTGCTTTCAGGATAGCTTGAGAGTCATCCGGCGTCTGCGTGTTCTGCCCAAACGAGTGGAGTAGTGCCGAAGGATTTTTGGGCGAGGACGAGGGTAACTTGACCGAGGCGACTAGCGAGCCGCGACCCTTCGCGTCTCTCTTGAGCTGGGTGCGACCTGGCGTTCGCGCGTTGCAGCCGTAT
>Ga0075030_100002861_pt1 | contig 15721 bp, 12 predicted proteins | sample LitLauG_LLR_2012_FD_71393 | JGI IMG/M metagenome (GOLD analysis project Ga0075030, IMG submission 71393) | Freshwater sediment microbial communities from Pennsylvania, USA - Little Laurel Run_MetaG_LLR_2012 | ecosystem: Environmental > Aquatic > Freshwater > Creek > Sediment | place: USA... | reverse complement strand
CGGGCTACCACCGAGAAAGTCTGGGTGAGCACGTCAACGATTTTGCCCTTGCCCTCGTCGCCCCATTGGGCGCCCACGATAACCGCAGTCTTGCCTCTGTTCAATGCGTGCTCCGTTTGGGATTCGTGCGACCATCCGGCCGCCCCAGGGTCGCACACACGGGTTGCTCCGCGGCTTGGGAAAAGACTGGAGACGGGGATTTTCAGCGGAGCCTGGTGTGTACGCCCTAGCATACCGAATCGGACAGCGCAGGAGCAAGGAAAGCGACGAGCAGGGTCGATAAGCCGCGAAGCGGCGCCAGATTGCAGCCGACACCGTAAGGCGCGGGTTCCTGTATCCTGACACGGTGCCCGAACTTCCGGAAGTCGAAACCATCGCTCGCGGCCTGGCCATGCGGGTATCCGGCGACACGATTGACTCGGTCTGGATCGGTTCCAGACCGCAGCCGTTGAAGTCGCCAGCTACCACAATCGCATCCACGCTCGAAGGCCACCGGATCGTCCGCGTACATCGTGCCGGCAAGCACATCGTGTTTGATCTGGAACCTGGCAACGGCAAACGCAAATCGCGCAACGCGCAGTGGATCGTCCACCTCGGCATGACCGGACGCATGGTGGTCACCGACCCTGCCGCGAACATCGTGAAGCACACACACCTGATCGCGAAACTAGCCTCAGGCCGCGAGTTGCGATTCATCGATCCGAGGATGTTCGGGAAGCTGAGCGTCTCCCCCGCGGGATTTGACCCCGGCGGAGTCGAGCCGCTCGAAGTGGGAGAAGAGCAATTCATCGCCCTGTTTCACGGACGCAAGACGCCGATCAAAAGCGCGTTGCTGAATCAGAAGTTGCTGCGAGGCGTGGGGAACATCTACGCGGACGAAGCGTTGTTTCGAGCCGGGATCCGGCCGCGGAGGCGAGCCGCAGCCATCACACGGGAACAATTTCGCAAGCTGCATCAGGCCGTGCAGGAAGTATTGCGCGAGGCCATTGCGTTGGGAGGATCGTCAATCAACGACTACGTCGATGCCGACGGCGAAGAAGGATTCTTCCAGCTGCAACACCGGGTTTACGGACGTGAAGGAGAGCCGTGCCTGGTGTGCCGGACTCACATCAAGCGGGTAGTCCTGACCGGCCGCAGCAGCCACTATTGTCCGAAGTGCCAGAAGTAACGTAGCGCCGGCACCTTGCCGGCTGTCGCGAGGGCAACTTGCCCTCGCAATGGGGGCGAGGGCGCCCCCACGACACCCGCCGGGTGCAGCGGCGCTACAAAGACCTCACTCATAAAGAACTTGCATTGGATGGGCCACTCGCCTCTGTGTCTAGGTTCTGATAACCATTTCCTCGATGTTCATCGGCGCGATGCCTAAATTCATTCGCTTGGGATAGGGCTTGCGGTGCAACTCCAGAAGTTTTCTTACATGTCTTCTAAATCTGGGTGAGCCAGCTAGCAGTATGTAGCGAAATTTCGGCTGCAGAGGGAATACAGCGACATTTGGGTCAATAGCCTTGAGTCTTAGCTGAGATCGGGTGCCATATTTTTCCTTACGATCCATCCACTCAAGAGCTTGCCGTTGATCAGGTAGTTAGCTTGCCCTTTAGGGTTTGTTAGGCCCGTATAGATTGCGTTGGATGCTTGGTAAATTGTTCCCACTTCGGAGTAGAGCACATCCGCATATGCTACGACCACCTAGGGCCGAAATCCCTGCATATCTCTTGCAAAGCCAGAGCAACAATTCTGCTCGGCGTGTTGCGGGGCGCCCAAAACGCAGTAGCCCGTCGACAGAGCTGCAGAAGTCGAGCCCCCGAGACCTTTGATGCCATCGCAAGGAAGCCACGGCTTGGTGCGAAGCAGGGAACACCGAAAGAAAGAACAGAGGCTAATTTCTTATTTAGGTATAACCCCCAGTGCCATACACCGAGTCCAACATTTCCCAGGTGCTCGTAATGCTCGATAAAACTCGCCGCGTCAGCGCCGTCAATTCGTACAAGTTTGGCGTTCGACAGCATCAATCAAGTTTCCTCCCAAGAAATCTAACAAGGCCGAACAACACTATGGGTCGCGACGGACAGGGTGGTGTCCGCCTCGCGCTGAGCATCTTGCATTGGAAATCGATAGTACAGTTGGAGCGTGTAGCGCTTCCCACGCACGAGTGGATAATAGACAACGTTCGAAGAATACTTTGGAAGTTGCTGCTTACCGCTCGCCGTTCTAACTGATCCTCTGGCGAAAACCGCCTTCTTTCCTACAAAGCTCCTGGTCTTGGCCATGTTCTCCACGGCGTAAATCCATGCTTCCTCCCCGCGGGCGTAAGCGGCGTCGACGGATTTGCCCATTAGCGCAAAATAGCCGCCAGCGTTACTGTCAGGCCCCGCAGACATCGGGTGGGGGATTTGTTCCTCCGCGAACGATGAACGAAATCCTTTCTGAAATTCTTCCAGGTTTGTGGGATATATAAAATCTCCTAACTTCAGTCGGAAATACACCTGATCACCACGGACCTCGGGTATCCCGACTCATTTAACTTCCGGTAATGCCGGGACGCTGGTGGTGATGACGGTAGCTGGTCAGTTTGCGATCCATCCCGCCATGACACGCATTTCGAGCGCGACATCGGTCAACGAGCGATTCTCGTTGGCGACCGCAAAGTCCTCTAATCACGCGCGGCCAATAACAATTTCACTCTAGCCCAGTCTCCCGGTCTAGTGGAGAATTTCGATGCGTGTAACGGGATGAACTTCATTCCAGCCGTTGTCACGGTCGGTGACGTAGGCGCCAGTTACACGGACACGATCGCCGACGTGGGGTACCGTGATCCGCGAATGAAGACTTCCGCATGCGGCTCTATCACTGGCATCGTCCGCGGCGTGCTCGCAGATTATCTCCACCACGAGTGCGCCATGGGCGTGTATCACGTTGACCAGATTCAAAACCGATTTATGTTCGGGATCGAGCGCAACATGCAAATCGCCATCCGACGCGCGGTATAGGGAGAGTACGCGACCCTCGACGGCGGTACACGACTCAAGTACCCGCAGTCTTTCCTTCTCATTGACATGCTTCCACAGTTCAGGATCACAGTCGTCAGCCCGCAACTTTACGAGCGCCTTTCCTTCGTAGCGAAGCCTCGCCACCGCAAATAGGGTAATCAACGCCATCAGCACAGCCAGCGTGATCCATGAGATTCGATTCAAAACGGCTTCCTCCGGGGTTTCCACAATCTGCTTATCGAACGGCAGAATTAACTAAAGGTCGATTGGTGAAGATGATCTTCCCTCCGCCGCGCGCCATCACATAGCGCGGCAACCCAGTCAGTTCGCGCGGATTCTCATCCTCCGCCCAGAAGAACACGTGCTGCGCGCCATTCCATAATTCGGTGAACGATGTCTGTGTCTCCCAGACGCGGGGCGCATCCGGGAAGCGCGAACCGTACCACATGTTGCCGGCCGGCTCGCGCAGGCTGCGCAAGGGCAGTCCGCTGTAGAAATTCAGCGCCGACGCGTTTTCATAGAGCCCCGCGACCACGATTTGATCTCCGGGTTGATAGTGCGACCGAATCGCCAGTGCCAGATCCTTCGAAGAAAGAATCGGCGAGAAGATCGTGAAGGCGACATGCACGCACGCCAGCACCACCACCATCATCAACGCCAAGGCCGCATTCCCTGCGCTCGCGCGTCCGCGCCGGCGCAAAAGAAAGTTAGCCAGTGTCCCCAGCAGAAACGCCACGGAGAACCCGAACAACGGCAGCCGGAACGCACCCATCGCCTGCGGCGTCAAATCAAGAAAGTGCCCGAACGAAAGCGCGTACTCCTGCGGATTCTTCCTCAGCAAGTCCGCGAGATCTGTCCCCGGCGCCGGGGCTTTCGAGAACCACAGGAGCGCAAAACCAACCGCAGCGATTACCACCCCAATCGCCAGCAACACCGCTGACGAGATTCGTCCCTCATGCCGCTCCCGGCTAACCGCCGCCGATTCTCTTTCCCACGCGAGCCATCCGCCCACCAGCAGTGCCATCCCCGGAATTGCCGGGATGGTGTAGTACTCCTGCCGCGTCGAGAAACTGAAGAAGCCGACGATCACCAGGTTCCACAGGAAGAAAAGCAGATACGCCCGCTGCCGCCGCGTCATCTGCGAACGGAACTCGCGCCAGCGCCGCGGTACCTCCTTCAGAGATTGCGGAACAAAGACGCTCCACGGCACCAGCCACAGCACCAGCAGCACCCAGAACAGCACGAGTGGCACCGTGTCGTAGTCGCGCGGCACGCGCTTGTTCAAGAAGCGCAGGATGTGCTCGTTCACGAAATAGAACCATAAGAATCCGCGCACCTGGCCCTGCGCCGGATTTTCGATTTGAGCAAGAATGTGCCACGGCAAGGCGATGGCCAGAAAGATCACGGCACTTGAAAACAGCCGCAAGCGAAGCAAGTGTTTCAGATTTCCGGTCAGCACCAGATAAAGCACGATCGCGCCTGCCGGGAACACCAACCCGATCAGGCCTTTTGTGAGCACGTTCAGCGCACACACGGCGGCCAGTCCCCAGCAAATCCACTTCGAAGGCTGCGGTTGCTCCAGCGATTCCAGAAAGAGCCAGAACGTGAGCGTGAGCCACAGTCCCACGAGCACGTCAGGTATCAGAAAACGCGTGAACAGATACGGCCCGAGCGCGGTCGCCAGCACCAGGCCCGAATCGAATCCACCCGGCCCACCAAGCGCCCGCCGTCCAAGCCCATACGTCGCCAGGATCATGGCCAGCACGCCCAGCATCAGCGGGAAACGCGTGCTCCACTCGTTGACGCCGAACAGTTTGTAGCTGGCAGCCACGCTCCAATACATCAGCGGCGCCTTCTCCAGATACCGCACGCCATTCACATACAGCGTGACCCAGTTGTGCCGCAGCAGCATTTCCCGCGCGGCCTCGGCATGCACCGTGTCCGCATCATCGAGCAGCGCCGGAGTGGAGAGCCCGACCATGTAGATGACGAACCACAGCACAATCAGAACCAGCACAGAGATCCGCCAGTCCGCGAGCAACCGATTCGGGCGGCTTATGGTTTCAGTTGTCTGCTGGTCTGTCCCGGAAGTCGCGGCAGAATTCATCGCGGAAGGCCATTATACGAGAGTGAGGCGATGCATCGTCTCGCGGATAGCAACGCAACCGGACAAACTCAATCCGCAGCCACCACGCGCGGGACTTTGCTCGCCGCTACCTCCCGGTAAATCTCCAAAATCCGCGATACCGAAGTCGTCCACGAAAATCGCTGCGCCTGCTCGTAACCACGCTGCTTCATTCGCGTGCGAAGCGCCGGGTCGAGCAGCGCACGCTGCAGCGCACGCTGAATTTCGAATACGTTCTCGGGGTTCACCAGCACTGCGGCGTTGCCCGTCACTTCCGGCAGGCTTGAGTTGTTCGAGGCCACCACCGGCGTTCCGTGAGCCATCGCTTCCAGGGGTGGCAGTCCAAAGCCTTCATAGAGTGACGGAAACACGAAGATCTTCGCGACATCGTAGAAAATCCGCAGTACTTCAATCGGCACGAACCCCAGGAAGCGCACATCGTTCTGCACGCCGCTTCGCACCACCGTCCGGCGCAGTCGCGGATGGCTGGAAAGATCGTCCCCAATCACGATCAGCTTCAGGTCAGGGAACTGCTGCTCTTTTTCCAGTTCAGTCTTGAGCGCCGAAAACGCCTCGATGATGCGCACCACGTTCTTGTGTGGTCGAATGGCGCCCGCGTACAAAATGAACGGATACGTGACCTGGTAGCGCTCGGCAATCAACTCGCGATCCGCCTGCGAGGCGTGCCCGTGCAGAAAACGCTCGTCAATGGCGTTGTACACCACCTCGATGCGCTCGTCCGGGATGCGGAAGATCCTTTCAATTTCGCCTTTGGTGAATTGCGAAACCGCCAGCACCCGCGAAGCGCGGCTCAGCGCCCGCCGCGTCAGTTGAAAATGTACACTTCGCCACCAACTGGAAGCATCCCGCGACGGATACATATGTTCCAGCAGGTCGTGCACGGTCAGAACATAGGGACACGGCAGGCCGCGCGGAATCCAGAACAAGTGAGGGATGTGCACGACGTCGCAGCCCAGCCGGCGCACGATCGCGCGGAAATCGAGATTGCCTTTGACCGTGTTGTCACGTCCCTCCAGCGCGACCGCATGGAAGTTCGGCGGCAACGGGGCGCATTCCGCCACCTTGGCCATCGACCCGATGAGGAAATACTTGCTCTCGCGGTCCAGGCACGCCAGCGTCCGGACCACGTTCCGCATGTACGTGCCAATGCCGAATTCCGTCATGCGACGGATGTCGATGGCAACCTTCACGATTTGAATTTAACCACAGCGGGCCATGGAGGGACACTGAGGATTGCGAGGCCTCTGGATTTTATGCTCTCACTTCCGCCTGCGCCCGCGTCCGACGCTCGGCATACAGCGGAAACTCCTCCGCCAGTTCCAACACCTCTTTGCGAATTCGGCCCAGCACCGCCGCGTCCGTCCGATGATTCAGCGCCTCGGCGATCCAGCGCCCGATCTGGCGCATCTCCTCTTCTTTCATCCCGCGGGTTGTCATCGCCGGAGTGCCGATTCGAATACCGCTCGGTTTCATCGGCGGATTCGTATCGAAAGGAATCGCGTTCTTGTTGACCGTGATCGCCGCCTCGCCCAGCGCCTTCTCCGCCTCGCTACCGAGCATGCCCTTCGCGAACACGTCGACCAGCATTAAATGGGTGTCCGTCCCCCCGGAGATGATGCGGAAGCCCTCCGCTGCCAGCGTGTCGGCTAGAACCTTGGCGTTGGCCACGATCTGCCGCGCATAGTCTTTGAAACTCGGCTGCAGGGCTTCCAGGAAGCACACCGCTTTCGCCGCGATGATGTGCACCAGCGGCCCGCCCTGCATCCCCGGAAATACTGTCTTATCGATCGGCGCCGCGAACTCCTGCCGGCTCAAAATCATTCCCGAGCGCGGCCCGCGCAGGGTTTTGTGGGTGGTCGAAGTCACAATCTGCGCGTGCGGCACCGGAGACGGATGCGCTCCGCCCGCCACCAGTCCCGAGAAGTGCGCCATATCCACGAGGTAGATGGCACCCACTTTATCGGCGATTGCCCGCATGCGCGCAAAATCAATAATCCGCGGATACGCGCTGCCGCCGCCGATGATCAGCTTTGGCCGCTCCCTCTCTGCCAGCTTTTCGAGTTCGTCGTAGTCGATCGTCTCGGTTTCTTTCGTGACGCCGTAAGGAACGATCTTGTACGTCTTGCCCGAGAAATTCAGATGATGCCCGTGCGTAAGGTGCCCGCCGTGGGCCAGGTTCAAGCCCAGAATCGTGTCACCCGGCTGGATCACCGCGGCATACGCGGCCTGGTTCGCCTGCGATCCGGAATGCGGCTGCACATTGGCGTGCTCTGCGCCAAACAATTTCTTCGCGCGCTCGCGGGCCAGTTCCTCCACCACGTCGGTGAACTCGCATCCGCCGTAATAGCGCTTGCCCGGATACCCCTCCGCATACTTATTGGTGAACACCGACCCCGCGGCTTCCAGCACCGCCTCACTGACAAAATTTTCCGAGGCAATCAGCTCCAGCCCTTCATGCTGGCGTCGAGTTTCGTTGTCAATGGCAGCGGCAATCTGCGGATCGACTTCATACAGCGGACGGGACATCGAGGGATTTTTCATAGTGAGGTACCGGAAGCTATTTTACCCGGATGCAGCAGCAACATGTAGCGCGCACACTCGCTTCGACTCCCCTTACTTCAATCCATCGACCACGTAGAGGTCGGAAAGGATCCGCCCGGTGGAATAGGCATACGACTTCCCGTCAGCGCTGAACCTGAGGCTGGGGATGCTTTGTACTCCGGCTGGATCGGCGGGAACGATTTCCTTCCAGGGCTCACGCTTACCCGTGGCCAGATCGATGCGCGTGATCTTGACGGGAATGTTGCGAGAGCGCAGGAGTACACTCTTGCCGTCGGGAGTGAAGCCAATAATACGTTCGTCGGGGTTCGGGGTAACGGTGAATTTTTGCGGGTCCCCGCCCGCGATCGGGTAGAGCCAACGCTGACGTTTGGCATCGAGGGCCAGAACGAACTTGCCATCGGGAGTGATCAGGCCTCCGCTCGTGCCCTCGGGAGTGAGCGCACGGGGGGACCCTCCCTGGATATCAAGCAGGTAGGTTCGCGGCCCATGGCCAGGTTCGGCGGTAGAAAAGATGACGGACTTGCTGTCCGGTAACCACGCACCAGCGAAGTGATCAGTTTTGTCATCGGTGAGTTGCCTGGGCTCGCCGACACCGGTGGGAAGAAGCACCAGCTTGGCCGGCGACCGGTCCTCGGAGAGAACCCATTGCCCATCCGGGGAGAGAAAGCCAAAACCGCCATCTCCGAGCCGGACGGCGGGCGAGCCATCGGTCTTACGGAGAAAAATGCTGTAGTTCGAACCCACCGCCTCCCCAGTCTCAGAGAAGATGATGGTCTTGCCGTCGCGGGACATATCGGTGAGCAGCGACCAGTCAAACCACGAGAGGCTACGCTCGTGCGTCTCTCCCGGTGGAAGCGCGAAGATGGCGACGCGCGACTTGTCCGCGGTCAACAGAACCAGTCCAGTCCGGCTGATGTCGTGTATCGTCAACCCGCCCGGCGAACGGTAGATGAGACGCTCTTTGCCAGAGAGGTCCAGCGCATAGATCGACCGTGCGGCTCCGGCCGGGACCGCCGAGAACCAGACCTCCTTGCCGGTTGCGCTCCAGGCCAGCCCCTCGACGCTCGAGTAAAAGGAAGAGCTGGCTTTGCGATTTCCGTGCACATCGATGATGACGACCCGTCCGTCGTCGCCGCTATTGACATGGTCGGCAATCGCCAGGAAGTCGCCGCCTGGCGAGAAGCGCACATGGCTCACCCAGCCTTGCGGTTCGTAAAGAACACTGCCGACGGGGAATTCCAGATGGGCGAGTCCGGCGCCGCCGGGGCGAATCACGGCCAAAGACTGCCCATCCGGCGTCCAGTCTGCCCAAAACACATTCTCGAGCATCTCGCGCGGCGCACCTCCGGCGAGCGGCACACGGGCCAGAGTGCCGGCTTGTGCAAAGGGGATGAAATTCAAGGGGCGCTGGGAAATCGCCATCTCCCCCTTGGACGAGATAGAAAGAATCTGCGCGGGCGACAAGCCGACCGGCCGCGAGTCGGAACTGTCGAAACGGGTCGAGAAAATTTCCTGCGGTTGGCCCTCCCAGGCGGCGCCGTACACGATAGTCTGGCCGTCGGGCGCAAAGCGAGCATCCCAAATAGTGCCGTTGCGGAAAGTAACTTCATGGAAAGTCGGGTTCGCGAGCGCTTGTCCGCGATGAGAGAAGCGGTAGATGGCCGCCCACGACGCAAGCAGCAGCACGCTGCCAACCAACGGCAGCAACCAGCGACGACTGGCCGGTTCTTCCGGCAGGGCGCGCACGCCGCCACGGCTGGAGGTCGAGATATCAGTCAGCGCCTCGAGGTTGAAGGCCACGTCGCGGGCGGACTGGAAGCGCTCGGGAGGATTTTTCTCAAGGCTGTGACGGACAATTCGCTCCAGCGCGGGCGAGACATTGCGGTTAGTCTCGGCAAGTTCGGGCGGATCATCTTTGAGGATCGCGCTCATCGTGTCAGCGGGGGAATCGCCGTGGAAGGCGCGCTTGCCGGATAGCATCTCGTACAGGATCGCGCCGAAGGCGAAGATGTCGGAGCGTGGGTCGGCGTGTTTACCGCGAACCTGCTCGGGTGACATGTAGCCGACAGTGCCCATGACGGTGCCGGCGTCAGTGCCGACCTGCTGCGTGGGAGCGTCCCCTGAAGCATCGTCGGTCTCAGGGCGAGTGAGCTTAGCGAGGCCGAAATCCAGGATCTTTATGCGGCCGTCGTTGGTGACGAACAGGTTCTCCGGCTTTAGGTCACGATGGACAATGCCCTTCTCGTGGGCGGCGGCGAGGCCGCTGGCGATCTGCCGAGAGTAGTCAATGGCCTTGCGGGAAGACAGTGGGCCGGAGCGAAGCCGGTCCCGCAACGTCTCGCCTTCCAACAACTCGGAAACCACGTAGGGTGCGCCGCGGTCTTCGCCAATATCGTGGATCGAAAGAATGTTGGGGTGACTGAGCGCCGCGGCCGCGCGCGCTTCCTGCGCGAAGCGCTGCAGGCGGTCCGGATCCGCAGAGAATGACGCAGGAAGAATTTTGATGGCAACGTCGCGATTGAGGCGGGCGTCGCGGGCGCGATACACCTCGCCCATACCGCCCGCACCCAGCTGGGATTGAATTTCATAGGGGCCGAGTTTGGTGCCAGCGGTGAGGACCATGGGTGCGCGCAATTATAGCCGAGCATATCGCAATGTGTGGCGCGCTCCCTTGGGCTCCGCTCAGGGCAGGCTTTGTCCGCCCAAGGCTGCGATCTTGCGGAAGCGTCGTGCGTCCCGCGCCGCATTTCGGCGTGCGTCATCCAGGCTATCGAAGAGACGCGAACGCATAGGCCAAGTTCAAGGGCAAAGTCCAGGGCAGTCCGACTGGAGAGCGCGACAAGCGCTTGCCGATGCTTCTCCAGGAATAGAAGCGGTGGTTCGCATACTGGTATCCGGCCAGAAGTTCCTCCGCGCTCATTAGTCTGGGCCGGAAGACCACGTGAGCCCGGCCGTTGTACTTGCTCCAGTCGCGCGTCAGGATCCGGCCCTCTTCCTCCAGGCGCCGGTAGAGCCGCGTCCCCGGAAACGGAGTCAGGATGTTGAAGGTCGCATTCTGTACACCGGCTGCCTCAAGGAAGTCCAGCGTTTCGCGAAAGATCTCCAGCTGATCGTGATCGAATCCGAACACGATGCCCGCCTGCACCGCGATGCCATGGGATTGAATTCGCTCAATTGCGCGCTGGTAGTCAGACACGCGGTTGAACCCCTTGTGCACTTCATCCATGCTGCCTTGCGAGATCGATTCCAGCCCGACGAACAGTTGCTTGCAGCCGCTCTTCGCAGCCAACTCCAGGAACTCGTCGTCCTGCGCCGCCTGGATGCTTGTTTGACTGCTCCACCACTTGCTATGGGGGGTGAGCGCCCTGAAAAGCATCTTGGCGTAATCCATGTCGCTGGCGATGTTGTCATCCCACAGGATGATCACCTTCCCGCGGAAAGAGCCATACTCTTCTGCGACCGCCTCGACTGGCCGCTTGCGCACACAATTCTGGTACATCACTACAAGCGTGCAAAAATCGCAACGGTATGGGCAGCCGCGCGTGGCAAACAGGACTCCGCTCGTATGGTCGCGCCGGTGGAACAGATCTTTCCGCGCCATCGGAGCACGTTCCAGACTTGGAGCGTCCGTGGAACAGTACCTCTCAGCGTGCTGTCCCAGCTCAAATTCGTGCAGGAATCGCGGCCAGCTTGTTTCCGCCTCGCCGACGAAGATTACATCCGCGTGTTCATGCGCCTCATCCGGCATCAGCGTCACATGGGGTCCGCCCAAGGCCACGGGAACTCCCCGCTGCCGGAACCGGTCCGCCATGTCATACGCGTGCGGCGCACTCGGGGTATGGAAGGTAATCGCGACCAGGTCTGCTTCGATCCCAAAATTGACGGGCCTCACGACTTCATCGACGTGCAGCGCCGTCCAATGCGGAGGCGCGAAGGCGGCTAGATACGGCATGGTGATCTGCTGGAAGTTCAGCACGCGGGAAAGCCGTATTCTTTGGATCTCCGGTGCGGAAGCGGTAATCAGAAGAACGGTTGGCACAAAGGTCGGCAGGCGCTCAGGGAACGCTCCCTGTGCAGCTTACATCCATTCCGATTGGATTTCAGGCCGTTCGGAGTCTGGTAGACGACTCGCCCATTGATCAGATAAGTAGACCCGTTTCATTCGAATGCCGTCCGCAGAAAACTCGCCAGCTGCCACCCATCCATGTAGTTGTAGGGGAACTCGCCCATCGAATAATGGCCGCAGGGCAGCACCACCACTTTGTGATCCAGTTCGTGGCGCCCGAACTCCGCTACAATCTGCCGCGAAAACTCCGGCAGAAATGTCAGATCGTACTTCGCATAGATCACCAGCGACTTCCGCGCCCAGCGTGAGAACCTGTCGAAGTACACCATCGGGCTGACGGCCCGCCACACGCGCCGCAGGTCATCCACGCCGATCGCCGGTTCCAGCGCTTCGCGAATGTGCCGGGTCGACTGCCCGTGCCACACCACATCGGCAAAATAGGTAGAAGCATGATTGAAGGCCGCCACCCGAATCCGCGGATCGTGCGCGGTAGCGATGAAGGCATAGCATGATCCGAGGCTGGTGCCAACAATTCCCAGGCGGTTATAGCCCTGCGACTCCAGCCAGTCGAGGCAGCAGCGCGCGTCAATCACGCCCTGGCGCACCGAGTCGATGGTCCGTCCAATATTGGCCGAGGCGGCGTAATCGGCGCGGTAGACTCCATCCGGGCGTCGGATGTCGTGATACGGCATGCTGAGCCGCAGCACCGCGATCCCGAGCCAGTTCAAAATCCGGCACAGGCTGTTGTAGGCCAGCCCGTCCGCGTTCCAATGCGGAAGGACCACTACCGCACGCCGTCCACGCGCCGGAAACCAGCGCGCGTTGACGAGATTGTTTTCCGGAAACGGAGTCGCGACCGGTGAGGTAAAACGCAGGAATTCCGCGCACGTTCCACGAACCTTTTCCTCTAATCGCGGATCGGGAACCTCGCGCGTGCTGAATACCTGCACCTTCCGGCGTTCCAGTCTGAAGTCGGCCGGCGTCTGATAGGAGTAGAAATCGTCGCTGTGCTGGATGATGCGGTCGTTGAAGCGTCCGTAAAAATCAATCAGCTCGCGTGCCGAGTCGCCACCCGGTCCGCCGTTCCGGCCCGGCCAGCCCATAGTCCACTCCAGTCCCCAGTCCAGCGGACGCACCACGCGGTTGTTGTCCACCGACGTGAGCCGGGTCTCCCAATCGTGCATCCATCGGCCGTAACGAGAGTGCATACCTATACAACGGTTATAGCAAAAACTCCGCTTAGGAAACTGCGGTTGCCAGCGAGCTGGGTCTTAGGATTGTTGGCGGCTAAGAGCCAAATGGCAACGGCTACAGGTAGACTCGCGGTACTCGCTGCGACAAGCCACACAGAATCTCGTAAGGGACGGTATCGCAGAGGCGCGCCAACTCGACCGCATCCACGCTCTTGCCGCGGCTCTCGCCAATCAGGACAACTTCATCTCCCACCGCGACCCCGGGAATTTGGCCGACGTCTACAATGGTCAGGTCCATCGACACGCGTCCCACCACCGGCGCGTATTCGCCGCGCACGATTACGCGACCGCGATTCGAAAGCAGGCGCGGATATCCGTCCGCGTAACCGACCGGAAGCACGGCAATGCGGCTGCGCTCTTTGGTCACGTACGTTCCCATGTAGCCGACGGCTTGCCCGGCCGCGATGTCTTTCACGGTGAGCACGCGGGTTTTCCAGGTAAGCACGGGCCGCAGGGGCAGCGGCGCGGCGTCCGCTGCCTCGCCTCCACGCACGATGGGCAGCGAATAGCCGTAGAGCGCGATTCCCGGGCGCACCATCGTCTTCCACGAACCCGGACGCGCACTCATTGCGGCCGAATTTGCCATGTGGACGAGCGGGGGAAAGAATTCGTAGCTCTTGAGGATTGCCAGTCCTTCTTCAAAGTTCCGAGTCTGGCGCGCGGCATCTTCGGCGTCGAGCACCTCGGCGGACGCGAAGTGTGTGCTCACGCCTTCCAGTTGCAGGTGTCGGCAGGAAGCAAACGCCTCGCAAAAACGCGGCAGGCGGTCCTTCGAAACGCCCAGGCGATTCATCCCGGTATCGAGTTTCAGGTTTACGGGTAGAACGATTTTTCGTTTGGCAGCGGCACGTTCGAGGCGTTCGATGTGCCACGGTTCCCAAACCGTTGGCGTGAGATTCTGTGCGGCGATGCCCTCTTCCTCGCCCTTCCAGATTCCAGTCATCAGCAGGATGCGGGTTCCGATTCCCGCGCCGCGCAGGGCGACGCCCTCGTTAGCGTCGGTGACACCGAGCCAAGTAGCGCCTTCGGACTCGAGCGCGCGCGCACACTCCACCGCACCGTGGCCATATCCGTCGGCTTTGACGACCGCACAGACCGCAACGTTCTGACCCACATGCTTACGCACGGTGTGGAAGTTGGCGCCGAGAGCTGGCAGGGAAACTTCCGCCCACGTGCGTCCGTCGAGAATCAGCGTGCGCCGCTCGGGCGTCTGCAATCGTTCAAGGCGCGGAGTGCTCACGTAGCCGATTATAGCGACCACACGGCGCCGCGCTGTTAACTGCCGGTGTTAACTGCCCGAAAGCACGAAGTTCACCGTGATTTCCGTTTCGACCTCGATCGGTTCGTTGTTCAGCAGATAGGGACGATAGCGCCATTGCCGGACTGCATTGATTGCCGCCGGGATGAGCATTGGATGGCCGCGCAGCGCCACCAGGTTTTCGATGGTCCCGGATTTGCTGATGATGGCCCGCAACTCAACCGCTCCCTGGATGCGAGCCTGCCTCGCCAGCAGCGGGTAGACCGGCTGTACACGATAGATCAACGCGCCTTCCGCCCAGTCTGAGACTCGGATCGGATGCGTGGGCGGAGGCGGTGGTGGCGGAGCGACTTCAACCGAAGGACCAACCGATCTCAAGACTCCGTTTCTGCCCGCACCCGTTCCTCCGTCAACGCCTCCGGCATCGATATTTGGTGCCGATGCAACGGTCTGCTCATTGAGAATCGCAATCGTTGGTGGAATCGTGGGCGGTGCCACGATGTGCGCGCCAGTGAGATTGGTCGAACTCTGCGTTTGGTGCCGTTCGCCGTGTGGCAGCGGAGCAGGCGCAGGTGGGGGTGTGAGAATCTCCGGTGACTCGAACCACTGCAGTCTGGGTGGTCCTTGAACCCAAATGAGCGGAGTCAGCAGCAGCAGGCTTAACGCCATGGCTTGAAAGCCAAACGATGCGAGGGTAGTCCATCCTCTGCGGGCAGACCGGTCCCAGGTGTTTTCCAGTGTGTTGAACATGGTGTCCTCCAGAACGGCCCGTTACCCGTACAGACACCTTGGCAAGCGAATTTGCTCCTGAACAATCGGAGAGCAAGCGCAAAAAAAAAGGCCGCGATTTTATGCGGCCTCGGAACTTCATCGAGCTTACCGGTGTCGTTACTGGGACGGCGGTTTGCTGGCGGGCGGAGTCGCGGGCTTGGTCCCGGCCGGCGTGGACGGCTTCACGGGCTTCGTAGCTGTGCTGCCAGCGGCGGGCGGGGCCACACCGGACTGCACGTTATAGGCTTCGATGATCGGCTGCGTGATGTCAACCGCCTGTCCGTACCAGATCACCGGCCCACGCGGCCACTGCTGCGACGTGTCGATGATGATGCCGTAACCGTTCTTGCCAGCGTAGTCCACGATCATGGGAGCCATCTTGGTGAGGATCTTATTGCCGATCTCGCCCTGCTGGCCTTGGTATTCTTCCTGCGCGTCCTGCGAGGTGCGCTCGAAGCTTTTCTGCTTGCTTTCGATCTGCTTCACGAGCGAAGCCTTCGCGTCTTCGTTCATCTTGTCGCCCTGCGTGCTGAGCTGCTTCTTGAGGCTCTCAATCTCATCGCTTAAGCCCTTCAGCTCATTCTGCTTGGGCTCGAACTTTTTCTGGAGCGACTCGAACTCCTTGCGGCCCTCGTTGGAGGCAAAGATGGCCTGTTCAATATTGATGGTGCCGACCTT
>Ga0075030_100002859_pt1 | contig 15722 bp, 11 predicted proteins | sample LitLauG_LLR_2012_FD_71393 | JGI IMG/M metagenome (GOLD analysis project Ga0075030, IMG submission 71393) | Freshwater sediment microbial communities from Pennsylvania, USA - Little Laurel Run_MetaG_LLR_2012 | ecosystem: Environmental > Aquatic > Freshwater > Creek > Sediment | place: USA... | reverse complement strand
GGCTTGCTTGCAATCCTGGGTGGTTCGGTTCTGACAGGTTCCAGCCCGGTGGCGGCTGCCTGCGCCGATTGTGCGAAGCGGTCCTCGTCCTCAGGCTTCAGGGCTCCAAGAATCAGTTCGGCAAGCAGCGTCAGATTGCGTACATCAATTTCGTTGAAGGCAAACGGCCACGATGAAAACGCTTCGAGAACGCCGATCACGCGCCGTCGTCCGCACAGCGGCACTGCCACCATCGAACGCACGCCCATCTTTCGGCACGCCTCGAGATTGACCCGGGAATCGGTTTCCGTGTCATCGCAATTGATAATCTGCGCAGTGCGGAAACAGGCGCCCGAAAATGCTGAGTCACGGTCAATCCGAGTCCCTGGGTCGGGACAAACCGTGCCCGCAGCGGCACGCAGCACAATCTCATCGTTTTCCGCCAGCGCGATGGCGAGGCCGTCTGCGCCCGTAATGGTCACGGCGCGTTCGGCCACCAACTGCAAAACCTCATCGAGAACGAACAACTCTGTCGCCTCGAACTCGGGTACCTGTGTTGGGGAATCGAATCCGTTGTGGCGCGTCGCCAGTGCGCGCCGGCGGCGCACTTGATCATGCAGTGCCGAGAATGCCAGCAGAGCTTGCAGAGCGTCCCGCTGCGAAGGTTTCGCAGCGTCGATCACACCTGACAAATTCGTCCCATCGGCACGGGATTGCGGCCATGCGGGCACACTCTCTCCGGCATGCGGCTCCACGAATGCAATGTCAGGCTTAGATGTCATCGGGACGTGCGGACACAACTCATGCTTAAGGTATCGGGGTTTGGTGTGACTTTCAATTACCGGCAGTTGACCCTTTGGGCATGTACTTCCGTGTATTCAGCTACCGGACGGTTACGCGAATCGAACAATTGGCGAAAGTGGGTGCGGTGGCCGGGGATGGGAGTAAGAATCCCGCCGAAAACCATCCACCATTCGACGCCTGACGCCTCCCACGCCCTCTCCCCTGCTTCCGAACCACTCCAGTTACTCACCTCTCTTTAAACCCCAAGCTACCATTCATCAACCACCCTCTGGCCCGGCAGCGACCTCCGGCGGTGCATATGGATGCAGGAACATCTCCGGCGCGGCAGGCAAGAGCGCGCCATCGGCACGAACTCCGCACGCTCTCCTACGTCACGCTGGATCAGGCAAATGGCGGGATTATCCGCAACCTGTCGGACCGCGGCATCGGCGTACAGGTCGTGGCCGCCGTGCGTCCGCGGCAGCAGCTGCGCGTCCGCTTCGAGTTGCGTTACCCGCGCCTGCAGGTAGAGACACGCGCCGAGGTCGTATGGGCGACATTTTCGGGACAATGCGGCATCCGCTTCCTTGACCTGCCCGATACCATGAGGCGGCAAGTCAACCAATGGATCTTCGGCAACCTGCTCGAGGGTATCTCGCTGCACACCGAGCAGCCGGGATCGATTTTCGCTCCGATCGACACCCCCGCTCCGCGCAATGGCGATTCGGGGAATGGGCACCGCTCGATTGCGGAGGCCGAGCTAGAAGACGGCCTCATGGTCTCGCCCAGCCCCGTGAAGGTCATCGAACTGCCGCCACCCAGGGTCCAGCCTTCGTGGGTTCCACCAGAGCCCGACACGGCAGCGCAGGAGATCAGCCAACTCGACTGGCTTTCGCAACCTCTTTCCGGACGCACCCTGGCCTGGACAGTTGACACACTGATCGTGATCGCGGCGATGCTGCTGTTCACGCTGATCTTTCTGTCCGTGGCCGGTGAGGCTCCGCGCTGGCCGCTGGCGGTCGCCAGCGCAGCTTGCCTGATGATGTCGGGACTGTACTGGGCGTTTTTCCGCCTGTTTGCTGGGGCAAGCCTGGGTGCCAAACTGGCGCGCCTGACCGAGCCAGTCGGAGAAGATGAGGGCCGCAGAGAATCCAGGTTCCGTTAGTTCGCCAGGAACTGCTGCGCCAGCCACAGCTGCAGGGCTCTCTGGTGCGGTGGCGGGACTTTCACAAATCGCACTCCAACATTGCCGCGATCGTCACGCCATACCACTTCAGCTTGCGCCTTCAGCACAGATCGAGATCCCGGCAGCTCGCATGAGATTTGCAGCGCCGCGTCGTCAAGCGTGCGGCTGGTGAACAACCGCATGCCCCCCTGGCTGACATTAATCAGCTGTGCATCGGTCGTGAAATCGGTATTGCCCTTCACCTCGACCGGCACTTCCATGCCGATCCGGTGATAGCGCAGGCGTCCGTCCAGAATCATGCACCGTGCTGCCGACAGGGTACGTACCGCCTGCTCGACCGAGATCGGCTTCTCAAACGCAAACAGGGCACCGGTCTGATCGAGGGTAGACACGCACCGCGGTCCTCCCATAATGACCAGCGGAACAGTATTGAACTGTTTTGCCTTGCTCTGCAGCGCGCCGAACAGCCTGGAACTGCCATAAAGGTCACAGTCGACGATAAGAGCGTCAACCTTCGTGTGAGAAAGCCGATCCAGGGCCCTTTCCGGTTCGGTTTCTACCGAAACGTCCATGTGAAGTCCACCCAGAATGCACTCTAGAACGCTGATCTCCTGCCAATCGCGCGAAACAACCATCGAGGAAAGGGTCATGGTTGCAACTCTACCCATCGGTGTACCCGTACCCTAGATCACCAACGTAATGAAGATCGTCGTAGAGACGTAGCTTGCTACGTCTCGGCTGTCCACAAGCACGCATGCAGACGTCAGCACGGATGATTTCAAAGGTCTGTTATCGCCCATGAAACCAACCCCGGAGTGTTCGACGGAAGCCTGGCTAAGGAACTGTGATTCCGTGGTTTATGGAACTTTAGCCTCTCCCTGAACGTAACCTTTGCCAAGGGTGAACGTCGAAAGAACTAAGGATAAGATCGCCTGATCAAATCCCCCAGAAACCGTTCCATGGCAACGAATTTATGCATCAGAATGGGCAGAAAGCCCTGATAAATCTTCACCGTAATAATCGACGTCGCTCGTCGTCTTTACTGTGAACAGTTTCTCGTCCAGTGAGTCTTAGTCGTATCGAGGTCTCTATTCATGAGGTCAGTGACAGACATCTTCGGCCAGATCTTCCGCAACCTGTGGGCCCATAAGCTGCGCTCATTCCTGACCATGTTCGGTATCGCCTGGGGCGTTGGTTCCTTGCTGCTTCTGGTGGGTGTCGGAGAAGGGTTCCGGTCGGGCAATAAGCGCGAAATGGCCGAGTTCGGCAAAGACATCATGTTCCTGTTTCCCGGGCGCGCCCCGGCCGTGAAGGGGAACATGAGCTCGGCCCGGTCGTACCTGCTGACCTACCAGGATTATCAGGATATCCGGCTCGCTCCCGAAGTGCGCAATGCCTGCCCGCTCATTTCGCGCAACGACCTGCACGAAGTGAGCGAATTCTCGAACTCCAGCGGGGAAGTGCTCGGGACCGAGCCACAGCTAAACGAAATCAGTTATCTGCCGCTGATGGAAGGCCGCTGGCTCAATGCCTTGGACGGCCAGCAGCGCCGGAATGTAGTGGTTCTGGGCAATCAGCTATTGAAGACGCTGTTCCCAGGACGGCCGGCCCTGGGCGGGTTCGTCCTGATCAACGGGTTGCGGTTCGAAGTGGTCGGAACCATTCCGCACCTGGGCCGTGGTGACAACATGTGGCTGAATAATCGGGCCTACATCCCATTTGAGGTGATGGCTGCAAACTTCCCGCTGAAAGGCGAGAACCACCAGAATTCCATTTCGTTCGTCGAATATCAGCCGCACGTCACCGCCGAACACCTGGTGGCGAAGAGAGCCGTTCACAACATCGTCGGCCACAACCATGGTTTCGATGCCACGGACGAGAACGCCTTCGACGAATGGGACTCGATCCAGGAATCGAAGATGGTGGGAACTATCTTCGATGTAATGAACATGTTCCTGGGTGCCGTGGGACTGGTCACGCTGGCTCTGGGAGCGATCGGTGTCATCAACATCATGCTGGTCTCGGTGAGCGAACGGACCCGTGAGATCGGTTTGCGCAAGGCGCTCGGCGCCACCAACCGCAGCATCCTGCTCCATTTCTTTATGGAGGGGCTGCTTTTGACGCTGGGCAGCGGCTTGCTGGGCATGGCCTTCATTGGAGGCCTGATGCAATTGGGAAACGGAGTGCAGGGGCCTCAGGGATTTGATCCCCCAAAAATTGTGCCCACGACGGCGATTCTCGCAATCGGATGCCTCACGCTCGCCGGCGTGATCGCAGGATTGTATCCGGCGCGGAAGGCCGCCATGATGCAGCCTGTGGAAGCGCTGCGACAGGAGTAATACGGAATGTTTAGGGATCTCCTCCAGGAAGCGTATACCGCCATGCGCCACAACCGCCGGCGCACTGCCCTCACCATGCTCGGCATGGCCTGGGGCATCGCTACGGTCGTCATGCTTCTCGCCTACGGGGATGGCTTCGGGCAGGCTTGCGCCAACATCTTCGCCAATTTCGGTACGAAACTCGTGATCGTGGTGCCAGGGCAGACTTCCATGCAGGCCGGCGGACAGAAGTCGGGAGTCGCTGTGAAGTTCACGCAGGAAGATGTCGACGCCCTGTCGACGAATCTGCCGCAAGTCACCCATATCACCGGTGAAGTAGGCAAGCAGTCCAACGTGCAGTACGAGAACCGTGTCTTTACCTTCCCCGTGAGCGGAAACGAGGCCAACGTCTTTGACGTCCGCTCGCTCAAACTGGGGCAGGGCCGTTTCTACAACATGGAGGACCAGGTTCAACGGGCGCGCGTCGCCGTGATTGGTTCGGAAGCCAAGGAAAAGCTGTTTTCCGGCCGCAACGCCATGGGAGAACACATCCGCCTCGATGGCCTCAGCTTCGAAGTTGTCGGCGTCCTCGCCGCGAAGATGCAGGAGGGCAACGACGATATCAACCGCGTCGTCTACGTCCCTTTCAGCACCATGAGCGACCTGAAGAGCACGCACTATCTGGATACGATCTGGTTCAACTACCAGACGCCCGAGTACCAGAAGATCGAGCCCGCTGTGCGCTCCATTCTGGCCGGCCAGCACAAGTTTAACGAGGCCGATCGCGAAGCCGTTCGCGTCTTCAATCTGCAGAATCAGCTTCATCAGTTCGAGATCATCACGCTCGGGCTCAAGATTCTGATGGGCTTCATCGGCACCCTGACCCTCGGAATCGGCGGGGTAGGGCTGATGAACATCATGCTGGTCTCGGTCAGCCAGCGCACGCGAGAGATAGGGGTGCAGAAGGCGCTCGGCGCCAGGCGCCGTCATATCCTCATGCAGTTTCTCGCCGAGGCTCTCACCATCACGTTTCTTGGCGGTCTGCTGGGAGTGATCCTTGCCTATGGAGTGGCGCTCTCGGTCGGCCGGTTGACGTTGTACAGCGCCTTTGCCAAGAACGGCGAAGCAGGCGATATCCGCCTGATTATTCAACCCGCGACCCTGATCGCATCAACGGTGATTTTAGGAGCCGTAGGCCTGATCAGCGGAATGATCCCAGCGTTCCGCGCATCGAGACTCGATCCCATCGAGTCGTTACGCCACGAGTAGGCTGATGTCGGGACAGCCGCCTTCGGCTGTCCAGCGAAGGCGAAGCCCAAGCCTACCGCCCGAACGCTTGCTCGCTAAAGTACTTCGGCTCCCGAGCACAAGGTTTTTGTCTTTGAGACCTTGAAACCTAGCTTTTTCGATACCACTCCACCGTTCGCCGCAATCCCCCTTCGAAGTCCACCAGCGTCTTATAGCCCAGCCCGGCTTCGGCTTTCGAAATATCCGCTAGCGAGTGCTTGACGTCACCCGCGCGCTCGGACCCATACTTCGGCTGTCCCCTGTATCCCGTGAGGCCTTGCAGCACTTTGAAAGTTTCGTTCAACGTGACGCGACGTCCCGTCGCGGTGTTGAAAACCTCTCCCGCTGCTTTGCTTGCGGGAGCCTGGCAGGCCAGCAGGTTCGCTTCAACCGCATTATCGATGTAGGTGAAATCGCGGCTGGTTTCGCCATCGCCGTTGATCATGGGTTGTTCGCCCTTCAGCATCTGCGTAGTGAACTTCGCCAGCACGCCGGAGTAAGGCGACGATGGATCCTGCCGCGGTCCGAAAATGTTGAAGTATCGCAGGCACACAGTTTCCAGTCCGTAGCAGCGATAGAACGAAACCATGTACTGCTCGCTGGCCAGCTTCTGCACCGCGTACGGAGAGATCGGGTCGGGCCGCATCGCTTCGTGCTTGGGCAGCGTCGGCGTATCGCCGTAGGCCGAAGAGGAGGCGGCGTACACCACGCGCTTGACCTTGGCATCGCGCGCGGCGACCAGCACGTTCACCGTGCCGTCGATGTTGGCGCGATTGCTCCCCAACGGATCGAGCACCGACTTCGGCACCGAAGGAATCGCCGCCTGGTGGAGGACATAGTCCACTCCCTCGCATGCCTTGTGCATCGCGTCGAGGTCGGTAATGTCAGCCTGCCGAAACTCGATTCGATCAAGGATCTCCGTCAGGTTTTCCTGCTTTCCCGTAGCCAAGTTATCGACCCCGCGAACTTGCTCCCCGCGGGACACAAGCGCCCGAGCCAGGGACGATCCGATAAATCCGGCAATACCAGTGATGAGATAGAGAGCCATCGTACAAACATCATAGCGAAACGGCAGGAGTGGAGGGTTTCAAAGGCAGGTTCGGGGAAAGGCTTCAACGTCTCGAGGTTTCAGAGATTCAAAGTAAGAGACTCCGTGGCCATCGTAAGACTTCAAAATGTGAAAATTTTAAAATTTGAAACTTGTCATTTCTGGCTTCTCTTCAACAGCCGCAGAAAATCTTCACGCATGAGCATCTGCCGGCTTTCGAAGAACTCGACCAGAGCCTGCACGGCTGCCGCTGGATTGCTGATCAACGGGACAGCAGTGAGCGGAGCAGCAGCAGGAAGCGACGATGCGATTCCGGGGCCCATGATAAGGCAGGGATGCGAGAGGTTCGCCACCAGCTGGCGCAAGCGAGCTGCGCTGTCCTCCGCCATTTGCGCGAACGCGATTCCCATGCCCAGATAGGGATAACTCACGCGCACCGTTCCTTTCGCCTCGACCGAGATGCCATTCACCTCGAGTTTCAAGTGCAGAACCGTTCCTGCCGGATAGGTCGCCTGCGCTTCCACATAGCATCCGTGAAGACTCACATCCGTGAAGGTGGCCCAGGTGCGCACGTCACATCCATCTTCACGCACCTCGGCGCTGCCTTCGCATTTGTAGCGAGTGCTCCGGCGTTTCTCGGCACCCTGAAAAGTGTCGCCCGCCGGGCACGCCGCTGGAACAACTTCCCGCGCCGGAGCCGGTGCCGCAGAACTCGACGGGCGAGCGGACTGCTTCAACGCCATCAGATAAGCGCTGCTTTCGTTCAGTTCCTGCGCCATAAGAATCCCATTGGGGACGATCCCCCACATTCGTCAGCCCCGGGCGCCTCCCCAGAGCGCACTTCCGGGGCTGTACTGATTCTTATCGGAAAAAATGCTTTCGGAGATTAGGCAGACAAGATGAACGTTGCTTAAGGAAGCGGCGCGGTCGGCGACTGGCTTTCCGGCGAACTCGACTCCGCCACCTGCCGGATATGCTTCCACAGTTCTTCGCGTCCGGCCCCAGTCTTCGCCGAGTAGGCAAGCAAGCGGGCGGAAGGATATTGCGCAGAAAATGTCCGCAACACATTATTGAGCTGGTTGTTCGATAGCCGGTCGCTTTTGGTCGCAACCAGTAGAAACTCCCGCTCCGATGCGCCAAGGAAATCAAGAAGCTGGCGGTCGCTCTCCTGCGGCGGCACGTTTACGTCCACCAGCGCGACACACAAAGCCAGGGTAGGACGTTCATGCAAATAAGGCTCGATGAACTTGGGCCACTCCTGCGATACTTCGCGGGAGATCTTGGCGTAGCCATAGCCGGGGAGATCGGCGAAAATCAGCTCCGGACGCGGCTTTCCCGGCCAGCGAATCTCAAAGAAATTGATGCTGCGCGTACGGCCCGGAGTGGAACTGGTACGGGCGAGCTTGGTCCCCACCAGCGAATTGATCACGCTCGACTTGCCCACGTTCGAACGGCCCAAAAAAGCAACCTCGGGTACCGAAGGAGCAGGGAAGTGAGCAACGTCCGTGGCCGCCGCGATGAAACGGGACAAGATCCTCATATCCAAGTTTGCAACGTTCAGGGAGCCGTTGGCAAGGCAGGCAGAGTGTCGCAAATCTGCAGCCAGGCAAGGCTATCGCTATAGATGCGCTGCTGCGCTTGCGGTTGGCCTGCGCAGCAAATAGCGAGTACACTCGATGGCAAATTGGGGCGAGCGTATGATGTCGATCGCTGAGCAACGCCACGAGCAAAGACTATGGTTCTACTTCTGCAACGTTGTCCGAAGGTTCCGCTTCGCTTGTTTTTTCCTGGTCTGTTTGTTTTTGCCGGCGGGCTGTAAACAGCCCGTCAGCAGCCGTTCTCCTTCGCGTCCGGTCATCACTTTCATCGGCTGGGGCCCAGCGACGCAGCGGGAACTTTCTATGGATCCCAGCGTCTTCGAGCAGTTCACGGACAAGACCGGAATCGCCGTCGATTTCATTTCCGGACCGGAGTCCATGACGGAGCGCCTCGAACTCTACCATCGCTATCTGGGAGCGAAGTCGTCGACCCCCGACGTGTACTACATCGACGTTGTCTGGCCTGCGTTGCTGGCCGGCGAAACCGTTGATCTGAATCGCTACCTTGCCAAAGAGTCCTCCGACCAGATCGAGCCTTTGCTGAACAACGACACCGTCAATGGACGTTTGATGGCAATGCCATTCAACACAGAGTTAGGGGTGCTCTACTATCGCGCCGATCTGTTGCAGAAGTATGGCTACAAGAATCCGCCGGCAACCTGGGATGAACTGGAAAAAATGGCGGCACGCATTCAGGCGGCAGAACGCGCCGCCGGAAACAATGATTTCTGGGGCTACGTGTGGCAGGGAGCATCCTACGAAGGCCTGACCTGTAATGCCCTGGAGTGGCAGATGTCGTATGGGGGAGGCCGCATCATTGAACCCGACGGTTCCGTCAGCGTCAACAATCCGCGGAGCGTCGCCGCGATGAAACGAGCCCGGCGCTGGATCGGCACCATCTCGCCGCCGAGCGTCATCGCCTTCAAGGAGCAGGATTCCAGGAACGTATTGCACGCGGGTAACGCCGCTTTTGCGCGGGATTGGCTGTGGCGGCAATTCAGCGGAGAATCACTCCTGCCGAACCCAAGTGAGATGATTGGCATAACCCTGCTTCCCGCCGGTCCATCCGGGCGTGCGTCGGCGCTGGGCGGGCAGTCCCTCGCGATTTCCAAATATTCGAAACATCCCGAAGACGCCGCCGCGCTGATCCGCTACTTGACCAGTCACGACGAGCAACTGTTGCTCTGGAAGAATCACGCCATGATGCCGACTCGCCGCGAGTTTTATGCCAGTCCCGAATATCTGCAACAGCGTCCCGGTGTTGCTCAACTGTGGAAGGATCTGGGCAATATAGCCGTGGCGCGGCCCTCGACCGTGTCCGGCGTGCACTACGAGGAGGTGTCCCGAGCGTATTTCTCGGCAGTGCATGCCATCCTTGCCGGCGAGATCGACGCTGAAGCGTCGCTGGCGGATGTGCAGGGTAAACTGGAGACCATCACCGGCAAGAAGTCGAACCCTCCTCCCGCAGGGACCGTTCCTTAGAGGATGTTCTACGGAGTCATAAGCGATTGAATTCAAGCCCGGAGCAGGGTTCTTCCAAACCGGCGCCGCAGCGCAACACCATCGCCCGCTTGCTGCGGCAGGCGTTCGCGCTCATGGGCGCCCTGATCCTGCTGGGCGCGCTCATTGCCATCTGGCAGATCAGTGTCATGCGCGAGCGCGCCCAGCGCCTCTATAACGTCGAACAGCCCGCCCTCGCCGTGCTGATGGCCCACAGCCATTTCCAGCGATTTCAGGCCGAACTGCAGTTGCTGGCGGAGAAGCACGACGCGGCCCGGTTCACGGCCAAGGCCAACGAACTGCGCAAGGTGTTCAATGACGATGTCGACCGCGCCATCCAGGCCCTGTCCGTTCTCGAGCCCGGACCGGAGCGCGAGCGCCAGTTCACCGGCCTCGAAGCCATTCGCACCATGTTTTCTTCGCAGATGAATGACCTGGTGGAATTGGCCCGGCTCGGGGACTGGAGTGTCGTCGAATTGCGCTCCCAGAGCCGCGACCCGGTTCTTTCCGCGCTCTCGGAATCCCTGGTCCGCGACATCGACGAGCTGGTCGCGGAACAAAAACGGCAGGAACTGGAAGAAATCGAGCGCGCTGGAAACCGCGCCTGGCTCACCCTTTTGTCGATCGGACTCGCCATCTTTCTGATCACCATGTTCCTTGGCTGGCGCGTGACGCGGTCCATTGGCGGAAGATTACAGCAGATGGACGCCGCCGTCCGTGCCCTGGCCCAGGGGCAGTTTCGTCAGCGGGTCAATGTCGGTGGCCACGATGAGATCGGGAGGCTGGCACGGGTTTTCAACGATATGTCGGCCCGCCTCAGCGACCTCTACGAATCCTTGCAACGCAGCGAGGCGCATTTCCGCTCTCTGATCGAGAATGTCGCGGATTTCATCGTCGTATTGCAGGCCGACGGTACGATTCGCTACGCCAGCCCGTCGTTCGAGCGTGAGGTCGGCAAAGATGTGCTCGGAAGAAACCTCGCCAGTTTGGCCACGGACGAAACCCGGGTTGAGGTTGAGAACCTGTTGGCCGCGGTTCAGTCTAAGTCGGTACTCGCAGAAGGAGGATCCGCGTCCACCGAAGCCGAGTTTCGCATTCAACAGCAGGGCGGCGGGGTACGCACGCTCGAGGCCTCCGTCACAAACCTGCTGCAGCATCCGGCGGTGAGCGGGATTGTGTTGAACGCGCGCGACGTCACCGAGCGCCGCAGGCTGGAAGAGCAACTCATGCGCGCACAGCGCATGGAAGCCATCGGAACCTTGTCGGGCGGCGTCGCCCATGACTTCAACAACATCTTGACCGTGATCCTCGGACATACCGAGGTGCTCCTGCAGTCTCTGGAGTCGTCACCCGCGGAACACAGTCATCTGAAGAGCATCGATGAAGCCAGCCGCCGCGCCAGCGCCCTGACGCGTCAGTTGCTGGCATTCAGCCGAAAACAGGTATTGCAGCCGCGCGTCTTCAATCTCAACTCCCTGATCCTCGATCTCGACAAGATGCTCCGCCGCATGATCAGCGAAGATATCGAACTGGAGATGATCACCGATCCGAATCTTGGCGTGACCAAGGCCGATCCCGGACAGATCGAACAGGTTGTGATGAACCTGGTGTTGAACGCGCGCGACGCCATCCAGGGCGGCGGACGAATCACCGTCGAAACGGCAAATGTCATTCTCGACGAGGAATACACCCGGGCACATGCCGGCGCCCGTGTCGGCCCGCATGTCATGCTGGCGGTCAGCGATACGGGAGAAGGCATGAGCGCCGACGTCCTGCCGCACATCTTCGAGCCCTTCTTCACGACCAAGGAAGTGGGCAAGGGAACCGGACTGGGCCTCTCAACCGTGTATGGCATCGTCCGACAGAGTGGCGGGAATGTGTTCGTCTATAGCCAGCCGGGCCGGGGAACCACCTTCAAAATCTACCTTCCACGGGTGGACGAACCGGCGCCCATCGCGCCAGAGCCGCCGCCGCGCATGGTCACATCCGGAGCCGAGACCGTCCTGCTCGTCGAGGATGAGCCGGCTCTCCGCGATCTCATCAGGATTGCTTTGACCGGGAACGGCTTCACTGTGCTGGATGCGCCAACTGCGGCCGACGCGCTGGCCCTTTCCCGCAAACACGTAGCGCCTCTGCACCTGCTGCTCACCGACGTCATCATGCCGGGCATGGACGGTCCCGCGCTCGCCCGCCAAGTGCAGAAAGAGCGTCCCGACATCAAGATTCTTTACATGTCCGGATATGCCACCAATTTCATCATGCACGACGGCGTGGTCGACCCCGGCACCAATTTCATGGAGAAGCCTTTTCACCCGCGTGCGCTTCTTGCCAAAGTCCGCGAGGTCCTCGACGGCTCGCACCGCACCGGGTCCTCGTAAGTGGTGGGTGTCGGCATCTCGATTCTCCGTGCCGTTCCGGCCTGACGGGCAGGGGCAGGTCTCGCCAAACCTTTACGGCCCACCCCGAACGGAGGTAACCATCCCATTCTCGCTGGTGCCGGGCGCGATTCAACTTCAGGACATGTCCGCCGATTGAACCAGTAGCAGGTTGGATGGGAGAGCGCGATGGAAACCACGCAGAAGTCCAAACTTGAAATGCATACGCTGCTGTTGTGCGCCGACGTGCAATTCCTGGGGATTACGCGCACGATTCTCAATCAGTTCCACGTGACGCCCAAGGTTGTGGGCAGTTCTGACGAGGCGCTGGCCCTGATTGAGAGCGATGGCTTCGACGTCGTCATTGTCGATTGGCGCGAGGTCGACTGCGTTGCGGACTTTCTCTGCGCGGTCCGTGGGTCGAGGATGAATCAGGACTGCGTTCTGGTTGCGATCGTCAGGGACCTGCTGGATTTGCGTCAGGCTTTTGCCGCCGGAGTCCACTTCCTGATTCACAAGCCGGCATCGGCCCTGCAGATCGAGCGGTGTTTACGAGCAGCGTACGGCGCCATGGTGGCGCGCAGGAGAAAACATCATCGCGAGCCCGTCGTAATTCTCGCGTCCGTGAACACGCACTCCCAGCCGTTTGGGGAGGCTACGGTGGTGAATTTGAGCGAGGGTGGCGCGAAGCTGCGAACTGGACCACAGGATTTTGTGTCGGGCGTAGCACTCACCGCCGGGGAGGACGTGAATCTTCGCTTTGCCCTGCCGGGAGCCGAGGCCATGCTCGACGTGACGGCGACCGTTGTCTGGACCACCGCAGATGCCTGTGGAGTCCGTTTCCGCTTCATCCCCGAAAGTCAGCGTGCGGCCTTGCAGCAGTGGTTGACGCAATGTGTGGAGCGATCGGTTTCGCGAACCTGCGAACGCATCCGCGAGGCGTGTGCCTGATCCGTAGAGACGTTGCTCGCAACGTCCTCTTGTCTGCGGTGCCTCGAAGGTATGCACTCACCGCGCTGCCCGCAGAGACGTAGCATGCTACGTCTCTACTGGTGAGCCGTTGTACTGTCCGTAGTCGCAGACGTCAGCGGCGGCGCGATCGGCTGCGTCGTCACTTCTTCTTCTACCTTCGGCAGCGGCGACTCCAGAGCGATGGCCAGCACCTGATCCATCGTGTCCACGAAATGCAGTTTCATGGCGGTGCGCAGGTTCTCGGGCACTTCGGCGATGTCCTTCTCGTTATCCTTCGGCAGGATCACTTCGAAGAGTCCGGCGCGGTGGGCGGCCAGCAACTTCTCTTTCAATCCGCCGATCGGAAGAACTTTTCCGCGCAAGGTGATTTCGCCCGTCATCGCGATATCCCGGCGTACGGGAATCTTGCTCAGCGCGCTTGAAATTGCAGTGGCGATCGTAATTCCCGCCGAGGGTCCATCCTTCGGAATCGCGCCTTCCGGTACGTGCACGTGCAGGTCGAGATTGCGGTAGAAGTCGCGAGTCAGGCCCAGACGGTGCGCTCGCGATCGTACATAGGACATGGCGGCCTGCGCCGACTCTTGCATCACGTCGCCAAGTTTGCCGGTCAAGGTCAGCTTGCCTTTGCCATCGACCACCGTGGCTTCCGTGCTCAGGATGGATCCGCCCACTTCGGTCCAGGCGAGGCCCGTGACCAGTCCGACTTCGGATTTCTCGTGCGCCAGCGTATCGCGGTACTTGATCACTCCCAGGAAGTCGTTGACGTTCTCGCCAGTGATCGCGATGGAGTAGCTTTCGCCTTCCTTCACCACCTTGCGGGCGACCTTGCGGCAGACGTTGCCAATCTCGCGCTCCAGGTTCCGCACGCCGGCTTCCCGCGTGTAAGAACGGATCAGCGCCCTGATGGCGTCGTCGTTGAACTTAATGTTCTTTTCCGAAAGTCCGGCCGCCAGCATCTGCTTCTTCACCAGGAACTGCTTGGCAATCTCGACCTTTTCCTGCTCGGTATAACCGTGCAACCGCAGTACTTCCATGCGGTCCTGCAGCGCAGGAGGAATGGTGTGCATCACGTTGGCCGTGGCCACGAAGAAGACCTGCGACAGGTCATATTCGACGTCCAGATAATGATCGACGAACATGAAGTTCTGCTCTGGATCGAGCACCTCGAGCAGCGCCGCCGACGGATCGCCGCGGAAGTCCATCGACAACTTGTCCACTTCGTCCAGCATGAAGACCGGATTCTTGGTGCCGGCCTTCTTCATCATCTGAATAATCTGGCCCGGCAATGCGCCAATATAGGTGCGGCGGTGCCCGCGAATCTCAGCCTCATCTCGCACTCCACCCAGCGACATGCGGACGAACTTGCGCCCGGTCGCCTTTGCGATCGACATTCCCAGCGAAGTCTTGCCGACTCCCGGAGGCCCAACGAAGCACAGAATCGAGCCCTTCGGATTCTTCACCAGTTGGCGCACAGCGAGAAATTCAAGAATGCGTTCTTTGATTTTCTCCAGGCCATAGTGATCTTCGTTCAGAACTTTTTCGGCGCGGGAGATGTTGCGGATCTCCTTGGATCGCTTTTTCCACGGCACGGCCAGTAGCCAGTCGAGATAGTTGCGCGAGACCGTGGACTCCGCCGACATGGGCGGCATGGCTTCCAGCTTTTTCAGTTCCTGCAGCGCCTTATCCTTCACTTCCTTCGGCATTCCGGCGGATTCAATCTTCTTCTTCAATTCATCGAATTCGCTCTTCTCGCCCCGCCCCAGTTCCTTCTGGATAGCCTTGATCTTCTCGTTGAGGTAGTACTCTTTTTGCGCCTTCTCCATCTGGCGCTTCACGCGCGACTGGATCGTACGGTCCACGTTCAGCTTTTCGATTTCGATGTCCAGCACGTCGGCAATGCGGGTCAGCCGTTCGGCAGGATCGAAAATCTCCAGCAGTTCCTGCTTCTCTTCAATCGAAAGCTGCAGGTTGGCGGAGATCACATCGGTCAGCTTGGCCGGGTCTTCCATGCGCACAGCCGAGATCATCGTCTCGTAGTTCAGCGCCTGACACAGCTTCACGTACTGCTCGAACAGCGACGTGACCCGCTGCATGCTGCTTTCGACCGCCGGGTTGCTCTCGGAGGTGAAGCGCGCGACCCGCACGGTGGCTTGCATGTAGCCTTCGGTATCGGCGATCTGCAGGATCTTGCCGCGTTCAATGCCCTCGACCAGTACCTTGATGTTTCCATCCGGCAGCTTCAGGCTTTGCACAATGTTGACGATCGTTCCCACCTGGTAGATCTCGTTGCCCTTGGGTTCATCGATCGAGGCGTCATGTTGTGTCGCCAGGAAAATCTTCTTATCCGCTGCCAGAGCCTCTTCCAGAGCCCGCACGCTGGACTCGCGGCCTACCACGAACGGGGTCATCATGAACGGAAAAATGACCACGTCCCGGATGGGCATCATGGGCAGTTTCTTGGATTCGTACTTTTCCTTGGATGTCGTCACTGATTCTCCTGGGCTGCCGGCCAAACCGAAAGATCCTTTTGAATTTTACCTTGAGGGGAGGGTCGTGGGAAATGGCAATTCGCAGAAACCTTTCGCCGTTGAACCTGAAACCCAATCAATTACAAAGGGCACGAAGGTTCACGGGGAAACCTTGCGTTGTCCCTTCGTGTACCTTCGTGCCCTTTGT
>Ga0075030_100002856_pt1 | contig 15746 bp, 13 predicted proteins | sample LitLauG_LLR_2012_FD_71393 | JGI IMG/M metagenome (GOLD analysis project Ga0075030, IMG submission 71393) | Freshwater sediment microbial communities from Pennsylvania, USA - Little Laurel Run_MetaG_LLR_2012 | ecosystem: Environmental > Aquatic > Freshwater > Creek > Sediment | place: USA... | reverse complement strand
TCGCATTGTGATGGAGCACCGCCGCCACGGCGGTCGCGACACCTTTACGGGCCTCCAGTCGACCCACGACGACCAGCGTCGTGGTCGTGGCCACTTCGCGAGGGAATTCGACGAATCGCTCCATCTCAAAACCGTTGAAGAGAACGTCACAGTCTCGACCGCACGACGCTCGCGCCGTCGTGGCCGCCTGCGTCGATACGGCAGCCACGCGATCGAGGTCGCGGGCCCAGCGACGTAGGAGCGGTGCGGCCAGGCGAACCGCGGGCCCTTCACCGCTGCGGTGGAACGTCGCGACCGCCGGGTAGTGGTGGTGTCGCCGGATGACGTAACCCACGCGCGGGGCGAAGGGTTCGTGAAAATGCACCACGTCGGGACCGAAATCCGCCACCGCCCGCGCGGCCGCCCGCGCGGCCCGGCCCGACAAGGTCAGCGGCGCACGCGAACCATTAGCCGGGAGGCGCACCATGGTGCCGAAGCGAGCGAACGTGGCGGGTGATTCGTACGCAACGTGGTCGCGCGAGTCGGGCGCGACCACTTGAACGACGAGTCCGCGTCGACTCAGTTCACGACTCATGGCGAGCACTTGCTCTTGAACGCCCCCGAAAACGCTCAGCGCGTAGGGCGAGACCAGCGTCACGCGCGACAACGGTCTCAGGACGCTCACGCCACCTCGAAACGGTCCTCGAGGACGTGCCACTGCTCGGGCGCGCGGCGAATCAGGTCCGCCAACTCGTCGGCCAGGGATTGGGTCACCCGCGTGACGTCGTCGCGCAGCCGGCCGAGTCGTTCGGCCGCAATGGGAGGGGTCACCACGGCGTAGTGGTCGCGGCCCGGGCCGGCATAGCAGGCCGCCGCCACCAACGTCGCGCCCGTGCGCAGAGCGAGGGTGGCGGGACCTCCGGGTAGGGTCACCCGGCGCGAGAAGAAGTCGACCTCGACGCCACCTCCTTGAATATCGCGATCGCACAAGAGTCCGACCACGCCGCCGTCGCCGAGAACGCGCAGCAGTTTCGAACTGGCTTGAGCGTTGAGTCCCTCCACGCGAATACCAATCGCCTCGCGCTTGGCCTTGAACCACTCGAAGAGCTCCGGCGGATCGAGTTCCTCGGCGACCGCCGTCATGGGCATCCCTAGCGATGCCAGGTACGAGCCCCCCCACTCCCACGAGCCCACGTGCGGCAGGCCGATGACGACGCCTCGTCCGAGGGCCAGGGCCTCTTCCAAGTGTTCCGCACCCTCGGCGATGCGAAATCGTGACGAGATCGTGCGGCCACTCAGCGCGGGCAATTTCGCGCCCTCGGCGTAATACTGCGCGTAGTTCTCGAATCCCCGCTGGACGTAGCGCTCCAAGAGAACGGGGTCAACCTCGTGGCCCCCGTCGCTCAATACCCGGGTGAGATTGCGCGCTAAACGATCGTGCGCGGCTGAACGACGACCTAGCCGTCGACCGACCCAGCGCGCCACGTTCACGTCCAGGCGTTCGGGCAATACCTCCAACAGACCTCCGGCGGTCTTGAACAAGGCGACGCGCGCGCCGGGTCGCATTGATTTAGTGCCGCGAGGATCGGCTGAGACGACGGGGTCGGCGAGGGTGGGCGCGCGAACGCCGTTCGATGACGGTGCGTGGCGCCGGGCGCGCCGCGATCTGCCACACCCGCCAGAACCGACCCAGCGCGGTCGCCGTCGTCAAACACAGCATCACCCAGAGCACGGGGACGAAGATGGCCGGTGACAATAGCGCCACGCCCAGCAACACCAGCCGTTCGGCGCGTTCCATCAGCCCACCCTTGGCGTCGAGCCCCAAACTCTCGGCCTTGGATCGCTGATAGGAAATCATGAAGAAGGTCGTCACCAGAGCAAAGGGCAACAGCACCAGGTCACCTGGGTGGTGACGTTCGAGGTAGAACGCCACGCCACCGAGCAAAACGGCGTCCGAGACGCGGTCGACGACTGAATCGAAGAAGCTTCCCCGCTGGCTGGCCCGTTTCGAGGCTTTGGCGACCGCGCCGTCGAGCAGGTCGTGCAGGCCCGTCACGATGAGCAACCCGATGGCCAGAACGAAATGACCCTCGGCGATGCCCCACGCGGTCGCGCAGGCGAACACCAGGCCCGACGCCGTGAGCACGTCCGCGGAGAAGCCCACGCGCACCAGCGCTCGACCGACCGGGGCGGTGAGTGCGTCTGCAGTTTGGCGGAATTTGCCGTCGAACATCGGTCTCCCCGTCGTCGTACGAAGTCTACTGAGGGTCTCCGGCGGATGACGAGTCAACGAAGTGCGCCACCACTTTGGTCCAGGTCGACGCCAGCGATTCGGGCAACACGCGAGTGTCGGCGATGGTACTCATGAAGTTGGTGTCGCCGTTCCAGCGCGGCAACGCGTGGCCGTGGAGGTGTTTGGGGATCCCCGCACCCGCGGCCTGACCCAGGTTCATCCCGACGTTCATCCCGTCACTCGCGTAGGCCGCCTCGAGTGCGCCCACGGTACGACGCAGTGTCCAGCAGAAACTGAGGTACTCCTCGTCGCTGAGGTCGCCCAAAGTCGCCACGTGTCGCCGAGGCAGGACCAAGAGATGGCCCGAACCGTAGGGAAAGGCGTTCAGCGTCACGAAACTCCACTCGTCACGCCACAACACGCCGGATTCGAGTGACGGTGCGGATTCGCTCAGCACACAGAAGACGCACGAACCATCGTCGCTCGCGTTGGCGCGAGCGTCCGAACCCGACACGTAGGCCTCACGCCACGACGCGGCGAAACGCTCAAGTGGCACGAGCGAGTTCCGGCGATCCGTGGTCGGCGATCTCGATGGCCAGGCGGCGGCGGAACTCGTCGAGACCCACGCCGCGCTCGGGGTCGTTCGCCCCGCGAGCGTTCACGCCCACGCTGCGGGCCGACACGTCGTCATCACCGACCACCAAGATATAGGGCACCTTGTCCATCTTGGCCCGGCGAATCCGCGCTCCCAGGGGTTCCTGCGCGGGATCGACGCTGACGCGGACACCGTCCGCGCGTAACGCGGTCGCGACCTCGTAGGCGTAGTCGTCGTGGTCATCACGCACTCCCAGCACGACGACCTGCTCGGGGCTCATCCACGTGGGCATGTTGCCGGCGTAGTGCTCGATGAGGATCGCCATGAAGCGTTCGACCGAGCCGAAGAGGGCCCGGTGGATCATGATCGGCTGGTGTCGCGCGTTATCGGGAGCGATGTAACTGGCCTCGAAGCGTTGGGGCGTCTGGAAATCCAACTGGATGGTCGACAACTGGTGCGTGCGTCCGATGGCGTCGCGGGCCTGCACCGAGATCTTGGGGCCGTAGAAGGCGCCCCCGCCCTCGTCCAGCACGAGCTCGAGGCCCGCGCCACGCGCCACCTCGGCCAGCGTGGCTTCGGCCTCGCTCCATTCCTCGTCACTCCCGACGGCCTTGCCCTCGGGACGCGTCGACAACTCCAAGTAGAAGTCGTTCAATCCGAAATCCCGCAGCAGACCGAGGACGAAGTTCAACAGATTGCTCAGCTCCGCACCCATCTGCTCGCGCGTGCAAAAGATATGTGCGTCGTCTTGGGTCATGCCGCGCACGCGCGTAAGACCGTGGACGGCGCCGGACTTTTCGTAGCGGTACACCGAGCCGAATTCGAACATGCGTAGCGGCAACTCGCGATACGACCGCTGCCGCGCCTTGAAGATCAGGACGTGAAAGGGGCAGTTCATGGGCTTGAGGTAATACTGCTGTCCGTCGTCGAGCTCCATGGGCGGATACATTCCCTCGGCGAACCACTCCAGGTGGCCCGAGGTCTCGAAGAGGATGGACTTGGTGATGTGGGGGGTATTGACGAACTCGTACCCACCGGCGACGTGACGCGCGCGCGAGTACTCCTCCATCACTCGACGCATCGTGCCGCCCTTGGGGTGGAACACCGCCAGTCCCGGTCCCAGCTCGGACGGGAACGAGAACAGGTCCATCTCTTGGCCGAGACGGCGATGATCGCGCTTCTCCGCCTCGTCGAGCTGAGTGAGGTGGGCACTCAGCGCTTCCTTCGACTCCCACGCCGTGCCGTAAATACGCTGGAGCTGGGGCCGCTTTTCGTCACCCCGCCAGTAGGCCCCCGCGACGCGCATCAATTTGAAATGTCCCAGACGCTTGGTCGATGGCACGTGGGGGCCTCGACACAAGTCCTGAAAGGCGGGGGTGTTGGAGTAGGTCGAGACGACCGAACCGCCGACTTCGGTCGCGTCCTCGGGGGCTCCCCCGTCGCGCACGCCCGAAATGATCTCGACCTTGAAGGGCTGGTCCCGGAAGAGCGCCAGTCCGTCTTCGATGGAGTACTCCGATCGCACGAAGGGCTGGTCCTCGGCCACGATGGCCCGCATCTCCTCCTCGATCCGCGCCAAGTCGTCGTCGGAGAAACGTGCGCCGCCGGGCAGGGCGAAGTCGTAGTAGAAACCGTCGCGAATCGCCGGGCCGATGGCGTAGTGCGCTCCCGGCCACAGGCGCAGCACGGCTTGGGCCAACACGTGCGCCGTGGAGTGCCGTAGTACTTCGCGCCCCTTATCGCTGGCCGGGGTGATAATCGCCACCCGATCGCCGTCGCGCAGGGTCCTACCGAGGTCGGTCAGCTCGCCATTGACCTCGGCGGCCAAGGCGTCCTTCGCCAGTCGCGCACCGATGGCTAGCGCAAGATCGAGGGAACTCGCCCCCTCGTCCACCGTGCGGGTACTGCCGTCTGGGAGTTGAACTTCGATCACCGACATGACGCCTTTCCTCGCCTACAGCGTAATGCCGAGCAGCGCAGCGGCCGGGGCGACCGTCGCGCCGGCGTGCGCCGCGGCGTCCACCGCGGCCAACGCCGCGGGGCAATTCAGGTCGTCGTCCAACGCGGCGCGCACATCGTCGAGCACCGAGCTGGCCCGTCCCCCCAGCGTGGAGCGCCACGTGGCCAATCGCGACTGCGCGCTCGAGAGCAACTCCTCTCGCCACTCCCAATCCTCGCGGTAGTGCTGGTCGAGCATCGCGAGGCGCACCGCCGCGGGTTCACTGCGTTGGGCCAACTCGCTGACGAACACCAAGTTGCCAAGCGACTTGGACATCTTGGTGCCCTCGAGGCCCACCAGTCCGACGTGGAGCCAGTGACGAACGAAGGGGCGACCGCTGACCGACTCACTCTGGGCCGCCTCACACTCGTGGTGGGGAAAGGCCAGGTCCCGGCCGCCGCCGTGGACGTCGAGGGTCTCGCCGAGCTCGCGGCGAGCGAGGGCCGAGCACTCAATGTGCCAGCCCGGCCGGCCCGCTCCCCAGCGAGACTCCCACGAGGGCTCATCCTCCAACGACGGCTGCCAGAGCACGAAATCCAATGGATCGCGCTTGCGCGGGTCGGAGGGGTTACCGCCATGTTCGGCGGCCAAGGCCACCATCGCGTCTCGGCCCTCGTGGCTGACCTGACCGAAGCGCGAAAACGTCGAGGCTTCGAAGTACACCCAGCCCTCGACCTCGTAGGCGTGTCCGTGATCGACCAGGTCGCCAATCATGGTCAGGATTTCGGGAATGGCGCCGGTCGCCCGGGGCTCGCTGAAGACGGGCAGCAGGTTGATGACCTGCATGTCGCGCTCGAACTTGGCCATCTCTCGTGCGGCCAGATCCAGGTAGTTCACCCCGAGTTGGCGGGCCTTGCGCAGGATGTCGTCGTCGACATCGGTCACGTTGCGCACGCAGCGCGTCTCGAAGCCCTCGTCGCGCAGTCGTCGCTGGAGCACGTCGAAGGTCAAGTAGACGAATGCGTGACCCAGGTGCGCCGCGTCGTAGGGCGTGATACCGCAGCTGTATAGCGAGACAACCGGCCCTGGTTGCATGGCGAAGACGCCCTGACGTGCAGTGTCGTAGAGGCGCATCAGCGGTTCAGTCCCGCCAATTTCACGTAGCTGTGCGCCTTGTGGCGGATGTTGATCGAGATGCACACCGCCGTGAAGGCCTCGACCGCACTGGCTAAGGACATCGAACCGGCCACCACGGCGTGCAGGCCCACCATGGCGTCGACCATCTCGGCCACCTCGTCGCGCGAGGCGGCGTCATCGCCGAAGATGACGACGTCAGCGTCGAGTCCACTGTCGAGATCGACCATTTCTGAGGCGGGCAAGTGGTGGAACGCCCCGACGACCCGTGCCCCGGGCGCGGCGAAGGCAATCTGCGCGGCCATCGACCCACGGGGCGGATACAGCGCCACCAATTCGCGACCCTCGCGGGCGAGCGCGTTGACCATGGATATCACGATCTTGCCGGACAACTGCTGCTTCAGAGCGCCGACCGTGGCCACCGCGGAGTCCCACGGCGTGGCGACGACCACCACGTCACATCCGGCGGCCTCCTCATTGGCGGCTCCGGTAATCGTCCCCGCCCCGCGCGCCGCGAGCGTGGCGGCTACGTCCGATGCGCGCTGGGCGTCGCGCGATCCCACCACCACGTCGTAACCGGCACTGGCGAGGCGTACGGCCACCCCTTGACCGGCGGGGCCGGTTCCTCCCACGATTCCTACGGTGCTCACGACGGACCCCTTCGATTGTTGAACTTCAGTACGCTAACAAGATGCCAATACTGACCAATCACCGTATCTTGATTACCGGCGTCTTGACCGACGATTCACTCGCCTTTGGTATTGCGCAGCGGGCGCTCGAGGAGGGCGCGCAGGTGGTGCTCACCGGCGCGGGGCGCGGACTGTCGCTCACCAAGCGCACGGCGCGCAAATTGGCCGACGTCGGCGACGTGGGTGACGTGGTCGAACTCGACGTGACCGATCCGGCGCAGATCTCCGCCGCCGTCACCGAGGTCGAGGCACGACTCGGTCGGCTCGATGGCCTCGTGCACGCCATCGGCTACGCCCCCCAGAGCTGCCTGGGCTCGGGAATGTTCGTCGCTCCCTTCGACGACGTGGCCACGGCCCTGCAGATCTCCACCTACTCGCTGGCTGCGCTGGTGGGCGCTTTTCGTCCCCTCCTGGCGCGCAGCGAAGCCCTCGGTGGGGCGTCGGTCGTCGCCCTCGATTTCGACGGCACGCGCGCCTACCCGATGTACGACTGGATGGGGGTCATGAAGGCGGGCTTGGAGTCGCTCGGCCGCTACCTCGCGCGCGAGGTGGGCCCGGAGCGCATTCGCGTCAACATGTTGGCCGCGGGACCGATCCGCACGATGGCCGCCAAATCCATCCCCGGCTTCGAGATCTTCGAAGACACCTGGGCCGAGCGCGCCCCGCTGGGCTGGGACGTACACGATTCCTCCGCCGTCGCCGACACCGCCGTGGCGATGCTCTCACCGCTCCTGCGCGCGACGAGCGCCTCAGTCATCCACGTCGACGGCGGCGCCCACTCGATGGGTTGAGGCCTGCGGGGCGAACTGCGTCTCGTAGAGCGTGCGATAGAGCCCGCCGTGCTCCAACAATTCCTGGTGCGTTCCGCGCTGGACGATGCGACCCTCGTTGATGACCAGAATCTGGTCAGCGTTGCGGATCGTGGAGAGTCGGTGCGCGATCACCAAGGACGTGCGCGACGCCATGGTCTCGTCCAACGCCCGTTGCACCGCCGCCTCGCTCTCGTTGTCGAGGTGCGCGGTGGCCTCGTCCAGCACCACCAGGCGCGGCGCCTTGAGCAACAGTCTGGCCAGCGCGACGCGCTGCTTCTCGCCGCCACTCAATCGATATCCGCGCTCGCCCACCACCGTGTCGAGCCCCAACGGCAAACTCTCCACCAGCGGGGCGATCTGCGCCGCGGCGAGCGCGTCGTGGATTTCGGCCTCGGTGGCGTCGGGTCGGGCGAACAACAAGTTCGCCCGGATCGTGTCGTGGAAGAGGTGCGGGTCCTGGGTCACCACGCCGACCGTGGCGCTGAGTGACGCCGTCGTCGCCTCGCGCAGGTCCAGACCGTTGATACGAACCGACCCCTCGCTCACGTCGTAGAGCCGCGAGACCAACATCGACATCGTGGTCTTACCGGCTCCCGAGGGTCCGACCAGGGCGGTCATCGTCCCGGGTGCGACCACGAAGGAGACGTCGTGCAACACCGAAGTGCGCTCCACGCGCTCGAGGGTCGCCACCGCCTCGAGCGAAGCGAGCGACACCTCGTCAGCCCCGGGGTAGGCGAACGAGACGTGATCGAACTCCAGGGTCGCCGGTCCCGACGGCACCGCTCGAGCGTCGGGTGATTCGCTGATCATCGGCTCGAGGTCGAGGACCTCGAAGAGCCGTTCGAAGGACACCATGGCCGACATGTAGTCGATGTGCAGGTTCGACAACTGCGTCAGGGGTCCGTACAGTCGAGTGAGGTACGCGGTCAGGGCGACGACCGTGCCGATCTTGAGCGCTCCGTGCAACACGGCGAGACCGCCGAAACCGTACGCGAAGGCGGTCGCCAACGACGCCGTGAGCGAGAGGGCGACGAAGAAGAAGCGTTGATAGGTCGCTTGGCGGATACCGATGTCGCGCACCTGGCTAGCCCGAGACTCGAAGTACGTGAGTTCGTCACGCGGACGCCCGAAGAGCTTGACCACCATGGCGCCGGCGACATTGAAGCGCTCGCTCATCACCATGTTCATCTCCGCATTGAGTTCCATACCGCGTTGAAAGAGCGTGCCCAGACGACGGCCCACCCGCCGCGCCGGGAGTAAGAACACGGGGAGGAGGATCAACGCCACCAACGTGATCTGCCAACTCAGGAAGAACATCACGCCCAGGATGATGGTCAGGAGCAGCGCGTTACCGACCACGTTGGAGAACAAGTCGGTGAAGGCCTGCTGCGCCCCGATGACGTCGTTGTTCAGCCGACTGATCAGCGCGCCCGTCTGAGTCCGTGAGAAGAAGGCCACCGGCATCTCTTGAATGTGCGCGTAGACCCGCGCGCGGAGATCGAAGATCAGGCTCTCGCCAATCACCGCCGAGGCGCGCCGCTCGAAGAGCGACAAGCCGGCGTCGAGGATCGCCAGAAGCGCGGTCAACAGCGCGAGACCGATGACCACGTTCTGACGGTGCTGCGCGATGCCGGTGTCGATGATGGCGCGCAGCACCAGGGGCGACAGCGACGACACCACCGCGTCGAGCACCACTGCGCACAAGAAGATCACGATGAGGGGTCGGTAGGCCTTCGCGAAGGTCAGCATGCGCGGCAGAGTGCCCTTCTTGATCTGGTGTTCGAGAATGTCGCGGTTGCGCCGCATCGAGGCCATTCCCGCTCGCCCGCCGCGACCCATCGCACCCGCGTGCATGCTCATAGTGACTCCTTCGTCCCCAGCAGTGTAGGAAGCGCACCGACGCGCCGCGCCGGGGTCTACGACGCCAACGCCGAAGTGACCACGAGAACACCCAACGCGCACATGACGGAGCCACCGATCGAGCGCAGCACGACGAGGCGCTCGGGCGATCCCGATAGCCATTGACGCGCGGTCCCGGCGATCACCCCCCACGTACCGTCACTGCAGAAGGCCATGGCGCTAAAGAGGATCCCAAAGATGACGAGCTGACCGGTGATGTGACCCCTCGCCCGGTTGACGAAGTGGGGGAACACCGCAGCGAAAAAGATCAACGATTTGGGATTCAGCACCCCGACGACGAATCCCTGACGCACGATCCGTAGCGCTCGCGGGCGGTCGTCCTCTCGCTGGGTCATTGCCGCGGCGTGCTCGCGTCGGTGGCGCAGGGCGTCCACGCCCAGGTACAGCAGGTAAAGACCACCGGCGAGTTGCAGGACCACCGAAAAGGTCTTGGAGTGCGACAGGAGCGGACCCAGCCCCAGGGCGACCACCATCGACAAGAGCAGCGTGCCGAGAGAATTGCCCAGCACCGACAGCACCGCCACCGCGCGCCCCCACGCCACGCCGCGCGCCAGCGTGAACAACACGCTCGGCCCGGGCACCATGATGATCAGAATCGAGGCCACGAAGAATTGCACGAGGTGCGCGTGATCAATCATGGCTCCCCCGCTGCACCAGGTACTGCACCATCCGCAGGCTCGCCCCGATACTAAAACCGATGGTCAGCGCGAAGAAGGCGGTGCCCACTCCCACCACGCCCCCCATCGCCCAGCCCGCGATCAGCACCACCACCTCGATGCTGAGTCGCACGTACACCACACTGATGCGCAAGTGACGATGCAGACTGGTCATCACCCCATCACGAGGACCCGGACCCAATCCGGTGGTCAAATACAACGCGCTCCCGATACCAATGGCCACCACGCCACCGACCATCAGCAGTGCGCGCGCCCAGGCGCTGGCCGGGGTGGCGACGTGCGCCGCCGTCGCGTCCAAGGAGTAGGCGATGATCACCAGGTTGGCCAGCGTCCCGAAGCCTGGTCGTTCGCGCAGTGGCCACCACGCCACCATGACGACGGCCGAGATCAGTGCCGTCGCCCACCCCAGCGAGAGACCCGTGTGTCGGGCCACCCCCTGCGCGAACACCGTCCACGGCGTGGCCCCCCAGTGCGACGCGACGAGAAGACCCTCGCCCAAGCCGAAGAGGCTCAATCCTGCGACCAGTGGCGCCACCATCACGGGTCGCAATGACCAGGTCGTCGTTGCTCGCCAGGGCGTGTCGGGGATCCGGTGACTGACTGCTGGCACCAAACAAGGCTACCGGGCAGCCCTAGGGCTGCCCGGTAGCTGGGGAGACTGCGGAAAGGACTAGCGGTGGTGACGTTCCCCACGGAACTGGTGCTGCAACCAGGCATCGTGGAAGATGTCATTGTCGCGCGTTCCGATGTACACCGTGGTGGCGGTGACCGACGTGGTCACTCCCGACATCGCCGGTCCGACACCGACGATGATCTCGCCGGCGAGAACGGCGCTCAGACTCGAGGCCTTACCCGCCAGCTTGTAGGCAGTGGTGGGAGTCACGTTGATCGTGAGCGGTGCGCCGTAGAGACCGGTGACCGAGATCGCGTTACCGGTGACACTGGTCACCTTGCCGATAATGGCCATGTTGCGCACGGTGACGAAGACCGCCGTGGTCGGCGCTGACGCTGCCGCCGCGACGCGAACCAAGTCGCCCACGTTGACCGCGGCCAAGGTCGCGATCTGACGACCCGAGAAGTACGACGTCGAGTTCGTCAACGTGAAGGTGATGGGGCTCGAGCCGGTCGCGGTGGGCTGGACGGTCATCGTGGTGAGCGTGACCGCCGTCACGGAACCATTCGTGATGTCCGAGAGCGGAGCCGAGATGTGGACCACCGTCGCCGTGAGCGGGTTGCCCGTGGCGGTCAAATCAACGTGCGACCCCACCAGGAGCGCCGCCACGGTCACCGTGGCCTTCAGCTGCCAGTACGCCGTGGTCGAGCCCAGGGCCACCGTGACGGGCGTCTTGAAGAAACCGTCGGGCTGCACGGTCATCGAGGTCGGCGTGCCGCTCGCGGGATTCAGCGCGGTGACCATGCCCACGAGGTGCACGGGCTTGGGAACCGCGATACGCACCGTCGTCGCAGTGAGCGGATTGCCGCTCGCGACCACTTGGACGTTCGATCCGACCAACAGGAGCGCCGAGGTCACGGTCGCACCAGCCTGCTTGTAGACCGTGGTGGATCCCAGGGCCACGTTGAGGGCCACGCTGTGGTGGTCGTAGGGCATGATCGTCACCGAGGTCGGCGTGCCAGAGGTCGGGCTCAGTGCCGTGACGACACCATTGATCACGATCGGGCGCGGCACCTCAATTTCGACGACCGTGGCGGTCGCCGGCGTACCGGTCGCCTCGAGTTCCACCTGAGCACCCACGATCAGCGAGCTGACCGTCGAGGTCACTCCGCCGGCGTAGTAGAGCGTGGAGGACGCGAGGGCGATGTTCACCGGGGCCAAGTGGAGATTCCGTGGTTGCACGGTGACCGACGTCGGCGTACCGCTCGACGGGGTCAGCGCCGTGACCGTTCCGCCCACGAAAATGGGCTGAGGAGTCAGAATGCGCACGATGGCGGCGGTGGCCGGGGCACCGGTCAAGACGATTTGCAAGGGCTCACCAATCGCCAACGCCGCCGAGGTCACGGTCGCGCCAGCCTGCTTGTAGACCGTGGTGGAGCTCAGCAGAATGTTCTCGGAGGGTGCGCTCGGATTACTGGGCTGAATCGTCACCGACGTGGGTGTGCCGCTCGCCGGGGTCAAAACCGTCAGCGTTCCTTGGACGATCAGCACTCGGGTGTGGGCGGCGGGGGCGGCCGAGGCGACGGCTGAGGATGCGAAGATGCTCGCCACACTCAGCGCCGCGACGGCACCGTATTTGAATACCTGCTCAATACGTGTCTTCATGGTTCCTCACTTCGTCGTTGGATGTACACCCAGGCTAGAAAGTGAACCTGACAATCGTCTGTGGAAAGCATTACAACCATCTTCACACTCTGAAAAAGAGTTGCTCTTTGGCTGTGAGTTCCTTGAGAAGAGCTCAGGGCGTGGGCGCTGGTCCGGTGCCCGCGGCGTTGCACGCACGCGGGTCCCACGGCTCCAGGGACGGATTCGTCGAGCTGGGCGTGCCGAAATTGGGGTTACTGGCGATACCACTGGGAACCGACGACGTCGTCGTCGACGTGGATGATGCCGCCGCCAGGGCCACGACCGAGTCGTTTAGTCGAGCGGGCGAGAAGGACGTCACCACCTTCTTCTTCGTCGTGGTGGCCGGCGCCAACGGCTTCAGGGTGAGTCCAGTGCCGGTCTGGACGGTGACGAGGGCGCCCGGCGTGACCTCCGAAGGGTTGTAGCCCATGATGGCGGGCCCCTCGAGTTGTCCCATGATCGACTGCGCGGCCTCGAGGCCCGGGTTGTGCCAATCACCGTTGGCCGGCGGAGGCGTTCCGCCATACCAGACGACCGTCTCGGTCAAGGGACCCGTCGGCGTCCGGGTGCCCTGCGCCACCACGTGATAGCCCCGGGAGCGCAATTGCGACGCCACGGACGCCGCCTGGTTCGCGATGCCCGAGCCGTTCTCGACCGTTACTTTGAACGACGAGGGAGCCGGCAGCGAGTGACCAGTGAAGGGGCTCATCTGCGCCGACGCGCCAAAGAGCTGATCGATCAGACCGTAGCCCGTGGGCTGGACGGGAAAGACGACGGAACCGTAGGAGTATCCCTTGTACTGATATCCGTAGGGTGCGTTGAGGCCGATGACCGGAAAGGTCTCCTGGGCGACCGACGCAATGTTGGTGTGAGCGAATTTCGTCGCCAACGAGACCATGGTCGACTCCGAGAAGCCGTTATCCACCGTCAAATTCGGCAGAACACTCGTCGCGATGCTCTGATCGGTGAGCGGATTGCCGAGCCCGCGCGCCGAGACCTTGGCCGCTAACACACGCAGGAATTCGTGCGTCCGACGGATTCGCGCGAGGTCCGAGAGGCCCTCCTGGGGCCACGACGTGCGATTGTGGTTCGAGGGCGTCGGTTGGATTTGCAAGTGCCGCGCGCGCACGACTTGGAGAGCGTGAAAGCCGTCGAGCAAATAGCAGCCGGGATGCGGTTCGTAGAGCCCCGACTCCGCGTCGAACACCGGCACCGGGAAATACATGCGGACGCCACCCAGGGCATCGACGACGCTCGCGAAGGTGTCGAAATTGAGTTCGACGTAGTGGTTGATCGGAATGCCGAAATCCTCCTCGATGGCGGCGACCAACTGACTCGGCCCCTGGTAGAGCGCCGCATCGATTTTGTTGGCGCCCTCGATGCGGGCATTGGGGATGAAGAGGTCACGAGGGATCGATAGGAGCGAGACCGCACGCGTGGCGGTGTCCAGATGCGCGATCATCACGATGTCGGAGTTGACACCGGTGACCCCCTGCGAACAAAGACCGTACGCGGGATTTTGGACCTTGAGCCCGCAGCGAGTTGTCGAACCAATCAACAAGACGTTGACCGACGTCGCACCACTGGATTGCAAGTGCTTCACCGACTGACGATGGACCAGCGAACCCAGGTAGTAGTAGTCACCCACCACCGCGCCCACCAGCACGACCACCACGATGGCCAGCGTGATTCCCGCGCGCGTACCCCATTTGCGCCGGTTGGACCGTGGCTTCGCGTGTCGCGCCGGCACTCGGCGACGGGGGGCCGACGATGTCGATGCCTCGGCCGGGGCGACTGCCTCTTCGCTGTGGAAAAAACTCGGCGTGTCGTCGTCGTGAGTCACCCACCAAATTTAGCCGGCGCGTAATCGCGCACGAGGCACCCCGCCCTGCGCACCACCTGACCAGTGCCGAAATCCGCCGGCTCCCGTCCACGGCGAACAATCCCTCACTAGGTTGGCACTATGGAGACTTGTCGTCACCTGGGCCCGCCCCACGTCGAGCGTCAGAGCCGCGACCGATGATTCCACTGGTGACCGCGAGCCAGATGCGTGAGGCCGACGACCGCGCCGTTGCGTCCGTCGGTGTCGAACATCTCGTGCGCACCGCCGGCTACGCCGTGGCCCGAGAGGCCCACACAATGCTGCGCTCCGCCTACGCGCGACGGGTCGCCGTCATCGTGGGACCCGGGCTCAACGGTGCCGACGGCCGGGTGGCGACCGACGTTCTGCGCCGGCGCGGCGCGCGGGTCGACGTCATCGAGGTCGCGCGCCAGCCGCGTCACCTGACTGGCTACGACCTCGTCATCGACGCTGCCTTTGGACTGGGTTGCACTCGCGCGTACGACGCGCCCACCGTCGATGCCACCACCCGCGTCCTCGCGGTGGACCTGCCCTCGGGTGTGGAGCCCGACACCGGGCACGTCGCGGGTCGTCCCCTTCGGGCCGACGTCACGCTGGCTCTCGGGGCGATCAAGTTCGCCCACGTCGACGGGCCCTCGCGGGCGTACATCGGAGAGCTCCGTTTTGAAGGACTCGGGATTGACTGTCCCAGCGACGATGGACTCGTCGAGGACAGCGACCTGACGGACTACGTCGTTCACCGCGCCGACGACCACAAGTGGTCGCACGCGGTCGCCGTGCTGGCCGGCTCGGGCGCGATGTCGGGCGCCGCGTGGTTGGCGTGTCGTGGTGCCCTCGCGACCGGGGCGTCACTAGTGCAACTGGAGAGTCGAGGAAAGCTCAACCGGAGCGCCGTTCTGCCACCTGAAATCGTTCGGGTCTCCGGGCCCGCGGTCGACTCGAGAGTGCGTTGCGTAGTGGCCGGTCCGGGCCTCGGTCCGACGAGTGCGGCGTGGCTGAGCGATCGTCTCTCTCACCTCAGCGTGCCGGTGGTCTTGGACGCCGACGCCCTCTCGCTCGACGTCGTCGCCGCCGTCGGGGCCCCGGTCCGCGTGCTTACGCCTCACGAAGGTGAGTTCGAACGACTGGGAGGCGACCCTCGCGCTCTCAGGAGAATCAGCGCCGCGCGCGAGGTCGCCCAACGGCTCGACTGCATCGTGCTGCTCAAAGGTCCGACGACCTTGGTCGTCGCTCCTGACGGCCGGGTCAGGGTCGTGCAATCGGGAACGTCGGCGCTCGCGACAGCGGGAACTGGCGACGTGCTCGCCGGGATGATCGGCGGAGCCATCGCTCGCGGTCACGACCCCTTCGACGCCGCTGCGCTCAGCGCCCACTTGCACGGCCGCGCCGGCGCGCGACTCCCGGTATACGGTTCCGCCAGCGAACTTCCTGAACGGGTGGCCCGACTCCTGCGCTGAGTGACCCTCGGCTCCTCGCGTCGTCGACACGATGACGTTGACACCGAGTGGGCGCTGGGGGACTCGAACCCTCGACCTCAGCCGTGTGAAGGCTGCGCTCTAACCAACTGAGCTAAGCGCCCGGGACGCACAGCCTACCGTGTTTCGCCCC